>Ga0196963_10002588_pt1 | contig 10719 bp, 8 predicted proteins | sample S1_5metaG_FD_148600 | JGI IMG/M metagenome (GOLD analysis project Ga0196963, IMG submission 148600) | Soil microbial communities from Anza Borrego desert, Southern California, United States - S1_5 | ecosystem: Environmental > Terrestrial > Soil > Desert | place: USA: California | collected... | reverse complement strand
TGAGATCAGCGCGGCAGCTCGAGACGTCCACCGCTACGGCAGTCTGGCCATTACATTGGGCCTGGTGACCACGATTGCCTCTGAGATCGGCGACAACGACCAGATCACCACGGGCAACGGCAACGACATCGTGATCGGCGGCGCAGCCAACGACACCATCGTCGCTAGCGAAGGCAACAACATCGTCCTTGGCGACAACGGCTACATCGCATCCGATAAGGACGCAGCCCCAGCGGACATCGACGAGATCTGGAGCCTGGATGAAGACATCGGCGGCGCAGACAGCATCACTGTGGGTGACGCAGACGACATCGTGATCGCCGGTGACGAGACCGACACCGTGATCGCTGGCCATGGCGACAACATCGTCCTCGGCGACAGCGGCCGGATCACTTCAGCTTTAAGCGGCGCAAGCCACTTCCTCGGCCACAATCTGACCCTGGGCCTGGTTAACACCGTCACCCCAACGATCGGCGGCGTGGACAACATCACGACTGGCCACGGTCAGGACATCGTGCTCGGCGGCATCGCTGGCGACACCATCAAGGCTGGCAATGGCACGAACATCGTGCTGGGCGACAGCGGCCTGATCAGCTGGGTCGCGTTGGACAACGACGCGAGCGACATCGACCAGGTGTTCAGCCTGGCCACCGCAGACGGCGGCAAAGACCAGATTACCACGGGTGAAGGCGGCGACATCGTGATCGGTGGGGCTGACGAAGACACCATTGCCGCAGGCAAAGGCAGCAACGTGATCATTGGTGACTCCGGCCAGATCAGCTCCGCTGTGGCCAACACCGACCGCTTCGGCACCCTGCCGCTCACCCTCGGCCTGGTGACCACGATTGACTCGAGCATCGGCGGCATCGACACCATCACGACTGGCATTGATGACGACATCATCCTCGGCGGCGCGGCAGGCGACAGCATCACAGCGTCCGAAGGGACCAACCTGATCCTGGGTGACAACGGCTTTATCGCGTGGGACAACGACGGCACGCCAAACGACATTGACCAGGTGTTCAGCGTGACCCCTGAGATCGGTGGCGCAGACACGATTACCACCGGCAACGGCGGCGACATCATCATCGGCGGCACAGCCAACGACGTGATCGAAGCTGGCAACGGCACGAACATCGTGCTGGGCGACAGTGGCGAGATCAGCTCCGCAGCTCAGGACGTCCACCGCTACGGCAGCCTGGCCATTACATTGGGCCTGGTGACCACGATTGCCTCTGAGATCGGCGACAACGACCAGATCACCACTGGCAACGGCAACGACATCGTGATCGGCGGCGCAGCCAACGACACCATCGTGGCTGGTGAAGGCGATAACATTGTGCTGGGTGATGCGGGTTACATCTCGTGGGATATCGATGCAAACCCAGCGGATATCGACCGCCTCTACAGTTTGACACCAGCTATCGGTGGCGCGGATAGCATCACCACGGGCGCAGGGGGCGACCTTGTGATCGGCGGCACAGCAAACGACGTGATCAGCGTCGGTGACGGCGTGAACCTGGTTATTGGCGACAGCGGCGAGATTACTTCTGCCGTGGGCGACGACACCCGCTTCGGCACAATGGCTTTGACCTTGGGCCTTGTCACCTCGATCGCAACCGACATTGGCGGCAGCGACACGATCACCTCCGGATCCGGCAACGACATCGTTGTGGCGGGGGCAGATGCGGACAACATCGTGGCGGGCGAAGGGGACAACATGGTCCTCGGCGATAACGGCTTTATCGCGTGGGATCTCGATTCCACCGCGAACGACATTGATCAGGTCTACACTATTGACCCAGCTATCGGTGGCGTGGATTCCATCAGCACTGGCGATGGCAGCGATCTGGTGATCGGCGGCACCGCTGGCGATACAATCGCAGTTGGCCAGGGAGCTAACCTGGTGATTGGCGACAGCGGCGAGATTACCTCGGCGGCTACCGATGTTCACCGCTTCGGCACATTGGCCGTCACGCTCGGCAAGGTCACAACTGTGGCTTCGGACATCGGCGGGATGGATGTAATCACGAGCGGCAACGGCCTCGACATCATCTTGGGCGGCACGACGTCCGACACGATTGTGGCGGGTCATGGTGATAACATCGTCCTCGGCGACAATGGCTACATTGTCTGGGACACTGATTCTACTCCGAACGACATCGATGCCGTGATCAGCGTCACAACTGACATTGGCGGCGCTGACAGCATCACCACCGGCAGCGGCAGCGACCTGGTTGTTGGTGGCACAGACAAGGATCTCATCAATGTTGGCGACGGCGACAACCTCGTCCTTGGCGATAGCGGCGAGATCACCTCCGCAGCGGCAGACGTTCACCGCTTTGGCTCTCTGCCAATCACCCTCGGCAAGGTCACAACGATCACTTCTGCGATCGGCGACAATGACGTGATCACCAGCGGGGCTGGCAAAGACATCGTCCTGGGCGGCGCTGCCGACGACACCATTACCGCTGGCGAAGGCGACAACCTCGTCCTTGGCGACAATGGCTACATCGCTTGGGATCAAGACAGCATTCCGAATGACATCGATGTTGTGGTGAGCCTGACGACGGACATCGGCGGCAAAGACACGATTACCACCGGCAATGGCGGCGACCTCATTGTTGGTGGCACAGCTGAAGACACAATTAATGCCGGCAACGGCGCGAACCTGGTGCTGGGTGACAGTGGCGAAATAATTTCTGCAGCAGCGGATTCGAACCGCTTCGGCACCCTCCCGATCACCCTGGGCACCGTGAAAACGATTACGCCGGCCGTCGGGGCGAACGACAGCATCACCACTGGCTCGGGCTACGACATCGTGCTGGGCGGCGCGGCCAACGACACCGTCGCTGTTGGTGATGGCGAGAACATCGTCCTCGGCGATAATGGCTCGATCTTCTGGGATACGGATGCTGACGCGTCGGACATCGATACGATTACGACCACCGACCCTGCTATCGGCGGCTCAGACATCATTACAAGCGGCAGCGCGAACGACTTCATCTTCGGCGGCACGGCTGGCGACAGCATCAACGCGGGCAACGGCAACAACCTGGTGTTCGGCGATCATGGCGTCCTGGCTGGCTCTGTCCAATTTGCTGCCCTGCCACTCTCGAACGCGAAGCCATTTACCTTCACAGCGATCGACACCGCGAATACGAACCAAGCTGGCCTGGCTCTCGGCGGCGACGACTTCATCGTCACCGGCAACGGCAAGGACATCATCCTCGGCCAACAAGGCAATGACCGCATCTATGCTGGCGCAGGCGATGACGATGTCATCGGCGGCCATAATGTGGCTGGCGGGCATGACGGCAACGACCGCATCGACGGCGAAGCTGGCAACGACGTGATTTCGGGCGACAACGCCTTTATCCTCCGCAACGGCAACGCGGTGAGCCCACGCTTCCGCACGATGGCTGGCGCAGTCCTCTACGATGCGAACGGCATCGCTCTCGTGAACGGTGTGGCCCGCGTGAACCCAGCGGGTGTGGAAGAACGCACCATCATCATTCTCGACCACAGCTTCACGCCAGCTGCGAGCACCTCGGGCAACGATTACATCGCAGGTGGCGCGGGCAACGACGTGATCTTCGGCCAACTCGGTGAAGACGTGATTCAAGGCGACGGCGCGGTGGCTCTGAACGCTAGCGCCGCTGACGCAGCCTCAAGCCGCGCGGCCAACGGCACCTTGAACCTGACACCTTCCTTCGAGGCAGCCACCGATGGCGACGATTACATTGAAGCTGGCGGCGGCAACGACGTGGTGTTTGGCAACGGCGGCCAGGACGACATCATCGGCGGCAGCTCCGACCTGTTCGGCCTGAACGACCGCACATTGCGCCCAGACGGCTCTGACCTGATCTACGGCAACTCTGGCCAACAAGTGGATCGCTATAACAATGGCGACACCTCCAGCAACGGCCACGCTGCGGATTCCGACGCGATCCTGGGTGATAACGGCCAGATCTTCCGCTTGCTCAATGCTGGCGGCGCTCACCTGACTTACGCTTACGATAATTACGGCGCGAAGAAGATCATGGTCCGCGCGCTCTCTTACCTGGATTACACCCCAGGCGGCGCGAACGGTTACGTTGCTGCAGCCACGGACATCGGCGCGGCTGACGAGATCCATGGTGAAGCTGGCGACGACTTCATCTACGGCATGGGCGGTGACGACGTGCTCTTTGGCGAAGCCCAGGATGACGACATCATCGGCGGCTACGGCAGTGATTGGATCAGCGGCGGCAACGGCGTTGACGGCGTGCTGGGCGATGACGGCCGCATCTTCACGAGCCGCAACGGCACAGCCGAGAGCATCTACGGCGTGACGGCAACCAGCCAAACAACGATCCAAGTGAACAGCGCGAAGATTAACGAGACGCTGTTCGTGACCGGCCAACTCCGCAAGTCCGTGGACCTGGAACCGTTCCACATGGGCGGCGACGACAAGATTTACGGCGGTTTGGGTGACGACTTCCTGCACGGTGGCGCAGGCATGGACGGCATCTCGGGCGCAGAAGCTCTGCCTGAGTTCTACAATGCTCCGACCAAGAGCCCTGGCCTGACTTACAACGCCTCCGTGCGCGAGTTCACCAACTATAACGAGAACACCCCGCTCCAGAAGATCACCGGTTTCTTCCTGAACTTTGAAGCCACCAGCGCCGGCAATCACAAGATCGACGACGGAAAAGACTCCATCTTCGGCGATCTCGGCCATGACTGGCTCGTTGGCGGCACGGGCGCTGACTATCTGTTCGGCGGCCTCGGCGACGATTACATCAATGCTGACGACAACCAGGACACCAACGGCGGCAACAACACCCAGCCTGACACGGGCCTGTTTGCTGACGAGGACATCGTTCTCGGTGGTGGCGGCTTGGATTATATGGTCGGCAACAACGGTGGCGACCGCCTGATTGATTGGCACGGCGAGTTCAATAGCTACGTCGTTCCGTTCAAGGCCTACGGCGCAGCGACGATCATTCGCGCGGCGAACCCAGCTCTCGAGGAGTTCCTCTACAAGCTCGGCGTAAGCGCAGGATCTGACCAGACCCGCGCCGGCACCGGGTTGGGCACGGCGGCACGTTACGGCGAGCCGTTCGGGGAACTCGGCATGATCCAGAACGGTGATCCTGATGCCAACGCGCAGACCGGCTCTCCAACGGATCCGCAGCCTGGCAGCGGCCCCGGCAAGAAATAAGGGCTGGAAGCTTCCAGCCCAGCCGACTCGCAGTGTAATGGGCTGCTGAGGTCGGCGAATTCCGCTGGAACTTCAAAAAACCCCTTGCAAACGGTTTGGATGTGGGTTTAATCTCCCGCTCCTTTTGGGATGGTCTGATTTAGGCTGTTCCGGGCTCGCCCTGAGGCGGGTTGGGTAAACACTAGAATTTTATGTCAGTAAAGATTCGCTTGAAGCGGATGGGCGCGAAGAATGCGCCAGTCTACCGTGTGGTTGTGGCTGATAGCCGCAGTCCTCGCGACGGCAAATTCATTGAAGAGATCGGCACGTATCATCCTCGCAAGAAGGATGAGACCTTCACGATCAACTTGGAACGGGCTGAATACTGGATCAGCAAAGGCGCCCAGCCGAGCGACACAGTCGCCAGCTTCGTGCGCAAAGCCCGCCAGACCGCCAAAGCAGCGGCCTAAAGCTAATTCGGGCGCGTATGCAGGCCTTTCTGGACTACGTGATCAAGGCCTTGGTAGATCGTCCGGATGCCGTGAGCATCTCCCCTGTGGATCGCCACGGGCTGACGGTTTACGAGCTGCGGCTTCACCCGACGGATGTCGGCAAGATCATTGGCCGCCAGGGCGCGACCATCAACGCCATCCGTTCCCTTCTCCAGGCGGGCAGCGCCAAAAAGGGCCTCCGCGCAGCCTTGGAGATCGTGGAGGAAGACGACCGCAGGCGGTGACCGGTTCATGCCGCAGGCGCGTCCGCGTGAGGCATGAAGATTGACGTCATCACCCTGTTCCCGGGCATGTTTGCCGGGCCGCTGGATGAGAGCATCATCCAACGCGCAAGAAAGCGGGGCTTGCTCGATTTGCAGATTCACAATCTGCGTGACTGGACGCATGACCGGCACAAAACGGTGGATGACAAGCCGTTTGGGGGCGGTCCAGGAATGCTCCTCAAGCCGGAGCCGATCTTTGAAGCAGTTGAAAGTTTAGCGAAGCCGGAGACGAAAGTGGTGATGGTCTCGCCGGTTGGGCGAAAGTTCAACCAGGCCGTGGCGCGCGAGCTGAGCCAGGAGCAGCATTTGCTCTTCCTGGCGGGCAGTTACGAAGGGTTTGACGAGCGCGTTCGCGAAGCATTGGCCGACCATGATCTCTCGATTGGAGATTACGTCCTGACCAACGGCGCTTTGCCGGTGATGGTGATCATCGACACGGTGGCCCGGTTGCTCCCGGGAGCTTTGGGGGATGACCAAAGCGCGGTTGACGAATCGTTCAGCCACGGGTTATTGGAACCGCCGCAATACACGCGGCCAGCGGAATTTAGAGGGATGAAAGTCCCGGACGTGCTGCTCTCCGGGCATCACGCTGAGATAGCAAAGTGGCGCAAGCAACAAGCGGCGCTGCGAACGGAAAAGAACAGGCCGGACCTGCTGAAAAAGCAGCCAGAGGCCGAGTGAGAAAGATTTTTATGAGCCAGGCTATATTTGATAAGATTGAGTCGGAACAGTTCCGCAAAGACTCAGCGAAGTTCAATGTGGGCGACAGCGTTCGCGTTCACACGAAGGTTGTGGAAGGCGACAAAGAGCGCATCCAGGTGTTCGCCGGCGTGGTGATTGGCCGCCGCGGTCATGGTTTGAACTCCAGCTTCACCGTCCGCCGCATCAGCTACGGCGAAGGCGTTGAGCGCGTGTTCCCTTTGCATTCTCCCCGCGTGGAGAAGGTTGAGGTTGAGCGCCAAGGCTCCGTCCGCCGCGCGAAGCTCACCTACCTGCGCAAGCGCATTGGCAAAGGCGCGACTGCAGTTAAGGAAAAAGAGACTCGCACCACTGCTGCCGCCGCGAAGTAATCGCGCCGCACAGATCGAATTTGCAGACCCGCTCGCAAGAGCGGGTTTTTTCGTGTCATTGCCCGGCGCAGGCAGGGCAGAGGCCACGCAGGGCGAGGTCGTAGTGCGTCACGCGGGCGCCCTCGGGCAAGCCGAGTTGACGAAGAGCGTCTGGGCCGGGCGCCTGGACATCGGTCACCTGGCCGCACCTTTCGCAAAAGAAATGCGAGTGCTCCTTCATGTTCGGGCAGAAGCGAGCGGGGGCGCGGTCCAGTGTCACCTGGCGGACGAGGCCGCATTCCACCAGCACACTCAGGCAGTTGTAAACCGTGGCGAAAGAGATCTCTGGCATCTCCTGGCGAGTTCGCTGGTAGATGTCGTCGGCAGTTGGGTGATCGTGGCTCTTGAGCACGACCTGGAAGACCTGGTCGCGCTGGCGCGTCATGCGCAGCCCGCTCGTGGCGAGCCGGTCAGCAAGGCGCGTGTCGAGAGTTGAACCGAGTGAGTCGATAGGCTCAAGGTAGGCTTTCCGGGAAAAGAATGTCAATTTCCTCGTGGAGACTGGCGAGTCGAGAGGGAGGCTTGCTCAACAGACGGCCGGTAAAACCGAAGGACAGATTGCGCTTGCCCTGAAGTTCGATTGAAGGTTCCTTCCGTTAACGACTATGACCCTGTTTCGAGTCTCATTGGCTGCTTTGCTTGTTGTGTGCTCAACCCTCTTCACCGGCTGCGAGCACACCACGCGCGAAGTCTCCCTGGGCAATGTGGGCGCTCCGCCGCTGCTCAGCCAGAAGGGCCGGTTCTATGTGGCGTATGCCTTGAACACCCGCGACAAGAACGGGCCTGTGCTCGATTCCGGCCGCCTGGTCACCGAGCCGCTCCGAGCAGCTTTCCAAAAGCAGGTCACGGCCGTCCTCGGCGGACGCCTGGCGGAAACACTGGACGAAGCGAAGGCGAACGCGAGCAAAGCAGGCGCGCATTACCTGGTGTATCCGACGATCATGCAGTGGGAGGACCGGAACACCGAATTCTCCGGGCGCCGCGATAAAGTGGAGATTCGCCTGGAGATGTGGAACGTGCCGGAGGAGCGGTTGATGGATATCCGCCTCGTGCAAGGGACGAGCCGCTGGCTGACCGATGGCGGGGATAAGCCACAGGATCTGCTGACGGAGCCGTTCACGAAGTACGCGGCTTCATTCTTCACGGCGCCACCCTCCATGCCTACGGGTATGCGGCGGAAGTAGGAATGAGGACGTCCGCAGATCTCGCAGATTTTCGCAGATTAAGGACAAAACAAGCAGGACGCCCGGTCAGGGGACCGGGCCTACCGTTCGTGGGGCACCCCGGGGCGGGAGACTGGAGTTAGTGCGGCTTCGCGAAGAGGAAACGAGCGGCAGAGGGAGCGCGCAGAACCACGTTGTTTGCAGCCGCGGGGATCACGCAGAAGCCACCGGGCTTCAGTGTCACTGAACCATCGCTCCACATCACTTCGACCTCGCCAGATTCCAAACCGACAACTTGCGCGGAGCCTCCCGGCGGCTGCCAGAATGCGCCCGCAGTCAACTCCACAAGATCCACGTCAAACAATGGATCGCGCACCAGCGCCTTGCTGATGGCCGCGCCGTTCTGAACAGCGTTCGGAGCAACAAGCGAAGGCTCAAAGTCGTCGAAATCAATGCACTCCAAGGATTGAGCTACGTGGAGGTCGCGCGGTTTCCCGAATGCGTCCAGCCGGTCCCAATCGTAAACGCGATAGGTAGTGTCTGAGTTCTGCTGAATCTCGAAGATGACGATCCCGCCACCGATGGCGTGCACACGGCCGCTCGGGAGGAACATGGCGTCGCCGCGCTTCACCGGAACGCAATGGAAACAATCGGCTACGCCGCCAACGCGCACACGCTCAGCGAAGTGCTCCCGCGTGATCCCTTTGCGCAACCCTGCGAAGAGCGAAGCGCCGGGCTTGGCGTCGACGATGTACCACATCTCCGTTTTCGGTTCGCCACCGAAGCGCGGAGCCAAGGCCGCTGGAGGATGGACCTGCAGGGAAAGCTTCTCGGAAGCATCGATGATCTTCACAAGCAATGGGAAGCGGCCACTGGCATTCGCGCGGGCGTCGCCAAGAAGCTCATCACGCCGGTCGCGCATAAGCTGGGTGAGCGTTTGCCCAGCCAGAGGGCCGTTGGCAATCACACTCTCAGCGCCGGGGCGGTCGCTGATTTCCCAGGATTCGCCGATCGGCGCGCCTGTGGGAGCGTCCTTGGTGAAGAGATTGCGAATATTGCTGCCGCCCCAAATGCGCTCCTGGAAAATGGGCTGAAAAATCAGCGGATAAAGCGTCATGGCTTAGGCGGCTGCGGATTCGCGTTCGACCACCTGCCCGAACGAGCGGAACTTTTGGTAACGTTGGCGCAAGCGCTCGCTGGTGGGGAGCTGCTTCACCTGCTCGAGCTGCTTCACGATGACGCCCCGGAGATTGCGGGCGGTTTCAGCGGGGTCGTTATGCGCGCCGCCGAGCGGTTCCGGGATGATTTCATCGACCAGGCCCAGCTCCAGCAGGTGCTTGGCTGTGATCTTCAAGGCTTCAGCGGCTTTGCTGCGCGCGCTGCTATCCTTCCACAAAATCGCTGCGCAACCTTCCGGACTGATCACGGAATAGTAGGCGTTTTCGAGAATGAGAACTCTGTCCGCAACGCCGATGCCCAGCGCGCCGCCCGAGCCACCTTCGCCAATGACGGCGGCGATAATCGGGACTTCGAACAACATCATTTCACGCAGGTTCACCGCGATGGCTTCAGCGATATGACGCTCCTCAGCGCCAATGCCTGGGTAAGCGCCAGCGGTGTCGATGAGGGCGACGATGGGCAGACCGAATTTATTGGCCATGCGCATCAGGCGGAGAGCTTTGCGGTAGCCCTCAGGATGAGCGGAGCCGAAATTGCGTTTAATGTTCTCCTTGGTGTCGCGGCCCTTTTGGGTGCCGATCACCATCACTTTATGGCCGCCGAGCTTGGCGAAGCCACCGACAACAGCCTCATCATCGGCGTAAAGGCGATCGCCGTGCAGCTCGTTGAAGCCTTCGAAAGCGAGATTGAAATAATCGAGCGTGTACGGGCGTTTGGGATGCCGGGCCAATTGGACCCGCTGCCAGGGGCTTAAGTCGGTGAAGATCGCGCGGCGAGTTTCCTCGATCTTCTTTTCAATGAGTTGGATTTCGTCTTCAAAACTGATGCCCAGGGCGTGGGTTTCTGGATGCTTGCGCAAATCATCCAGCTTGCGCTGGAGTTCCACGATGGGTTTTTCAAAGTCGAGGTAATGCTTCATGCGTGACTCGCTCCAAAGATGGAGTCAGTCCGGACAGAATACAGCCGTCAGCCTCAGGGGACAATACAAGAGCGGGAGGAAGGCGGGCCCCAAGACGAACAGGAGGCGGAAGACCAAACACAGAGGCGCAGAGAGCGGCAGGAGGGCGCAGAGAAGGTAGGAAGAGATATAACTCTCCACAAACCTGTCTTCGACCACTTTTGTCTCCGCGACCTCCTTCTCTCCTCTGCGGCCTCCGCGTTCAATTCTTCGTCCAAGGCAGCTCCATTTTAAGTTCTTTAACGAGAAAGGCCCATTGGTCGGCGATTTCTTCGATGGCCATTGAGGTGGGCTTGCCTGCGCCATGGCCGGCTTTGGTTTCGATGCGGATCAAGGTCGGGTCCGAGCCG
>Ga0196963_10002587_pt1 | contig 10720 bp, 12 predicted proteins | sample S1_5metaG_FD_148600 | JGI IMG/M metagenome (GOLD analysis project Ga0196963, IMG submission 148600) | Soil microbial communities from Anza Borrego desert, Southern California, United States - S1_5 | ecosystem: Environmental > Terrestrial > Soil > Desert | place: USA: California | collected... | reverse complement strand
CGCGTCCTCGGCCTCCCGCGCGAACCGGACGCCTCGAAGGACCTCCCGTGGAAGGACGTCCCCCGCAGCTGACCCATCGTTGTGCGCGCTTGTTGCCGCATCCGGCAACGAGCGCGCACAACGACGTGCAGCGCGGCGTCGAGCGTCTACGCGGCCTCCTCGTCGCCGCGCGGGTCGAGGGTGGCGATCAGGCCGCGGGCGCGGCCGAGGGAGATGCCGCGCACGCCGGCCAGGTCGTCGGCGTCGCAGGTCCACCGCAGGGGCACGGCGCCGAAGTGGTCCCAGATCGCGCCGGCGACGACGGGCCCAATCGTCGGGAACGACTGCAGGACGTGCACGCCCCACGCCCGCGAGCCGACCGTCGCCGCGTCCGTCGGCCGGCGCTCGAAGGAGACGTGGCGCCGCTTCGCCAGCCACCGACGGAGGTGCACGATGACGTCGATCGACTCGGCGAGCGTGTCGGTCGTCATGACCCACAGGCCGCGCTGCTGCGCGCTCCACAGCACGCCCCGGAGCGAGTCACGACCGACGGACGTGCGCACGCCGAGGAGGAAGCCGTTGTGGGACCACCGCGGCCGCCCCTCGACCAGCAGCACCCGCACGTCGAGCAGCCGCATGCGCGCCGCGGCCGAGGCGAGCCGGCCGTCGCGCAGCGACTCGACGAGATCGGGGATCGTCTTTCGCTGCACGCCGACGAGGCCGTTGGGCCCGGTCCACACCACGTCGCAGCCGTGCACCTCCGGCAGCGAGCTCGTCTCGCCGAGCGCCCGCAGCTCGAGCGGCTCCGTCGGTCCGACGAAGAACCGGTCGTGTCCGTGTTCGTGTTCATGTCCGTGCCCCACTCGCTCCTCCTCACGCGCTGACGGTGCGGGGAAGCGACGACACGCTAGGGGCGGCCTGTGACAGCCTCGATGCCGTGCGCAGGCCGCCGACGCCGATCGGGTCGATGCCGTCCCAGTCGCTGGGCCGCAGCGGGCTCGAGCTCCTCCGGCAGGGCCACGAGGTCGTCACCGACGGGAACGTGACCATCTTCCTGACCGAGGAGGATGCCGAGAGCCTCCTGACGGACCCGCGGTTCGACGCCGTCGCCATGGCGGTCCTGCACCTGGCGGGCATCACCGACGGGCCGCTGCACGACCTGTGGTCGCATCTCATGTTCGGCAAGGACGGCGACGAGCACCGGCGCATCCGCAGCACCGTCGCCAAGCGGTTCACGCCCAGCGGGCTCCAGCGGTACCAGACCACCTTCGACGCCATCGCCGACGAGCTGGCGGCGGCGCTGCCCGACGACGGCCGGACCGTCGTCGACCTGTGGCCTGCGTACAGCCTGCCGCTGGCGGCGCGCACGGCGTGCGTCGTCGTCGGCATTTCCGATGAGGACGCGCTGCGGGTCGCGGCGTGGGCGCTGCTGCTCGTGCGTGCCTTCGGCGTCGTGACGCCGGAGGAGCGTCCGCTGATCGAGCAGGCCGCCGTCGAGTTCACCGCCTACCTCGACGAGCTCGTCGCCGAGCACCGCTACGCCGACGACAGCGTGCTCGACATGCTGCTGACCGAGCACGCCGACACGCTGACCTACGACGAGACGCGGGCGCTCGCCGCCAACCTCGTGTTCGGCGGGCTCGAAGCGGTCACCAAGGCGCTGCTGACGGGTGTGCACCACCTGCTCGAGCACGGCCTCTGGGATCGGCTCGGCCACGACGAGGCCGACCTCGACCACGCCGTCGCCGAGCTGCTGCGCTTCCACCCGCCGGCCGGCGGCGTGTTCCGCCTCGCGGGCGAGGAGATCGACGTCGGCGGCACCGTGCTGCAACCGGGCGAGCTCGCGGTCCCGAACCTCTGGGCCGCGTGCCGCGACGCGCGCAGGTACGACAGCCCCGATGAGCTCCGGCTCGACCGCAAGCCCGGGCGCCCGCACCCCTTCGGTGCCGGCGCCCACTTCTGCATCGGCTACGCCCAGGCCAAGGTCGTGCTCGCGACCGGCCTGCGCGCCCTTCGAGCGCGGGCGCCGCAGCTCGCGCTCGCCGTCGACCCCGCCGACCTCCACTGGTCGCAGGACCCGTTCGACGGCCTCGACTCGCTGCCGGTCAGGATCGGTGCCGCGCGTTAGCGACCGCCGCACAGAACGACGCCGCCGTCCCCGACCCGCCCTGGTCGGGCGTCAGCGCCGATGGCGCCGTCGCGTACACGTGCTCGACCGCCTCGACGACCGACGCCGCCGCGGCGTCGAAGCCGAGGTGCGCGAGCATCATGCACGCCGACAGCAGGGTGGCCGTCGGGTTGATCGTGCCCGTGCCGGCGATGTCGGGCGCGGTGCCGTGCGCGGGCTCGAAGTACGCGTAGTCGTCGCCGTAGCAACCGCTCGGCGCGACGCCGAGACCGCCGACCAACCCGGCGGCGAGGTCCGAGAGGATGTCGCCGTACAGGTTCGGGAGCGCGATGACGTCGAAGCGGTGCGGCTCGCGGACGAGCCGGTGGGCGAGGTCGTCGACGATCAGCACCTCCAGCGCGACGTCCGAGTACGACGGCGCCATCGACCGGGCGATCTCGACGAACAGGCCGTCGGTCGACGGGAGCATGTTGTGCTTGGCGGACACGCACAGCCGCCCGCCCCGCTGCTGCGCGAGCTCGAACGAGCGCCGCAGCACCCGCTCGCTGCCGGCCTCGGTGATGACCTTCATCGCCCACCGCCCCGGCCCGAGCTCGCCGATCGGTCGTCGGTACGTGAGCGACGTCGGCGTCGGCGTCGGCAGGTCGGCGAGCGCGCCCTCCGCCATCACGTACACGTCTTCGAGGTTCTCGCGCACGATGACGAAGTCGATGCCCTGGGGGGCCGCCAGCGGCGAGCGGGCGCCGCGCAGGTAGCGCACTGGCCGGACGTTGGCGTAGGTCTCGCGCCCCCACCGAAGGTGGAAGAGGGCGCGGGCCGACGGGCCGCTCGTCGCACCGAACAGACAGCAGTCGGCGGCGTCGAGGTCGGCGGTCGCCGACGAGTGCACCCAGGCGATGCCGAGGTCGAGACCGTCGAGCAGGTCGACGACCGGGCGCACGGCCTCCGGCGACGCGTCCTCGCCCTCGATCACGGCGACGGTGACGCTCATCGCACCGTGTCCCACGCCCACGGCCGGGCCACCCGATCACGCGCCTGCCACTCGTCGACCGCGCTGGCGAGGCCGAGGGTCAGGCCGACCAGATCCGTGCCCTCGAGGAGGCACGCCTTGCGCAGCGGATTGATGTCGAAGGTGACGACGGCGCCGTCCGCGGCGGTGATCGTCTGCTCCTCGAGGTCGACGGTCAGCTCACCAGCCAGTCGGGCCACCACCTCCGACGGCACGACGATCGGCAGCAGGCCCTGCTGGAAGCAGTTGTTGAAGAAGATGTCGCCGAAGCTCGAGCCGACGAGCACGCGGAACCCGAGCGCGGCGATCGCCATCGGCGCCGTCTCCCGCGACGACCCGCACCCGAAGTTGGGTCCGGTGAGCATGATCTGCGCGCCGGCGTACGCAGGGTCGTTCAGCGGGAAGGTCGGATCGGGCGCGCCGGTGTCGCCGTCGCCGCCGAGGTAGCGCAGCGCCTCGAACGTGTAGTGGTGCAGCGGGTGGGCGGTGCTGCCGGTCAGCCGGCGCATCGGGGTGATCACGTCGGTGTCGACGTTGGCCAGCAGCAGGGGGACCGCCACGGACCGCACGCGCACGAGCGGCTCCATCACCCGACCTCCCGCGGATCGGCGATCGCACCCCGCAGCGCCGATGCCGCCGCCGTGACCGGCGACGCGAGGTGGGTGCGCGCATCGGGACCCTGACGGCCGACGAAGTTCCGGTTCGACGTGGACACGCACCGCTCACCGGGCGCGACGTACTCCTCGTTCGTCGCCAGGCACATCGAGCAGCCGGGTTCGCGCCACTGGAACCCGGCGTCCTCGAACACCTCGCGCAGCCCGAGCGCCTCGGCCTCTCGCTTGACCTGCTGCGAGCCGGGCACGACCCACGCCTGCACTCGTGACGGGACGCGACCGCCCGCGGCGCGCACGAGGTCGGCGGCAGCGACCAGGTCCGAGAGTCGGGCGTTGGAGCACGATCCGATGAACACGCGGTCGATCGGGACGCCCGCGAGCGGCGCGCCGGCATCGAGGCCCATGTACTCGCTGGCCGCGGGGACCACGCCGTCGACCGGAATGGTCTCGGCCGGGTTCGTGCCCCACGACACCTGCGGGGCGAGGTTCGACACGTCGAGGGCGAGGGTGCGATCGAACACCGCATCCGCGTCCGACGGGAGCGCGCGCCAGGCGGTGACGGCCTCATCCCACTGCGAGCCACGGGGTGCGTACCGGCGGCCCTCGAGATACTCGAACGTCGTGTCGTCGGGACCGACGAGGCCGAACTTGGCGCCGAGCTCGACTGACAGGTTGCAGATCGTCATGCGCGCTTCCATGTCCATCGCCTCGACCGCGGGCCCGGCGAACTCGGCGGCGTGACCGGCGCCGCCGTCGACGCCGTACTTCGCGATGAGGCCGAGGATCACGTCCTTGGCATGCACGTGCGGCGGCAATGCGCCCGTCAGCTCGACGCGACACTGCGGGGGCCGGCGCTCGACCACGCACTGGGTCGCGAGGACGTGCACCACCTCACTGGTGCCGATGCCCCATGCCAGCGCGCCGAGGGCGCCGTTGGTGCACGTGTGGCTGTCACCGCACACGAGCACGGTGCCCGGCAGCGTGATGCCGAGCTCGGGTGCGACCACGTGCACGATCCCCTGCTCGGGCGAGTCGACGTCGAAGAGCGTGATTCCGGCCGCCTCGCACCCGCTGCGCAGCATCGGGATGAGCAGGGCGCCGGGACGCGTGGTGTCGTCGCGCCGACCCCGCTCGGTGGACACGCAGTGGTCGGGCATGGCGAAGGTGAGCTCGGGCGAGTGCACGCGAAGGCCGCGCTGGTCGAGCTGCCGAAGTGCCGCCGGTCCGCCGAGGTCGTGGATCAGGTGGCGATCGACGTGCAGCAGGTCGTGCCCTCCGGGCAGTGACGCGACGACGTGCGCGTCCCAGATGCGATCGAGGAGCGTCGCCACACCGTCACCGTAAACCGCGTCAGGCGACGGTGACCTCGGTCCCGATGGGGGCGAGGTCGGCGGCCCAGATGTGGTCCATCGCCGGATACGTGACGCGTACGCAGCCGTGGGACGCCGCGTAGGTCGGGACGCTGGTGGCACCGTGGACGGCGATGCCCCGATTGAAGTACTTCGGGCGGTAGAGGAGCCCGAGGTGGCTCCGGCGCAGGGCGTCGATCTGGCGCGTCAGGGTGAAGGTGCCGGGCGGCGTGCGCGTCGATCGCTTTCCCGTCGAGCTGTCGAACACGGCGTCGATGCGCCCGTCGGTCGCGATGGTGAGCACCTGGGTGGCGAGGTCGACCTCGATGACATGACCGACGGGGTTGCGCACCGCGGGCAGCAGCGCGCCGCGCAGCGCCCACTCCGTGGCGAGGTCCACGCGCCCGGTCCGCTCGACGCCGGCCACCTTCTGCAGGGCGGTGACGGCGTGTCGGGTGTTGGCGTCGAAGGCGGCGTCGACGGTGCCGGGCCAGTACCCGAGCTCGGCGAGCCGGGCCTCGAGCTCCCACACGCCGCCGCCCGTCGACCCCTCGGTGAGGAAGACGACCCGCGGCGGGGGCGCGGTGGTCGACGTGGAGGTCGTCGTCGGACCCGGGTGCGGTCGGGGCGCGCTGGTCGGCGGCTCGGGCGCGGCGGTCGTCGCCGGTCCGGGGGCGGCCGCAGGCACCTCGTCGTCCACCGCGCAGGCCGTCAGCGTGATGGCGAGCAGCACGGCGGCAGCGAGCGAGCGCACGGCGCATGTTGGCCCGCGGGCGCGGCGAAGTGGCCGCGGCAGCAGAATGACGCCGTGGCCGACATCGACCTGATCACGCGGCTCGTCGAGAAGGACCACGGCCTCAGCGTCGTGTCGACGACCCGCCCCGACGGCACCATCCAGACCTCGGTGGTGAACGCCGGCGTGCTCGACCGTGAGGTCGTGTTCGTCGCGCGCAGCGACACCCGCAAGGTTGCCAACATCGAGCGGACCGGCCGCGCCGCGGTCACGTTCCGCGCCGGCTGGGAATGGGCGGCTGTCGAGGGACCGGCGCGCATCGCGGGCAGCGACCCGCAGCTCCTCCGCGACGTCTTCACCGCCGCCGGCGGCACGCACGACGACTGGGACGAGTACGACCGGGTGATGGCGCTGGAGAAGCGGGTCGCGGTGGCGGTCACGCCTGAGCGGATCTCGGGGAACTGACGTGCCCGATCTCGAGCTCGACGGTCGTGTCGCCATCGTCACCGGGTCCTCGAGCGGCATCGGCGAGAGCACGGCGCACCGGCTCGCCGCGCTCGGCGCCCGCGTCGTCGTGAACTCGGCGTCCTCGGTCGATGCCGGCGAGGCGGTGGCGGCGTCGCTGCCGACCGAGTCGCTCTACGTGCAGGCCGACATCAGCGACCAGGCGCAGGGCCGGGCGCTGCTCGACCGCACCGTCGAGCGCTTCGGCCGGCTCGACCTGCTCGTCAACAACGCCGGGTGGACGACGGTCGTCCCGCACGACGACCTCGACGCGCTCACCGACGAGATCTTCCTCCGCACCTTCGAGGTGAACGTGTTCGGGACGTGGTGGCTCACGAAGGCGGCGATGCCGCTGCTGAAGGCGTCCGACGCCGACCCCAACGTCGTGATGATCACCTCGGTCGCCGGGCTGCGGCCGACGGGCTCGTCGATCGCGTACTCGATGACCAAGGCGGCGCTGAACCAGCTCACGAAGCTGCTCGCCAAGTCGTGCGCGCCAGTGCGCGTCAACGCCGTCGCACCCGGGCTCGTCGCCACGCCGTGGACGGCCGACTGGGGCGACCGCCACGCGGCGATCGCCCAGATCACGCCCGCGCACCGCTCGGCCACGCCGGAGGACTGCGCCGAGGGCGTGCTCGGGCTCGTGCGCAACCGCTACGTCACCGGCCACGTCCTCGTGGTCGACGGTGGCGCCAGCCTCGTGCTCTAGCGGGCCGAGGACGGCTCCACGATCGGCGCCGTGGCCGTCACCGGCGCGGGCAGCGCCGGCAGCCGCCGGACCGCGGCCTCGGTCACGACCATGACCGCCAGCATCGGCGCCGGGAGGAGCACGAGGGCGGCGGCGGCGACCAGCGGCGGGAGCCCGGAGGCGATCACCGCGGCGACGCCCAGCGGGAGGCTGAGCAACCCCAGCGCCCGGCCGATCCGCCACGCCAGCTCCGCCCGCCGATCGTCCGCCCGCCGCCCCATGCACAGGCGTGAACGTCGGCGCGGGCAGCCGGGTTACGCGTTCTGGTCTTCATTCACCGGCCGATGGCCGGTGAATGAAGACCAGAACGGCCGGGGGTTCAGGGCTCCCAGCGGAGCGGGGCGAGGAAGACGCCGCCCTGGCCCCAGCCGCAGTGCGTCACCCACGTGGCGCCGGCCTCGTCGACGACGACCTCGGCGGCGTGGGTCTCGAGCATCCCGACCTCGTTCGACCGGTCGAAGGAGAACGGATCGTCGCTCTCGAGCACCACGGTGGACGAGTACACCTCGTGCCAACGGGCCTTCTCGCCGCGCTCGATGCGCGTCATCGCCTCGCCGTACCGCGCCGGACCCATGAAGAGGTACCAGCGACCGTCGCGCTCGACGACGAACGGCGACTCCGTCGGGCCCGCGCCGGTGCCGACCAGCTCGTCGCGGTACACGATCGTCCGTCCCGACCAGTGCACGAGGTCGTCGGACTCGGTGGCGACCACGACGTGGTTGCCGCCATCGGGCGCGGACGTCGCCGTGTAGTACATGACCCAGCGATCGCCGACGCGTCGAACCATGGGGTCGCGCGCCTCGTAGCCGTCGACGACCAGCGGGTTCGCGTCGTGTCGCGTCCACGTCCAGCAGTCCTCGGACGTCACCAGCTTCAGCTGGTAGCCGTCCTTCGGCCCGCCGGCGCACACGAACATCCAGTACCGGCCGTCGTGGGCGATGACGTGCGGCGCCCAGAGGTGGGTCTCGCCGGCGTCGTGATCGGTCGACAGCGCGAACGGCTGCTTGGTCCACGGGCCGGCGAGCGCCGGGGCGGTGGCGTGGCAGAGGTGCAGCTCGTCGAACGGGTTCGCGGGCTCGGCATGGGTGATGCCGATCAGGTGCCAGGTGCCGCCTTCGTCCCGGACGACGGTGTGGTCGTTGACGTACCACCGCTCGTCCTCGCCCACGGATGGGTCGTAGATCTGCTCGAAGTCACCTGCGACGACGCGCATCGCCCAGTGTGCTCCAGGTGGTGGGCGACCTGCCGCAGGAGCGTCAGCGTGAGCACCGGGCAGCGCTCGAGCAGCGGGAGGAGCCGGCGGGGATCGATGACGAGGACGGTGGCGTCGGACGCGGCGACGACGTGCTCGTCGCGGGGGAGACCGGCGAGCTCCTCGGCGGCGCCGTGGAGCATGCCCCGCACGCACGGCGTGACGCCGTCGGCGGTGAAGCGGTGGGCGTCGCCGGCAACGAGGAGCAGCAGCGGGTTCGGCCGGTCGTCGGGCGACGCCAGCAGGGTCCCGCGGCGCACGGTGATCAGGTCGCCGGCGGACGCCACCGCCCGCACCTCGGACTCCGGGCACCGGGCGAGCAGCGTCGTCTGCGCCAGCCCGTCGATCTTGGCGTCTCTGGTCACGCTGTCAGGATCTCCTTGACGACAGGGTGCTGTCAAGTGATCCCTGACACAAGTGAGAACCGCTTCAGTTCGCGCCCCGATCTGCCGAAAAGGGGCATACGGCGCACTGAAGGGGTCGATCGGTGGAGGGAATCGTCAGCACGATGCTGGTCGACGACAACGAGGACATGCGGAGCCTCGTGCGGCTCCTCATCGACCTCACCGACGGCGCCGAGGTCGTCGCCGAGGCCGCTGACGCGTCGCAGGCCCTCGCGCTCTGGCGGGAGCACGCGCCCGACGTCGTCGTCCTCGACTACCGCCTGCCCGACCAGAACGGTCTCGACGTCGCCGAGGAGATCCTGCGGGAGGACCCCGACGCGGCCATCTTCCTCTTCAGCGCGTTCCTCGACGACCGCGCCCTCGAGCGCGCCGATCGTCTCGGTGTCCGCGAGTGCGTGCCGAAGGATCAGGTCCGGCGCCTCCCGCAGCTCGTCCTGGAGCACGGCGCCCGGTAGAGATCTGCGCGCAGGTCAAGGGCCAGGCCACGATTCTTCCTAGGGTGCACGCATGGCCCACCCGAGGAAGTTCCGCTTCGGCGTCCAGCTGAGCTCGGCGAGCAGCGCCGCCGACTGGACCGCGCAGGCGCGCAAGGCCGAGGACCTCGGCTACAGCACGCTGTTCCTGCCCGACCACTTCGGCCCGCAGCTGGCGCCGGTGCCGGCGATGATGGCAGCCGCCGACGCGACGACCGACCTGCGCGTCGGCTGCCTCGTGTTCGACAACGACTACAAGCACCCGGTGGTGCTGGCCAAGGAGGTCGCCACCATCGACGTGCTGAGCGGCGGGCGGGTCGAGCTCGGCATCGGGGCCGGCTGGATGAACAGCGACTACGAGCGGTCGGGCATCCAGCACGACCGCGCCGGCGTGCGCATCGACCGGATGGAGGAGGGCATCGCCGTCCTCAAGGGCCTCTTCGCCGACGGCGCCTACACCTTCGAGGGCGACCACTACCGGATCACCGGTCTCGACGGGCAGCCCAAGCCGGTGCAGCGCCCGCACCCGCCGATCCTCATCGGGGGCGGCGCCCAGCGCGTGCTCACCATCGCCGGTCGCGAGGCCGACATCGTCGGCATCAACCCGTCGATCGTCAGCGGCAACGTCGACGCCGACGCGGCGCGCAGCGGCGCGGCCGAGCGCACCGACCAGAAGCTCGAGTGGGTGAAGAAGGGCGCCGGCGACCGCTATCCCGACCTCGAGCTGAACATGCTGATCTTCGCCGTCGTCATCACCGACGACCCCGAGGGAACGAAGGCGCAGATGGCGCCGCTGTTCGGGCTCGAGGGCACCGACCTCGACGACTACCCGCACGCGCTCATCGGGACCGTCGACTCGATCGCCGAGGACCTCGAGCGTCGGCGGGCGAGATGGGACGTGTCGTACGTCGTCGTGCAGGGCGACGCCATGGAGTCGGTGGCGCCCGTCGTCGCGAAGCTGTCGGGCACGTGACGGGCGCCGTCGGTCTCGACCCCTTCGCACCCGACGCCGCGCTCGACCCGCACCCCGTCTACCGCCGCCTCCGAGCCGAGGCCCCCGTCATGTACCACGAGTCGATGGACGCCTGGACGATCGCTCGCCACGCCGATGTGACCGCGCTGATGCGCGAGGCGAAGACCTTCTCGTCCGAGCTCGGCATGAACGAGCTCGTGTCGGGCCGGCTCATGCCCGGTCGCCAGCAGGACGAGCTCCCCGTGCAGCTCGACGACTCGCTGCGCTTCGTCATCGCATCCGATCCGCCCGACCACACCAAGCTCCGGCGGCTCGTGAGCGCGCCGTTCGGCGTGCGCGAGGTCGCGCCGATGGAGACGTGGCTGCGCGAGCTGTGCGAGCAGCTCGTCGACGATCTCGTGGCCGCGGACGCTCCCGACATCATCGAGCAGGTCGGCTGGCCGCTGCCCGTCGCCGCCATCGCCGAGATGCTCGGCATCCCCTCCGCGCGCGCCGAGGACTTCAAGCGCTGGTCGACCGAGCTCGTCGGCGGCCTCGCAGGCGAGCTCGACTTC
>Ga0196963_10002585_pt1 | contig 10725 bp, 7 predicted proteins | sample S1_5metaG_FD_148600 | JGI IMG/M metagenome (GOLD analysis project Ga0196963, IMG submission 148600) | Soil microbial communities from Anza Borrego desert, Southern California, United States - S1_5 | ecosystem: Environmental > Terrestrial > Soil > Desert | place: USA: California | collected... | reverse complement strand
CCCGCTCGGCCCCGCGGCGGCTCCTCCGGCAGGCTGCGCTGCAGCAGCTCGACATTGCCGATCACCACGGTCAGCAGATTGTTGAAGTCGTGGGCGATGCCGCCGGTGAGCTGGCCGATGGCCTCCATCTTCTGCGACTGGCGCAGCGCCGCCTCCGCCCGCTCGCGCCGCTCCGCTTCCTCCGTCAGCCTTGCGGTCGCGGCCTGGGCCTCCAGCACCCGCCGCGCCGCCACCAGGGTCAGGGCGGCAAGGCCGAGGGCCGAGAGGCCGGCGAAGGCGCCGTAGATGGCGAGGTTGCGATACCACTGGCCTTGGAGCCCGACGAGGCCGAAGCCGTAGCTGACATAGACCGGGAAGCCGTCGACCCGGCGATAGGCGTGCAGCCGGCGGGTCTGGTCGAGTTCGGAGGTGATGCGGTAGAAGCCGCGGTCGGGATTCTCGGCGATGGCGCGCATCAGGCCGCTCTGCGGGCTCAGCTTCTCCACCCCGGTGGTGATTCCCGGCTCGCGCACCAGCACCGCGCCGTCGGCGCGGGCGAGGGTGACGGAATCGCCGCTCTCCTCGCTCACCGAACGATAGACGCCGGCGAAATAGTCCTGCTCGGCCGAGACCTGCACCAAGCCGTCGAAGCCGCCGCCGGGCACCAGCCGCGGCCGGCTGAGGGTGAAGACCCGCTTGTTGCTCAGCCGCCCGGTGAAGGCCTCGCCGACATAGAGGCCGCCGACATCGCGGGCCTGGATGAAATAGGCCCGGTCGCTGACATCCACCGCCTGCGTCGGGAAGCCGACCGTGCTGAGCCGCACCCGCCCCGAAGGATCGATGAGCGAGATGGCGTTGATCTGACCGGCCTGGAGACGCAGGCTGTTCAGGGCCTCGAAGAGCGGCCGGGAGGCGGCGATCTGATCCCAGTCCAGGCCGGTGGCGAGGTAGTCGACCCGCTCCAGCACCAGCCGGTGCGTCTCGAACACCCGCGCGGCATGCTCCTGCAGGATGCCGGCGGTTTGGGCGGCGCGGCGGTGCGCCTCCTGGTCGAGCTGGCGCCAGTTCAGCCACGCCGCCAGGGCGAAGAGGATCGCCGGCACGGCGAAGGAGGCCGCGAGGAGGAGTTGGAAGGCTCCTGGTATCTGCCGGAAACGCACCATCGCCGCCAAACGGCGCCCTCCTTTGAAAAGTTGCGCGACCTTAGCAATAGGCGTCGCCGCTGTCACGGAAGCAGCGAGCCGCTATCGCCGCCAGTAGCTGGGCGACAGCAGCACGAGGATTGTGAAGATCTCCAGCCGGCCGAGCAGCATGGCGAAGCACAGCAGCCATTTCGCCACGCCGGGCAGCGGCTGGTAGTTGCCCGCCGGGCCGACCAACGGGCCGAGGCCGGGGCCGGCGCCCGCCAAGCAGGCGGCGACGGCGCTGATGCTCGTCAGCAGGTCGAGCCCGGTGGCCGACACGGCGAGCGACAGCACGCCGAAGGACAGGAAATAGGCGATGACGAAGTTGGCGACCGAGGCCGCGACGTCCTCGCCGACCGGGCGGCCGTTGAACCGCGCCACATGGATGCGGTTCGGCATCATCATGCGCAGGATCTGGCGGCGCAGGGCCCCCGCCAGCACGTACCAGCGGAAGATCTTGACCGAGCCGGTGGTCGAGCCGGTGCAGCCGCCGACGAAGTAGAGGCAGAAGATCAGCACGACGGCGAAGCCGCCCCATTGGCCGTAGTCGATGGACACGAAGCCGGTCGCGGTCAGCATCGAGACGACGTTGAGCGCCGAATGGCTCAGCGCCTCGGCGAAGGGCAGGGGCTGGGTGGAATAGGCCCAGGCCGTCATCGCGCCGACGGCCAGAACGGTGACGGCCAGCAGGGCCAGCACCTGGTTGTCCCGCGCCACGCCGTCGCGCGGCCCCATCACGCCGCGGATGTACCAGGTGAGCGGCAGGGCCCCGGCCAGCATCGAGACCGTGGCGACCCACAGGATGGGCAGGCTGCCGAACCAGCCGAGCGAGGTGTCCTTGGTGGAGAAGCCGCCGGTGGCGATGGCGGTCATGCCGTGGTTCAGGGCATCGAAGGCCCCCATGCCGGCGATGCGGAAGCCCACGGCGGAGGCCATGGTGAGCAGCAGGTAGACGACGACGATGGCCAGCGCCATCCGCCGCACCTGGGCGAATGGCCGCTGCGAATTGTCGGAATTCTCGGTGCGGAAGAGCTGCATGCCGCCGACCCGCAGGAAGGGCAGAACGACGATGGCCATGACGATGATGCCGATGCCGCCGAGCCAGGTGAGCAGCGAGCGCCAGATCAGCAGCCCGGCCGGGGCCTGGTCGAGCCCGACCATCACGGTGGCGCCGGTGGTGGACAGGCCGGAGACGGTCTCGAAGAAGGCGTCGGTATAGCTGAGGTGGTAGCTGGAGAAGACGAAGGGCAAGGCGCCGAAGGCGCAGGCGGCCAGCCAGGACAGGGTGGTGAGCAGGAAGGTCTGGCGGACGGTGATCGCCTCGGGCGGGGCCCAGCAGGTCAGCGCCAGCGCCGCGCCGACGAAGACGGTGACGGCCGCCGAGCCGAGGAAGGCGCTCCAGTCCGGATGGCCGGTGGCGAGGTCGCACAGCGCCGGGATCACCATGCCGATCCCGAGGATCACCAGCAGCACGCCGACGATCAGCAGGACCTGCCGGCGCGATCCCTGGCCGATGGCGGCGCGCCGCACCGGCGCGGCGTCAAACGCGGCGGACATCGGCCTCTGGGCGGACGGGGATGCGTGGCGGCAAGGCTTGACCTCGGCGGCGGCTGGGCGCGTCGCCTTCAGCTATCCGGGAACGCCCCGCATTGCAAGCGGCCCCGCGGCCGGCCTCAGCTCCGGCGGCGGTCGACCGGGACGAGGCGCAGATCGGCGCCGTCGATCCGGCCGTCGCGGTTGAGGTCGAACGCCGCCTCGCCCCGCTGCGCCACGGCCAGCTTCTCGGCCACGAAGGCGGCGTCGATCTGCGCCTCCAGCCGGTCGGCCTCGGCCCAGAGGGCGGGCAGGCGCCGGTCGGTCGTGTTACGGGCGACGATGCCGGACACGACGCTGCGCAGGGCGACGAGGCGGTCGACCGATTGCGCGATGTCCTGGCGCCCGGCCGAGGCCAGATCGGCCTCCAGATCGGCGCCGCGGCCGCGATAGCCCATGCGTTGGGCGATCTGCAGCATCACCTGCAGGCTCTCGGCGCGCTGGCGGGCCGCGGTGGCGCGGACCGCAATCTCGCGGCCGTCCTCCAGGCGCCCAAAGGCCCGGGACGCGGGGGCCGGGCGAGGCTCAAGGGGCCGGGACTCCGGAGGGCGGGCGCCCGATCCGGCGGAACCGAGCCCGCCGCCGGAGCCGCCGGTGCCGGACGTGTCGCCGCCATCGGCAGCGCCCCCGCCGGAGCCGCCAGCCGAGCCGCCGGAGCCGCCGGAGTTCCCACCAGCTCCGCCGTCGTTGCCGCCGGCGCCACCACCTGAGCCGCCCGCTCCGCCGCCGTCTCCGCCGCCGGAGCCGCCACCTGAGCCACCCGACCCGCCGCCGTTGCCGCCGCCGGAGCCTTTGCCATCGCCGCCCTGGTTGCCGCCCGAGCCCTTTCCGCCTCCGGACTGGCCGCCCGACTTGCCGCCGCCCGGTTTGTCGCCGCCGTCGTCGCCTTGGCCGCCATCGCCGCCGCCGGCACCCTTGTCGCCGCCCTTGTTGCCGCCGGACTTGCCGCCGGACTTTCCGCCGTCGTCATCCTTGCCGGAATTGCCCTTGCCGCCGGATTTGGCGGCGTCCTTCACCTTCTCGACGCTGCGGTCGACACGATCCAGCGCATCCGACAGCAGCCCTGCCCCGGCCGGGGTCGTCAGAAGCAGGGCCGCCGCGGCGGCGCCGCACAGGGCCATGCGTCGGAAGGGGGTCGATCCAGCCATTCGGTCCTCGCCTGTCGCCGGGCCGGTGCGCTCCGGCCTCGCCACAGCAAGGATCGGGCACCGGAAAAGTTCCGGTGCCGAACCGGTCAGCCGGCCGCGCCCGTCTCGCGCAGCTCGAAATCATGGGTGATGCGGGCGGTCTGGCCGAGCATGATCGAGGCCGAGCAGTACTTCTCGGCCGAGAGCTGGATCGCCCGCTCCACCTTGGCGGCCGAGAGGCCGCGGCCGGTGACGACGTAATGGGCATGGATCTCGGTGAAGACCTTCGGGTCGGCCTCGGCGCGCTTGGCCTCCAGCTCGACGAACACGTCGTCCACCGGCTCGCGGCCCTTCTCCAGGATCATCACCACGTCGAAGGCGCTGCAGCCCCCCATGCCGATCAGCAGCATCTCCATCGGGCGGATGCCGAGATTGCGGCCGCCGGCCTCCGGCGCCCCGTCCATCACCACCGCATGGCCGCTGCCGGACTCGCCGACGAAGGTCCGACCCTCCACCCATTTCACGCGCGCCCGCATGGCCGCCTCCTCTCCGATGCCGAGGGCGGCACCTTGGCCCGCGGCCGATCCGCGGTCAACCGCCGCGCGCCCCTTGCCCGGACCGCGCCGCGATCCAGCTTCCGTACCGATCATGGAGGGGCGGATGCGCAGCGTCTTTGCGGCGGTGGTGGCGGTGGTGGCGGGCGCCCAGGCCCAGGCGGCGGCGCCGACCGATGCCTGGCGCGAGGCGTTCGAACTGCGCGGCTACCAGCTCGGCATGACGCTCGACGCCTTCCGCAAAGCGAAGTTCCCCGACGCCCAGCGCTGGCCCGGCGCCCGCCCGGTCTGCACCGGCGACGAGGAGAGCGCGAGGCCCGCCTATTTCGCCGTCGCGCGCACGGCGGCCCTGCAGCGGACCGGCGCCGTGGCCTGCCGCTTCTATGTCGAGGGCTCGACCGCCCAGGAGGCCGGCCTGCTGATCGCCAGCCGCCCGACGCTGGTGGAATTCTACTTCCTGCCGCCGGAGCCGGAGGCCGAGCCGCGCCTCTTCCTCATCGCCGCCTCGGGCCCGGTCATGCATTTCGACCGCACCGAGACTTGGCTCAAGCGCAATCTCGGCCAGCCGAACGACCGGCAGGAGGCGGAGGTCGACACCCCGTCGGGCCGGCCCTTCCTGAACCAGAGCATAATCTGGGACAACGGCATCAGCACCGCGACGCTGCGGCAGTTCTCGGACGGCATCGAGAAGATGGAGCTGCAGCTCAGCCTCAGGCCGCTGGCCGAGCTGGCGGCGAAATAGGCGCCATCCGACCGATTCGCGGGCAATTCGCGTCCGCCTTCCGGCCCAAGCGCCGGCTTGGCCGAAGGGCAGCCGCTGCGGCCTGGGCGCGGCCATTCGAGGCGATGCACGGCATACCAAGGACTTAGCGCCGGCCCGCCAGAGCCACCCATGAATTGATGCTAGACCCTCCTAGCAATCCTTGACTCAGTTTCGTGTCGCGACGAAGATGATCGGGCTGTCAGCGAGTTTTCCTGATTGCATTCCTGATCTTACCCCGATCCCCTTGACCCCGCCGTGCCTGTGCCCGGCGGGGCATTTTTTTGGCGCGCCGCCATCGGGGCCGGGGCCCAAAAGGAAAAGGGGCGGCCCGAAGGCCGCCCCTTCCCCTGTCGTGTAACGGTGATTACTCCGCCGGGGCCACCAGCTCGGCCTGGGCCGCCGGGGCCTCGGCCGCCGGCTGCTCCGGCGCGCGGCCGTAGGTGTCCTCCAGCCGGACGATGTCGTCCTCGCCGGTGTAGGAGCCGTACTGCACCTCGATGATGTGCAGCGGCTCGTCGCCGCGGTTCTCCATGCGGTGGGCGGTCTCCACCGGGATGAAGACGCTCTGGTTCTCGTGCAGCTCGATGATGGCGTCGCCGCGGGTGACATGGGCCACGCCCTTCACCACCACCCAGTGCTCATGGCGGTGATGATGGAGCTGCAGGCTGAGCTTGCCGCCCGGATTGACGACAATCTCCTTCACCTTGAAGCCCGGCGCCTCGTGCAGCACCTGGAAGGTGCCCCAGGGGCGGCGGCTCTTGGCGCTGGAGCTGACCTCCTGGCGCTCCTCGGCCTTCAGCGTCTTGATCAGGCGGCGGACGCCCTCGCTGTCGGCGCGGTCGGCGATGAGGATGGCGTCCGGCGTCTCGACGATCGCCAGGTTCTTCACGCCGGTGGTGGCGACCAGGCGGCTCTTCGACTGGATGATGCAGCCGTTGGTGCGGTCGGTGATGACCGCGCCGGAGATGACGTTGTTGTTCATGTCATGCGGCGCGAGCTGCCACATGTTGTTGAACGTCCCGACATCCGACCAGCCGAGGTCGCAGGGCACCACCGCCACCTCCGAGGACCGCTCCAGCACGGCGCGGTCGAACGGCTCGGACGGGATCTGGCTGTAGCGCTTGGCCGCCGGGCAGACCGGGCTGCCGGGGGCGCGGGTCGCCAGGGCCTCGGCGACGCCGAGGGCGATCTCCGGCGAATGGGTCGCCAGCTCGTCGAGGAAGGTGCGGGCGCGGACCAGCAGCATGCCGCTGTTCCACAGGTACTGGCGAGTCGCGACCATACGCTCAGCGACTTCCAGATCCGGCTTCTCGATGAACTGCGCCACTTGGTGGACGCCGGCCACGCCCTCGAGCGGGGCCGCCTGCTTGATGTAGCCGAAGCCGGTCTCCGGCCGGGTCGGCTTGATGCCGAAGGTGACGATGCGGCCGGCCTCGGCCGCCGGCAGGGCGGCGTTGATCGCCTCCAGCAGGGCCGGCTCCTTCTCGACCGCGTGGTCGGCCGGCATCACCCACATCACCGCGTCGCCGTCGCGCTGCTCGGTCAGCTCGGCCGCCAGGGCGACCGCCGCGGCGGTGTTACGGCCCGACGGCTCAAGGATGATGCCGCCGGCCAGCTCCGGATGCAGGGCGTCGAGGTCGGACTTGACGAGGTGCTGATGCTCCTTGGCCGCCACCACCATGATGTCGGAGGGCTGGGCGACCAGCATCGCGCGGCGCACCGTCTGCTGCAGAAGCGAACCGCAACCGGTCAGGTCGAGGAACTGCTTCGGGAAATCTTCGCGGCTCAGCGGCCAGAGACGGGTGCCCGAACCACCAGCGAGGATCACCGCGAAAACTCGTGCCATTTTCATTCTCCTCAGTCCGCAGGGTCTTATGCGTTGGTTTTTGAAAGGGTCTTCGAAGGTGCTTCAGGGCTGGCCCGCCGCTGGCGCGGCGGGGGCTGCCGGGGCGCTGGCGCCCAGCGTCCCGGCAGGATCGGTGGGCGCGCCGACCGGGGCGGCCGGGGCGGCGATCTCGCCGGCGGCCTCCTGCTGGGCGCGCAGGTTCAGCTCGCCGATCTGGGCGTCGTCGGCATTGGCCTCGGCGACTTCCGGATCGTTGAGCATCTCGGGGGCGACCGCCTCGCGCGGGCCGCTATTGGCGGCGAGGTCGACCGGCTGGGCGCCGAACAAGCGGTCGCGCAGGCCCTGGGGCAGGCTGGCGACGGCGCTGCTGTTGGCGAAGGTGTCGAAGCTGAGCTGCACCGGCAGGCCGAGGTCGCCCTGCTCGAGCTGCCGCGCCGGGCGGACGGTGACCCGGGCCAGGGGCTCGGCGTTCAGGCCGGCGGCGACGTTGGTGCGCTCGGCCCGGATGTCGGTGACGACGCCCGGCACCGGCTCGGTGACGGTCGGGAACTTGATGCTGGCGAAGGTGCCGATGCGCAGATCGTCGATCTTCGACATCGGCAGATAGCCGGTGATGTGGATCTGCTGGCCGGCCTCGGCCAGGGTCATCAGCTGCTCGCCGGTCAGCACGTACTGGCCGCGGGTCTTGCGCTCGTCGAGCACGAAGCAGTCGCAGGGGCTGTCGATCGGCGTCACGCCGCCGGTCGGGGTGCGGATATAGGCGATCGGCCGGCCGGACTGGACGGTGTCGCCCTCCTCCTGCACCGCGGACTGGTAGTAGCCGCTGATCGGGGCGCGGATGCGGGTGACCGGCGCATCGACGACGGCCGAGGACGCCTTGATGACGAAGCGCTCGTCATAGACCGAGCCCGCCACCCAGGCGAAGACGCCGAAGCCGAACAGGCCGAGCAGGGTGAGGCCGACCGCGCGCTGCACGGTGAAGCCGCCGCCATCCTCGATGGCCTTGTCGTTCGACGCGGCCGGAACGGTGACGGTCTGGGTCGAGAACTGGGCCGGGGCGGCGCCCGCCGCCGGGGCGACGCCGGGCATCATCCCGAGGGCGCCCGCCAGGCCGGCGACGCGGTGGCGGCTGGCCTCGTCGAAGCGGCCCACCAGGGTCTGGGTCTCGGCGTCGTAGCTCTCGGCCTCGCCCTCGATCTGCACCAGCACGTCGGTGTCGTCGGCCAGGAGGTGGAGCTTGCCGGTGAATTCCTTGGCGGGGGCCAGGTTGGCCGGAACGCCGCTCAGGGTCAGGCCGGTCGAGGTCAGGTCCGCCACATCGTAGGTCTCGCCGCCGAGCATGAAGGTGCTGCGGTTGCGCTTCGCCGGGCGGTTCGGCGTGTCGCTCTGGCGAACGATCTTCAGTTGCATCGAAGTAGCTCCTCAGAAAAACAGCCGGGTTAAGTCGCGTGCGGTCGGCGGAGGCAATACGCCGCTCAGAACGGCCACCGCAGTAATGAAAGTCAGCATCGCAACAAATTGGACACCAATCGTTCCCCAGTTGGCGATACGCGCCTGCCAAGGATTGAGATTGCGCTTCAGTGCCGTGTTCTGGCGGGTCCACTTCTGCTTATCGAGACGGAACAGGACGTGCGTCTTGATGAGCGAGCCGTAGACTTGGGTGTACCAGAGCAGGAACGGATAGGTCGGGCTGATCCGGGACCGCGAGGTGAGCAGGGTCAGGGACAGCAGGAACCGGGTGAAGCCGACCCAGAGGGCGTAGATCAGCAGGAAGATCGGCGATTTGGCGAAGGCCGCGATCAGGGCGAAGGTGGGGCCCGAAAGGGCGGTCCACATCGAAAGCCGCTGGTCGAGGATGCACCACCAGGTGAAGAGGCCCATCGGCTTCGGCCCCAGGGCCAGGGCCCGGCCGTTGGTCCGCAGCATGTTGCCGAACCACCGGCGCATCAGGACCGTCGTCGCGACGAAGAAGTTGTCGCTCGGCGGGTGCTCGATGGTCGTGATGCGGACATCGGGCACGTAGAGCATCTCGTAGCCGTTCTTCAGGATCCAGAACCAGCTCGACTTGTCGTCGCCCGTCAGGAACTTGAACCGGCCCAGGCGCCAATGGTCGAGGTAGTCGTGGTGGACCTGGTCGATGAAGCCCTGGTCGGCCAGGATCTCGGCCCGGAAGATCGAGAGGCGGCCGGTGAGGGTCAGCACCCGCTTCGACAGCCCGACCGAGCACATGAGGATCTGGCGCTGGGCGAAGCGGAGCGAGTGCCAGTCGCGCATCAGCCGGCTGCCCTCGACGATGCAGAACTCGTCGGTGGTGAGGGCGGCCGCCTTGGGGTGCAGCTTGAACAGCGGCGCCGCGAGGCGGATCGAGCCGGGGTCCATGATCGTGTCCCCGTCCACCACCGCGGCCATCGAGCCGGGCGGCGGGTTGTTGTACTGGATCGCCTTGAAGCCGGCCGCCAGGGCGTCGCGCTTGCCGGTTCCCTTGATGCAGAACACCTGCAGGTCGACATAGGAGGGCGGGTTCATCTCGCGGAACAGCTCCTCGATGAAGTCCGCGTCCTCCTGGTCCACCAGCGAGGCCACCAGCGTGCCGGGGACCCGGCAGTCGATGAGCTCGCGGATGGCGGCGCTGTAGACTTGGCGGGTCGTCTCCTTGGCGATCCGGAACGAGGTGATCAGCACGTAGACATGCGGGGGCATGCCGTCCTGGCCGAGGGCGTTGGCCTTCCGGCGCCACCGGGGGAACACCACGTAGCGGTAGATCAGCGACCGCACGAGGTGGGTGAGACCCCACAGGTAGCGCCATGTCGCGATGGCGCCCAGGACCAGCAGGAACTGCTTGGACTCAACGTCCCAGATTTCCGCTGGCACGAGCAGGCCCAGGAAGGCCAAGCCGGCCAAGTAGATGAAGAAGAAGAAGGTCGACACGGTTTTCTTCCTGGGCTTGCTGCGCGATTACCAGCAGATGCCTTCGTAGCGGGCATCGCTCCGCTTGCCGGGCAGGCAGCGCATCAGGTCGATGAGCTTCTGCTCGGGGCGCGTCTGCTGCTCGACTTCGAGGAAGCGCTTGTCTTTGTTGCCCAGCAGCAGGACTTCGCCGTGGTCGAGCACCGCCTGCAGGTCGTCGGTCAAGCGGGCCGAGATGTGGGCGATGGTGTTGTTGATGTAGTCGGCCTGCGGGCCGTGGTTGCGGGCCTTGACCACGTTGGCGTCGTAGATCTTGACGTCGTAGCCCTTACCCATCAGGCGCTCGGCCAGCTCGATCAGCGGGCTCTCGCGCAGGTCGTCCGTGTCCTCCTTGAAGGACAGGCCGAGGATGCCGACGCGCTTGGCCTTGGTCTGCTGCACCATGCGGAAGGCGCGGTCGATCTGGACCTCGTTCGCCTCGAGCACGGCATCGAGCATCGGCGTCTTGACGTTGACGTCGGCGCCCTTGCTGCGCAGCGCGCGGACGTCCTTGGGCAGGCAGGAGCCGCCGAAGGCGAAGCCGGGCTTCATGTAGGCGGCCGAGACGTTCAGCTTGCGGTCGGTGCAGACGATGTCCATCACCTCATGGCCATCGACGCCGAACGCCTTGCAGAGGTTGCCGATCTCGTTGGTGAAGGAGATCTTGGCGGCATGCCAGGCGTTGCAGGTGTACTTCACGGCCTCGGCGGTGGCGACGTCGGTCACCCGCCAC
>Ga0196963_10002584_pt1 | contig 10725 bp, 13 predicted proteins | sample S1_5metaG_FD_148600 | JGI IMG/M metagenome (GOLD analysis project Ga0196963, IMG submission 148600) | Soil microbial communities from Anza Borrego desert, Southern California, United States - S1_5 | ecosystem: Environmental > Terrestrial > Soil > Desert | place: USA: California | collected... | reverse complement strand
GCCATGAGGTGTTCGCCTTCCACACCGAGGGCGAGAAGGTCTGGCGGATCTACGAGGGCCGGGCCGACAATCCCATCGCCGGCCCGCCGGACCATCCCGAGGTGCAGGCCCAGATGGACCGCCAGAAGGGCCGGCTGCTGCGCGAGGTGACGATGCGGCCGGGGGACCTGCTCTACATCCCGCGGGGCCAGTTCCACGACGCCCTGGCCAGTTCCGAGGCCTCGCTGCACGTCACCTTCTCCGTCGAGCCGCGCACCGCCCGCATCCTGTTCCGCCTGCTGGAGCAGGAGGCGATGACCGACAGCGCCTTCCGCGCCTGGCTGCCGCATCCGGACCAGGACGGCGGGGCGGCCCTGGCCGCACGGCTGGCCGACCTCGCCGAGCGCCTGAAGACCATCGCGGTCGCTCCCGCCTTCCGCGGCGAGGTCGCCGACCTGCAGCGCTCGGTGTTCGGGGAGCTGTCGGAATACGCCCTGCCGGCCGTCGGACCGCTGGAAGCCTTCGAGGTCGCGCCGCGGCCCGCCGAGGTGGTGCGCCACCCCGACGGCTGGGTTCTGCGCAGCCAGGCCGGCCTCATTCCGCTGGGCGGACTGCACAAGCCGGCCAGTTGGATCCTTGGGCGACCGGCCTTTACCCTGCAGGAACTGGCCGCCTGGTTCCCGCAGGCCGACGAGGCCGCCCTGCGCGGCCTGGTCGAGCGGATGGGGAAGGCCGGGCTGGTCGCGCCGCGGCGCTGACTACTTCACATCGCCCGTGGTGCGGCGGCTGGCGTCCATGTTCATCGCCGCGTCTTCGGCCCGCTTGTCCCAGCCCTGCTTGGTGTCGCAGATCTTCCGTTGCCGGCGGCTTCCGACCGCCGCCTCGCGCTTGCAACTGATGCGATCGAGGTCAGCGACGCCGATCTTGCCGACCGGCATGCGGATGCTCTGGCCGGCCGGCGGCTTGATATCCACCGGGGACACGCTGGTGGGCTGGGCCGCCAGGGCGAGGAACAGGGCAGGAAGAAGCAGGGACATGCGAAGCGCTCGGTAGTTGCAGGCCCCGGAAAGACCATCACACCGTGGCGCCGTCAAGGCGACGCCCTGCTGGTAGGGACGGTGGGACTCGAACCCACACTCCTCGCGGATGCGGATTTTAAGTCCGCTGCGTCTACCATTCCGCCACGTCCCCGAGCGCCGGGCCTCGAAGTCTGTTTAGAGTCCGGGCCGGGGATGGCAAGCGCCGCGATCAGTGCGGATTGGCGCTCGGCGGAGGTTTGGCGATGCCCAGCCCGTAGAGCGTGGTGTCCATGCTGCGCTGGGCCGCGTCCTGGCGTTGCTGCCACTCCATCGCGGTCATGCAGATCTTCCGCTCGCGCCGGCTGCCGAGGACGATACCGCGGCGGCAGACGATCCGGTCGGGATCAAGGGTTCCCGGCGCGCCAATGTCCAGGTCGATCCTGGCGGCTGGAACGTGCCTCACCTTGACCGGGGTCACATCGACCGGGGCGGCGAGCAAGGCGGCGACTAACGCGGTACCGAAGAGAACCATGGCGTCCTCCATGCGCATGTGCGCCCAGAGCATACGCCGATCAACGGTCCGCGAAAAGCCGGGTCGGACCCTTTGCTCTTAAGGCTTGGGGTTGTCGCTGAAGTCGTTCGGCGTCCCCGCCGTGCGGCGGCCCGGGTCGGTCAGCAGATCGGCCTGGTCCTTCAGCCGCTCGCGCTCGCCGACGGTCATGCAGACCTTTTGCGGCCGGTTGGAGCCGACCACGTGCTCGCGCTTGCACACGATGCGGTTGGGATCGTCCAGATCGCTCTTCTTGGCCGGCTTGATCGCGGCGGGGGCGGCGGGTTTGTCGACCTGCACCGGGCTGACGGTCGGCTGAGCCAGGGCCGGAGAAGCCAGCAGGGCGCCGACAGCGCCGCAGATGAACAGGCGCATGGCCAGCTCATTGGGTGAGCTCGCCAGACTAGCGGGGCGAGTTGCCATTCTCGGCGGCGGTCTGCAGGGCGGTGGCCTCGTCCATGGCCGTGCGGCGGCCCGGATCGGTAAGCTGGTCGGCCTGGTCCTTGAGGCGCTGGCGCTCGCCGGCCGTCATGCAGACCTTCTGGGGCCGATTCGAACCGACCACATGCTCGCGCTTGCAGACGATGCGGTTGGGGTCGTCGATCTTCTTGGCCGGGGTGGCCGGCGCGCCGGCGCCCGCTTGGGCGAGCGCCGGACCAGCGATGGTCATGGCGGCAATGGCGATGAAGGCAAGACGCATAAGTAGAGCTTTCTGATGATGCGGCGCTTTTAATGGGGAGGAGAACGTCAGCTGTCGGCGCTGTCAAGAAAAGTAATGTTTCCCACGCCTTCCGAGGCAAGGGCCTGTTCAAGATCGCGGCGCGCCGACTCGACCCGCGCCAGGTCCCGCCCGCGGATCACCAACTGGCTCCCGTAGCCCGCCGGGGAGAAGAAGGGATAGCTGCCCAGCGAGAGGTCCGGGTAGGCGCGCGCCACCCGCTCCAGCGGCGCGGCCATCACCCCTTCGCCCGAGCCTTCCACCCGCAGCGTCTGGGAAATCACCACCGCGCCGCCCCGCAGGCGATGGCCGATATCCTCCAGCATGCCGCGCATGATGCTGGGCACCCCAGCCAGGACGAAGACGTTTCCGATCTGGAATCCGGGCGGCCCCTGGACCGGATTCTTCACCAGGGTTCCGCCCTCCGGCACCCGCGCCATGCGGCGCCGGGCCGCGTTCAGCTCGTCGCCCCAGCGGGCCGTCATCATGGCGATGATCTCGGGATGCTCGTTCAGCGCCACCCCGAATGCCTTAGCGACACAGTCGGCGGTGATGTCGTCGTGGGTCGGGCCGATGCCGCCGGTGGTGAACAGATAGTCGTATCGCCCCCGGAGATGATTCACCGCCGCGACGATCTCGTCCTCGACATCCCCGACCACCCGGGCCTCGCAGAGGTCGACACCATACTGGGCGATGTAGCGGGCGATGGCGTTGAGATTGGTGTCCTGGGTGCGGCCCGAGAGGATCTCGTCGCCGATGATCAGGACGGCGGCCGTCACCCGTTCCTGGCTCGCCATCGTCCCGCTCCTCGCCTAGATCATCTTCTCCCTTCGACTTAGTGCGGGTTGAGGAAAAGTGCGAAGCGGTTTTCCGCCCGCGACCCGCCCCAGACGATCAGAATCCCGCATGGACCTGCCTCAACCCCTGCTGAGGGGCCGCCTCGTCAGCCGCTACAAGCGCTTCTTCGCCGACGTGGTGCTGGACGACGGCCGGGCGGTGACGGCCCACGTGCCCAATCCCGGCGCCATGCTGGGATTGCGGGAGCCCGGCCTGGCTGTCTGGCTGTCCTGGTCGGGCGATCCCAAGCGCAAGCTGCCCTGGACCCTGCAGCTGGTCGAGGCGGACGGCGGGCTGGTCGGGGTCAACACGCTGAATCCCAACCGGCTGGTCGCCGAGGCCCTGGCCAGGGGCGCGATCCCGGAACTGGCCGGCTATGCCGGCGTGCGGCCGGAGGTGAAGTACGGCGAGGCCAGCCGCATCGACTTCCTGCTGACCGATCCGGACCCGACCGGGCTGCTGGCTGGAGGTCAAGAACTGCCACTTCCGGCGGGACGGCGCCCTGGCGGAGTTTCCGGATTGCGTGGCGGCCCGGTCGGCCAAGCACCTGCGGGAACTGGAGGCGATGGTTGCGGCCGGCGACCGGGCGGTGGTGCTGTTCGTGGTGCAGCGGACCGACTGCGAGGCTTTCGCCGCCTGCCACGATCTCGACCCGGTGTTCGCCGCCGCGCTTGACCACGCGGCGGACGCGGGCGTGGAGGTGCTTGTCTACGCCTGCGCCATGGGGACGGACCGAATCGAGATCGCCCGGCGGATCGCCTGGAAGCGCTGAGCGCTGCCGCAGCTTGCCCGTGCCGGATCGGCAGGATAGCTGGTTGCCTGACGCGGGAGATGGTGTCGGTCGGCCGGCAGGCTCGTCCCGGGCGGTGGGGGCCCAGATGTGTGATACCGGACGCCGAGGCTTCCTGTTCGCCACCGGAGCTGCGGCCCTGGTGGCCGGCGCGCCCCAGCCGGTCCAGGCGGCGATCCGAGCGGCGGCAGGCGACAACGCCCTTCCCCGCCTTCCCGGCGAGATTCAACGCCGCTTCGATGCCGCGATGGCCAAGGCGGGCGTGACCGGGGCCGCCATCACGGTGGTGCGGGACGGCGAGCTGGCAGCCTTCTATTCCCATGGCCGCGCCTCGATCCCCTTCGACGCGCCCATCACCCCGAGCACGCTGTTCCAGATCGGTTCGGTCGGAAAGCACGTCACCGCCCTGGCCATCCTTCAACTGGTCGCCGCCGGGAAGCTCGGCCTCCACTGGCCTGTTGGCCGCGCGGTCGCCGGATTGCCGGACTGGATCGCCGCGATCCCGATACGCAACCTGCTCAGCCACACCGGCGGCCTGCCCGACTATGAGGCGGGCTTCGCCTGGGACCGGCCGTTTCCGCTCCAGAGCCTGCTGGCGGCGCTGAAGGGGCCGGCGTTCGCGCCGGGCGAGGCCTGGAGCTATTCGAACAGCGGCTATGTGCTGCTCGGCTATGCGATCGAGGCGGCAAGCGGCCTCGGCTACGGGGCCTATGTGACGGAACGGCTGTTCAAGTCGGCCAGCGTCCCCCTGGCGCGGCCCGACGCGGCCGGTGAGCCGATCATCGGCCGGGCCGAACCCTATGAGGTGGTGGATGGCGTCGTTCGGCACGCGACGCGGATGGACAACACCGTCTCGGCGATGCCGGACGGCGGAGTCCTGTTCTCGGCGCGGGACTGGGCCCCTTGGGTCAAGGCCCTGGAGAGCCACCGCCTGGCCCCCGCGCCAATGCTCGCCGAGATGTTCAAGGCCCAGACGCTTCGGGACGGTTCTTCGTGCGGCTACGGCTTCGGCTGGATCATCGACCAGGTGCGCGGCAAGCCTGTCCATCTCCATTCGGGCAGCGTGCCCGGCTTCGGGACCTTCATCCAATATCACCCGGCAGCGCGGCTCATGGCCGTGGCGACCTTCAACTCCCTCCCGGCCGGGGCGCTGCGGCCCCTGCTGGAAGAGGCGGTCGAGACCATGGCGCCCGGCACGACCACCATCGGGCTCGCAGCCCGTTCGCAGTCCGCCCGGCGCGACGCCCGGCTCCAAGCCTTCCTGGCCGGCGCCACCGCGGCGGACATCGTGGCCCCCGCGGTGCTGATCGGCGAAAGGGCCAGCGGCCGGGACCCGTCCAAACGGCTGTCGGCCAAGCCCGAGGCCGTGGAGTTCCTGGAGCGGTTCGAGACCCCCGGAGGGGATCTCAGCCGCTACCGGATCACGATCGGCGGTGCGGCCCAGACGCGGCAGGTCGGCTGGACGGCGGACGACCGCATCTTCCTCTACCGATAGGGCGTTCGGTCCCGCCCGATTTTACAACCACGCCCGGCGGTGCTAGAGGCGCGAGCCAAGGGTCGGCAGTCCACCCAGGCGTCGCTGCCTCGCGAGAGGAGCTAAACCTGCCGCTTTGAAATCCTTCGTCACCCGCTTGTCCCGTGCCGAAGTCGTAAGCCAGCGACCACGACCGATCCTCGCCGGATCGCCCTCGGCACGACGAGGATGAGTGATGAGAGACCCCCTGCCCTTCGCCGCGCCGGATATCTCCGCGCTGGCCAAGACCCTGAGCCGCGAGATCCGCGCGCTCGAGACCCCGCCCGGCCACGTCCAGCTGCTCAACATGCTGGCGCGCGCCGCCGGATACCGGAACTACCAGGCGATGAAGGCCCAGCACGACGCCGGAGCGCGGCTCGCCGCGCCGGCGGCGGCCGAGCTGGTGGACCATCAGCTGGTGGAGCGCACGGCGCGGTATTTCGACGCCGCCGGGCGGCTGGAGCGGTGGCCTTCCAAGGTCAGCCAGCAACGGCTGTGCCTGTGGACCCTGTGGTCGCGGCTTCCGGCGGAGACCGACCTGACGGAACGCGAGGTCAACGACCGGCTGAAGGCGGCCCACCTGTTCGGCGACCACGCCCTGCTGCGGCGGGACATGGTCGACATGGGCCTGCTGACCCGCACGCGGGACGGGCGGGTCTATCGGCGGGTGGAACGGCCGCCGCCGGCCGAGGCCCTGGCGCTGATGCGCCAGGCGCCGGCGGCGCCCGGCTAGTCCATCGTCGGGATCGGCAGCATCGGCATCACTTCCACGGCCGTGCCGGGGAAGATGGCGAAGTGCGGGTGGTTCTCGAACATGCGGGCGGCGGCCTCATGGCTCTCCGCCTGGACGACGATGAAGCCGGCGACGGCGTTGCGGATATCGGCGACGCCATCCTTCGACACGCTCTTGGTCTTGCCGAGCGGCGAGCCGTTGACGACGATCGCGTCCGCGTGCTGCTCCATCCAGCGGCCCCAGGCCTCCATGCCGCGGGCGATGTCCTCCTGGCTGATGTCCGGGGGGCCGGCTGGCGCATCGGCAGAACCCATGTAGAGGGCGAGGTAGTGGTCCATGGTCGTCTCCTTGGGGGTCAGGCGGGTTCGTGTTCGCGGAACGGGGCCAGCTGGGCCTCCATCGCCCGCTTGAAGGCCGGGCGGGCCGTGCAGCGGTCGAGATAGGCGTCGAGGTTGGGATACCTGGCCAGCAGCTCGGTGCGGTCGACCTCGCGCAGGACCGTGGCCATGATCAGGTCGCCGGCCGTGAACCGCCCCTCGAGGTAGTCCTTGTCGCCCAGCCAGTCGCTGAGCTGCCGCAGCCGGGCGTCGAGGTTCTTGATGACCTGCGGCCGGCGCTCCTTGGTCCAGGCCTCACCCTTGTGGAACAGGTCGATGGCGCCGAGCTGGGCGACGTGGATCTCGATCGAGTTCAGCGCGGCCAGCACCCAGGTGATGACCCGCGCCCGGCCGGCGTCGTCGCGGGGCGCGAGCGCCTCGTGCTTCTCGGCCAGGAATATGACGATGGCGCCGGACTCGAACATCTCGACCTCGCCATCGCGATAGGCCGGCACCTGGGCGAACGGCTGCCAGGCGCTGTAGGCGGCGCCCTTGTTCATGACGTCGATGAGGCTGGCCTCATAGGACACGCCGGCCTCCTCCAGCGCCCAGCGCACGCGCAGGTCGCGAACGAAGCCCTGGGCGAAATCGGGCACCCACTTGTAGGCGCTTACCTGGATGGTCATCGGACGTACTCCTCTTCCTTACATATGGGCGGCGCCGGCTGGGCCAGGGCGTTGAGCCCCCGGCGCAGCTGGGCGGGCTGACCGGCGTCGAGCTCGGCTTCGAGGCCGGCGTGGGTGGCGGTCCAGATCGGCAGGGCGGCGGCCAGGCGCGCGTGGCCGGCGGGGGTCAGGGCGACGCGACGGGCCCGCTGGTCGGCGGGATCCGTCTGCGTCCGCGTCAGGCCTTTGCGCTCCAGCACCTTGAGGGCGGCGGTCAGGGTTCGTGCGGTCCGCCCCCAGCAGGCGGGCGACCGCGCCGACGCCGGCCGGCGTCGGCCGATTGAGGGCGTTCAGCAGCGAGAACTGGCTGTTGGTCAGGCCGACCGGCCGCAGGGCCTCGTCGAACCGCCGGCCGAGCGCGCGCGCGGCGCGCTGGGCATGCAGGCACAGGCAGCTGTCCCGCACATCGTGGGTGGCCTGGAAGGACATGGCGGGGCGATCGGTCACGGCGAGGGGAGTTATGTTGATATCAACCTATCTGGTCAAGTGATTTCTCCGGCGGCCGCGGCCTTTCTGGCGGGCAACCGGGACATCCCGCTCGACCTGACCGCCGATGACGTGCTTCTGACTTTTTCGTGCGCGGCCCGCGCTTGCACCAATTCGCCGTTATTGAGGGGCACTGCTGACCGGGCGAGTCGCCGGGCGGTTCGTGAACGGTCCATCGGGAGGCGTCAGAGTTGATCCAACTGTTGCCGGCGGCGCTGTCGATCGTGCTGCTCCTGACCATCGCCGGAGACCAGGAGCCGGCAGCGCCCGCCGCTTCGGCTCCGACGGCCGCGACGCCCGGCCCCTATGCCCAGTCGCCAAGCCAGACGCTCGGCGGGGCCCTTGAGGCCGTGCGGCGGAAGGACCTGAACGGCGCCCGGTCGCTGCAGGCGACTCTGACCGACCCGGTGGCGCGGCGGGTGGTCGACTGGGCCATCGTCGACGTCATGGGCGCGGCCCTTGGCGAGGCCGAGCTCAGCCGGGCGATCACTGACTTCGCCGGCTGGCCGAGGCCAGAGGGCCGGCTGGCCGCCCTGCAGGAGGCCAGCGCCGCCGCCCTGCCCCAGGGCCCGGTGCCCTACAGCGCCCTGGCCGGACGTTCCAGCGAGGGCGGCGGCCTGACCAGCCTGCGCCTGCGGATGAACGACGCCCTGCGAACCGGCGACGCCGCCGCCGCCTACCGGGCGATCAGCGGCCACAGCCTGCGCCCGGGGACCGTCGACTACGCCGAGGCGGAGTCCTATGCCGGCTGGCTGGCGCTGAACAAGCTGCGCGACCCGCGCCTGGCCGACGCCCATTTCCAGCGGCTGGAGCAGAACGTGAAGAGCCCGGTCAGCAAGGCCCGGGCCGCCTACTGGCGGGGCCGCGCCGCCGAGCAGATGGGCGACCTGGCCCGGGCCCGAAGCTTCTATGAGGCCGGCGCCGAACACACCACCACCTTCTATGGCCAGTTGGCCGCCGAGAAGGCCGGCCGCAGGATGCTGGCCCTGACCGCCGACCCCAAGCCGACCTCCGCCGACGTGGTGGACTTCGAAACCCGGGAGCTGACCCGCGCGCTGCGGTTGCTGGCGGCCGCCGGCGAGCGCCCCCTGGTGCGGGTGTTCGGCCTCTACATGGGTGAGACGGTCGAGACGCCGATCGAACTGGCCCTGCTGGTCGACACCCTGCGCAACCTCGGCGAACAGGAGGTCTCGCTGATCGCCTACCGCCGGGGCGCGCAGCGCGGCCTGATCCTGCACGAGCGCGGCTATCCGGTGATGACGCCGCCCTACGTCGACGGCGGGGCCGAGGCGGCCTTCGTCCTGGCCATCGTGCGGCAGGAAAGCCAGTTCGACCCGCGGGTGCGCAGCCACGCCGACGCCCGGGGCATGATGCAGGTGATCCCGGCCACCGGCCGCGATGTGGCGCGCCGGATCGGCGTGCCGTTCGAGGCCTCCCGCCTGTACGAGGCCGAGTACAACATGCGCATCGGCTCGCGGTACCTGGGCCAGATGACCTCCAACTTCGGCGGCAGCTATGTGATGGCGGCAGCCGGCTACAACGCCGGGCCCAGCCGGCCGCTGCAGTGGATCGAGTTCTGCGGCGATCCGCGCGACCCGGCCGGCGACCCGCTCGACTTTCTCGAATGCATCCCCTTCTCCGAGACGCGGAACTACGTGATGAACGTGATGTCCAACGTCCAGGTCTACCGGGCCCGGCTCAACCGCGGCCAGGCCCCGCTGACCCTGTCCAGCGACATCCGACGGGGCGTGAAGCCGACGCCGATGCTGCCGGATGGGCCGCAGCCTTATGTGCCGGACAACGCCGCGAGCCATTAGCGGGCGCCAGCGGCTTGTCAGCACTGCGTCCAACCGGCATAGCTGGGCGGGGGGATTTCGCATGAACACAGTCGATTTCGGCGGGTCGGCCTTCAATCCGTACGCGCCGCGGCCTCGTTCGGTGGCCACCGTCGCCGGGCGTCTCAGCGCCGGCGAGATGCTGCTGCGACGCTGGGGCGGCTGTTGGATCGATTTCATCCTGCTGGCGGCGGTTGTGTTCCTGCCAGTACTGCCGTTCTCCGATACGCCACCGGATGCGGTGGTCTACGCCTCCCTGGCTGCCGCCGTCGCCTATTTCCCGGTCACCGAGGGGCTGTGGGGCCGGTCCTTGGGCAAGCTGGTGACCGGCACGGTGGTTGTGCGAGCTGACGGCCGATTTCCGGGCATTGGCCGGGCGGCCGTACGCACCCTTCTGCGGCTGATCGAGGTGAACCCCTTTTTCCTCGGTGGTCTGCCTGCGGGCATCGTGCTCCTGTGCAACCAAGAACGGCGGCGCCTCGGGGACTTCGCCGCAGGAACCTACGTCATCCCGGTCAGCGAGTTGAAGTCCCTGCAACCGGCCCTGGTCGAAGGCGTATTCGACTAGCCGCCCCCGCCCGCGCATTGAACTTCCGTGCTATGATTGCGACATAGAGCCGATATTCCAGCCATGAGCCGCCTGGCGCGGCCCGGACAAGTTGCATGACCCTGCCCGCCGACACCGCCTTCGAGACCCGCACCGGCGAGATCAAGATCCACGGCCCCGAGGGCTTCGAAGGCATGCGCAAGGCCGGCCGGCTGGCGGCCGAATGCCTAGACATGCTGATCCCGCATGTGAAGCCGGGGGCGGTCACCGCCGATCTCGACCGGCTGGCCCGGGAGTTCGTGCTCGACAATGGCGCCCTTCCTGCCTGCCTGTTCTACAAGGGCTATGGCCACACCGTCTGCATCTCGCGCAACCATGTGGTCTGCCACGGCATCCCGGGCGACTGGGCCCTGCGCGAGGGCGACATCGTCAACATCGACGTGACCGTGATCGTCGATGGCTGGCATGGTGACACCAGCCGGATGTACGGGGTCGGCGCGGTTCCAGGCCGGGCGCGGCGGCTGGCCGACGTCACCTACCAGGCGCTGGAACTGGGCCTTGCCGAGGTGAAGCCGGGCGCCACCTTCGGCGATATCGGGCATGCGATCCAGAAGCACGTCGAGGCAAACCGCTTCTCGGTGGTCCGCGACTTCTGCGGCCATGGCCTGGGCCGGGT
>Ga0196963_10002583_pt1 | contig 10725 bp, 10 predicted proteins | sample S1_5metaG_FD_148600 | JGI IMG/M metagenome (GOLD analysis project Ga0196963, IMG submission 148600) | Soil microbial communities from Anza Borrego desert, Southern California, United States - S1_5 | ecosystem: Environmental > Terrestrial > Soil > Desert | place: USA: California | collected... | reverse complement strand
TCCCCCGCAGGCGGGGGAGGAGTGGGAAAGCAAAACGCCCGCCGGTTTCCCGGCGGGCGCTTGGAAAGGCTGGGATGCGTCGCGCGGGTCAGGCGGCGACGGTGGACTCCTGCGGGTCGCGCAGGACGTAGCCGCGGCCCCACACCGTCTCGATGTAGTGCTTGCCGCCGGCGGCGGTCGCCAGCTTCTTGCGCAGCTTGCAGATGAAGACGTCGATGATCTTCAGCTCGGGCTCGTCCATGCCGCCGTACAGGTGGTTCAGGAACATCTCCTTGGTCAGGGTCGTCCCCTTACGCAGGGAGAGCAGCTCGAGCATCTGGTATTCCTTGCCGGTCAGATGCACGCGGATGCCGTTCACCTCGACCGTCTTGGCGTCGAGGTTCACCGTCACCTCGCCGGTCTTGATGACCGACTGGGCGTGGCCCTTGGAGCGGCGCACCACGGCGTGGATGCGGGCGACCAGCTCCTGCTTGTGGAACGGCTTGGTCATGTAGTCGTCGGCGCCGCCGCCGAACGTCTTGACCTTGGTGTCGATCTCCGTCGTGCCCGACAGGATCATGACCGGCGTGTTGACCTTGCCGACGCGGAGCTGGCGCAGCACGTCCAGGCCCGACATGTCCGGCAGGTTCAGGTCCAGCAGGATGAGGTCGTAGTCGTAGATCTTGCCCAGATCGACGCCTTCCTCGCCCAGGTGGGTGGTATAGACGTTGAAGCCTTCGGACTTCAGCATCAGCTCGATGCTGGCAGCGGTGGCGCTGTCGTCCTCGATCAACAGAACTCGCATTCAAGCCCCTCCAGGCAAGGCGCTCCCGACGGCGGAAATCCCTAAGGAATTCCTACCCCTTCGAGGCACGCTAGGCCCCTAATGCCTTAAGATTGGTTAATCCTAACCCGCCTCGAATCGATACGCTGATTTGCGAATCTCCGTCCAGCGGGGCCGTCAACGATTCGATTTCCGACCCCCGCGGCACGACGACTCAGCCCCCCGCGAAGGCCGGTTTCACAAGGATGATACGGTCACGCTTCAAGGCATGATTTCTGCGCGCGCCCGCGTGAGGACTCGGCGCCGCACCTCCCGCCCGCGACATCCGGCCACGCACGGAGCCCGCCTTCACCCCCAGTTAACGGCCCCTACCGGAAAACTAACTCTTCCGGAGTGAGCCGCGTCCCTTGCAGAACATCGTCGCCGCCGTCGAACGCATCGATCCGCTGGTCGTGTCCGGCCGCGTGGCGGCGGTGAACGGCCTGCTGATCGAGGCCAAGGGCGGGCTGACGCGCCTGTCCGTGGGCGCGCGCACCGAGATCGTCCGCCGCGCGGAGGCGCCGCTGCCGGCCGAGGTCGTCGGCTTCCGCGCCGACCACGCGCTGCTGATGCCGTTCGGCCCCGTCGAAGGCGTGGCCCCCGGCGCCCAGATCCGCATCATGAGCGACGGCGCGAGCGTCAGGCCGACGCTCGGCTGGCTCGGCCGCATCGTCGACGCCTTCGGCGCCCCGATCGACGGCAAGGGCCCCCTGCCCGTCGGCCCGGCGCCCTATGCGCTGCGCGCCGCGCCCCCCTCAGCCCACGCCCGCGGCCGGGTCGGCGAGCGGCTGGACCTGGGCGTGCGCGCGATGGACGTCTTCACCACCACCTGCCGCGGCCAGCGCCTGGGCGTGATCGCGGGCTCCGGCGTGGGCAAGTCGGTCCTGCTCTCCATGCTCGCGCGCGAGGCCTCCTGCGACGCCGTCGTCGTCGGCCTGATCGGCGAACGCGGCCGGGAGGTGCGCGAGTTCATCGAGGAGACCCTGGGCGAAGAAGGGCTCAAGCGCGCCATCGTCATCGTCGCCACCTCCGACGAGCCGGCGCTGAAGCGCCGCCAGGCGGCCTACATGACCATGGCCTGCGCCGAGTTCCTGCGCGACCAGGACCTCGAGGTCCTGTGCCTGATGGACTCCGTCACCCGCTTCGCCATGGCCCAGCGCGAGATCGGCCTGGCCGCGGGCGAGCCGCCGACGACCAAGGGCTACACCCCCACCGTCTTCTCCGAGCTGCCCAAGCTCCTGGAGCGCGCAGGCCCCGGCCCCATCCGCCAGGACGGCACCGAAGCCGGCCCGATCACCGCCCTGTTCACCGTGCTGGTGGACGGCGACGACCACAACGAACCCATCGCCGACGCCGTGCGCGGCATCCTCGACGGCCACATCGTCATGAGCCGCTCGGTCGCCGAGCGGGGCCGCTTCCCGGCCATCGACCCGCTGAAGTCGATCAGCCGGACCATGCCGCACTGCCAGCTGCCGCACGAACGCGAGATCGTGCGCCTGACGCGCGAAGCCCTGTCCAGCTACGGCAACATGGAAGAGCTGATCCGCATCGGCGCCTACAAGACCGGGTCCGACCCGGTGATCGACCGCGCCATCCGCCTGAACCCCGCGCTGGAGGAATTCCTCCGCCAGCGGCCGGACGAGGTCACCCGCCTCGACGACAGCTTCGCGCGCCTGTCCGCCATCCTCTCTGAAGGAGCCGTCTGATGACCCAGTGGGCCAACTCCCTGATCCGCATCTCCGGCTACGAGGTGGAGACCCTGCAGAAGCGGCTGGCGGACATCGTCACCCGCCGCTCCCAGGCCGCCATGCGCCTCGCCGTGCTGGACGCCGAGTTCGAGGTCGAGCGTGACCGCGCGGTCGATGATCCGCAGGCGGCGATGATGATGCCGGCCTACACCACGGCCTGGAAGATCCGCCGGAGCCTGGCCGAGTCCGAGCTGGCGACCGTCGCCATCGAAGAGGACGGCGCGCGCGACGCGCTCGCCCGCGCCTTCGAGGAGCTGAAGAAGTTCGAGCACGTGGCCGAGGTCTCGCGCCTGGGCCGTATCAAGGCCGAGAACGCGCGCGAGACGGCGACGCTCGACGAGCTGGCCCTTCGCCGGAAGAAGCGCGCCGGGTGAACCGGCGCGCGCTGATCGCCGCGCCCCTGGCGCTCGCCGCCTGCAGCGGTCCGCCCGTCGCCGAGGCCCAGGTCGACATCCCGCCGCTGAAGTCGGTAGCGCCCTTCCCGCTGGGCGTGGCCGCCATGACGGAGCAGTTCGACGACTCGGCCTGGGGCGAGGTCGTCGGGACCCACTTCGACCGCGTCACCCCGGAATGGGAGATGAAGGCCGAGGCTTTCGCCCGCGAGGACGGGACCTACGATTTCAGCCGCGCCGACCGCCTCGTCGGGCGCGCCACGGGCCGGGGCCTTTCGGTCTTCGGCCACACCATCGTCTGGTACACCCAGGCGCCCGCGTTCCTGCAGCGCCTGACCGGCGACCGCCGCGCCTTCGAGGAGGCCTACGGGCGCTACGTGCGCACGGTGGCCGGGCGCTACCGCGGCCGCGTCGTGGCCTGGGACGTGGTCAACGAGCCGGTTCTGGACGACGGCCAGGGCTACCGCACCCGCCACGCCTTCCACGAGGCGCTCGGCATCGACTACGTCCGCCTGGCCTTCGAACACGCGCGCGAAGCCGATCCGGCCGCGGTCCTGTTCCTCAACGACTACAATCTCGAGCAGCTCCCGAAGAAGCGGCGCGACTTCCTCCGCCTGGCCGAGAGCCTGCTGAAGGCCGGCGCGCCGCTCGGCGGACTGGGCACCCAGACGCACGTCCCGGCGGACCTGCCTGTAGGCGCCATGGACGAAACCCTGCGCGACCTCGCCTCGCTCGGCCTGCCGATCCACGTCTCGGAGGTCGACATTTCCGCCAACCGCGCCCGCGGCCGCCACGAACCCGAACGGGTGGCTGCCGAGATCGTCGACGCCTTCCAGGGCCTGCCTGAACGCCTGCGCTGGGGCGTCACCATCTGGGGCGCGCGCCACGGCGACAGCTGGCTGAACCGCGGCGAGGAGAAGAACCCGCTCCGCCCCGACCGCCCGCTCCTGTTCGACGACCAGGGCCGCCCGACCTCCACTGCCGCGGCGTTCGTGCGGGCGCTAACCACCTAAAACCCCTCCTCTTCGATGGAGGAGGCAGGGGTGGTGGTGTGGCAGGCCGGGTCCGGAATGCCCTCAGGCGGCGCGATTGATGGCGCGCCACCTAAGCCGACACACCATCGGTGGTGACACACCACCACCCCCGACCCCTCCTCCATCGAGGAGGAGGGGAGAGAGGCATTGATCTCTTGGTGGCGAGGGTGCGCCCTTGGGGAAGGCTGTCAAGGACTGCCGAAGGCCGCCGCGAAGCGGTAAATCCTTGACTGCCTTCCCCAAGGGCGCTGCGATCTCGACAAGAGATGAATGACGCAGGGTGAGCCAGCTCACCTGACAAGGAAGAGGGCAGCGCCCCGGTCGCTAAGCCTCGTCGCCCTCGGATCCAGCCCTCGGCCGCGGCGAGGCCATCGCCGCGCCCGCGGCCGCCTTCGACGCGACGCCGGACACCCCCTGCGCCTCCACGGCGATCCTCAGCGCGCGGAGATCGTCGGAGATACGGAACACGGCCACGTAGAACTCGCAGAAGGACCGCCAGATCAGCGCTGCTGCGGCGAGGATCAGGAGCCCGCCCACGATGAAGGGGATCGCGAGGGCGAACTTCATCACCCACTCCTTCTCCCGCCAGGCGACGCCCACCGCCCCGCCCATGGTGGCGAAACAGCCCAGCACCACGATCGCCAGCCCCGCCCAGTAGATCAGGTGGATCACCGGCCCGGTGAGCAGCCGGTCGAAGGTCAGGAGGTCCCAGAAGATCTCGCCCGGCGAAGTCTTGCTGAAGGCCTGGGTGGAGGGACGCTGGGGGCTGGGGGCTTTGGGCTGCCGGGCCATGACTCGCTCCGGAACGGCTGGTGGCGATGGACGCCCATGGGGGCGCCCAATGCGATCGGATTTCAGGCGCAGACTGGGCGACAAAGCAACGCTGCGGCTTAGGTTCCCGCGGACGTCAAAAGATCCGGCGCCGTCAGATCTGGCCGACGGTGCGCAGGCGCGCCCGCGGATGGATCTCGTTCTGGCTCATCACGGTGGTCTGGCCGCGGAAGCGCTCGATGATGGAACGGACGTAGGGCCGGATGCCGGGGCTGGTCAGCAGCACGGCGGCGTCGCCGTTCTGGGCCGCCTGCTCGAAGGTGTCCCGCACGCCGCGGATGAACTCCTGCAGGCGCGAGGGGGCGAGCGCCAGCTGCTTGTCCTCGCCCGGCCCGACGAGGGCCTCGGCGAAGCTCTGCTCCCAGTCGGGCGAGAGGGTGACGATCGGCAGCGCGCCGTCCTCGCCCTTGTTCTGGAAGCACAGCTGCTTGGCCAGGCGGGAGCGGACGTGCTCGACCAGCTGGGTGACGCTGTTGGTATGCGGGGCCGCCTCGGCGATGCCTTCGAGGATGACGCCGAGGTCGCGGATCGAAACGCGCTCGCGCAGCAGCGACTGCAGCACGCGCTGCACCGTCGTGGCCGTGACCACCGACGGGACCAGTTCGTCGACCAGCTTCTTCTGCTCGGCCGGGAGCTCCTTCATCAGCTTCTGCACCTCCGCGTAGGAGAGCAGGTCCGGCATGGCCTCCTTCAGGATCTCGGTCAGGTGCGTCGTCAGCACCGTCGCCGGGTCCACGATGGTGTAGCCGCGGAAGGTCGCCTCCTCGCGCAGGGCGTCGTCGATCCAGGTCGCAGGCAGGCCGAAGGCCGGCTCGCGCACATGCTCGCCGGGCAGATCGACCTGGCGGCCGGCCGGGTCCATGGCCATCAGGCAGCCGAGGCGCACCTCGCCGGCCCCGGCCTCCATCTCCTTGATGCGAATGGCGTAGCCCTGGGTGGCCAGGCGCATGTTGTCGAGGATGCGCACCGGCGGCATGACGAAGCCGAACTCGCTGGCCAGGGTGCGGCGCAGGGCGCGGATCTGGTCGGTGAGCCGGCGGCCCTCCAGGTCGTTGATGAGCGACAGCAGCCCGTAGCCCAGCTCGATCTTCACCTCGTCGATGGTCAGGGCCGTGGTGATCGGCTCCTCGGTCTCCTCGGCGGGCTTCTCCGGTTCGGGCGCGACCTCGGCCGGCTGCAGGCGCTTGCGTCCCAGCTTCCAAGCCAGGAAGCCGGCGGCCCCTGCGATGCCCATGAACGGCAGGATCGGCATGCCGGGGATGACGCCGATCACCGCCGAGGCGGCGGCGACCATGCCCAGGCTGACCGGGTTGGTGGCGAGCTGGCTGACGAGGGCCTTGTCGGCCGATCCGTCCACCCCCGCCTTCGACACCAGGAAGCCGGCGGCGATGGAGATGACCAGCGCCGGCACCTGGGTGACCAGGCCGTCGCCGACGGTCAGCAGCACATACTGGTTGGCGGCCTCGCCGGCGGGCAGGCCGTGCTGCAGCACGCCGATCAGCATGCCGCCCACGGCGTTGATGAAGACGATGATCAGGCCGGCGACGGCGTCGCCGCGCACGAACTTCGAGGCGCCGTCCATGGCGCCGAAGAAGGTCGATTCCTGCTCCAGCTCCTTGCGGCGCTTGCGCGCCTCGTTCTCGTCGATGAGGCCGGCGGACAGATCGGCGTCGATCGCCATCTGCTTGCCGGGCATGGAGTCGAGGGTGAAGCGCGCCGCCACCTCGGCGATGCGGGTCGAGCCCTTGGTGATGACCACGAAGTTCACGATCACCAGGATCGCGAACACGATCAGGCCGATGATGAAGTTGCCCCCCATCATCAGGTTGCCGAACGCCTCGATGACGTGGCCGGCCGAGGCGGTGCCCTCGTGCCCGTGGCCCAGCACCAGGCGCGTCGACGCCAGGTTCAGGCCCAGCCGGAACAGGGTGGTGACCAGCAGCACCGTCGGGAAGACGGCGAAGTCGAGCGGCCGCTTGATCAGCAGGGCCGTCATCAGGATCAGGACCGAGCTGGTCAGGCTCATCGCCAGCAGAAGGTCGAGCACGGCCGTCGGCATCGGGATGATCAGCAGCACGATGATGCCGATCACGCCGATCGCCAGCGCCACCTCGCCGCGCGCCACCCAGCCCCACATCTCCCGCGGTGTCGGCCGCGAGGACGGGGAAGGCGCCTTGCCGAGGACGGCGTCGGTCATGGGCTACTCGAAGTCCTAGGCGGCGGAGGCGGACAGGCCGCTCTGCGGCGCGGGCACGCTGACGCCCGCGGCGGTGTACTCGTTCAGCTTGTTGCGCAGGGTCCGGATCGAGATGCCGAGGATGTTGGCGGCGTGGGTCCGGTTGCCGAGGCAATGGCTGAGGGTGTCGAGGATGAGCTGCTGCTCGACCTGGGCCACGGTCTGGCCGACGAAGGCGCGGCTGATCGCGTCGGCGGCCTGGGCCGCGCGCCCGGCGTAGCCCGCGTCGCCGGCGGCGGCGAGCGGCTGGCCGTCCGGCAGGCGGATGGCGGTCTCGTCGATCTCCGGCCCCACCGCCAGCAGCACCGCGCGGTGCATGGCGTTCTCGAGCTCGCGCACGTTGCCGGGCCAGCCGTGGCCGCGCAGGCGGCGCTGGGCCTCCTCCGACAGCGGCCGCTCGGGCACGCCGTTGGCGGCGGCGTACTTCTTCACGAAGTGACCGGCGAGCAGGGCGATGTCGCCCGGACGCTCGCGCAGCGGCGGCAGCCTGAGGTTCACGACGTTGAGGCGGTAGAGCAGGTCCTCGCGGAAGGTCCCCTCGCGCACGGCCTGTGCGAGGTCGCGGTTGGAGGTGGCGATGACGCGGATGTTGACCTTCACCGGCTTCTGGCCGCCGACCCGGTCGATCACCCGCTCCTGCAGCGCGCGCAGCAGCTTGGCCTGGAGGCGCGCGTCCATCTCGCTGATTTCGTCGAGCAGCAGGGTGCCGCCGTCGGCCTCCTCGAACTTACCAATGCGGCGGGCCACGGCGCCGGTGAAGGCGCCCTTCTCGTGGCCGAACAGCTCGCTCTCGAGGAGGTTCTCGGGGATGGCGGCGCAGTTGACGGAGATGAACGGCTTCGACGCGCGGCGCGACTTCTGGTGGACGTAGCGGGCCATCACCTCCTTGCCGACGCCGCTCTCCCCCGTGATGAGGATCGAGGCCTCGGAGGGCGCGACCTGGTCGGCCAGCGCGATCACCGCGCCCATCACCGGGTCCTGGAACACCAGCGGGCGCTCGTCGTCGGCCACCGCGGCCAGGACGGCTGCGATCAGGTCGGCCTCGGGCGGGAGCGGGATGAACTCCTTCGCCCCGGCGCGGATGGCGTCGGCCGCGCGCTGCGGGTCCGCGCCGACGCCGCAGGCGACCACCGGCACGTGGATCCGCTCGGCCTCGTTGGCCTCGATCAGCGCCCTGATGTCGAGCTCGTAGTCGACCATCAGCAGGTCCGCGCCCTGCCCGCGGCGCAACGAGTCCGTGGCCTGGGCGCAGGTCTCGACGTGCCCCACCTTGGCGCCTTGGGCCATGGCCATCTTCACGGCCACGGCGAGCTGTCCGCTCAGTCGTCCGACCACCAGAAGCCGCATCTCAACTCTCCTTCAAGCGCGCGCCCGTTCAGGCGGCGTCGTCGCTCTTGATGATTTCCGTCATGGTCACGCCGAGGCGCTCCTCGACCACGACGACCTCGCCGCGGGCGACGAGACGATTGTTCACGTAGATGTCGATGGCCTCGCCGACCTTGCGGTCGAGCTCGAGCACCGAGCCCTGGCCGAGCTTCAGCAGCTGCGCGACCGACAGGTGCGCCTTGCCCAGCACGGCCGAGATGTTCACCGGCACGTCGAAGACGGGCGCCAGGTCGACAGCGGTCTTCTCCGGGTCGTCGGAAATGGTCGCCAGCGCGGTCCCTTCCGGGAATTCCTCCAGCGGGAGGTCGGTGTCGTCGGCCATCACGGCTCTCCGGCAGGGTTGAGGTCGATGGGATCGGCGTGCAGCCGCTCGGCGGCGAGCGCGGAGGCGATGGCGTCGGCGATGCGGGCGGCGGTGGCGTCGGGGTTGAACACGGCCGAGCCGTCGCCCCACTCGAGGGTGAACGAGGCCGCCGGCGCGGTCGGGTCCTGGCGCACGACCACGTGGCCCGGGTAGCCGATGTCCACGGCGATCTCCTCGATCGTGTCCATGATCGCTTCGGGGGCCAAGGGGGTGCGCAGCGTCAGGCGCGGCGTGTCCTGGAACTCGCGCGCCAGCGCCTCCATGGCCGCTTCCAGCGGCGCTTCCGGGAACCGGGCGAGCGCCGCATCGGCGATGGCCTTGCCGCAGGCCATGGCCAGGCTGGCGGACTGGACGCGGTGGTTGTGCGCCACCTGGGCCAGGGCGGCGAGGCCGCTGCGGGCGCATTCGGCGAGATCGCGCAGCGCCTGCGCCTGGACGCCGGCCAGCGCCTGGATCGCCGCCTGCTCGCCCTCGCGCAGGGCCTGGGCGCGGATGGCCTCGACCTCCTGGGCCGAATAGGTGCGCTTGGCCGGCGCGCGCGGCGTCGCGCTCGCGCCGTCGTCGAAGCTGAGGTCGAAGGCGAAGGGACGGGGGGTCACGCGAGCGTCTCCATCAGTAGATCAGCTCGTCGTCGCCGCCCTGGCCGGCCAGCATGATCTCGCCCTTGGCGGCGAGGTCCTTGGCGACCTGGACCATGGCCATCTGCGCCTGGTCGACGTCCTTCAGACGCACCGGCCCCATGCTCTCCATGTCCTCGCGCATGATCTTCGACGCGCGTTCGGACATGTTGGAGAAGAACATCTCGCGCAGGGTGTCGGACGCGCCCTTCAGCGCCAGGGCCAGCTGGTCCTTCTCCACCGCCCGCAGCAGGGTCTGCACGCCGCCGGGGTCCAGCTTCGACAGGTCCTCGAACACGAACATCAGCGCGCGGATGCGTTCGGCGCTCTCGCGGTTGCGCTCTTCCAGGGCGGCGATGAAGCGGCTCTCGGTCTGGCGGTCGAAGCTGTTGAAGATCTCCGCCATCATCTCGTGGCTGTCGCGCTTGGAGGTGCGCGCCAGGTTCGACATGAACTCCGACCGCAGGGTCTGCTCGATCTTGTCGAGGATCTCGCGCTGAACCGGCTCCATGCGCAGCATCCGCTGCACGCACTCGAGCGCGAAGTCCTCCGGCAGGGCCGCCAGCACGCGCGACGCGTGCTCGGCCTTGATCTTCGACAGCACCACTGCGACCGTCTGCGGGTACTCGTTCTTCAGGTAGTTCGCGAGCACGGCCTCGTTCACGTTGCCGAGCTTGTCCCACATGGTGCGGCCCGCCGGGCCGCGGATCTCCTCCATCAGGCTCTCGACGCGCTCCGGAGGCATGAAGGACTGCAGGAGGCGCTGGGTCTGCTCGAAGCTGCCCATCACCGCGCCTGCGCCCGACAGGCCGGAGACGAACTCCAGCATCAGCTGCTCGACCACCGCCGACGATACGGTGCCCAGGGTCGACATCGCCTGGGAGATCTCCTTGATCTCGTCCTCGTCGAGGCTCTGCCACAGGCGGTGATGCTCCTCGCCGAGCGCGAGCAGGATGATGGCCGCCTTCTCGGGACCCGTGAGGCGCTTGGGATCGTCGACGGCGGCGCGTTTGGCCAGGGCGCGGGCGGTCACGTCAGGTCTCGTGCAGCCAGCCGCGGAGGATGGAGACGGACTCCTCCGGATGCTTGTCGACGAATTCGGCGACCTGCTTCACCGACGACACCTTCAGCCCGCCTTCGATCCGGGCGATGTCGACCCTTTCGCCGTTGTCAGGTCCCGGCAGGCTGAGCTGCGCCTGCCCGGCGGGCAGCGGCACGACCGTGCCGCCGGACAGCACGGCAGGGCCTCCGGAACCGCCACCGGCGCCGGCCATCAGCACGGGCGTGGACCCGGGCGCGGGAGCGCCGCCGCCGG
>Ga0196963_10002582_pt1 | contig 10725 bp, 8 predicted proteins | sample S1_5metaG_FD_148600 | JGI IMG/M metagenome (GOLD analysis project Ga0196963, IMG submission 148600) | Soil microbial communities from Anza Borrego desert, Southern California, United States - S1_5 | ecosystem: Environmental > Terrestrial > Soil > Desert | place: USA: California | collected... | reverse complement strand
GACCCGGAGAACACCGCCAGCTTTCGCCGCGGGGACAGGATGTCGACGCAGACGATGAACACGCCGATGCCGACCGCGATCGCCATGGTCAGCCACGTGTGGGCCCCGAGCACCTGCTGCGGCTGCAGGAGCAGGAAGTACCCGACGGCGCCCATCAGCAGGATGAACAGCGCTCGGAGGACGTGGAGGACCATGCGTGGTTTACCCGGGACAAGGCGTGTGGGACGAGCGCGCGCCACACCCGATCGGCGAACGTCGACACCCCCCCGAGTATATCCGTCGGAGCGAAGTTTCGTGGAACGCCACGGCCGGAATTGTGGTCGTCCCGGCCGCCGGCGCGACCGCGGGCCACGGCCGCCGCCATATTCGGAAAATTCCGCCCATTTTCCCGCGAGCCGTGCCGCCGGGTTGTCAGAACTACGCGGTGGGGTACTGTACTCCCGGTCGCGCGCCCCGATGCGCGACCGCGCGGAGCGTGCCCGATGATGCACAGCGTCACGATCGAAAACGAAGCGCTGCGGATGGAGGTCTGGCCGCAGCTCGGCGGGAAGGTCTCGTCGCTGGTCGACAAGGCCGACGGGTTCGACCTCCTGTTCAGTTACCCGGCCGAGCTCCCGGAGGAGCCCCAGTACGACCTGCCGTATCACAAGGGCTGGTACGCGGGGTGGGACGAGTGCTTCCCCGCCGTCGGGCCGAGCCGGTACGCCGGGTACCCGTACGACGGAATCCCGGTCCCGGACCACGGCGAGGTGTGGAGTCTGCCGACGGTCGCGGCCCCGATGCGGCACGGCATTACGACCGTGTCCGAGGGGCTTCGGTTCGGGTACCGCTTCACGCGCGCGCTTTACCTGGACGGGTCGGCCGTCGTCGCCAACTACACCGTTCAGAACCTCGCCCCGTTCGCGCTGCGGTTCGTCTGGGCCACCCACCCGCTGCTCTCGATCCGTGTCCCGGTCGTCCTAGATCTGCCTCAGGGGACGATGATGCGGCTGAGCCACGACGCGGCGGGGACCGAGATCGGCCGGGAGTTCGCCTGGCCCGTGACGGCCGACGGCGACGACCTCGCCCGTCCCAACGACTTGCGCACGGGCGCGGCGTGGAAGGTGTACTCGAACCACCCGATCGGGGGGCCGCTGACGGTTCGGTACCCGTCGCGGGGTCGCCGACTAACGGTCCAGTACTCGTCGGACGACGGGGTGGCGGCGTACTGGGGCGTTTGGGTCAACACCGGCGGTTGGGGGACGCACCGCCACTTCGGCGTCGAGCCGACCACGGGCCGGTACGACCAGATCGACCGGTCGATCAAGGACCACTCCGCCGGCACGGTGCCTCCGCTCGGCAAGAAGACGTGGACTGTCCGACTCGCGGTCGGGTAATCGCGCCATCGACTCATTCCACGCTCGCGGCGAGCGCTCCCGCCTTCCCATGCCCTCTTCAGGGCACCCCCCCACCTTCGCGAGTTACCACTGTCATAACCGCCGTACCCGCGGCGTCCTTGGTGTTAGAAATCGGACGCGGGTTTGTACCGGCTAACCGATCGCCGCAATCGTTGTCTTTCGGGTAGAACTTAACCGCACCGCCGGTGTCCAAGAAGCGGACGCCGACCGGCGCGCGGGAAGGAACGTGGGTCGTGAGCACGCAAACGCACGGAACACTGATGGGCTGGATCGCCGCCTTCGGGTACGCGGTGCTGGTGGCCCTGCTCTGGGCGATGCGGTGACCCACGCGTGTTGAAACTCGGCAGGTGCGACCCGATCCCGTCGCATCTGCCTACAGGCCCTTCCCTCCCTTGCCCCGGACGCCCGTCCCAGCGTCCGGGGCTCTTTTTTGCGCCAGACTCGGTCACGCGCGCCGCGACATCTCCCGGAACATCATGAACTGGTACCCGGCCATGACGACCCCGAAGATGAACGCGATCGCCGACATGGGGAATAGGCCGTAGTTGCCGCCGATGATCGACGCCGTCGGGTTGACCGTCGTGTACCCCTTGATGACGACCCACAAATTCAGGATGGCGACGCCGGCGATCAGCAGCGCGGAGAATCCGATCACCCACCGGTTCCTGACCAGCGCGATGATCAGCCCTTCGAGGATTAGCGTCAGGGCGAACGCGGTGACCGCCGTATCGCTCCAGAAGCCGTTCACAAGCTCTTTGTATGTCGGCCGGGTGATCTGGCCGGTCTGGAGGTTTTTCATCTCGATATAATCGACCGCTTTTCCCTGCTCGGTCGGGTGGGCGTACGGGAGGTAGGGCTGGCCGGCGAGCGTCGCCTTCCAATATCCCAGCCCGCCCGGCGACATGAGCAGGAGGAAGATGCCGACGCCGATGCACAGGAACGCCTCGACCCAGAACCCGCCTTCGGGCTCACGCGAGGGGCGGTCGCCCGTCGCCTCGCGGTAGCTCGCCCCGCAGTGGGAGCAGAACCGCGTGCCGGCCGGTAGGGGGGCCCCGCACCGGCAGAACACGTCCGCGCCCTTCTTCGATTCATTGGTCGGCGTCGATTCGGGCGCGCGATCGTTCGGCGGCGGAGGCGTCTGCGAGAACCGCGGAAGTTTCGACAAGTCCATGAGCGCCTCCTTGGAACCACGGTTAACGCGATTGACCGCCGAAAACCCACGAAACTTGTTCCGTGGGTTCGGGCCGACCTCGTCACCGCTTGACCGACACCCGCATCGCGACAGAATACCCCGCAATCTACCCGCGGACGCGCCCGGTTCAAAAGAGACGCGCTCCCGCAGTGCCAACCCTTATGACCGACCTCCTCCAGAAGATCGACGACCTCCGCCAGCGCTCGACGGCCGAGCTGGCCCAGGTCTCCTCCGCCGCCGACCTCGAAAAGTGGCGGATCAAGTTCCTCGGCTCGAGCGGCGAGGTCAAGCTCGCCTCCGACCTGATCAAGCTCGCCCAGGGCCCGGACAAGAAGGCGGTGGGTCAGGCCGTCAATGCCGTCAAGCAGGAAGTACAGACCGCGTTCGACGTCAAGAAGGCGGGCCTCGCCTCCGACGTCAGCGCGTCCAAGGATTACATCGACGTGACCGAACCCGGCCTCGCCCCCGCGATCGGCCGGACGCACGTGATGACGCAGGTCACCAACGAACTGACCGACCTCTTCGCCCGCATGGGCTTCGCCGTCGCCGCCGGCCCGGAGGTCGAAGACGATTTTCACAACTTCGTCGCGCTCAACATCCCGGCGAGTCACCCTGCGCGGGATCCGCTGGATAACTTTTATCTGACGACCGGCGGAGAGAAGTCAGAAGCCAGAAGTCAGAAGCCGGAAGGGGAGGCGGCGGCCTCGCCGCTCTTGCTGCGCACCCAGACCTCGACCGTGCAGATTCGCGTGATGGAGCAGCAGCCGCCGCCGATTCGCGTGGTGATTCCGGGCAAGGTCTACCGCCCGGACACGATGGATGCGACGCATTTGCCGATGTTCCACCAGCTCGAGGCCCTCGTCGTCGACCGCGACGTGACGATGGTCGACCTCAAGAGCACGATCCTCCAGTTCGTCCACGCGTATTTCGGCGCCGACACGCAGGTCCGCTTCCGCCCGAGCTTCTTCCCGTTCACCGAGCCGTCGGCCGAGGTCGACGTCTGGTTCCCCGACAAGCAGAAGTGGATCGAGCTCGGCGGGTGCGGCATGGTCCACCCCAACGTCCTCAAAGTTCTCGAACGGCACGGCCTGAACCCCGACGACTACACCGGCTGGGCGTTCGGCTTCGGCATCGAGCGGATCGCCATGCGCAAGTACGGCATCCCCGACATCCGCATGCTGATCGAGAACGATTTGCGTTTCCTCCGCCAGTTCTGAGCGGGGGACTTTGACGCCCAGGACTGGCACTCCCCTCGGGACAGCCACGGCGGTTGGCCGCGACGCCCGACGGGCATTTACAGAATTTGTCATTGCACAGCTGCGCCGCGCTCCATAAGATAGTAGTCACTAACAAGGAGTCCTCGTGAGCGCCGTCGATCCCCCGCTGCTGGGCGTGATTCTCTCCCGCCTCGATGACCTGGAGCGGCGCCTCGGCGTCCTCGAGAGGTCCTCCGCCAGCCCACCGCTCCCGGCCGAGTTGATCGACGAGACAAGGGCGCAGTACGCGCCGGCTCCCGAACAACCGCCGCCGCTGCCGTTCCCGGCGCCGTCGCCGGTGCCGGTCGTGCCGCTTTCCAAACTGGATCGACTTCGTGCGGCCCGACCGTTCCCCACCGCTCCCGCCACTGCCGTCTCGCCGTCGCGCGACCTCGAGTCTCGCATCGGCCAGAACTGGACGAGCCTCGTCGGCGCGCTCGTCGTCGTCCTCGCCGTGTTCTTCTTCCTGAAATACGCCTGGGACGAGGGCTGGCTGCACCTCCCCCCAACCGGTCGGGTGATCGCCGCCCTGATCGCCTCGGCCGCGCTGATCATCGCCGGTCAATGGACACACCGGCGGCGGATGGGGGCACTCGCCGCGACGTTGAGCGGCGCCGGCGTCGCCGTCGCCATGGCCGCCTGCTTCGCCGCCAAAGCGCTCTTTGACCCACCGGTCTTCTCCACGCCCGCCGCGTTCGTCGGCGTCGCGATCGCCGCCGCCCTCGGCATCCTCCTCGCCCTCCGCCTCGACTCCCTCGCCGTCGCCCTCGTTTCCCTGATCGGCGCGTACGTCGCCCCGCTGATCCTCCGCACCGGCGCGGACCGGTCCGCCGCCCTCATGGCGTACCTCGCCGCGCTCGCGGCCGTCGGCTGGACGCTCACCTACTTCCGGCCGAGTTGGCCGGCGCTGCGGTGGTTCACCTGGTGCGCCAGTGCGGCTTGGGTCGCCTTATGGATGACGGCGTACGGAACGCAGCCGGCGCACCGCGCCCTCGCGGTCGGGGCCATCACCTTCTTTTTCGCCGGTACGCTCGTCGAACTACTCGCGAGCCTCCGCCGGGCCCGCGCCGGGGCCGCCGACTCCGCCGCGCTCGACGGTGCGCTAAGCGTCCTCTCGCTCGTTAACACCGCCGCCGCGTTCGTCGGCCTGTACGTCGTCCTCGACCCGCTCGCGCCGGCACGCGGCACGTGGCTGTCCGCCCATCCCGCGGCCGGCGTCGCGCTCGTGCTCGCGGTCCTCCACGCCGCCGTCGCGAGCGTCACCCGCGGGTCACACGTCGCGACGTCGTCCCTCCTCCAGGCGGCAGCACTCGTCACCCTCGCGATCCCGCTCGCGCTCAACCAACTCGCGATCACGCTCGCCTGGCTGCTGCTCGCGACCGTCCTGGCCGCGCTCTGCCTGATCACCCGGTATCGCCCGATCCGCGTCTGGTCGCTCGTGCTCCTCGGTCTCACGCTCGGCCGGCTTCTCGCGTTCGACGCCTTCGACGCCGACCTCACCGCGACGTGGCTCACGATCGCCGGCCTCCCCGTCTCGCGCTGGCTGATGCTCGCCTGGGCGATCGCCGGCATGTTCCACGCGATCGCCTGGCTCCTGGCCGCGCCCGTCTCGGTAGTGCCGGCGGGCTTCACACCACTGATCAACGGCGCGGACGACGTTGCCCCGCCGCAGCGCGACGCACCACCGCCCGCACTCGCATCCTCCACCGCCACGACCACCGCCGCCGTCGGCACAGCCCTCCTTATCGGCGCTACTGCCTGTTACTGGTCCGGCCACGCGCTGACCCTCTTCGCGACGCTGTGGGCCGCCCTCATCCTCGCCTTGCACGTGCCGGGCCGCCGGCTGAACTACCTCGCGCACGCCGGAGTGCTGCTGATGGTCGCCGGGATCAAGTGGATGTTCGCCGACAACCTCACCCCGCTGATCGACGACTGGCGGCCCCGGCCGGGCTCGGACGCCGCGCCACTCGCGCCGATCCTCAACGCGTCCGCCTTGGCCGGCGTCGCCCTGATCGCCCTGACGGCATGGCTGGCCGTCGCCGCGCGCAATCGGCTGGGTGCGGTCGTAGCCGGCCGCTCGTGGGCCGCGCCCCTCGTCTTGCTGTTCGCGCTGCTCAACTTCGAGACCCTGCGCGCGATGGACTCGGCCGCCGGTTCGTTTGCCGATCCGGGGACCGCCAAGCAAGTCGCCCTGAGCGCCCTCTGGGCGATCGTCGGGCTCATCGCGGTGGTCGCCGGCTTCGCCAGGCAATCGACGGCCCTGCGCTACGCCGCCCTCGCCCTCCTCGGGGTGACGTTGGCCAAGATTCTCCTGATCGACCTCTCTCAGGTGAGGCCCGTCTATCGGATTCTGTCTTTCCTGGCGGTGGGCTTAATGCTCTTGGGCGTCTCGTACGTGTACCACCGACAGGCCGCCGCATCCGAGCGGAGATGAAACACACCGTAGCCGTCGCCCCACTTCAGTCGCAGTCGTGCGCCGCCGCTCCGAGCCTGTCTAACTTGAAAGTGCGATTTGACTTACACGCGGATCCGCGGCGATGTCTAACCTTTGAAATCGCGTTGCAACTCAGTCTCAATTCCTATACATTCGCTCGAACGATCACCAGCGCGGTGTGTATTGACCTTCGGAGACTCTGACCCATGCAGAAAGCGTGCGATCTGGCGGGGTGCGAGCATTCGGCAGCCGTGACCACCTGCGAGCTCAACACGCTCGGCATCGGGTGCAGCGGCAGCGTCGTGTCCGTCGGGGGGGACCCGGACGTCCGTCGCCGACTGCTCGAAATGGGCTTCTGCAACGGCGCCGCGGTCGAGGTCGTCCGGCGCGCGCCGCTGGGCGATCCGATCGAGTTCCGCCTCCGGGGATATCACCTGTCACTCCGTCACGAACAGGCCCGGTTCATCCAGGTATCGCCGGCCGCCACCCCGGTCGTCGCCGTCCGGTCGTAGACGACCCGGCTCGGCGCCCGTGTCGATCACTTAACGCAGGGGTGCGTGGGCTCCCGCGGTGTTGTGGGGCGCCGCGTGCCGTTCCCCCTCGCCGGTGACCGCCGTTCGGTCGACGGCACGGAAGTTTCTGCCCCATGTCGACCACTGCCCTTCCGCCCGATCATCGCCGCATCCACCTCGCCGACATCAAGGCCAACCCCGTCGTCGCGCTGGCCGGCAATCCCAATTGCGGCAAGACCACGATCTTTAACGCGCTCACCGGCCTGCGCCAGAAGGTCGCCAACTACCCCGGCGTTACCGTCGAGAAAAAGACCGGCCGGACGAATCTGCCCGACGGCCGCACCGCCACCGTCATTGACCTCCCCGGCACGTACAGCCTGATCAGCCGCTCGCCGGACGAAGTGGTGGCGATGGAAGTCCTCCGCGGCCTGCGCGCCGACACGCCCGCGCCCGACGCCGTAGTGGTCGTCGTCGACGCCTCCAACCTCCAGCGAAACCTCTATCTCGTCAGCCAGCTGCTCGAGCTGGGTCGGCCGATGGTCGTCGCGCTGAACATGATGGACGTCGCGCGCCGGCGGGGGATCGACGTCTCGCCGGAGAAACTCGAACGAGAGCTGGGCGTGCCGGTGGTCCCGGTCGTCGCGCACAAGCGCGAGGGCATCGAGCAGCTCAAGGCCGCCGTCGAGCGGGCGCGCGTCGGCACGATGCCCGAGTGGCCGCTGTCCGACGTGATCAAGCACGAGCTCGCGACCGTGAGCAGGGGGCTCGCGGAACTTCACCCGCAGGCGCCGTCCGCCCGCGACTCGGGCCTCAACCCGCCCGATTACCGCGCCCTGGCCGAGCGCCTGCTGATCGGCGACCACGCCCGCGATTTAGGCGAGATCGCCACGTCCGATTCCGTCCGCACAATCGTCGCCGCCTCCCGCGACCGCCTGGCGACGCACGGCATCGACCCGATGCAGGCCGACATCGAGGCCCACTACCGCTGGATCGAAGGCGTTGCCAGTCGAGTGACGACGGTCGGCGAGCCGCCCGCCAACGGTGACGCGGCGCCGGCCGACGGAAAACTCAATTACGCGGACGCGAAACTCGGCAAGGCGAAGCGCCGGCACCTGAGCGAGCGCGTCGACGCCGTCCTGATCCACAAAGTTTGGGGCCTGCTCATCTTCGCCCTGATCATGGCGACGTTGTTCGTCACGATCTTCTGGCTCGCCGCCCCGATCATGGACGCGATCTCGGGCGGGATCGAAGCCGCCGGCGAGTGGGTCGCGGGCCTTATGGCCGAGGGCCCGCTCCGCGACCTCGTGAAGGACGGCATCTTTGCCGGCGTCGGCAGCGTCGTCGTGTTCGTCCCGCAAATCGCGATTCTGTTCCTGTTTCTGGCGGTGTTGGAAGACAGCGGCTACCTCGCCCGGGCCGCGTTCATGATGGACCGACTGCTCCACAAGGTCGGCCTGCACGGCAAGAGCTTCATCCCGCTGCTCTCGAGCTTCGCGTGCGCGATCCCCGGCATCATGGCGACGCGCACGATCGAGGACCGCAAAAGCCGCCTGGCGACGATCATGGTCGCGCCGTTCATGAGCTGCTCGGCGCGGCTCCCGGTCTACACGCTCCTGATCGGCACGTTCTTCGCCGGGTACGGGGCGCTCACGCAGACCGGCGTAATGCTCGCCCTATACGCGCTGGGCGTCGTCGCCGCTGCCGTCACGGCGTGGTGCTTCAAGCGCACGCTCCTGAAGGGCCCGCCGCCCGCGTTCATCCTGGAACTGCCGACGTATAAGGTCCCGCAGCTCAGCCAGGTCGCCCGGCACGTCTGGACGAACACGTGGGCCTTCCTCGCCCGGGCCGGGACGATCATCTTCGTGCTCAGCGTGATCCTGTGGGCGCTGATGTACTACCCCGGCCCGACCGACGCCGGTCGCGCCGCCGCGACCGTGAAGGGCCAGGCCGAACACAAGGCCGCGCTCGCCGAGTTCGACGAGAAGAAGTCCCAGGCCGCCGCCAAGGGGGAGGAACTGAAGGACGCCGAGGGCGAGCCGATCGAGGCGCCTACGGAAGAGGCCTTCGTCGAGAAGGCCGTCGGTGGCGAGCGTCTCCGTACGAGTATCGCCGGGCAGTTCGGGCACCTGATCGAGCCGGCCATCCGCCCGCTCGGGTACGACTGGAAGATGGGCGTCGGACTGGTGGGCGCGTTCGCGGCCCGCGAGATGTTCGTCGGCACCATGGGGATCGTCTACAGCGTCGGCGACCCCGGCGACGAGACCGGCGACCTCGTCGCCCAGATGCGCGCCGACACGTACGACGCCGGCCCGCGCAAGGGCCAGCCCGTCTGGACCATCCCCGTCGCGCTCAGCCTGCTCGTCTGGTTCGTCCTGGCCATGCAGTGCATCAGCACCGTCGCGATCGTCAAGCGCGAGACCGGCGGGTGGCGCTGGCCGGTGTTCATGATCGTGTACATGAACGCGCTGGCGTACGTCGCGGCTCTGGGGGTCTACCAGGTGGCGCGGTTGGTCGCCTGAGGTGTTCCGGTGCCGGGGTGCGATCACGTTTATCCGCGACCCGGAGGGCAAGCGACAGCGCCGCCCGCAGGCGAGCGCGTCGGGCGCGAAGCCCGGACACGCCTTCGGAAAAGTACGCCCGTCGTCAACCCTCGCGGTATAATCTCCGACCATGGTCCACGGCCGAATCGATCTTCCCGAAGCGCCCCGACCACCTCGCCCCAAGCGGTGGACAAAGCAGGAGTATTACCGCGTCATCAAAGAGAGTCCGGCCTTCTCTCAACAACGCCTCTATCTCTTCCGCGGAGAAGTGATCGAGATGTCCCCGCAGTACCACCCCCACGCGTACACGGTGACCGAACTCACGACCGTCCTGTTCGAGATCTTCGGCGTGCGTCAGGGTCGGCGGGTGCGGGTCCAACTTCCCTTCGAGACGCCCGGCGACTCCGTGCCCGAACCCGACCTCGCCGTCTGCACCGACGAGCAAGCGGCACGGCATCCGCACCCGAATCGAGCCGAACTGTTGATCGAGGTGGCCGACTCCAGCCTGTCCGATGACCGCGAAGTGGCGTTGGAATACGCCGCCGCCGGAGTTCCCGAGTACTGGATCATCGATGTGAACGAGCGCCGCCTGGAGGTGTACCGCTCGATCGTTGCCGACCCGACAACGGCACTTGGGTTCCGTTACGTTGAAATCTCGCACGTGGCCGAGAACCACCCGATTCGCCCGCTCGCAAAACCCGAAACCTCGTTCGTGCTCGCCGCCGTACTCCCCAAGTTGAAGTAACCCGTCATGCCCCTCTGGCTCCAGCACACCCTCGTCCTCACGCTCGTCACCGCCTGTTTTGCCTACGTGGTCTTGGGTGCCTGTCGCACCCTCGCGGGCCGCCGCAGCAAGCTCGGCAATTGCTGCTCCAAGGGCTGCGGCAGCAAAGCGCAAAACGAACCCACGGCGACGACCGGCAATCGCCGTATCGTCTTTCTGCCAGTCGAGATATTGCGCAAGCGGCGGTGAACCGGACCCGGGATGAGGTCGCGCGAAAATTCTTCGCGACACCCCTTGACGACACTAGCCAGACGGATATTATTCGCGACCCCGTTGGACGACGTGACTCGCAACGAGCCCGACGCCGACGGAATCACGAGATCGAGGTAACGCGCGATTGATTCGAGATCGACGGTTACACATCCCCATCCGGTAAGACCGGCTCCCTGAACAAAACTCAGGTCGCCGGGACGTCCGGTGATCGATCGGCCAGCGAAGCCGAACTCGAGCAAGATCGTCGTCGACCAGACGGTTGTCTTGCCCGCGTTTCGCGGGGCTCCGATTGATTTCGGGGCGCTCTTTGACAAGTGAATAGAGGTTCAACACAAAAGGTTTTCTTTTGTAGGTTCGTCCCTCGCATACGGTTCCCTGTTTTCCCGGTCGGCGGCAA
>Ga0196963_10002581_pt1 | contig 10725 bp, 7 predicted proteins | sample S1_5metaG_FD_148600 | JGI IMG/M metagenome (GOLD analysis project Ga0196963, IMG submission 148600) | Soil microbial communities from Anza Borrego desert, Southern California, United States - S1_5 | ecosystem: Environmental > Terrestrial > Soil > Desert | place: USA: California | collected... | reverse complement strand
GACGCTGAGCAGTACGGCGTCTGAGTTCTCGCCGACCATCGGGATACATCCGCGAACGGACGGCAAATGGGATCATGTGAAGCACCTGATCCCGTTACTCGCTGCACTGTTCGTCCCTGCGTTCGTCATCGCGCAAACGCCGACACCACAACACACCGCTGACGAACTGCTGGCCGCCGACCGCGCGTTCTCGGCGGCGGCGAAGTCGGATCTGATGACAGGCCTGGGATCGATGTTCGCCGACGACGTCGCGATGATGGCGCCGTCCGCGATCGCCTATGGCCGGCAGAAGGCGGTCGAGGTCCTGAAGGCAAATTCGGCAAACCTCGGCGCGACCGTCGAGTGGACGCCCGCACGCGTGGGGATTTCTGGCGACGGCAAACATGGCTTCACCGCCGGCTGGATGAAGATCACGCGCGCGGATGGAACGGTCAACCCGGCGAAGTATCTCGCATATTGGGAGAAGCAGGCGGATGGCTGGCGCGTTCTCGTCTACAAACGCGCTCCCGCAGCCACACTGCCGCCTCCAACCCCGCCGACGTATCTACTGCCGAAGCAGATCACGCCGGCCGCGGCCGACACGACCGCGATCGAACGCAGCCGTCAATCGCTGGCGCAGGCCGAGCAGTCGTTTTCGGACGAAGCACAAATGATCGGCATTGGTCCGGCGTTCACCAAGTACGGCAGCGCCGAAGCGATCAATCTCGGTGGTCCGGATGCCGTCGCGTTCACGTATGGCAACGACGCAATCGGCGCCGCCGTGTCCGGCGGCGATATGTCCCCGACGAGCCCGGTTTATTGGGGTCCGGAAAAGACGATCGTTTCCGCGAGCGGCGACTTCGGCGTCACGATGGGATACATCAACCAGCACAAGCCCGGCGCGGACGGCAAGCCCGCACCGCCGCAGGCGTTCTTTACGATCTGGAGACGCGACGGTCCGTCAGCGCCGTGGCGGTACGTCGCGGAGTGACGATCGGCGACGATTGCGAACCTGCCTCAGTGATGATGTCGCGGTCCCGGGCCGGCGCGTCCGTGCAGGCGCAGAAAAAAGTGCATCGACGCCGGCGAGCCGTACGACTCACGCAGGTTGGCTGGAACGCGGTATCCCGTCAGATCCGTGCCGACGCTCACACGGCCCCAGTTCCGGATGGTCAGATCCCGGAGGTAGCCGAGCGTCAGCGCGCCAATATTCGACTGTCGATGCGCATGCGCGGTACCGATCGGATGGAAGCCGGCATCGAGGATGTCTTTGGCGACGAGTTCCGCGCGGGCATACCAGGAATGGCGTCCGGCACCCCGCGTCGCTTCGAACAGGTAGGCCTCGAGGTTGCCGAACGCCTCGCGGTTCTGGCCGAGCGCAACTGTCCACGCCATCGATCTGACGTCATCGCCCTTGAAAAATGACGCGGAGGCAGAGAGGCGCGTCGCATCGTACGGTGAAGTCCGCTCCGGTCTCTTCAACTTCGCCGCCGAGATCTGCAACGACCAGGCGCCGTCAGCCCATGCCGCGCGCCCGCCGTACGAATCGAGCGCCGCGGTATCGAGATCGAGGCGGTTTTCGTCTGGCTCCTGCCCGTGAAACGCGCCGCCTTCGAAGGAAAATCCAGCACGCTCGATGCCAACCGTAATCACGCCCGGTGTGACGTGCGTCGAATCGAGATAGTGGTGTGACAACGGCGACTGCGGGTTGATCGCCGCCGAACGGCGGTGCATGAATACCTCCGGCCCAAACGGCGCCGGGCCCGCCGCGTACGCCGAGACCGTGATCGTCGACCCACCGATCGCCCGCGCGATCTCGCCGCCGAGATTCATGATCAGGTCGTGCGGGTGCTGGTAGTCGACGAGCGGCGCGCCGTTGAATGTTTCGCCAGTCTGAAAGACCTGCGGTGAACCGATGTCGCGAAGCGTAAATGGCTCCAACGAGAACATGCCGTCGACGCGGAAATGCGTCGAGGCGCCGAACGATCGATTGAGATTCGTCATCAACCAGTTCTGCGACTCGATTTCGTCGAAGTCACGGAATCTGCGGTATTGGTAGTTGTAGCCGCCAAATGCCTGTCCTTCGACCGACCAGGTCCAACCGTTCGCTGCCCGTGGTGGATCATGCTGATGGTCCTGCGCCGCTGCCGGTAAGGCCAGCAGCAACAGGACCAGGACGATGGCCTTCATCGGATGATAATTCGTCCCTGGAAGGCCGCTACGCTGAGCATCGTGTGATCGTGGTACTCGCACGTGCGCGGTGACGTGAACACGCCCGTGTCGCCGCGCTGTCCAGGCGTCAGAAATCCCACCTGCAGAATTTCCGGACAGTCGGGGTGAGCCGGGTCGACGCCGCCGACGACATCATGCGATCGCACGTCGTTGTTGATGAACGTGACGCGTTGCCCGACGTTGATCGTAATTTCGAGCGGCGTCATTCCCAACGATGTGATGGTAACGGTCGGCGGGCCCGCAGCCGGTGTCGCGGTAGGTACCGCCACTGGAGGCGTCGGCGATGTCGGAGCAGGCGACGGATCAGCGCAGCCGGCGGCTGCGAATAAGGTGAAGTCGACGAACGGAATACGGAGCATCATCGTCGGATGCCCGTGGCGCGGCGGGACGAGCTCGAGACTATCACATTGCCGTCACTGACACGACCGCTTGGCGCAGACGCGGACCGCGTGACAGCGGCCGAGTTTGCCAGTCGGCGGGTCCGGCGGAATTCCGTGCGACGTGGTTACTGCCGTAAGGCCGCGATCGGATCGACCGACGCGGCTCGCCGCGCGGGCAGGACGCACGCCAACAGCGCGATGCCGCAGAGCAGCAGCGGAGCAGCGGCAAAGGTCAGGGGATCGAACGTACCGATTCCGTAGACCACACCGGACAGCGTGCGCGCCAGGGCCGCGGCACCGGCGAGCCCGACCGCCAAGCCGATCGCCGTCAGTAACAGACCTTGCCCGAGTACCAGCCGCAGAATCGACGATCGGTCGGCGCCGAGCGCCACGCGGATGCTCATTTCCTGCGTGCGCTCGGTGACCAGCAACGAGATCGTTCCGTAGATGCCGATCGATGCCAGCGTCAGCGCGATGCCCGCGAACAGCGCCAGCAGGAACGTGATGAATCGCGGCTGCGACAACGCATCAGCCGTCACCGACTCCATGGTCTTGATGTCGGATACCGGCAGGTTGCGGTCGATGGCGCGGATTGCTTCGCGCACCTGACCCGCGAGCACCACCGGATCCCCTTGCGTTTTCACCACAAGCGTCATACCGCGCGGCGCGCTGCGGATGTGTCCCGGTACCTGGGCGTGCGCCAGGTACATCTCCGCGCGAGGCTCCTCAACGATCGCGTTATGGCGCACGGTCTTCACGATCCCGACGATGGTCAGCCAGGGCTTGTCGTCGGTGCCCATCATGAACTGGCGCCCAATGGCGTCTTCTCCGGGCCAGTAGCGCGCCGCCATCGTGTCGTTGATCACGGCAACCGGCAGCGTCTGCTCGCGATCGGTCTCCGCGATGAAGCGGCCCCGAATCAGTTGAACGCCCATCGCGGTGAAGTAGCCGGGTGTCACCGCCTGGAAGTCGGCGTTGGGATTCTCCTCTGGCACGTACGGCCGGCCCTCGATCCGGATCGACCAGTCACCGATGTTCCGCGCCAGCGGCAGCACGCGGACGGAACCGGCCGCCCGTACCCCGGGAATCTGCGCGACGCGCTCGACCGCCTGGCGATGAAAACGCACGACGTCGGCGGGCTGCGGGTAGTCGGTGGCCGGCACTTGCAATTGCGCGGTGAGGACGTGTGAGGGATCGAAGCCAAGGTCGATGCGATTCAGCTCGACGAGGCTGCGAATCAACAGGCCGGCCGCCAGCGCCAGCACGACGGATGACGCCAGTTGCAGCACGACGAGACCCTGGCGCGCCGTTTGGCGGGAGCGCCCGGCCGTGCCGCTGCGGCCGCCGTCCTTCAGGACGCCGGTGACATCAGGCTTCGAGAGTTGGACAGCGGGAAACAATCCGGACACGATCCCGGTGGTGATCGCAAGCACCGCGGTAAACAGCAGGACCGGCGGAGCGGGCGCGGTCTCATCGAGGCGCGGCAGGTTTGCCGGGCGCAGCATCAGGACGATCTGCAGCCCGGCCCAGGCGACGGCCAGCCCGGCGGTTGCGCCCCCGGCCGCGAGCAGCACGCTTTCGACCAATAACTGCCGGATGATGTGAGACCGACCGGCGCCGAGCGCGCTCCGTACCGCTATCTCACGGCGGCGGACTTCCGCGCGCGCGAGCTGCAGATTCGCGACGTTCGCGCATGCGATCAGCAGCACGAACGCGACGGCGCCAAACAGAATCAGCAGCGACCCGCGAACTTCGCCGGTGACGAATTCGCCTGCGGGGATGGCGCGCCGTGCCAATGCGCCGAGGCTGCCATCCGCTTGCGACCGCACGTAGCCCGCGCTGATCCACCGGCGTGCAATCACCGCGAGCTCGCCGGAGGCCGTTGCCGGCGACACGCCGTCCTTCAATCGCGCGAGGCCCGCGTACGAACGGCTGCCCCACGCGCCGAGGTTCGTCGGGTTGACGACCTCCGGCACCCACGCCTCGGTCGGCCGCAACGCCGCGTAGTCGTTCGGCAGACGGAAGGACGCCGGCATGACGCCAATCACCGTGCGTGCACGGCCGTTGACCTGCACGGTGCGGCCGACGATGTCGGGCGCGCCGCCGAACCGGCGCTGCCATAAGCCGTGGCTGATGACGATCACGTCGCTGCTGCCGTCGGCGGTGTCCGACGGCGCGAAGACGCGGCCGAGCATCGCGGGTGTTCGTGTTACCTCGAACAGATTTGGCGTCGCCGATCCGGCGCGCACCAGCTCGGGTTCCTGTCCGCCGGTGAAGCTCGCGTCGTATTCCTGGTAGCCGGCGACCGCCGCAAAGCTTTGCGCTTCGACGCCGTAGGTATGCACCTCGCGCAGCGACAGGTGTGTCGCGTCGCCGCGGTCCGGGCCCCAGATCGCGACCAGCCGATCCGCGTCGCCGTACGGAAGCGGATTGAGCAGCGCCGCTTTGACCAGGCTGAACACGGCGGTGTTGGCGCCGATGCCGAGCGCCAGCGTAAGGATGGTGATGGCCGCGAAGGCGCGGTCGCGGAGCAGCCCGGCGACGGCGTGGCGGAGGTTGAGCGAAAGCCGGTCCATGCCCGGCTTTGATGGGCGGCGCCGATGAAAGGTTGTCAGGGTTAAGCTAAGGCACATGGAAAAAGTGCTCGGCATCGGCGGATTGTTCTTTCGCGCGAAAGACAGCGCCGCATTGGCCAGGTGGTACGAAACGCATCTGGGCATCAACCTGGTGCCGAAGGACTACGAAACAGCGCCGTGGTTTCAGGCCGGCGGTCCGACGGTGTTCGCGCCGTTCAACGAGACAACCAAGTACTTCCCGTCCGAAAAGCAGTGGATGGTGAATTTCCGCGTCAAGGACCTCGATGCGATGGTCACGCAGCTGCAGGGCGCCGGCATCAAGGTCACCGTCGATCCGCAGCAGCATCCGAACGGGCGCTTCGCGCGGCTCTACGATCCCGAGAACAATGCCATCGAACTGTGGCAGCCGAACGGCCCATATGCACCCAAGCAGTAGGGCGATGCGAACCCGCTTTCGCTATCGCATCTCCGCCGTCTCCCTCGCGTTGGCATGTGCAGGATCGATCGCAACGGGCGCGCAGCAGCCATCGCCGCTCCACGGCCTCCTGAGCCGCACTTCGGCGGAGTTTCCTGGCAAGGTCGGCATCTGGGTGAAGCATCTCGGAACCGGTGAGACCGCTGGCGTTCGCGACACCGAGATCTTCAACAGTGCCAGCGTCATCAAGATTCCAGTGCTGGTGCTGGCGTTTCAGATGGCGGATGCCGGCGCCCTCAATCTCGACGAGCGCATCCTCATTCGCAAGGAAGACATTCGCGGCGGCTCGGGGATCTTCCGCCATCACGACCCGGGCCTGCAGCCGACGCTCCGCGACGTGTTGATGCAGATGGTGATTACCAGCGACAACACCGCGACCGACCTGGCGATCGCCCGAGTCGGCGGCGTCGCCCGCGTCAATGCATGGCTGAAAGAGTCGGGCTACATCGACGGCCAGCGGCTCGTGCAGACGACGGGGGAATTGTTCGCGAAATACAGCAGCCTGGGACCGGGCGACGATCGGAACGGCAAGACCAACGCCGACCGGTCGTACTGGCTCGGCGAGATCACGCCGCGAAGCGTCGGCATCATGCTCGAGGCGATCGAAAAGAAGACGATCGCGTCGGCGGCGGCGTGCGAGGCGATGCTGCGGATGATGCGTGCGCAACAGGCGGGCGCCCGGCGCCTGCCGCATTTCCTGAGCGTCCCGGTCGCGCACAAGACCGGCGATTTCCCGCCGGTGCTCGCCAACGACGTCGGCATCGTGTACGCGCGATCCGGTCCGATCGTCGTGTCGTTTCTGGGTAATGCGATTACTGGAAACTACGGCGAGGCCGAGGACCGCATCGGCAGATTCGCCCAACAGCTCGTGGAGTACTTCGATAAATGAGGATGCCTTCGGCCTTTTGCCTTCCGCCTGCCGCCTTCAAACTTCGTTCGGCCGTGGCGCTGATCGTCGGCCTGATCGCGGCTTTCCCAGCTTCGGCCCAGGAGCCATCCTTGTGGCCGGGCGCGAAATACGATGCGGCCATCCCCACGCTCAAGTCCGTCGTCGGACACGATCACGGCGAGGAGATCACCACGCCGGAAGGCGTGGCGCAATACCTCCAGGCGCTGCAAAAGGCGGCGCCGACGCGCGCACGATTGATCGAATACGCGCGATCGTGGGAAGGGCGCCCGTTGTGGCTGTTCGTCATCGGCAGCCCGGATCGCATCGCCAAACTCGACCAGGTGAAGGGCGACCTGCAGCGGTTCGGCGATCCGCGGCGGACGCCGGCGGCTGAGGGCGATCGCCTCGCTCGAGAGCTGCCGGTCGTGGTGTGGTTGATCCACGGCGTCCACGGCAACGAAATTTCCTCCACGGATGCGGCGCTCGCCGAGGCGTATCACCTGCTGGCCGCGCAAGGCGATGCCGATGTCGATGCGGTGCTGCGCGACGCGCTGGTGCTGATCGATCCGATGCAGAACCCGGACGGCCGCGCGCGTTTCATCGCGCAGAACATGCTCGGCCGCGCCGCGTCGCCGGATCCCGCGCCGTATTCGGCCGAACACGACGAACCGTGGCCCGGCGGGCGGAGCAACCACTACCTGTTCGACATGAATCGCGACTGGTTTGCGCAATCGCAGCCGGAAACGCGCGGCCGCATCAAGATCGCGCTCGAGTACCTGCCGCAGATCACCGTTGATTTGCACGAACAGGGCGGCGACAACGCCTATTACTTCGCGCCGCCCGCGGAGGCGATCAACCCGCACGTCACGAAAAGCCAGATCGCGGCGTGGGAGCTGATCGGCAAAGCCAACGCTGCGCGCTTCGACGAGCGTGGCTGGCCGTACTTCGTGCGCGAAGTCTACGACGCGTTTTATCCGGGCTACGGTGATTCGTGGCCGACCTTTCAGGGATCGATCGGCATGACCTACGAGCAGGCATCGGCCCGAGGGCTGGTGTTTGCCCGCCGCGACGGCGACACGCTGACCTACCGCGACGGCGTGATGCACCATTTCAACGCGGCGATCGTCACCGCGATCACCGCGGCTCGGCACCGCGAGAAGTTCATGCGCGACTATCTCGACTACCGCCGCAGCGCGGTCGCCGAGGGCGAGAAGGGGCCGATCCGCGAGTACGTGATCGTGCCCGGTCAGGATCCATCCCGAGCCGATTTGCTGGCACGCAATCTGGCGACACAGGGCATCGAGGTCCGCCGCGCCGAGGAGCCGATCACGCTCGCGGCCCGCACCGTTCCGGCCGGCGCCTACATCGTGTCGAACGCGCAGCCGACCGCGCGCATGCTGCGCAATCTGCTCGATCCCAAGACCGAGCAATCGGCCGAGTTCATCCGCAAGCAGGAAGAGCGGCGCAAGATGCGCCTCAACGATCAGATCTACGACATCACGGCCTGGAACCTGCCGATGCTGTTCGACGTGGAAACGCTGACGAGTCCGAGCGTCATCACCGTCAAGAGCACCGCCGTGCCGTCGCAGTACGACGCATCGACGCCGGTGCGATCGCTGGCGCAGCCAAAGGTTGGTTACCTGATGCCTTGGGGGACGGCCGCGGCGGCAGTGGCCGCGGACGCGATGCGCGACGGCATTCGCATCCACAGCGTCGGCGGCGCCTTCACGCACAACGGCCGCCGCTACGCAATCGGCACCGCGATCATTCGTAACGCGGGCAATCCGTCAAACCTGCACGCACGAATCAGCGCGCTGGCCGCCAGGCATGGCGCCGAGCTCGTTCCGATCGATTCGACATGGGTGGACGAAGGGACGTCGCTGGGCAGCAACGACGTTGCCGCGTTGAAAGCGCCGAAAGTGCTGCTGGTGTGGGACGCGCCGACCAGTACCTTGTCGGCGGGTTGGGCACGTTTCGCGCTGGAACGTCGCTTTGGCGTTGGCGCGACTGCTGTCCGTACCGGGTCGCTCGCCCGCGCCGACTTCAACGACTACGACGTGATCGTGATGCCGTCCGGGAATTATGCCGGCCAGGTCAACGAAGCCGTGTTGAATCGCATCAAGGACTGGCTGCGCGGCGGCGGAACCCTGGTGACGCTCGCGGAGGCGTCACGCTGGGCCACCGGCGCCGGCGTCGGTCTGCTCGACACGACCGGTCTCCTCAAGGATGGCCGACCGGACGTGCCGCCGCCAAGCGGCGGTGGTGGTGGCGGCAACCAGACTCCGCCGAAGCCGGGAGAATTCGACTACGACAAGGCGATTCAACCCGAGCGCGAGCGCCCGGCGTCGCAACCAGGGGCCATTCTCCGAGTGACACTGGATACGAATCACTGGTTGAGCGCGGGCAACGACGGCGAGACACAGGCGATGATCGAGGGCAATCGCGTCTTCGCACCGCTCAAGCTGAACAGTGGGCGCAACGTCGGCATCTACGCAACGAAGGACAAATTGATCGCATCGGGCCTGATCTGGCCGGACGCACAGGACATCCTGGTCCAGAAGCCGTTCCTGATGCACCAGCCCGTTGGCCAGGGGCACGTCATTGCGTTTGCCGAAGACCCGAATTATCGTGCGTTCACCGAGGCGACGATGCTGTTGTTTGCGAACGCCGTGTTGTTGGGGCCGGGTTACTGATCGCGGAACGAGCCAAGGAAACACACTGAAGCACGGCAGCAGTTTGGGGAAAACACTATGAACATCAAAACGATCACGCGCGCGTTCGTGTTGGCCGGTCTGGCTCTGTCCCTCACTGCATCGGTGGCCTCGTATGTGGTCGAGGCGCGCCAGGCGCCGTATTTCCCGCCAAAGGGTGAGTGGGCGAGGAAGGCGCCGGCGGAGCTCGGGCTCGATCCCGTCAAGCTCAAGGAAGCCGTCGACTACGCGCTCACGCGAGAATCGACTCGCGAGATGGACTTCTCGGATCAGGAGCGCATCTTCGGCACGCTGCTTGGGTCTGTTCCAAACATCCGCGCCAAGACGAACGGCGTCGTCATCTACAAAGGTTACGTGGTCGCCGAGTTCGGGGATCCGACCTGGGCCGACCCCACATACTCGGTGGCGAAGAGCATGCTGGCGACCGTGGCCGGCATCGCGGTGCGCGACGGACTGATCACCAGCCTCGATGAACCGGTCGGCGCGAAAGTGAAGGACGGCGGATATGACTCGCCGCGCAACGCGCAGATCACCTGGAAGCACCACTTGCATCAGTCGAGCGAGTGGGAAGGCAACATGTGGGGCAAACAGGACAACTTCATCGGGCGCGAGGCGTTCGGCCAGGGCGAAATGAAACCGCGCGAGCAGATGCGGCCGGGCTCGCATTATGAATACAACGACGTGCGCATCAACCGCTTCGCGCTGTCGTTGCTGCGCGTCTTCAACAAGCCGGTGCCGGACGTGTTCCGGGAGCAGGTCATGGATCCGATCGGCGCGTCGAACACCTGGCGGTGGATTCCGTATCACAACAGCTTCGTCGAAGTGAACGGACGGAAAATGGCGTCGGTGAGCGGCGGCACCCGCTGGGGCGGCGGCGTGTGGATCAACGCGATGGACATGGCGCGCTTTGGCTATCTCTGGCTGCGTGGCGGCAAGTGGGGAGACAAGCAGATCATCCCGCCGGCATTCGTGAAAGAGGCACTCACGCGCAGCAGCGTGTCGAACACGCCGGACTATGGCTACCTGTGGTGGCTCAACACGCAGGGCAAGCAGTTGCCCGGCCTGCCGCTGAATGCGTTCTCAGCGAACGGCGCCGGCAGCAACACCATTACCGTATCGCCCGATCACGACTTGGTCGTGGTCTGGCGCTGGCACCAGGGCAACGCCGCCGAGTTCGCCAAGCGGGTCGTCGCCGCGATTAAGACCGGAACGATGTGAAATCAGTCGGCAGTCGACAGTCGGCAGTTAAGAGTTGAAGTTGGGCAGTCATCAGTGCAGTTGCGGCAGTCATCAGTGCAGTTGCGCAGTCATCAGTCGCAGTCTTGAGTCCGCAGTCGTCAGTTGCAGTCGCCAGTTGCAGTCCCAGTCCACAATCGCGAGCGTGTGGGCGGTCGGATATTTGGTTCGGCTGGGTAAAGCCGGAGGCTTGGCCGGGTGGCGGCGCGGGCTAGAAGCCGCGTGGGTTGACGCGTGCGGCGCGCAT
>Ga0196963_10002580_pt1 | contig 10729 bp, 5 predicted proteins | sample S1_5metaG_FD_148600 | JGI IMG/M metagenome (GOLD analysis project Ga0196963, IMG submission 148600) | Soil microbial communities from Anza Borrego desert, Southern California, United States - S1_5 | ecosystem: Environmental > Terrestrial > Soil > Desert | place: USA: California | collected... | reverse complement strand
TCGCGCCGAGGCGTACAGCGCCTACCTGCCGGCGGGCACCTACGAGTACACCTACGTGGCCCGCGCCACGACACCGGGCACCTTCGTCACGCCGCCGGCGCGCGCCGAGGAGATCTACGCACCGGAGGTGTTCGGCCGCTCCGGCTCCGGCACCGTCGTGGTCGAGCCGTGATCCCGCTCAGTCCCAGACGGCGGCGAGCCGCTCGGCCAGTGCCTCGCCCTGGCGCAGCCCGTGCTCGGCGGCGACCGGCGCGATCGACCCGTCCATCAGGTTGAGGCCCATGGCCGCGCCGGCCTCGGCGTCGGGCGTGATGGTCTCGACGCGGGCGCCGCCGTCGGTGAGCACCTGCAGCTCGGCTTCGGCACGGGCACGGAACCGCGCCAGGGCCGGGTTGTCGGCGAGGCCGGGACGATCGCCCATGAGGCTGACGAGCACGACCAGGTCGTGGCCGGCGGCGAGGTCGGCGTTCGTACCCGTGCGCATGCCGCCGTCGATGTAGCGCCGGCCGTTGATGGTGATCGGGGCGAAGATGCCGGGCACGGCGCAGCTCGACGCGACGGCGCGGTCGAGGGGCACGTCGGCGGCGGCGTCCCACACGACGAACTCACCGCTCGCGGCGTCGACCGCCGTGCACCGGTACGTCGCCGGCCACGGACGGCCGGCGAGGTAGCGGAAGCCGGCGACGAACTGCTCCTCCGGGAGCGCGTCGGCGCCGAGCGCGAACTCGCCGATGCGGCGACGGGCCGCGACGGGGTCGTCGTCCTGGCCGGCGCCGGCCATCACCTCCATGAAGGCGGCCATCCGCTCGGCGATGCCCGAGCCCGTCGCCGGTGCGCTTCGCAGCGTCGCGCCGCTCGTGGGCTTGCGGTACGCCGCCAGGCGCGTCTCGAAGTCGGTGCCGAGCGTCAGCTGGGCGCCTACTGCAGAGCCGGCCGAGGTGCCGATCACGACGTCGGCGGTCGAGAGATCGACCCCGCCGCGGGCGAGGCCGGCGACCAGGCCCGTCTGCCAGCCGATGCCGACCGAGCCACCACCGCCGAGCACGAGTGCCTTCGTCATGGCGCCGAACCCTAACCTCGGCCCCCGTGACATCGACGAGCCAACGAACGGTCGCCGCGGTGGGCATCGTGGTGCAGGACCTCGACCGCGCCATCGACTTCTACACGTCGGTCCTCGGCATGGAGCAGGCCCAGCGCCTCGACGTGCCCGACATGAACCTCATCGAGGTCATCCTCGTGTTCCCGCCCGGTCGGGGCGCGGCGGTGGTGCTCATGCAGTACACCGACGACGCCGACCACACCTACAAGGACGACGGCGGCAAGCTCGTGCTGCGGGTCGGCGACTGCGTCGCCGTCGCCGAGGCGGCGCGGGCGGCCGGCCACGAGGTGACGCGTGAACCCGCCGAGTACCCGGGCTTCGGCAAGATCGCGTTCGTCAAGGATCCCGACGGTCACACCCTCGAGCTGCTCGACGGCTGACGCTGGCTCAGTGGCGCTTGCGCCGCGTCGGATACGGGCGGAGATGGGCGAGGCGGTCAGTGCCGCTCCAGTCGCCCGACTCGATGCGACGGCGGCTGGCGAGGATCTCGAGCGTGAGCCACCGCGTGAGGTGCGGGTGCGCCGGGTGCTCCCACAGCCCGTGCGCGCCGCGCCGGCCGTCGAGGAACGCGAGCAGGTCGGCGACGCGGGCGTCGTCGGCGCTGGCGCCGATGCGCGACGCGAGCTCGAGCACGAACGCGAGGTCGAAGCGCGCGTAGAACGTCGCGAAGCCACGCGGCCGCTCGACCCCGAGGAGCCGGCTCACCTCGAAGCCGACCGTCGACTCCTCGCGCGTGTCGCGGCGCAGCACGATGTCGAGCGGCGCCCGCGCGTCCCGCGTCGAGCGGCGCTCGGGGTGGTGGGCAAGGCACGCCAGCGCGCCGATCGTCGTGGCCCGGCACCCGTCGGACTCGGGCAGGCGCCGGTAGCCGGCGACGGCCCCTGGCTTCTGCACGCCGGCCTGCCCGTACACCCAGGTGCCATCGTCGAGGCGGTGGGCCAGCAGCCACTCGAACGCCCGCTCGGCGCGCGGGTCGGTGGCGTAGCCGGTGGCGCAGATGCCGCGGAGTGGGATGGCGGTCTGCAGCGGCCGCCACTTGTAGCCCTCCTCCGGCGCCGCGCCACGCCACGCGGCTTCCGCCAGCCACGACCCGTCGGCGCGCTGCATCGCGAACACGCGCTCCACGAGCTCGTCGACGACCGGGTGGCCGCGGCGCAGACCGAGGTGGGCGAGTCGCGACAGCGAGAACGACAGGTCGCGGGCGCGATCGCCGGTCTCGGCGAGGACGCGCCGGACCTCGTCGGACGCCGGGATCTCCTCGGCGAGCGCGACGACTTCGGGATCGTCGAGCGACGCGCCGTCGACCTCGACCAGGGCGCGCAGCCGGAGCGACGGCGACCGGTCGGCGAGCAGCAGGGCGACGGTGTCGATCACGCCAGCACCGCGTGCAGGAACGGCGCCGTGGGCGACTCACCGCGCGCCACCACCTCGGGCGGACCTTCGGCGACGACGCGACCGCCGTGCGGTCCGGCGCCGGGCCCGAGCTCGATCAACCAGTCGCACTGCGCGAGCAGGCTCGGCTCGTGCTCGACGACGAGCACGCTGTGGCCGGCGTCCACGACCTCGTGCAGCGCGGCGGCGAGCACGGCGACGTCCCTGGCGTGCAGCCCCACCGTCGGTTCGTCGAGGAGGTACAGCGTGGGCTTGAGCGCCTTCTTCGCCAGCTCGGCGGCCAGCTTGAGGCGCTGCGCCTCGCCACCGGACAGCGAGTGCCCGGCCTGCCGCACGACGAGGTAGCCGATGCCGAGCCGCCGGGCGGCGTCGCACGCCCTACCGATGGCGGGTACGTCGGACCACGTCGCCGCCAGCTCGTCGAGCGTCACCCCCTCGAGCTGGGGCAGCGTGCGCCCGCGCAGGACGATCTCGGCAGCCTCGGCGCGATAGCCGGTGCCGTCGCACACGTCGCAGGACCGGGCGACGGCCGGCAGGAAGCCCATGCCCTCGACGACGAGCCCGCCCGAGCAGGCGTCGCACCCGGCGGTGAAGTCGGCCTCGGTCAGGCCGGCGGCGACGGCCGCGTCCGATCGCGCGTACTCGGTCCGCAGGGTGCGGATGATCCCGAGGGCGGCACCGGCCGAGGAGAGCCCGGTGCGCGACTGGTCGGCGACGACCGTGCGCGGCGGCGCGCCCTCGATGGCGTCGTGCTCGCCCGGGGTGTACTGCTCACCCGCCACCGAGGTCGTCAGCTTCGGCGGGGCCAGCGCCAGTCCCATCGTGTCGACGACCAGCGACGACTTGCCCGAGCCGGACACGCCGAAGAAGCCGGCGAGCACGCCGAGGGGCACGCGCAGCTTGTCGACGGCGAGGTTGTTCGACCGAGCGCCGCGCACCGTCATCCACGCCGACGGCTCGCGGCGGTCGCGACGTAGCGCTGCGGGCGGTGCCGTCGACGCCGGTCGATGCGGCCCGGCGTGGACGACGCGACCGCCGTCCGGCCCCGAGCCGGGACCGATCTCGATCACGTGGTCGGCGCGAGCGATCACGCCGACGTCGTGCTCGACCGTGATCACGGTGTTGCCGGCGTCGCGCAGCTCGCACAGCGCGTCGGCAAGGGCGTCGACCTCGCGCGGGTGGAGGCCGCGCGACGACTCGTCCAGGAGGATCGTCATGCCCAGCAGTCCCCCGCCGAGGACCGACGACAGCTTCACGCGCTGCGCCTCACCCGCGGACAGGGTGAAGGTGTAGCGGTCGAGGTGCAGGTACCCGAGGCCGACGCGGCACAGGAAGTCGAGCCGCCGGACGGCGGTGGCGCGCGCTTCCTCGGCCAGCGTGTCGACGAGCACGACGTCGCCGAGCGCCCGGCCGAGGTCGGCGAGGGGCATGGCGTGGAGGTCGCCGCGATCGAACCCGTCGACGGTGATCGAGAGGTAGTCGGGGCGCAGGCGCTTGCCGTTGCACACCTCGCACACGTGGCCGGTCGTGTAGAGGCCGCCCTGGTCCCACATCGTGAGCCCGGTCATGACGCCCATCCAGCGGCCGTCGACGAGCCACGCGCCGGGAACGTTCAGCGGCTCGGGGTCGCCCCAGAGGAACGCCTGCTGCGCGCCCGCCGACATCTCGCACCACGGCGTGCGCGTCGGGTCGAAGTCGTGGCGCCGGGCGAGGGCGGTGAGGGCTTTGTTGCCGCCGGTGCCCTCATCGCAGAGGTAGCCCTTGGGGAAGTAGCCGACCGAGCGCATCGCGCCGCCGCAGATGGTCTTCTCGGGAGCGACGATCAGCCGCTCGACGACGCCCTCGCGCACGATGGCGCGTCCGAGGCAGTTGGGGCACGCGGAGATCGCGCTCGGCGCCACCAGGTGCCGGGGCTCGACGGGGACGCCGTCGGCGCCGCACGCCGTGCACGTCCAGCGCGACTCCGGCTTCGGGTCGTCGCGCGTCATCGTCCCGTCGCCGCCGCACGCCCGACACCGCCGCGCCCCGCCACGCGCGAGCACGACGGCGAGCAGACGGGTGACGTCGCTGGCACGGCCGACCGTCGCCGTCGGACGGTGGAGGCTCTCGGCGTAGCCGCTCGACCACCGGTTCGACGCGCTCAGCACGAGCGTCGGCCCGAGGCCGTCGACCGAGCGCACGGGTGCCTCCGGACCCTCGCGCACGCCTTGCCGCTCGTACATCGAGAGGCTTTCGAGCAGCCGGCGCATCGCCTCGGCCTCGAGCACGTCGCGCACGAGCGAGGACTTGCCGGAGCCGGACACGCCGGTCACCGCGGTGAAGCGGCCCTTGGGGATGTCGACGTCGACGTTGCGGAGGTTGTTGGCGGCGGCACCGCGGACGCGGATGGCGTCCGACGCCCGGGCGTGCCGGCGCGGCGCGGCTCGGGGCGTCGGCGCCTTCGCACGGCTGCGACGAGGCGGACCGCAGTGCTGCACGCGCCCACCGTCGGGCCCGCCGCCGGGGCCGAGCTCGACCACCCAGTCGGCGGCGGCGACGACGTCGGGTTGGTGCTCGACGACGATCACCGTGCACCCGTTGGCGGTGAGCGAGTCGAGCACACCGACGAGCCGGTCGAGGTCGGCGGGATGCAGGCCGGTGGTCGGCTCGTCGAGCACGAGGAGATCGCCCGGCTTCGTGCGGGCGAGCTCGCGCGCCAGTCGGACGCGCTGGGCCTCGCCGCCGGAGAGCGTGGGCGAGGGCTGGCCGAGCTCGAGATAGCCGAGGCCGACGTCGCCGAGGGCGTCGAGGATGCGGAGAGTGGCGCGATCGTGGGCGAACGCGGCGCGGGCGTCGTCGACCGAGAGGGCGAGGGCGTCGGCGATCGTGAGCTCGACGTCGCCGATGCGCGGGCGCAGGTCGAGCACCTCGGGCTTGAAGCGAGTCCCCTCGCACGCGTCGCACGTGACCCACGTCGACGGCAGGTACCGGATGCCGACCTCCACCGCCCCCATGCCCTCGCACGCGGGGCACGCACCTTCGGGCCGGTTGAAGGTGAACGTCGACGGTGACCGGCCGGTGGTAGCGGCGAAGAGCGCGCGCAACCGGTCGAGCACCTTCGTGTACGTCGCCGGGTTCGAGCGCGGGTTGTTGCCGAGCGGCGACTGGTCGACGACGAGAGCGCGCCGCACGTCGCCGTCGAAGCCCTCGCATCCGACGGGCGCGCCGGCGTCGACCGATGCGAGCAGGACGTCGCGCACGAGCGTCGTCTTGCCGGCGCCGCTCGGCCCGGTGACGGCGGTGAGCCGGCCGACCGGGAAGCGGCAGTCGACGGCGTCGAGGTTGCGCAGGTGGGCACCTCGAACGCTGATGAACGCATCGGGCGCGCTGCGCGGCGTGCGGACGACGTTGTGCTCGCGGCCGGAGAGGTGCCGGCCCGAGACGGTGTCGGCCTTCCAGAGCTCGGCCGGCGTGCCCCGGAACGTCACCTCGCCGCCGTGAGGTCCGGCACCCGGACCGATCTCGACGACGTCGTCGGCGGCCGCGACCGCGGTCGCGTCGTGCTCCACCATCAGCACCGGTCCGGGCAGGCGGCCGAGGACCGTGAACAGCCGCTTCAGGTCGGTGCGGTGCAGCCCGATCGAGGGCTCGTCGAGCACGTGCAGCAGGTCCTCGAGGCGGCCGGCGACGACGACGGCGAGCCGGACGCGCTGCGACTCGCCGCGCGACAGCGTGGGCATCGGGCGGTCGAGGGCGACGTGGTCGAGACCGACGGTGACGAGCGGCTCGAGCCGGCGACGCAGCTCGGCGGTGGCGCGCGCCGCGGCGGGCGGCAGGCCGGCGTCGTCGAGGACCTGCTGGACGCGGCTCGCCGTGAGCGTGAGGAGGTCGTCGATGCGGTGCCCCGCGATCGTGTGCGACGACGTGTCCGTGCCTGCTTCGGGACGGAACGCCGTCGCCGGGAGGCGTGGGACCCAGGCGCTGCACGTGGGACAGATCGGCGAGCGCAGGAGCGAGCGGCCGTCGATGATCACCTCGGTGGCGCCGAGGGCGTCGGCCTGGGCGAGGGCGCGCCTGACGTCGGCGGCCGATGGGTTGGCCGCGAGGGTGGCGACGGTGACGGTGATGTCGTGCGGTCGCGCCGCGCTCGGCGCCCGTCCGCTCCACGGCTTGCCGTCGACGGTGATGGCGTCGCGCCCGAGCGCGGCGTCGAGGAGCGTCAGCAGCCGCCGGTGCGTGCCGACGACATTGCGCACGAGCGGCACCGTCACGGGGCCGTGCAGGGTGCGGGCGACGCTCACCCGCTCGTCGTCGGTCATCACCCGCACGGGGGTCCCGCAGTCGGGACAGGCGACGTCGGCGAACCGGGCGTAGAGGATGCGCAGGAACGGGTGCACCCCGGTGGCGGTGGCGACCGTCGACAGCGGGTTGCGGTTGAGCACGTTCTGGGCGATCGACACCGCGGGCCCGAGGCCGGTGATGCTCCGCACCGCCGCCGGCCGGGCCCGTCCGTGGCCGACACCGATCGCCAGCGTCTCGGTGAACCGCCGGTGGGCCTCGTGGTAGACGGTGTCGAAGGCGAGGCTCGACTTCCCCGACCCCGACACCCCGACCACGGCGGTGATCCCGGGCCCGATGTCGACGTCGATGTCCCGCAGGTTGTGCTGCTGCGCGCCGCGCACCTCGATCCGGCGCTCCCCCGTCGGCGGCACGGCGGCACGGTACGCCGGAGGCGTGATGCGCCGCCGACATCAACAATGGAACAACGGTCGGCCCCGGAAGCGAAATCCGGGACGCGTCGTGGCCGAAGGTCGGGCATGGCTCAACTCAGCTCGATCGCGTCGGCGGCCCGCGATGCTCACCACCCGTCTCGTTCGCATCCCGCCTCCGCGTCCACTGCCGATCGGCGCGAGATCTCCGGGCTCGTGGTGGCCGCCGCCCTCGCGTACTGCGAGCGGGCGGCGGGCCCCGACGTCCGGGACCGGGCCGTCGAGCGGGCTGGCCTCGGCGACCGCTTGCAAGCGGAGGAGCCGGCGAAGTCATGGTTCACGACGGACGAGGTCGTGGGGCTGGCGGAGGCGATCAGCCACGCGTGCGGCGAGCCGGCCGTCGGGCGTCGCATCGGCGAGGAGCAGGTCCTCCTCCTGTGCGAGTTCGGTCTTCGCGACATGCTCAGAGCGCAGGGCACCGTGGCGGCTGCGATGGAGCTGGTGCTCAACGCCGGGATGAAGATGTCCTACGGCCGCTCCTTCACCATCGTCGAGCGCGAGGAGTCCCGGCTCGTCATCGACTCGGTGACGCACGCGAGCGACGCGATGGACCCGCTCTTCTGCGAGTACGTGCACGGCGTCTTCGCGACCGTCGCCTCGGTTCTCGGGGTCGTCGGGCGCGTCATCGAGCCGGCGTGCCAGGCCCGAGGCGCGGCCAGCTGCCGATTCACGCTGAGCTGGTCGGACGACCCCCGCTCGGATCCGGTCCAGCTCGACGCCGACGTGAGCGCCTCCAGGTTCGAGGAGCGATTGGCGTCCTTCGAGTACATGCAGGCAATGGCATCGGACCTTCTCGGCTCGCACGAGCTGGAGGACGTGCTCGATCGGATCTGCGACCACGCGACGCGAACGCTGACCGCCCATCGCTTCCTCCTCGCGGTCGAGGTCGGCGCCGGATCCCGCCTGCGGGTCCACCAGCGCGGCTTCGACGACGAGGCCCTCGCGAGGGAGTACGCCGAGAAGCTCGTGACCGGCGCGACGGAGATCGACGGTGAGACCGTCCTGACGAGCGTCATCGCCTCCGGCGGCCGTTCACACGGCGTCCTCGCGGTGTTCTCCATCCCGGAGGCGAAGTTCACGTCGTGGGAGTCGCGGACGATGGACGCCTACGCCCGGCACGCCGCCGCCGCCCTCGACATCGTGGCCGCGCTCGACGGCGCCGAGCGCGACCGCGACACCGCGCAAGCCTTGCTGGGGCTGGCGGCAGAGCTCGCGTCGGTCGGGACCCAGCGAGAGATCGCCGACCGGCTCACGACGTCGGTGACGAGCGTGACCAACTGCGACGTCGCGATGCTCTGGGACTGGGACGCTGCCGGTGAGGTCATGCGCGCTCGCTCGTACCACCACGTCGACGGCATCGCCTGGCCGGGGCCGAACGACCTCAACGCAACGGAGCTGCCCCAGCTGCTCGACGTCGCCGCGTCGCCGCAGCCGCTCCTGCTCCGGCGAGAGGACGTGCCACCCCCGCTGCAGGCGCTCTTCGAGCCGGTGGCGGTCGAGCTCGCAGCGGTGATGCCGATCGTCTCGCGCGGTGCCCTGATGGGCGTGCTCACCGCCGGCTATGGCCGTCCCCCGAGCCACGACGAGCAGATCCACCACGTCGCGACGCTCCACGGCCTGGCCGCGCATGCCGCGACCGCACTCGAGAACGCGCGCCTCCTCGAGGACATCAGCCATCAGGCTTCCCACGACGCGCTCACTGGCCTGCCGAATCGTCCGCTGGTGCAGGACCGGGCCAATGCGGCGCTCGGCCACGCAGCGGCGAGCGCGACACCCACGTCGCTGCTCTTCCTCGACCTCGACCGCTTCAAGATCGTCAACGACACGCTCGGGCACAGCGCGGGCGACGCGCTCATCCGCGAGGTCGGCGCCCGGTTGAACCGCATCATGCGGTCGACCGACACCCTCGCCCGCCTCGGCGGCGACGAGTTCGTCGTGCTGCTGCCGGGGGCCGGTGTCGACGCTGCCGTCGAGGTCGCTGAGCGCATAGTCCACGCGCTCCAGGCGCCGTTCGTCCTCGGGGAGAACGAGATCTTCATCTCGTCGAGCATCGGTGTCGCGACCGCGCCGGTCGACGGCGACTCCTACGACGAGCTCATGCGCGTGGCGGACACCGCGATGTACCGGGCGAAGGCCGCCGGCCGCAACGGGATCGCCCTGGCGGTCGAGGTCGCCGACGACGACCGACGGCGCGAGCGCCTCGAGCTCGAGTCGGCGCTGCATCGAGCGATCGACCAGGAGGAGCTGCGTGTCCTCTACCAGCCGCAGGTCGACGTCGTGTCCGGCCGCGTCACGGGGGTCGAGGCGCTGGTCCGGTGGCAGCACCCGAGCCGGGGCCTGCTGCCGCCCGCTGACTTCCTCGAGGTGGCCGAGGACTCCGGGCTCGTCGTCGACATCGATGCGTTCGTGCGTCGCACGGCGTTCGCCCAGGCAGCGCGGTGGGCCGAGCGCGGCCTGCAGCTGCGCGTCGCGGTCAACCTCTCGACCCGCGACGTGTACGACCCTCGGCTTCCGGAGCTCATCGCCGCCGAGATCGCCGAAGCCGGTGTCGATGCCGCGCTCGTCGAGCTCGAGGTCACCGACCGCGTCGCCATGAGCGACGACGACGACCTGCCCGCGGTGCTCGGCCACCTGAAGGCCCTGGGCGTACGCCTGGCGATCGACGACTTCGGGACCGGGACCTCCGTCCTGGGACGGCTGCAGCGATGCCCGGTCGACACGCTCAAGATCGACCGCAGCTTCGTCCGCGACATCGTGGCCGGCTCGGCCGACGAGCTCGTCGTCCGCGCCCTCGTGGCCCTCGGCCGGAGCCTCGATCTGGAGGTCGTGGCCGAAGGCGTCGAGGAGCAGGAGCAGCGCTACCTGCTGGAGCAGTGCGGGTGCGAGCGGGCCCAGGGCTACCTGTTCTCCCGACCCGTCGACGCCGATGCCATCGTCGCACTCGCCGGTCGCTCGGCCTGACGGCAGGACTGGACCCCCGGCGGGCCGGGGGGATCGTCCCAATCGCGGGGCATCGTCCCGCTGCGCGCCGCTAGCGTCGAGGTCGTACGTGGGTCACGGTCGGTGAGCGGCTCCCCCTTCTCGCCGAACGGAAAGGGGTCCGAGGGGGCACGTGAACGTCCTGGTCGTCGACGACGAGCCTGACGTGCGGACGATGGTGCGACGCGCCCTCGATCGGGAGGGCTTCGCCACCATTGAGGCGGGGACGGCGGCGGATGCCGAGGTCCGCCTGGCCGCCGGCGGCATCGACGTCGTCGTGCTCGACCTCCACCTGCCGGACACCACCGGCATGGAGGCGCTGACGCGGATCCGCGCCGTCGATCCCGCGGCGTACGTGCTGATCCTCACCGGTGCCCGCGCCGAAGCCGACCGCGTTCTCGCCCTCGTCAGCGGGGCCGACGACTACGTCGTCAAGCCGTTCTCTCCGCGCGAGCTGGCCGCACGCCTGCTCGCCGTCGCCCGGCGCCACGGTGCCGAGCCCAGCGCGGTG
>Ga0196963_10002579_pt1 | contig 10729 bp, 9 predicted proteins | sample S1_5metaG_FD_148600 | JGI IMG/M metagenome (GOLD analysis project Ga0196963, IMG submission 148600) | Soil microbial communities from Anza Borrego desert, Southern California, United States - S1_5 | ecosystem: Environmental > Terrestrial > Soil > Desert | place: USA: California | collected... | reverse complement strand
CTCGACGAAGATCGCCTTGCATTTGGGCGTCAGCGCCGCCTCGAAATTCTTCGGATCGTGCGGATCGACGAAGTGCACCTTCCAGCCGAACTTCTTGAAGCTGTGCGCGAACTGGGTGATCGAGCCGCCGTAGAGGTAGCGGCTGGCGAGGAACTCGTCGCCTGACTCCATCAGGCTGAAGAACGCCAGGAGCTGCGCCGCGTGGCCTGAGGAGGCGCACACGCAGCCGCGCCCGCCTTCAAGGCTGGCGATGCGCTCCTCGAGCACCGCCACCGTCGGATTGGTCAGGCGGCTGTAGATGTAGCCGAACGTCTGAAGATTGAAGAGCGAAGCGGCGTGGTCGACATCGTCGAACACATAGGCCGTGGTCTGAAAGATCGGCGTGCTGCGCGCGCCGGTCACAGGCTCCGGCGTGGCGCCGGCATGGACCGCGCGTGTCTCAAAACCGAAGGAACGGGGTTTGTCGTCAGGCATCGAACGCTCCGTGGGGCCGGCCGTGGCCTCGCCTAAAGAAAGGGCTGCAGGCTTATTAACATGAGCCGCCGGCAGCCGGCAGAGGGTCCTGGCCCCCGAGCTTACGTATGGCTGTTTCTCATCCAACGGTTGCGGCATGATGCGGGCATGCCGGATGACGGTTTCACGACATCGTCGATGCCTACGCCCGCGGGTGGGCCCGCGCCGGCGCCGGGCAGCCATGGGCGGGTCACCGAGCCGCACCGGACCAGCCGTAACCTCATTGTCCTTGGCACCGTCCTGATTGTCGGGTCGCTGATTGCAGCGGCTTTCCTGATCTGGCAACTGCGTGACGCGGCGCTTAGTCGAGCCGAGCGGGATTTGCAGCGCTTCGCCCTGATCCTGGGCGAGCAGACCTTGGCCGCCGTCCAAGGCGTCGATTTCGCGCTGCGAGGCTTGTCAGAGCGTCCGCGTAACACGGAGGCCGAACGGCGCGCCCTGCACGAGGAGTTTCGGGGATTGCTGGCCACGATCCCTCAGGTGCAGAACTTCTTCATCGTCAATCCCGATGGATACTCGGCGCTCAGCGGGCGCAGCCATCCGCCGACACGAGTTTCGGTGACCGACCGGGCCTACTTCAACGATCACCGTGCCGGTGCCGCGGGGCCGCTTTTCACCTCGACCTATCGCAACCGGGCCGACGGGCGTTGGTCGATCGTCATCAGTCGGCGGCTCGAAACGCCGGACGGCCATTTCGACGGGTTGATTGGCGCCGATCTCAACCCGGCCTATCTGGCGCGCTTCTATCAGGCGGTCGAGCTTGGCCCGCAATCCGGCATCGTGCTGGTCGACCGACGCGGGACCCTGCTCGCGCGGCACCCCTGGCTGGAGAGCGCGCTGGGGCGACAGATCCCCGGCAGCGAGCCGATCGTCGCGCGCTTTGCCGAGGCGCCGGTGGGGGCCTTCTGGGCTCGCAGCCCGTTCGACGGCACCCTGCGCCTGCACGGCTACGCCGCCCTCGAGGCGTATCCGATGGCGGTCGTTACCTTTATGGACGAGGAGATGGTGCTTGGCGATTGGCGGCGCCAGGCCTTCATCGGCGGCGGCTCGCTTGTCGTTGCCAATCTCATCATTGCCGCGCTGATTGCCGTGCTGGTCATTCAGGTGCGCCGGCGAGAGGCGAGCGAGGCGCGCTTCCGGGATTTCGCGGGTGCGGCTTCGGACTGGTATTGGGAGACCGACCGCGACCTGCTCTTCACGTTTGTCTCGCGCGTCGACCGGGGCGGTGCCGACGTTGCCGTGCACGACGCCATCGGCAAGAGCTTTCGCGATTTCATCATGACGTTGCCCGGAGACGGGTCTTGGAACCGGTTTGAGGAGCAGCTCGACTCCCGCCAGCCGTTCCGCGATTTCCTGTGTCTGGCCCGCACGCCGGTGGGACGCCTGCGGCATCTGAACATCAGCGGGCAGCCGCGGTTCGACAGCGACGGCGCCTGGATCGGGTATCGTGGCGTGGCGCGCGATATCACCAGCGAAGTCGAGGCCCGCAGCGCCTCCGCTGAAGCCAACATGCGGTTCCTGCACGCGATCGAGAACAGCAGCGATGGCTTCGCGTTCTGGGACGCCGAAGACCGCTTCGTCCTGTGCAACGAACGCTATCGGGCAAGGGTCCCGAGGGCGGCGCGTTTCCTGGTGCCCGGCGTCACGTTCGAGCGCTTCTTCTGGGAGGCGATCCGGCTTGGCGACATTCCGACGAAGCCGGGCCAGGCCGCCGATCGCCTGATCGAACGAATGGAGCGGCACCGTGCCGCGACCGGGGAGCCCTATGAGATTGAGTACGAAGACGAGTGGCGGCTCACCCGGGATCAGCGAACGCCCAATGGCGGCACGCTGACGATCCTCACGGACATCACCGCTCTCAAGCGCCGCGAGGAGCAGCTCGTCCGCGCGGAAGGGGCGGCGCTGAGCGCGCATCAACAATTCCTGGTGGCCATCCAGCACAGCGATGACGGTTTCGCGCTGTGGGATCGGGAGGACCGGCTGGTTGTCTGCAACGAACGCTATCGCGAACGCGCCGGCGCGGCTCGTGATCGTCTTGTGCCGGGCGTCGCCTTCGAGGAGTTCTTCCGCGAGGCGGTGCATATCGGCGTGTTCGAGGTCAAAGGGCCGGGGAGCCCTGAGGCCATGGTGCGCCGTCGCATGGCCATTCACCAGCAGGCGACGGGCGAGCCGCTCGATATGATCCGCAGCGGCGTTCACACCATCGTGCGCGACCAGCGCACGCCGGATGGCGGGTGCCTGACGATCTCGACCGAAATGGTTCTGGGGCCGGCGGAGGCGTCGCGGCCCTAGCGGCCGACGCGTATCCGCTTGGCGGTGATGATGCCGGAGTTGATGCCGCCCCACGAAAGCTCGCCGTGGAGCCGGCCATACTCGATCTTCGGGCAGCGGTTCATCACCACGGTCAGGCCGGCAGCCTCGGCCCGTTTCGCCGCGGCATCGTTACGGACGCCGAGCTGCATCCATACCACCTTGGCGCCGATGGCGACGGCCTCGTCGGTGATCGGCCCCGCCGCTTCCGAATTGCGGAAGATGTCGACCATGTCGACCGGCTCGGGGATGTCCTTGAGGCGGGCATAGACCTTTTCGCCCAGCACGGTCTGGCCGGCCGCGGCCGGATTGACCGGAATGACGCGATAGCGCTTGTGCTGCAGATATTTCATGGCGAAGTAGCTCGGCCGGTTCCAGTTCGGGCTGGCGCCGACCATGGCGATGACACGCGCGCGACGCAGCACGTCGCGCAGAAACCCGTCGCTGTAATGGTCGTGAGCGGTCGCGGCGGCGGTCATTTCTTGCCGTCTGGCGCGCCGATCGCGTGGGCGAAGTCGACGCCGTCGAGCTGGGCGCCCTCGAGGCGCGCCCCGGTGAGGTCGGCGCCGCGCAAGGAGGCGCCGCGCAGATTGGCGCCGCGCAGATCGGCGCCACGCAATTCGGCCTGGATGAGCTTGGTCGGGAGCGCCACGCCGTCGCGCACCAGGATGGCGCTGAAGTCGCAGTCGCGCAGATCGGCATGCGAGAGCAGCGCCTCCGTGAGATTGGCGCCGCGCAGATCGGCGCCGGCGAGGCGGCAGGCGCGGAAGTCCGCGCCCTCGAGATGCGCAGCCTGAAGACGGATGTTCTGCAGGTCGAGACCGTAGAAGACCGTCCCCTGGGCTTTCAGGGTGGCAAGCGAGAAGCGCGTCAGCTCCGTCGCCTTGCGCAGGTCGAACCCCGAGAGATCGAGGATGCGCCCTTCGGCACCGCCCGAGCGCACGAAACGGTCGTGGTCGGCCAGGAGCTGGTCGAGCGGCCGCGGCAGATCTTCTATCGGTTTGCCAACCGGCGTGTCGGTGAGGACCCCCGTCATGTCGGCATCGGTCATGTCGGAATGGGCGAGCGTGGCGCCGATGAGCACCGCGTAGCGCAGGTTGGCGCCGCGCAGATTGGCGCTCGACAGGTCGGCATGCGACAGGTTGGCGCCCTTGAGGATGGCGCGTTTGAGATTGGCGCGCGGCAGCTTGGCGCCGCGCATGTTGGCGTCCGTGAAGTCGGCGCGATCCGCCACGGTCCCCGCCAGACGGGCCAGCGACAGGTTGGCGCTGGTCAGGTTCGCGCCGTCCATGTCGGCGGGTCCGACCTCGTCGAAGACGACTTCCTTGAAGCCCTTTTCGCGATCGCCATGGGCGAGCCGCCCTTCGCGCATGTCGGCGCCGGACAGGTTGGCGCCGGCGAGGTTGGTGCGGCGGAAGAGGGCGCCGCGCAGATCGGCGTCGCGCAGGCTCGCACCCTGCATGTTGGCGTCGCTCAGGTCGCAGCCGAACAGGATGCAGCCGTCGAGCACGGTGTTGCCGAGGTTGGCGTGCTGGAATGCCGAGCCGGTGAACACGGCCCCCTGGAGATTGAGGCCGGCGAAGTTGAGCAGCGACAGATCGCGGTTGGTGAAATTCATCCGCTGGCCGCCGCGGCGCGACAGGATGAAATCCTCGTGCAGATGCGCCGCCCGGTTGAACTCATCCTGGACGATGCGCGTGCGCGTCACCTGCCGCGCGGTGCGCGGGGACGGCGTGAGGAGAACTTTGCGATCGGTCGGCGGCATCGGGGCTCGCTCTTGGCCGTTTCAGCGGCGAATCGAACTAGGGTAACCCAACTAAAATTTTAACAAAAATATTGTTTAACAATGGTTAGCATATGGCCGCGAAGAGAGTCTGAAACAAGAAGGGTTTAGCAGCCAAACACGGCCAAAAAACCGCTAACGGCCCTCCCAGGGCGGCGAAGGCTTCTTCGCCAGGAACGCATCGATACCGGCTTCGGCATCGCGAGCCAGCATATTCGCGGTCATGACCTCGCTGGCATAGGCATAGGCCTGCTCGAGGCCGAGTTCGGCCTGGCGGTAGAAGGCTTCCTTGCCGACCTTCAGCGCATACGGCGACTTGGCGGTGATCGTGGCGGCCAGCCCAGCAACCGCCGTATCCAGTTCACTGTCGGGTACGACCCGGTTGACCAGGCCGTAGGAGAGCGCGGTGCGCGCGTCGATCAGGTCGCCGGTCAGCAGCATCTCCATCGCCGGCTTGCGGCCGATGGCGCGGGTCAGCGCCACCATCGGCGTCGAACAGAACAGGCCGATATTGACCCCGTTGACCGCGAAACGCGCGCTTTCCGCGGCGACCGCGAGATCGCAGGTGGCGACGAGCTGGCATCCGGCCGCCGCGGCCACGGCGTGCACGCGGGCGATCACCGGCTGGGGCAGGCGGGTGATCGACAGCATGAGCCGGCTGCATTGGGCGAACAGCGCCTCGTAGGCCTGGCGTTTGGGCGTGGCGCGCATCTCCTTGAGGTCATGGCCGCCGCAGAAGCCGGGACCGGCGCCGGCGATCACCACCACCTTCACATTCTTGTCGCCGGCGATGGCGTCGAGCTCGGCCTGCAGCGCGGCCATGAGGCCCACCGACAAGGCGTTGCGCTGTGCCGGACGATTGAGCGTCAGCGTCGCCACGCCGCCGCGATCGTCGCGGAGCAGCAGGGGTTCGGCGGGCTTGGGAACGGCAGTCACGCGTCTCTCCGGGTCCTCGTGGTCTCCACTGTGCGGCGAGGGCGGGGCGGGCGCAAGGCCCGCTCCGCCTGCCAGGGTCAGATGTTCTTGTAGTCGCCGTGGCGGCCCTTGCCCTTGGCGAAACGCGTGGCCCCGGCCACCCCCTCGTTCTTCAGGCAGGACTGGCCGAACCAGTATTCCTCGCGCATCGCCTCGCGCGTCGACTTGCCCCAGGCGCGATGGGCCGAGTTGCGGTCGGCGAGCATGCACTCGCGCGGGAAACGGGCGATCTCATGCGCCAGGGCTTCGGCGGCCTGGCGCGCTTTGCCCCTGGGCACGACGCGGTCGCACATGCCGATGGCCAGCGCTTCCTTCGCCGGCACCTTGCGGCCAGTCATGATGATGTCGAGCGCGCGGCCCATGCCGACCAGGCGCGGCAGCCGCACCGTGCCGCCGTCGATCAAGGGCACGCCCCAGCGCCGGCAATAGACGCCGAAATAGGCGTCGGCCTCCATGACGCGCAGATCGCACCAGATGGCGAGCTCCATCCCGCCGGCCACCGCGGGCCCGGCGACCGCGGCGATCACCGGCTTGGAGAGCTGCAGGCGCGACGGCCCGAGCGGCCCGGGCGGCAGGTTCCCGTTGCCGTCCTCCTCGAAGCGCATGTCGTCCATCCATTGCCGGCCGTTGGTGCTCGACAGCGCGTTGAGATCGCCGCCGGCGCAGAAGGCTCCGCCCTTGCCCCAGAACACCGCGACGGTGGCCTCGGGATCGGCCTCGAAGTCCAGGAACGCCTTGACCAGCGCTTTCCCCGTGGGCTGGTCGACGCAGTTCCGCACCTCCGGCCGGTTGATGATGATCGTCGTGACCGGGCCGTCTTTCTCGACAAGGACGAGCGGATTTTTTTTCGTGGGTGTCGACTTGGTCTTGGCCATCGGCGGTTCCCCCTCGTGTGGATCGTTCTCTAGCGTGGCGGAGCGGCGGCGCTGGCGGCAAGTGAGGGTTTCTCGTGTGTCGCCTGAGCCCGGTTGAGTCGGTCGATGAGGCCGTCGAGATAATGCTCGATGAGCCGGTCGGGATCGCTGTCGAGAATCCTCAGCCGGCCGGTGCCCGCCAGCACCAGCACGCCGAACAGATGACAGATGGCAGCAACCGTCTCGCGATGGGCTTCGAGCGGCGTCAGGCGGCCGACGCGCGCGATGGCGCCGGCGATCTTCTGCAGGGCGACAATGAGTCGCGAATTCAGCTGGCGATCGAGTTCGGGCCCGAGGCCGCGCGGCCGCAGGCCTTGGAAGACGTAGAGGCCCAGGTCGAGGTCCTGGGGCCGGGCGCGGTAGAAATCGTAGACGGCCCGGATGGCGGCGCGCAGGCCGGCCTCGTCGCTGGCCGAACTGGCCACGGCGTCGGCGACCGCGCGGCGCAGCTGCTGGAGGGAGTGGGAGAGGATCTCGGCGTAGATCGCTTCCTTGGTCGGGTAATACGAATAGACCGCTCCGGCCGTGTATCCGGCCGCCTGGGCGATGGCGCGCATGGTGGCGCCCTCGAGCCCGCTTTCGGCGAAGACCTGCTGGGCCGCCGCCAGGACGGCGTCCTGGCGGAATTTTCGGTTGGTTTCCCGGCGGCTCGCCGGCATGGCTCCGTCCATGGCTAAATTTAACGCTGTTCAATTTTTTGGGCAATGTTTAGTATTTCACCCATGGTCAAGCTGACGCCGCGCGCATTCACCCGTCTGACCCATCGCACGACCCCCATCGCCCAGCTCTTCGGCTTCAAGGCGGAAAAGCTGGGAGGCGGGCGCTGCACCGTGCGCGTGCCGTTCCGGGCCGAATTCACCCGCGACGGCGGCACCGTGTCCGGGCCGATCCTCATGGCCCTCGCTGATTATGCGCTCTACGGCGCGATCATGAGCGTGCTGCCCGACGGCGATAAATCGGTGACCGCCTCGCTGAACACGGTGTTCCTGCGCCGGCCGGCGCCGCGCGACGTGATTGCCGAGGCCGTGCTGCTCCGCTGCGGCAAGCGCCTGGCCTATGGCGAGGTGATGCTCTACTCGGCCGGCGATCCCGAGCCGGTCGCGCACGTGACCTCGACCTACTCCGTCCCGCCCCAGGCCAAGCCGCCGAAGCTCCCACGGGTGTCCCGGGCACCGCGCTGAGGCGGCAAACCGGGCCTTAGCCGTTGATTCCGCTCGATAGCCACAAATAATAACCCGTGGCGGCAGAGCGCGCCGGCGCAGGCCCCGCAACGCCTTGACCTCCCACCGAAAAACCGGTGTCGGCCCGGGGCGAGCCTTGGACATTTTGTATGGCCTCGGAGCCTGCAGAGGGGGATTTATCATTGTAAAATCAATGACGATGAGTCGTCGCTGTTAACGGTTCTGCGGCTGTTGAAAATCAGACAATATGTATTATATGTGGGTGTTCGAGACGGCCAATCAAGGCCTGGATTGCAACCGCGCCCGGGCGCCGCTCTGACGGATTTTCAGGCCTTTACCGGCAAGCCGATAGCTGGAAGTAATATGATACCTCAAGCTAAACCCGCTGATTTGCCGGCGTATTTCCGGTTGACTCCGACGGGCTAAAAAACGATAGTCCGCGGCCTTCGACCGGCCTGCTGCCGGTCGTCTTTTTTTAGGACCTTTCATGCCCACCGCCCTCTCAACCGTTTCGCTGACGCCGTCTCAGGCGGCGAAAGTGAAGAAGTGGATCCTGATCGACGCCGACGGCGTCGTGCTCGGGCGCCTTGCCGCGTTCGTCGCGCTGCGCCTCAAGGGCAAGCACCGGGCGAGCTTCACGCCCCACGTCGATTGCGGTGACAACATCGTCATCGTCAACGCCGAAAAGGTCCGGCTCACCGGCCGCAAGATGACCGACAACGTGTTCTTCTGGCACACCGGCTATGCCGGCGGCATCAAGGAGCGCACGCCGAAGGAAACGCTGAGCCGCAAGAACCCGGGCGCGCTGATCGTGCGCGCGGTCGAGCGCATGATGAAGAAGGACAGCCCGCTCGCCCGCAAGCAGATGAAGAATCTGAAGGTCTATGCCGGCACCGCGCATCCGCACGAGGCGCAGAACCCCCAGGCGATCGACCTGTCGAAGCTGAATCCGAAGAATAAGAGGAGCGTCTGAGCATGGCTGAGAGGTCCACACGGAGCGGTGGCGGTTCGCGCGGCGGAGACCGCGGCGATCGTCGTCCCGGTGCCGCACCGATCCGCAGCATGGCGGAGCTCAACCAGGTTTCGGCGCAGCAGACCCTCGTGACCCCGACAGCCCCGGTCGATCTGCCGGAGCCGCAGAAGGACGCCCAGGGCCGTTCCTACGCCACCGGCGCCCGCAAGAACGCCGTGGCCCGCGTCTGGATCAAGCCCGGCAAGGGTCAGTTCACGGTCAACGGCCGTGACGGCAACGTCTATTTCGCCCGGCCGGTTCTGCGCATGCTGATTCGTCAGCCGTTCCTCGTCGCCAACCGCACCGAGCAGTTCGATGTGTTCGCCACCGTGACCGGCGGCGGGCTTTCGGGCCAGGCCGGTGCGGTGCGTCACGGCATCTCCAAGGCGCTGACCTTCTTCGAGCCGGCCCTGCGGCCGAACCTCAAGAAGGTGGGCTTCCTGACCCGCGACAGCCGCGTCGTCGAGCGTAAGAAGTACGGCCGCGCCAAGGCGCGCCGCAGCTTCCAGTTCTCGAAGCGCTAACCGCTCGCCGGTTGCTTGCGAATGGCGGCCTGGAGAAGTCCAGGCCGCCATTTTGCTTTCTGTGGCCGGGCTTGAGGGGAAACCCACTGATAAAAAAAGTCGCCCGGGGGATGTCCCATCCTCCCGGGCGCGACAGCCTTGCGCCGCCTTAGTTGGTGTACGGCGTCGTCTTGCTCCAGATGTTGCTGTAGTTCGAGATTGAATCAAGATTGACCGTCGACGACGTGCCGCTGTTCCACTGCTGAACGCCGCTGGTGGACGTCTTGAACTGCGTCCAGCCGCTGCTCGCCGCGTTGCTCGGATTCTTCGCAAACGCGACCCATGCCTGGTTCATTTTGGTCGCGAGGGTTTGGTCGCCGTTGTTCGGTTTGTACGAACCGACTGTCACGGCGCTCAGGGTATTGAAGACGTAAGGCAGTTCGTTGGCATGGCAGACGTTGTAGGTCGTATTGCTTTGTGTGCCAGGCGGTAGGCAGGCTCCGAGATCCGGGCTGGGAGTCTTGTTATCCAGATTATAGAGATCAAAGAACGGCTGCTGGGTGAACTGATAGCCGAAGACCGTTGAGTGCTGTGCCGCTTTGAGCATCGCCGAGATATTGCCGGCGATGAACCCATAGTCGGTGATCACGTTGCCGACGGCGGCGGCCGTGTCGTTGTACGTGGCTCCCGAAGGCTTCGCGTGAGAAACGCCGGCTTTGTACCGGTCAATGTTGAGTATGGCCGGGGCGAGTGCCGGGAATTTCGTGTGGATGAAGACACCGTAGTCGGTCGGGTTGAAATCTTTCGAGTATTGAGGATCGGCAGACGCCATCGCCCCAAACACCATGCCTTCGTCCCGGTTGACCCCGAACGCGATCGTCTTGTAGCTCGTGACCGAGCTGTTATAGCCGTTGTAGGGTTGCCCCTTCACCTGGTTGAGGTCGACCACTGGCGCCCAGGGCAGGCTTTGAGGAAAGAGCTGGTTGCCGGGGGCTCGAAGCGCGCCGTTGAACACCGCTTCGAGGCGGGCCTGCGGCGTGGAGAGTTGCGCCGCGTCGTTTCCTTTGGCGTTCGCCTGTGCGGTGAGGATCTGGGCGATTGTCATCGGCGCATTCTGGAGCCACTGGAGCGAAAGCGGCGTCGGGCAGTTGATCTGGTTGCACAGCTCACCCAGGAAGCTGTTGCCGCGCGTCTGTGCGTCACTGGGTGTCTGATAGATCGCACCGAACGGGTTGCTTTCCATGAGCGCCGCGCTGAAAAGCGAAGAGCTGTCTGGCATGACCAGCGTGTGCAGCCCGACCGACATCGCGCCCGCGCTCTCGCCGAAGAGGGTGATCTTGGTGGGATCGCCGCCGAACGCGGCGATGTTGGTTTTCACCCAGTTCATCGCCACTCGTTGGTCGAGCAGCCCAAAATTCCCGCCGATCGTGTCGCTGCCGGCGGTGGCGTTGAGAAACCCCAGCGCACCGAGGCGGTAGTTCAGCGTGACCACCACCACGTTCTGGGAAGCGAACTGGCTGCCGTCGTACAGAGGCGAC
>Ga0196963_10002578_pt1 | contig 10736 bp, 10 predicted proteins | sample S1_5metaG_FD_148600 | JGI IMG/M metagenome (GOLD analysis project Ga0196963, IMG submission 148600) | Soil microbial communities from Anza Borrego desert, Southern California, United States - S1_5 | ecosystem: Environmental > Terrestrial > Soil > Desert | place: USA: California | collected... | reverse complement strand
CAAGATCGCCGCGGGCGGCGAGCACGGCAAAGCCGAGACGCGCAAGCCCATCACGAGCTGCCCCAGCTCGCCCAACGCCCAGTTCGTCGTGACCGAGCCGGGGGTGTACTACCTCCCCCACAACCTCACGGGCGAGCCCAACAAGTGCTGCATCGAGATCCGCGCGAGCCACGTCACCATCGACGGCGACGACTACACGATCACCGGCGTGCCGGGCACGCTCGCATGCATCCAGGCGGTCGGGGATGCGACCTCGCCCCCCTGCTGGATCGAGCTCGACTCGATCGCCTTCCGGGGATGGCAGGGCGCCCCCTGCTGCGACCTCTCGCTGGCCGGCAGCAGCCGCATCGAGGGGTGCTGGTTCGACTCCTGCTCCAGCGTCGACAACAACGGCCTGGCCGGCCCGGTCTGCGTCATGGGCAGCTCGTGCGTGATGTACGACTGTGACGCGCGCCACTGCGTGGGCGGGATGTGCTCCGCCGGCGCGGGGAGCGTGATCGAGGAGTGCCTGTGCGCCGACGGCTCGGGGGGGCCGGCCTTCCGCTGCGAGCCCGGGTGCACCGTCGAGGACAACTTCGTCGTGGGCAACGACGCCCCGGCCCTCGTCGCCAGCGGGCGCTGCGTCGTCCTGTACAACCGCTTCGTCGACGTCTCCGGGGGCGTGGACGTCGGCCCCGCCAGCGTGGTGGAGGAGAACGACATCGAGTGCCGGCCCGACGCGGCCCTCTCCTCCTGCATCACCATCCGCGGCGAGCGCTGCTGCGTGCAGGAGAACTACTGCTCAGGCGGGGGCATCGTCGTGCTCCCCGGGGGCAACGGCACGCTCATCGAGAGCAACCACCTCAGCGGCGTCTCCAGCGGCGGGGGCGGGGGAGGGGGGGGCGGCTTCATCGCGGTGTACGACGGCGCGACCCGCTGCCACATCTCCAGCAACCGCTGCCGCAACGCCTCGACCACCTCGGCCTTCTCCATCGCCCCCGGCAACTCCTATGGCCCGCTGGTCACCGTGGCGGGGGCCGGCGACATCAGCGCCCTGCCCAACTCCAGCCACCCCGAAGCCAACTTCGCCTGCTAAGGTCCGTCCGGCCGGCCCGAACGGTGGAGAAGCCCGTGAAACGCATCCTGTTCGTCGCCGCCGTGCTGCTGGCCTGCGCTCCGGCGCGCGCGCAGATCGTGATCGACCCCGCGCACAAGTTCTCCTGGGGCGAGAACATCGGATGGATGAACTGGGCCGATGCCAACGCCGGCACCCAGGGCGTGCGCGTCCACTCGACGTACCTCACCGGCTTCATCTGGTGCGAGAACGTCGGGTGGATCAACCTCGGCGATGGCCCGCTCAACGGCATCGCCTACCGCAACCTCATGGGGGACGACGCGGGCGTGAACCGGAATCCCAACACGGGGCGGCTCACCGGCCTGGCCTGGGGCGAGAACATCGGGTGGGTGAACTTCTCCGCCGGCGCCTTGACCTCCCCGCCCCAGCCCGCGCGGATCTACGTCACGGGCGAGCGGCGCCTGACGGGCTTCGTGTGGGGCGAGAACGTGGGCTGGATCAATCTCAGCCACGCCGTGCACTATGTCGCCCTGGACGTCTGCCCCGCCGACACCAACAGCGACGGCGTCGTCGGGACGTCGGACATCTCCGGCTTCCTCTCGCTCTGGTTCGCCGACGTGGCCGGCGGGAGCTCGGTCGCGGACTTCAACCGCGACGGCGTGGTGGGCACGAGCGACATCTCCTCGTTCCTGTCGGCCTGGTTCGGTGCGCTCTCGGGCGCGTGCTGAGCGCGGCCCGGGCCGGGCGCGTCAGGCGTGGATCACCCGGCCCTCGCTCGCCAGGGCGGCCTCGTGCAGCGCCTCGTGCATGGTCGGGTGCGCGTGCATGGTGACGATGATCTCCTCGGTCGTGGCCTCCAGACGGCGCGCCAGCCCCATCTCGGCGATGAGCTCGGTCGCCTGGTCGGCCAGGATGTGCGCGCCGAGGATCTCACCCCGCGGGAGACCACGGATGAGCTTGACCAGCCCGACGTTCTGATTGGCCGCGATCGCCTTGCCGTGGGCCTGCAGGCTGTAGGAGCCCACCTCGTAGTCCTGGCCCTTCTTGAGGCCCTGCTCCTTCAGCGCCCGCTCGGTGTGCCCGACGCTGGCGACCTGGGGGTGGCAGTACGTGCACCCGGGTATCGAGGCGTAATCGATCGGGATCGGGCGGTGCGGCACCGCGGGGTTGCCCGCCGCGTGCGCGATCTTCTCGACGCAGATCACCGCCTCCTCGCTGGCGACGTGGGCCAGCCAGGGCGGGCCGATCACGTCGCCCACCGCGTAGATGCCGGGCAGGTTGGTCTGATAGGTCGGGTCCTGGGGCTCGGCGACGCCCGGGCGATAGTCGGTCTTGACGTGGTCCTTGACGATCTCGAGACCGAGGCGCTCGTCGAAGAGCCCGTCGTAACGGCCGCGCACGCCCACCGCGACGAGCACCTTCTCCGCCTCGATGGTCTCGCCCTTGCCCTCGCCGGGCTTGCCGCGCCCGTCGGGCCCGATCACCCACGGGCCCACGGAGACGCGCACCCCGCCGGCCTTCTTCTCGACCGCGGTGGTGGTGGTCGAGGTGCGGATGTCCATGCCGGACTTCTTGTAGAGCCGCTCCAGGGCCACCGACACGTCGTCATCCTCGACGGGGAGGATGCGCGGCATCATCTCGATGACGGTGACCTTGGTCCCGAAGGTGTGATAGAAGTACGCGAACTCCATCCCGATCGCGCCCGCCCCGATGATCACCAGGCTGCGGGGCATGGCCTTCTGGTTCATCGCCTCGCGGGCCCCGATGATGGTCTCCCCGTCGAACCGGGCGAAGGGGAGGTCGCGTGCCACCGAGCCCGTGGCGATGAGCACGCTGGTTCCCGAGATCGTCTGGCTCGGCGCGGGCGCGATCGTCGCCGGGGCGGTGGTGAGCGTGTCGGTCACCTGGGCGTCGGCCACCTCGACGACGCACGGCTGGCTCCCGCGGCGTCCCGAGACGATCTTGGCGTTCCCGCGGACGTGCGTGACCTTGTTCTTCTTGAAGAGGAACTCGATGCCCTTGTTCAGCTTGCCGGCGACCTCGCGGCTGCGCCCGATGGTCTGGCCCCAATCGACCTCCAGCGTCCCGCTGAGCTTGAGCCCCCACGTCTTGGCCTGGTGGTGCACCTTCTCGTAGAGCTCGGCGTTGGAAAGCAGGGCCTTGGTGGGGATGCATCCCCAGTTCAGACAGACGCCCCCGAGCTTGTCGCGCTCCACGCACGCCACGCGCATCCCGAGCTGCGCGGCGCGGATCGCCCCGACGTACCCCGCCGGGCCGCCACCGATCACGATGAGGTCGTAATGGGTCATCTCGGCCACGCGAGGGTCTCCTGCTCCGTCCCGGCCGTCCGGGACGGCGGGCCCGACTATAGCGAGACGGGGTTTTGGCATCGCGGCGCGCCGCGACCACCGAACGGAGCCCGGCTCGGCCGGCTCCCGCTAGCCCGGCACGGCCACGACCAGCGCCGAGTTCTTGGCCCCGAAGGCCAGGCAGTTGACCAGCGCGACCACCGGGCCATCCCGCGCGGCCGGCCTCTCGAGCTCCGCGGCCCGGTGGGGCGTGTAGTCGAGGTCGCACCCGCCCGCCAAGTCCGGGTCGTCGAGATTGATGGTGGGCGGGACGAATGGCCCGCCCCCGTCGCGGCCGCCGAGCGCGGCCACCATGGCCACCAGCGCGGCCAGCCCGCAGGCCCCCTGCGGGTGCCCGATCATGGACTTGATCGAGGAGCCGCGCAGGCGCGGCGCGTGCGCGCCGAAGGCGGCCCGGATGGCGGCGGTCTCGAGGCCGTCGTTGACCCGGGTGCTCGTGCCGTGGTACTGCGCCACCGCGACCTGCTCGGGGCCGAACCCCGCGTCGGCGAGCGCCAGGCGGATGGCGCGGGCCGCCTGCCGAACGTCGGGCGCGGGGCGGACGCGGTGGTACGCGTCGCAGGTGGCGCCGTACCCGGCGAGGCGGGCCAGGGGCGCGGCGCCGCGCGCGCGGGCGGCCCCGGGCCGCTCCAGCACCGCGGCCCAGGCCCCCTCGCCGAGCACGAAGCCGTCCCGGTGCGCGTCGAAGGGCCGGGACGCTGCCGACGCGGGCCGCCCCTGGGCCGGCCAGTCGCGCAGCGAGAGCACGCCCAGGAGCTCCATGGTGTGCAGCGTCTCCCAGCGCACGTGCGCGTCCGCCCCGATCACGACCAGCGCGTCGAGCGAATCGGCGAAGGCGCCCGCGCGGGCGCGGAGCAGGGTGAGGCCCAGCCCCGCGGCGTCGCTCGAGGAGGCGCACCCCGTGCTCACGCACAGCGAGGGGCCGTTGAGCCCCAGGCGGATCGAAAGCTCCCCCGCCAGGTTGCCGTGCGTGGCGTTGGTGATGGTCCAGAGCGAGGCGGACTTGCCGGCGCCGGCCCGCGCGAACTGATCGAGCGTGAAATCGATCCCGCCGCCCCCCGTGCCCAGGATCAGGCCGATCCGCGCGGGGTCCGGGGCCGCGTCCTTCGTGCCGGGGCCGCGGCCGGGAGCCCCCGGTCGCTCGGCCAGGCCGGCCTGGGCCAGGGCCTCGCGCGCGGCCGCCAGGGCCATGGGCACCAGCCGCGGCAGCCGGGCCGCGTCAGCCGCGCCGACCACGTCGGCGCCCCGGAACTGGGCGCACAAGGCCGCCACGCGCGAGCGTGTCCGCGCCTCGCCGGGGTCGAACGGCGCGATCCCCGAGCGCCCGGCGCGCAGGCCCGCGGTGAAGGCCGGAACCCCGATCCCCAAGGGCGAGACGGCCCCGAGCCCCGTGATGACCACCCCTGCGGGCACGGCGGCGCGCACTCCGGCCTCTCCTCCCCCCGCGCGTGCCGGCGTCAGCAGCCCCCGCCCGCGATGGCGCTGAACCAGGCTCCCAGGAAGGCCGTGATGTCCGCGGTGGTCACCGTTCCCGAGTTGTTGAAGTCGGCGTTGAGCGTGTTGTTCGCGATATCGCCGAACCACGCCGCCAGGAAGGCGCTGATGTCCGAGGTGCCCACGCTCCCGTTGTCGTCGAAGTCGGCCGGGCACGGCGGGGGCGGGCCGATCGAGCAGTCGATCCCGGTATAGCCGTCGGGGCACTGGCAGTTCCCGTCCACGCAGATGCCGCCGTTCTGGCACGGAGGATCGCAGGTGGGCACGGAGCAGTCGGCGCCTCCCCACCCGGGCGGGCACTGGCACTGCCCGGGGGCCACGCACACGCCGCCGTTCTGGCAGGGAGGGAAGCAGAAGGCGATCGAGCAATCGAACCCTCCCCAACCGGAATAGCACAGGCACGAGCCGTCGATGCAGATGCCGTTGCCGGAGCAGTTATTGGGACACTGGGCGCGGGCGGCCGGCACGAGGAACCACGTGGCACAGATCACGGTCAGCACAGATGCCCAGCGCATGGGTTCTCTCCGGTCCCCCGGGAGCGCAGCATACCCCGGACCGCGCCGGCGGCCAGAGGCGGGTGCCCGCCGGCCGGGTCACGTCGCGCTGGGGTGCCACACGGTCTTCAGCTCGACCAGGGGCTCGATCCACTCGGGGCCCTGGCAGGGCTCCGCGTCGAACCAGTCCACCGCCGGCCCGCCCCAGCCCCGCACCGTCACGCGCTTCACATTGTCGCCCGTCCCCGCCCGCAGCGCCGCCGCCTGGTCCATGGGAAGGTTCGCGGCGTGCACCGCGTCGATGTCCCGGTGGCCCGCGATCACGGGCACCAGCTCGGCACGGCGCCCCGTGAGCAGGTTCACCACTCCCGGCGGGAAGTCGCTGGTCGCGAGGATCTCGCCCAGCACCGCGGCGGGCAGGGGCGAGGCCTCGCTGCCCAGGGCCACCACGGCGTTGCCGGCGCACAGGGCCGGGGCCAGCAGCGAGACCAGGGCCAGCAGCGGGCACTCGTCGGGGGCGACGACGGCGACCACGCCCGTCGGCTCGGGGGCCGTGAAGTTGTAGTAGGGCCCGGCGACCGGGTTGTTGCACCCGAGCACCTGCGCGTGCTTGTCGGCCCAACCCGCGAAACAGACCAGGCGGTCGACCGCGGCGTCGACTTCGCGGGCCCCGGGCGCCCCCGGGAGCAGCGCCTCGAACTGCGCCCGCCCCGCCTCGAGCATCTCCGCGGCGCGGTACAGAATCTGCCCGCGGAGGTAGGCGGTCGCCTCGCCCCATCCCGGCTGGGCCGCGCGCGCCGCGCTCACGGCGTCGCGCAGGTCCTTCCGCGAGGCGCGGGCCACGTGGGCCGGGGCTCCGCCGGGCCCGGGCACCGTCAGGGTCTGCCCGCTTTCGCTCCGTGGGAACGCGCCCCCGATGAACAGCTTGAACGTCTTGGTCACCGCGAGGCGGTCGGCCATGGGTCCCTCGCCCGGGGTGCGTCAGCGCGGTCTCACTCGGGGCGCTCGCCCGCGGTCCGCTCCAGATGGGGCATGCGCGTGAGCACCTTGTCGATGAGCCCGTACTCGAGCATCTCCTTCTCATCGAGCCACTTGTTCCGGTCGCAGTCGGCCTCGATCCGCTCGAGGGGCTGCCCGGTCGCCCGGTGATAGATCAAGTACAGCCGCTCGCGCAGGCGGATCATCTCCCGGGCCTCGATCTCCAGGTCGCTGGCCATCCCCTCCAGCACGCCGCCCAGCAGCGGCTGGTGCATCAGGTTGCGCGCGTTGGGAAGGGCGTACCGCTTGCCCTTGGTCCCCGAGCAGGCGAGCACGGAGCCCATCGAGGCGGCCTGCCCGATGACATAGGTCGCGACGTCGCATTGCACGAAGTTCATCGTGTCGAGGATGCCCAGCCCCGAGGTCACCGACCCGCCCGGCGAGTTGATGTAGAAGTGGATGTCCGCCTTGGCGTCCTCGTTCGCCAGGAAGAGGATCTGCGCCATGATGAGGTTCGCCGACTCGTCCGTGACCGGCCCGCCCAGGATCACGATCCGGTCCTTGAGCAGGCGCGAGTAGATGTCGTAGGCCCGCTCGCCGCGGCCGCTGTTCTCGATGACGATGGGCACCAGGTAGGACATGGCTCTCTCGGGTGGGCGTCTCTGGATGGGAGCCGGTCCCCGGACCGGCCGATTACGTCGCGGGGCCTCCCGCCCGGCCCGGCGACCGGGACAAGGGTCCTGCGACGATACTACTTCTTGGTGATGCCTTCCTTCGGCTCCTCGATCACCTCGTCGACCAGGCCGTACTCCTTGGCTTCCTGGGCCGTGAAGTACTTGTCGCGCTCCGAGTCCTTGCGGACGCGCTCCTCGGTCTGTCCGGTGTGCCGGGAGAGAATCCGGATCAGCTCGTGCTTGGCCTTGAGAATCTGCTCCGCCTGGATGCGGATGTCCTCGGTCTGCCCGTAGATGCCCCCCGATGGCTGGTGGGTCATCACCTTGGCGTGCGGCAGGATGAACCGCTTGCCCTTGGCCCCCGCGGTGAGCAGCACCGCGGCCCCCGAGTAGGCCCGCCCCAGGCAGTAGGTCGCGACGGGCGAGCCCAGGAAGCGCATGGTGTCGTAGAGGGCCAGGGTGTCGTCGACGGCGCCCCCGGGGGAGTTGATGTAGAAGTGGATCTCCTGACCGCGCTTCTGATTCTCGAGGTAGAGCATCTGCATCATCACCCGCGCCGCCGAGGCGTGGTTGATCTCACCGATCAGGAAGACGATGCGATTCTCGAGCAGGAGCTCGTCGATCGTCATCTCGCGGGTGCGCTGGTAGGTCACGTTGGCGACGGGCATGGGCGCGATTCCTTGGCTCGGGTCGACCGGGCCGCATGATAGCGCGGGGCCCCCCCACCGCCGCCCGGCCCGCACGGGCGCGGCTACAGGCGGCGCGCCCGGACCGGGACCGCCACGGGCCGACCGGGCTGGCAGAGCGCCGCGAGAGTCCACAGCAGGGCCGCCCCCTGGCTGCTCAGGTGCACGGTGTCGAAGAGCCCGGCCAGGAGCACGCCCGCGAGGCCCAGTGCCGGCCCCAGCCGGCGCCCCGCGGGCCCCTCCGCGCCCGGCGGCTCGCGCAGACCCGAGATCAGCGCCGTCCCCAGCAGGGAGGCCAGCAGTCCCAGCCCGACCAGACCCGTGGTGGCCGCGGCGTGCGGCACCATCCCGTGCGCGTGCTCGTGCAGGCTCGGCGGCGCGGCGCTGGGGTCGTGCTCGCGCGCGTGCGCCTGCGCCCATGCCCGGTAGCTCCCCACGCCGACGCCCTGGACGGGCCGGTGCGCCAGCTCGTGCCCGGCCCACCACCACATCAGCAGGCGCCTCCCCGTGTCACTCTCGTAGTGGCCGGCCGCCCAGGCCACCTCCAGCTCCCGCAACCCCGCTCCGGCCCGGGCCCTCACGGCGGGCCCGACCAGCGACCATGAGGCGAGCAGCGCGAGCGCGGCCACGGCCGCGAAAAAAGGGAGAGCGCCCAGGTCGCGCCGGCGCACACCCCGCCGCAGCAGCGGCGGCGCCAGTGCCAGCACGACCAGCGCCGCGCCGGCCACCCAGGCCCCGCGCGTGCCCGTCGCGGCGATCCCGGCGGCGGTCAGGCCGCTGAGCAGCAGGCCCGCGACGCGGCGCCCGCCGCGGTCGTAGATCGCCGCGGCCAGGTTCAGGCCCAGGGCCCCGCACAGGAGGGTGCCCCCGACCACCGGGTCCCACCACCCGGAGAGGCGTCCGGGCTGGCGCCGGAACCCGGGCCAGTCCAGATCGAACTTCACGTCGAGCCCGTGAGCCACCTGGACGAGCACGCCCAGGGCGAACCCCGCCACCAGGGCGGTGATGAGGTGGTCGCGCCGGTCCAGAACGGGCCACAGGAGCACGATCAGGCCAAGCCACCGGAGATAGCCCAGCTCGTCGGTCGCGCCGGCGGGGTCCACCGACCAGAGGGCGCTGGTTCCCATCCAGCCCGCCCACGCCAGCGCCAGCCAGGGCAGCGGCAGCCTCCGCGGCGCGAGCATCACCCGCCACGCCCGCGGGATGCGAACCAGCGCCGTCACCAGCAGCGGCGCCAGGGCGATCTCGACGACCGAGGTCGGGAGCGCCAGGCAGAAGCAGAAGACCAGCGCCGCGACCAGGTGGGCGCCGTGCCCGAACCGGTCGCGCGCGCGCTGCCGCGCGAAGATCGCCTCGACCCGCTCCGGCTCTAGGCCGCGCCACCCCAGGCTCCGCCCCCGCCGCCAGGCCATGGCCGCATCATCGCGGCCGCCCCGCCACGCCGCAACCCGGCGCCGGGCGGACGCCCCGTCCGGGTCGCGGGCCGCTCAGCGGCGCCGGCGCCCCGCGAAGAGCCCGGCCAGCCCCAGCAGGGCGGCGCCCGCCGGGGCGGGCACGACGGTCACAGTCCCGGCCATGCCGCTGGCGGTGCCGTCGCCGTTGTCGCCGCCGTGCGGCAGGCAGTAGTAATGCCAGACGCCCGGCACGGTGAACACGTGATCGAAGATGACGCCCGGCGCAAAGACGATTCCCGAGTCCCACTGCTCGGGAATCCCCTCCACCGCGGTGGTGGAGTGGAAGGCGTCGTCGAAGACCCAGCGCACCGTGTCGCCCACGTTCACCACCGCGTCCACCACGGGACCGCCCGCGGGATTGACGCTGAAGTCGAAGCTGTAGACGTGAACCGTCACGATGTCGGCCCGGGCGGTCCCGGTGATCAGGGCCAGGGCGAGGGTGGCCGTCGCACACGCGGGGCGCAGTTTCATGATTAAGAGAACTCCTTCTCGTAGCGCCGCTCCGGGGAGCCGGCGCGATCGGTGATTGGTCAAGTCCGCGGGCGCGTTCGCCCCAGCACCCGCACGCCCAGCAGCGCCAGCACGCCGCCGGCGGCGGGCGCCGGCACAGGGACGACGGTGATCGTCCCGGCCATCCCGCTGGCGGTCCCGTCCCCGTTATCGCTCCCGTGCGGGACACAGAAGTAGTGCCACGTGCCCACGTGGGTGAAGGTGTGCTCGAAGGTGCCCCCCACGGGCTGGAAGAACGAGTGCCACTGCTCGGGGATGCCCTGGACCGACGTGGTCGTGTGCGTCCCCTGCTCGAAGACCCAGCGGATCGTGTCGCCGACGAAGATCGTCGGATCGAGCACCGGCTGCCCGGCGGGATTGGCCGAGAAGTTGAAGTTGTAGACGCGCACGTTGACGGTGGTGGCCCCCCGAGCGTCGGCGCCGGCACACAGGGCCGCCGCCGCCGCGGCCGCCACCCAACCCAGCTTCATGGTCAAGGCGATCTCCTGGCGTTCTTCCGGACGCGCACACAGCCACGGCAGCCGGCCACGAAGGGCCCGCCCCCACTCCCGAACCGTACCACGATTTGGGGCGTCGTCAACCGCGCCGCGTGGGAGGGCCGACCCCGAACGGGGCCCGGTGCCGATACCGGCGCGCCGGCGCACACGCCAAGATCGTCCCAGAAGCCGGCGCGGCACCTCTCCCGCCGCCGTGCTTCGCCGAGGACGCCCCGCATGAACACCCCGCAGCCCTTTGCCGCCGGTCTGGAGCACGGCGAGAGCCTTGGAGACCACCACAACATCTCGCGCCTGGAGCGCTGGATCTCGGGCGTCGCCGGGACCGCCCTGGTGACCTATGGCCTGAAGAAGCGCAGCATTCCCGGGCTGGGGATGGCCCTCTTCGGCGGCATGCTGCTCCGTCGCGGGGCGACCGGGCACTGCGACCTCTATCAGGCCCTGGGGATCGACACCGCCGGCTCGACCGCCGGCGGCGTGCTGGCGCTGCTGGGCGTGCGGGTGCTGGGGCGAACGCGCCCGCGGACTT
>Ga0196963_10002577_pt1 | contig 10743 bp, 6 predicted proteins | sample S1_5metaG_FD_148600 | JGI IMG/M metagenome (GOLD analysis project Ga0196963, IMG submission 148600) | Soil microbial communities from Anza Borrego desert, Southern California, United States - S1_5 | ecosystem: Environmental > Terrestrial > Soil > Desert | place: USA: California | collected... | reverse complement strand
TAAGCTCCCCCCGGCATGACGACCGACACTCCGACGACCACAACCGCGCCCCCCGACGACCTCGACGCCGCACGCTTTCTCGCCGAGACCTGCAAGCGGCTCCAGGCCGAGATCGCCAAGGTGATCGTCGGCCAGACCCGCGTCGTCGAGGAGATCCTGATCGCCGTCTTCGCCCGCGGGCACTGCCTCATGCAGGGCGTCCCCGGGCTCGCCAAGACGCTGCTCGTGTCGACGCTGGCCCGCGCGATGGACCTGACCTTCCAGCGCATCCAGTTCACGCCCGACCTCATGCCGTCCGACATCACCGGCACCGACATCCTCCAGGAAGACCCGGAGACCGGCCGCCGCCGCTTCGAGTTCCAGAAGGGCCCGATCTTCGCCAACCTCCTCCTCACCGACGAGATCAACCGCACGCCCCCCAAGACGCAGGCCGCCCTCCTCCAGGCCATGCAGGAACGGCAGGTCACCGCCGGCAGCCGCACGCTCGCGCTGCCCGACCCGTTCTTCGTGCTCGCGACGCAAAACCCGATCGAGCAGGAAGGCACCTACCCGCTGCCCGAGGCCCAGCTTGATCGGTTCATGTTCATGGTCACGGTGCACTACCCGACGCGGGCCGAAGAGCTCGAGGTGCTGAGGCGGACGACGGGGGCGGCGCCGGAGCCGGTCGAGCGCGTGATCTCATCCGCCGACATCCTCCGCTTCCAGGAGCTCGTGCGCCGCGTCCCGATCGGCGACCACGTGCTCAACTTCGTCCTCGACGTCTGCCGGATGACCCGCCCGGGCGAGCCGGGCGCGAGCGACTTCGTCCGCCACTGGCTCAGCTGGGGCGCCGGCCCCCGCGCCGGCCAGTTCATGGTCCTGGCCGGCAAGGCGCGGGCGCTCATGCGGGGCCGCCTGCACGTGACGATCGAGGACGTGGAGGCCGTCGCGGCGCCGGTGCTGCGCCACCGCATCGTGCCGAACTTCAACGCGGAGGCGGAGGGGATCACGGTCGAGCAGATCGTGGATAAGGTGCTGACGCTCGTGCCGCGGGGGAAGGGGGAGCGGTTGCTGTGACGGGAGGGCGAGGCTGAACGGGAGGGCGAGGCTCCGTCCGAATCGTTGTGATGAACGCCGAGGACGCCGAGGACGCCGAGGACGCCGAGGACGCCGAGGACGCCCGGCGACGCGTCGCGGGACGGACGCCGAACCGCGCTCGCTTGCCGAACACGCGTGCCGCGTCGATTCCTCTATAATCTCGGGCGTGAGTGACGAGCCCACTCAACCTCCGCCCCCGCCAGTCCTCCCCTACCGCCGCGCCACGCCCTACGCGGGCGAGCCCCTCTCCCTGACTCCGCCGTGGCCCACGCCCCTCGAGTGGGTCGGCGCCATCACCTGCGGCGGCCTCGCGCTCCTCCTCGCCTCCGTCTTCCTCTTGCTCCTCTGGACCGTCTTGGTCGAGTGGCACTTCGGCGTCGGCCCGCTCCTCGGCATGGTCTGCCTCGGGACGTCCATCGCCTATCTGACCGCCGGCGCCTGGACCCTCGCCACCCGCCGCCGCAGAGAATGGCGCGCCTCCCCCGCCGTCCGCCGCCGCACCTGTCCCACCTGCGGCTACGACCTCCGCGGCGCCCCCGGCGACCCCTGCCCCGAGTGCGGCACGATCCCCCCCGAGCCCGTCGACGCCGTCGCCGCTAGGCTCGCGCGGATGCACGGCGACGACCCCACCTCGCCCACGTAGGACACGACGTAGGGCACGCTTCAGCGTGCGGAATCCCTTCGCCGACGCGAAGCGTCCTTTTCATTCCGCGCCGTTCGTGATGCCGTCCCGCACGCTGAAGCGTGCCCTACGAACCGCCCCTCACGGCTTGAGGAAGTGCTCGAAGAACGCGTACACCACCTCGTTCGCCTCCGCGTTCGGCCCGTGCGCCGGGCGGTTCTGCATCCCCACCCGCCCCTCCACCCCAAGCACCTTGTTCACCGCGACCGAGTGGTTGAGCGGGATCCACCGAGCCGGCGGGTCCTCCGCACCGCCCGAGACGAAGAACGGCCGCGGCGCCAGCAGCGCGTGCAGTTCGTGCAGGTCCATCCCCTTCTCCACCATCGCCTTGTACGGCCCCGTGCGCGGCGCGTCGGCCGTGATCACGCCACGCTTCCGCTGCTCCTTCAGCGCCGGGTCCAGCCCCAAATACCACGGCTCCCAGTAGTTCACGTTCCCCCGCTTCTCGTCGAACACGATCCCCGGGTCGCTCCACACCGCCGCCGCGAACCGGTCCGACAGGGCCGACGCGAACAGGGCCCACTTCCCCCCGTACGAGTGGCCGACGATGCCGATCCGCTTGGCGTCCACCTCCGGCCGCGCCGCCAGCGCCCCCGCGCAGTTGTGGGCCACGTACGCCAGATACGACAGCGGCTGGAGCGTGGCGTTGCCCGCCGTGTCCGGCTGCCGCGCGTCCCCGCCGGGCGAGCCGATCGCCAGCGTGACGAAGCCCCGCTTGGCCAGGTGATAGGCGTACGCGCGGAACGTCAACGCATTGAGGTCCTTCGTCCGCTCGTTGGGCACGTTGATGCTCGTCTCGGGCTCGTAGAACGGCACGAGCACGGCCGGCGCCGGCTTCTCCTTCGTCGCCCCCGGCGGGACGAGCAGGTAGCCGCGCTGCACCCGGTCCTTCGCGACCGTCACCCGCACCTTGTGCTGCGTAAACCCCTCCCGCTCCACGCTCTCGACCACCGTGATCCGCGGCTCCGCCACCGCCGCCGGCCACGCCCCCATCACCCCCGTCCACTTCGCCAGGATTTCCTTCCGCCGCTCCGCCCACTGCTCGGGCGACTTCACCTCGCGCCCGTTCTCGAACTTCAGCGGGCTCCGATACTCCCCGAGTTTTCCCGCGAACTCCGCCGGCGGCGCCATGTACGGCTTGATCGTCTCCCACGGGTCGGCGGCGCGGGCGAGACTCGGGAAGAGGATTGCCGCCACGACGAGCATCGCGCGATAGGTCATAGGCGCAAAGCGTACGCTCGCGCCCGCGATACCCGCAAGCCATCCGCGCGTCTCCCGCGCGGCCGCCACATTGGGCACGGATCGGGAGGGCGAGGCTCCGTCCGTGCCGTTCTGCGTCTCGCGCCGGTTGGATTGATCGCGGAGGGCGCAGAGGCGCAAAGGCGCAGAGAAGACAAAGGAGAGGTGGGTTGATTGACGGCGACGCGTCGCGCGCGAGCACAAACCCTCCTCACCGCCAACTCTTCGTCTTCTTTGCGCCTCTGCGCCTTTGCGCCCTCTGCGAACAACCCGAACAACGCTCCGGGCGCGAACGGCTCGGACGGAGCCTCGCCCTCCCAAATGCGATTGTCCCCCCCGTCGCACGACCGTCGCATTCCCACAACCCCCTCATGACAATTGACAATTGACCATAGACAATTGACACCCACCCATGGCTCTGCCCCAAGTCCTCATCCTAGTCGAGACCTCCAAAGCCTACGGCCGCGGCATGCTCGCCGGCATCGGCCGGTACGCCCTCGCCCACGGCCCGTGGTCGATCTTCTTCGAGGAGCGGTCGCTGTTCGACCGCCTCCCCCACTGGTTCGCCCAGTGGCGCGGCGACGGGATCATCGTCCGCGGCAACTCGCCGGCGATGGTGCGCACGCTCATGACCAAGGGCGTCCCGGTCATCGAGACCGACGGCCGCATCACCGGCTTCGGCCTGCCGCTCGTCTACGTCGACAACGCCGCCGTCGCCCGTGCCGCCGCCGAGCACTTCGCCGAGCGCGGCCTGACCGCCCAGGCCTACGTCGACCTCTCCCTCCAGCGCTGGTCGCGCCTGCGCCTGGCCGCCTACCGGGCCGAGCTCGCCCGCCGCGGCCTGCCCGTCCCCCACGTCTACCGCACGCCCCCGCGCCTCCTCCGCGCCGACTGGCAGCGCCAGCGCGCCCGCCTCGTCGCCTGGATCCAGCGCCTGCCCAAGCCCGTCGGTTTGTTCGCCGAGAACGACGTCACCGGCCTCCGCGTCCTCGACGCCTGCCGGTTGATCAACGTGCCGGTCCCCGAGCAGATCGCCGTCCTCGGCGTCGACAACGACCCCGTCCTCTGCGACCTCGCCACGCCCCGCCTGTCCAGCGTCGACCTCAACGTCGAGCGCATGGGGTACGAGTCCGCCGCCCTGCTCGACCAGCTCATGCAGGCCCGCGCCGCCGGCGGCCAACGCGCCGTCGCCGCCCGCCTCCGCCAACTCCGCACAGTTCATCCGCCCACCCCCGGCCCGCGCCCCACCGACGAGCGCGTCCCGCCGGCCCTCGAGATCCTCGTCGAGTCCCCCGGCGTCGCCCTCCGCCAGTCGACCGACGTCCTGGCGACCAACGACCCCGACGTCGCCGACGCCGCCCGCTACATCCGCGAGCGCGCCTGCACCGGCATCGCGGTGAAGGACCTCGTCGCGGAGTTGCCGCTGTCCCGCCGCGTCCTCGAGCGCCGCTTCCGCGCCGCCCTGGGCCGCAGCCCCAAGGACGAGATCATGCGCGTCAAGATGACCCGCGCGAAGGAACTGCTCGCGGGCACCGACCTGTCGCTCGCCGCCATCGCCGCCCAGACCGGCTTCTCCTCCCTCAACTACCTCTCCAACGCCTTCAGCCGCGAGACCGGCATCAGCCCCCGAGCCTACCGCGCCAAACACACGCCGCGCGGGGCGCGCGGGTAGCGCGTAGGGCACTGCGTAGGGCACGCTTCAGCGTGCGAAACGAACGCCGGAACGGTCATTTCGCGCACCCGCGTCGAAACTGTCATCCCGAGGAACGAGGGATCTAGCCCCGAACGTCAGGGCCCGTTCGACATGGGCGATCAGGCCTCGAACACCACTCGCCAACGTCGAACGGGCCCTGACGCCCCGGCCAGATCCCTCGGAGTACCTCGGGATGACACGAGGGACGGTTCCCGCTCGATCGCGCCCCCCCACTCGCCGTTCGTCATTCGCACTTCGTCATTGATTCGTCATTCGAATTTCGTCATTCGTCATTTCCCAGAACCCGCCCCCACCGCCACCCGCGCCTCCCTTAACCCGATCTTCCGCAGGCAGTGGTCGATCCACATCTTCGTCAGCTTCTCCTGCGCCCCGTTCTGCGACAGTCGCGACCGCAGATTATCGAACCGCACGTGATCCAGCGGCTGGTCCTGGTTCGCGCAGGAAAACACCACCGTCTCCGCCCCCGTTACCGGGTCGTGGTGCATCTGCAGGCACTGGGCGCAGATCTCCTTCATCATGCACTGCATCGGGCTGTTGATCGAACCGATCGCGTGGTGCTCGGGGTGCAAATACGCCTTCAGCACCGTGTGCCGCGCCTGCTGCACGCCGCGCATCATGCCGTCGGAGCCGATCACGATGAACCGGTCCGCCTCGCCCAGCGCGATCGGCACCGGCCCGAGCTCGCCCTTGGCGTACGCGGCCATCGCCGCCACGATGTTCCCCACGAAGCTCTTGTCCTGCGGCCGGCCCGGCGCGAACCCCGGCGCCTCGTCGCAGCACCACGTGACCACGTCCGCCGCCCGCTCGATCTCCGCCACCTTGTACCGGTCCGCGACCTTCTTGTACCCGGCGAAGTAGATCACCCGGCTCCCCTTCGCCCGCAGCTCCTGCCCGATCGAGAACAGCACCGCGTTGCCCAGCCCGCCGCCCGCCAGGATGACCGTTTCCTCGGCCGGCGTCTCCGTCGGCTCGCCCGTCGGGCCCATCAAGATCACCGGCTCCCCCTTCTTCAGAAGCGCGCAAAGGTCTGACGACCCGCCCATCTCCAGCACGATCGTCGTCAGCAGCCCCTGCTCGACGTCGACCGCGGCCCCGGTCAGCGCCAGCCCTTCCATCGCCAGCCGTGTGTCGCCCGTGCTCGCCGCTTGCGTCTCGAAGTTCTGTAGCCGGTAGAACTGCCCCGGCCGGAACGCCCGCGCCGCCATCGGCGCCCGCACGATCACCTCCACGATGTTCGGCGTCAGCCGGATCACATCGTGCACCGTCGCGCGCAGCTCATCGTTCAGCTTCGCGATCAGGTCCTGCGGCGAAGGCAGAGTCGCGCCGAACCGCGCCAGCGCCCGCGTCACCACCGGATACCCCTGCTTCGCCCCGCCCATCGCCTTCACCACGTTCCCGGCGAACGACGGGTGCAGATCGCCGAAGAAGCTCAGCGCCCGCCCGTCCGGCCGCACCGACATCAGCACGTGCGCCGCCCCCGGCTTGCTCGTCCGCTCGGGCTTCACCGGCTGCCCGGTCTCGTCCACCGCCCGGAAGTAGCGCCCGTCCAGTTGCACGTTCGTCACGTCCTCGCGCGCCAGCACCGTGTTCGGCTGCGTCCCCGCCGCGACGATGATCGTCCGCGCCGGCAGCGTCACCCGCTCGCCCGTCGACACGAGCTTCGCCGCCTCGCCCACCGCCAGCTTCTCCAGCACCAGCGCCTTGGCCGCCCCGCCGCCGTCCAACTCCACCTCCAGCGGCACCAGGCACTCCGCGAACCGAATCCCCTCCTCCAGCGCCTTGGCCACCTCTTCATGGTTCAGCGTATAGCTCGGCGCATCGATCATCCGCCGCCGGTATGCCACCGTCACCCCGCCCCACGAGTTGAGCAGCTCGATCAACTTCGGCTCGCGCCCCTCCGCCTTCGCCGCCTCGCGCTCCGCACGGATCGCCCGCGCGTGCGCCACGAACTCCGCCGCCGTCTCCCGCTCCTCCGGCGTCCACGCCGCCTCCACCGCGCGCTCCCCGATCTCCGCCGCCAGCGCCTCGTACCGGCTCAAAAACTTCTCGACCTGCACCGGGTAGTACGCCAGCGACTCCGTCGCCGTGTCGACCGCCGTCAGCCCGCCACCGATCACCACGATCGGCATCCGCACCTGCAAGTTCGCCAGCGAGTCCGTCTTCGCCGCCCCCGTCAGTTGCAGCGCCATCAGGAAGTCGGATGCCTGCCGCACGCCGCGCGACAGCCCGTTCTTCATCGGGATGACCGTCGGCCGCCCGGCCCCCGCGCACAGCGCGATGTGGTCGAACCCCATGTCGAACGCATCATTCACCGTCAGCGTGCCGCCGAACCGCACCCCGCCGAACATCGCGAACTCCGGCCGCCGCTCCAGCAGCAGCCGGATCACCTTCAAAAAGTTTTTGTCCCAGCGCACCGTGATCCCGTACTCCGCCACCCCGCCGAACCCCGCCATCACCCGCGCGCCCAGCGGCTCGTACAACTCGCCGACGTCCTCGATCGCCTTGAACCGCTCGCGCTTGCCGTGCGCGTCCACGCCCGACAACGCCGCCGGCAGCGGCTCGATCTTCAAGCCGTCCACCCCGACCACCGTGTGGCCGTCGTTCATCAGATGGTGCGCCAGCGTGAAGCCCGCCGGCCCCAGCCCGACCACCAGCACCTTCTTCCCCGTCGCCTCGCGCGGCACCGGCCGGGCGAAGTGCAGCGGGTTCCACCGCGTCAGCAAGCTGTAGATCTCGAACCCATACGGCAGATTCAGCACGTCCTTCAGCGTCCGCGTCTCGGCCTGCGGGATGTCGACCGGCTCCTGCTTCTGGTAGATGCAGGACTTCATGCAATCGTTGCAGATCCGGTGACCCGTCCCCGCGCACATCGGGTTGTCCACCGTCACCACCGCCAGCGCCCCGATCGGGCTCCCCTGCCCCTTCACCTCGTGCATCTCCGAGATCTTCTCCTCCAGCGGGCACCCGGCCAGCGGCACGCCGAACACCGTCGCCTTCGGCTTCCCGTCCTTCTCGCGCAGCCCCTTCGAGCACGAGTCCTTGTGCTGGTGGTGGCACTTCACGCAGTAGCTCGCCTGGTCGAGCGCGCCGACCAGGTCCGTCCCGTGGTCGGTCAGCCCGAACCCCTCGCGCCGCCGCCAGTGCTCCGGCCCGAACGCGAACTGCTCCGCCCCGTTCACCCCCACCGTCTCCACCGGCACCAGGTGCAGCAGATCCAACTTCTTCGGCAACTTGAATAGCACCCCGTTCCGGTGCGCCGCACGCCCCTCCGGCGTGTGCACTGCCCACCCCGCGTACTGCGCCGCCAGCGCCAACTCGGCCGCGTGCGCCTTGTCGTCCTCGATCCACTTCGCGACCGCCTCCCCGTAGCTCTGCTCGGTCAGCGGCCCGCCGATCAGCCTCTCCAACTCCGCCCGAACCGCCGGCGCATCGATCGCCTTCGCCTGCTCGGCCGTGATCCGGTTCACCTTCTGCTGCACGAACCGCCGCTTCACCACGAACAACGGCGCCAGCTCGTGATGCTTCGCCTGCAACTCGCGCAGCGCCCCCCCGATCCCGAACAGCTCGCCGACGAAGTCCTCCACGAACGGCGCCAGCGCCACGATCAGGTCCGACTCCGACTTCCCCACCGGCGGGCTCTGCCGCGCCGCCACCAGCCGCGCGTGCAGCCCCTCCGACCACCCCGCCAGTTTCGTCAGGAACGCCTCATCGAGGCGCACCAACCCCTCGCGGGCGTACAGGTCGCCTACCGTCATCCCAAACCCAATCCGACCCCCCTGCTCCGCTCGCTGTTCAGTCACGTCTATTTTCCTCGTCTCTGCCGGCCAACCGCCGCGCGCGTATACCTTATACCTATAGGGTATACGTCGCCGAACGCCAAAGGTGCCGCTCACAGGATTTGAACGCGCCCCATCGCCGACGTTTAGCCGCGACCCGAAGGGCAAGCGACAGCGCCGCCTGAAGGCGAGCGTGACCGCCGCCACCGCAGTGGCACACTCCTTGCCATTCCACACCCGTGTCTGCTCCGCTGCCCCTCGAAACGCCGAGAAATCTGCGGAGCGCCGACTCTCCTCCGCCCCCACTGGCGAATTCTTCGCCACCCGCTGGCGACTGTTTGATATCTTGCACGACCCGCCGGATTTCGTGACCCTACGATCAGCATGGCCAACCAACACCCCACCCGCCGTTCGGTCCTCGCCGCTGCCCTCGCCTTCGGCATGGTCGCCCCCCTCGCCTCCTCGGTCGCCCGCGCAAACGCACCCGCCGCGGTCGACGCCCACGTCATGGCCTCCCTCGACAAGGCCCTCGCCTTCCTCAAATCCCAGCAAAAGCCCGACGGCGGCTGGCAGGGCGAAAAGGATCCCCCCGCCATCACCGCGCTGGTGCTGAAGACCTTCGCCCAGGACCCCAAGACCGGCCCGTCCGCCGACTTCGTCAAGAAGGGCTACGCCAAGCTGATCTCCTACCAGCTCGACAACGGCGGCATCTACCAGGACGTTCTGGCCAATTACAATACGTCCATCGCGCTCTCCGCCCTCGCCGCCTCCAACGACCCCGCCCTCAAGCCCCATGTTGAGAAGGCGTTGGGCTACCTCAAGGGCCTCCAGTTCACCGACAAGACCCCCGCCGACCCCAAGGGCACCAAGGTCGCCGGCCCCGACCACGTCTGGTTCGGCGGGTTCGGTTACGGCCGCCACGGCCGGCCCGACATGTCCAACGCCCAGATGGCGATCGAGGCCCTCCAGAACGCCGGCCTCTCCAAGGACGACCCCGCCTTCCAGAACGCGCTCAAGTTCATTACCCGCTCTCAGAACCTCTCGGAAAAGAACGACCAGAAGTTCGCCGGCGACGACGGCGGCTTCGTCTACTCGCCCCACAACGACGGCGAATCCCAGGCCGGCGTCATCATGGGTCCCGACGGCAAGCGCATCGTCCGCTCTTACGGCTCGATGACCTACGCCGGCCTCAAGTCCATGATCTACGCGGGCCTCACCAAGGACGACCCGCGGGTCAAGGCCGCCTGGGCCTGGATCGGCAAGAACTGGACACTGAACGCCAACCCCGGCATGCAGGCCAACGACCCCAAGCTCGGCGACATGACCCGCTACGGCCTCTACTACTATTACAACACCATGGCCCGCGCCCTCAACGTCTACGACGAGCCCGTCATCACCGACGCCAAGGGCGCCAAGCACGACTGGCGCAAGGAACTGACCGACAAGCTCGTCTCCCTCCAGAACCCCGACGGCTCCTGGGCCGGCGAGAAAAAGTGGTTCGAGGACAACCCCGTCCTCGCCACGGCCTACGTCGCCCTCGCCCTCCAGGAAATCCAGAAGGACCTGAAGGAACACCCCGCGAAGTGACGCCCGCCCCGTAGGGTGGGCTCCGCCCACCGTCCGCCCAGTGGGGCAGACATTCTTGTCTGTCCGGGCGGGTGAGCGGGGGCATTCTTGCCCGCCGAACCCGCCCGTCTTCTGACGAAGGAACCCGCCATGCGCTACCTCGCCCCCCTCCTCCTCCTCGCCCTCACCCTCCCCACCCGCGCCGCCACCCCCGCCGAAACCGCCAAGGCGACCATCGAGAAGTCCCTCGACTATCTCGTCAAAACCCAGCAGCCCAACGGCTCCTTCCAGCGCTCCGACCGCGAGCCCCCCGCCGTCACTGCCCTCGTCCTCCGAGCCATCGTCCAATCCCCCAAGTACGGCCCCGCGTCCGAGCCCGCGAAGAAGGCCGTCGCCTACCTCCTCACCCAGCAGCAACCCAACGGCGGCATCTACAAGGACATGCTCGCCACCTACAACACCGCCATCTCCGTCTCCGCCCTCGCCGCCGTCAACGACCCCGCCCTCAAGCCCAACATCGAGAAGGCCGTCAGCTACCTCAAGGGCGCCCAGACCGGCGCCATCGCCGGCGCGGGCGGCGCCAACATCGACCCCAACGACCCGAAATTCGGCGGGTGGAACTACGGCGGCGCCCGCGGCGGCCTCGAGGACGTCTCCAACACCGCCATCGCCCTCGAAGCCCTCAAAGA
>Ga0196963_10002576_pt1 | contig 10748 bp, 7 predicted proteins | sample S1_5metaG_FD_148600 | JGI IMG/M metagenome (GOLD analysis project Ga0196963, IMG submission 148600) | Soil microbial communities from Anza Borrego desert, Southern California, United States - S1_5 | ecosystem: Environmental > Terrestrial > Soil > Desert | place: USA: California | collected... | reverse complement strand
GCGGATCCTCCGCTTGCCGGCGGTCGGAACTTCCGTCCCCGCCAAGATCCACAAAGCGCGGCAATCGACGAGTACCGCCGGGGTGCAGTCGATTCACAATAGCGCCGAATCCGGGACGCTGCGCCTTGGTCGGAAAGCCTGTGCAAATTTCGAAGTACTGGTGGCATGGTTCCTTCCATTGCAGGCTGCGCACAACTGCGAATTTGTCGGCTATTTCACCCTGCTTCGGCATCAGTTCGCACAATTGCATGCCGGGCACAGTTGACCTGGCCGGCATAAACTCGCCGCGGAATTCAACCGGCGTCTGAGGCCGCATATCGTAGGTGTCGATGTGGCTGGGACCACCGCCCAGGCAAATCATGATTATCGATTTATCGCCCAATGACCCAATAGCGGCTCCTTGTGCTTTCAACCGCAGATAGTCAGGCAACGTCAAAGCACCAGCTGCCAGGCTGCCGATCTGCAGAAAACTACGCCGCGACACCGAATCGCAAAAGCGGCCCTGATTTGCGCCAAAGAAAGTCAGCATGCCAAGACGCTTTCTCTACGTTGATGTCCCGCACAACAGCTTAAAGTTACTCCTCGGTAAGCACTTTTACTATGGATGGCCTGTCTCGCCCGAGCGCATTCAGTGTTGCCCCGGCTAAACTGAACGCCGGGCGGCGCGGTGCCCGCCGTCGCTAGGGAGTAATGACGTGCCTTATCCAGCAGCCATACTGCTCGACTTGGACGACACTATTGTCGCCTTTGATTCCGTAGCCGACACGTGCTGGCGATCTCTCTGTAATCGCTATGCCCACGAGGCTGGCGAAACGCCAGACCGTTTGTTCGCGGCAATTTCACGAACACGGCAATGGTACTGGTCAGATCCAGACAGGCACCGGGTGGGCCGGCGGGATCTCCGCGGCGCGCGGCAATGTATCGTTTCCCAAGCCTTTGTTGAACTTGGTCTTCGGCATGCCGACATCGTAAGGCAACTTGTGGAAGACTACTCGGCCGAGCGTCTGCAGCTCGTCGCGCCCTTTCCCGGGGCAATTGAAACGCTGAAGGAACTACAGAACCAGGGAGTCGCATTGGCGCTCGTGACGAACGGCGACGCAGCCGGGCAGCGTGCGAAGATCGAGCGATTCGAATTATTGAAATACTTCTCCTGTGTCGTGATCGAAGAGGAATTTGGGACAGGCAAGCCCGACGAGGGTGTCTTTCAGCATGCACTCAAATCTATCGGGCAAAACCCGGAAGATGCGTGGATGATTGGGAACAGCCTGGAATTCGACATCGCGCCGGCCCTGAAGCTGGGTATGCAAGGAGTTTTGATAGACCCAGAGCATTCGGCCCGAACCGAAGCTCCACACGCACCAGAATACGTAACGGTCAGCACGCTTGCTGGAATCCGCGAGATCTTTCATTCTTAGCGCCCGAAGCCGAGGGCCCGCTCTCGGTAAGTAAATGCGTCCCGACCATCCCCCGAACGCCACAACTGCCGGCTCAGCTAAACTGAACAACAGCCGGTGCATAGTGCGTCCTAGAAGGATAATCCGATGGCGATCTACGGTTACGAGCGTGATGGCGACGAAATGAGTAGACCAATGATCCTGTCGGAGGTGACCTTTTCGTTCGACCCAGAAGATCTGCGTCGCGTTGCACACTTCTTGAGTGATCGAGCGGACGAGATTGAGGCTGGTGCATTTACAGACGGTGGTCGCCACCTGTGTCACTATGACCAGCTGTGGAATGCGACAGATGACGGCGACGTGATCGTAGTTCCGCCTCGGCCCGCCGCGCCGTCCGGACAGTGAAAGGTGGCTACGGCGTTCCCAGCGCGGGCAATGAACAAACCCTCCACACCGATGTAGCTACGCCACATTCCACTCTTGACCCCCGCCGTAGAATCTCCCGACGTCGTTTCTTGCTTCGAACGAAGGGAGCTTCCATGTCGCCTGCCACCAACGCTCTGGATCAAAGTTCTGTCCGCCCTGCCACCGCCTACGGCTACGGCCGCCAAAGCCATCGAGACCAAATCGACGCAGCGGAAGGGATACCGCAGCAGGGAGTGCGAACCAAGGCCTATTTCACTGCGCAGCTTGAACCGCAGGGAGTCCGCTGGGGCGGCTTCGTTCCCGACGATCAGGCAGTGAGCGCGCGCACCAATCCGTTCATGCTGCGGCTTGCAGGTAAAAAGCTCTTTGATCTGCTGCAGCCGGGCGATCACTTCATCGTCGACAAAGTTGATCGGCTGTGGCGCTCCGTCTCTGATTTCGTCGATGTTCGACGGACGTTCGAGCAGCGGAAGGTGTCGTTGCACATCTGCAACCTGATGGGCGCCACGAGCGTCCAACTGGGAACCCCCGCGGGTGACTTCCTGATGAACATCATGGTTGCCGGTGCGCAGATGGAGTCCGATCAGTGCAGCGACCGCACTAAAGCGAGATTCGCTGACCGGAGAGCTGAGGGGCGATATCCGGGGAGTCGTACTCCGCTCGGCTGTAAGCTGATCGGCAAGATCGAAAAGGTCGGCAGCCGGGTTGTGAGCGATACTCGCCATTTCATCTAGTGCCCGGACAAGCGGCGGTTCATGGGCGAGATTGTGAGGCTTGCCGACGAAGAAGGCAAGAACTGCCGCGATATCCGCGGACTGCTACGCACGCACATACGCGAGTCCATGGGTGAGCGATTCTTCAGGGAGGTCATCGCCCCGAACAATTGGACGGCCTTCTGCATCTCGAAGTACTACTGGCGCGAGAAGCAGTACCGGGCGCTGCCACACTTCGATCCGAACACGGTGCTGTTCCGCATCTTCGATCCGCCAGCGAGCACAGGGATGAAGTTTCGAGACATCGGCCGTTCTGAGCCGAACATGCCGATCGTGTATCCGTTTTTGGACGGGCGGCCTATTCCCACGGTGGAGGAGTTGCGGCGGGCGGCGTGAATGCTTTTCTAGCAACGAGCGTTCAATGTTTCCCCGCATTGATTTGCAGGTCGTCCAAAAACTCGGACGCCGGCTTCACGCTGGTCACGAGCAGGTGATCCCTCGCTCGCGTGCAGGCGACATAGAGCAGGTGACGCTCGGTATCGTAAACCTCTTGCAGATCCGCTTCATCGCCGATGGCTTCCACTCTTTCTTGCAGCGGAATGACTTCGTCGTCGCACGCCATCACAACCACCGCGCTAAACTCCAACCCTTTGGCAAGGTGCATGGTACACACCGCGATATGATCCTCGGCGCCGTCCCCGTTAGCCTCGATCACCTTGCAAGGCAATCCGGCCTCCTGCACCGCCTGCGTTGCACGATCCACTTGCGCCTCGGAGCGCACGAACACGCCCACTTCGTGAGGCGCGATTCCTGCCGCGAGACGCTCCTCGAGCCACGCCGCGACAGCAGCAACTTCCTGGACAATGGAATCAAAGGCTTGGATGAGAGGCGGCGGGCCGTTGAACACGGAAACGGTATCGTCGCGGTTGTCGACATTACCATCCACATCGGCCACGGTGGCATTCAGCAGCAGATCGGCCTGTCGGCGAATCTGGTGGGATGTTCGGTAGTTCACACGCAGCGTCCGCGAGCGGCCGCGCAATTCGACCCCCAGCGACTTCCAGGAGAAGGGCTGCTGAAAAATCCGCTGCCCCAGGTCGCCGGCAAAGAACAGACCATTTCCATTTCGCGCCCCCAGGGCTGCCAGGAATCGCAGTTGAGCGACGCTCAGGTCCTGGGCTTCGTCCACAACGGCATATTCAAAGGGGATACCTTCGCCCGCTGCAAATCGTTCCGCGAGCCCCGTGAACAGCCCGGCTTCCGTCACCAGATTCTGGCTGGCAAGCGAAGAAGTCACGCTGCTGAAAATGTCCCACAGCGCGCGGCGCTGCGACTCGGGCAAGCGTGTCTTTCGGCCCAGCCGCGGCACAGTGCGGTAATCGTCCCTCGATGGCAACTGCCAGGCATCCACAACATCAGCCCATTCGGACCACAGAAACCGATCATCGAAGCGTGTCTCGGGCTGGCTGCGCGCGGCCGCCAGCAGCAACGATCGGACCTGCTCGTTGCTGGCAACCTGGGCCTCGCCAAACTGCAGCTTGTACAAGCGGCGGGCGATGGTCGGCAGTGAGACCACGTCAATTCGTTCGGCGAGCCGCGGCTCGCTGCTGACCAGGCGATTCCGCCTCGTCTCCAATGCGCCTGCGAGTGGATCGGAGAACGTGGTGAGGAGCACGCGGGCGTCGGGGTTTGCTCGCGCCAGCCAAACTGCTCGGTGCAACGCTACCACGGTCTTGCCGGTACCAGCCGAACCGGTCACGCGGGCCGGGCCCGAGTAATCCTTCTCCACGATCTGCCGTTGATCGGGATGCAAAAAGACAATCCATTTCTCCCAGGGATAGTCGAGGGCCCGGGCGAGTTCTTCCGCACTGGCCAGCACGCGAAAGCGACGTTGGGCATCGGGATGCTCGAAGGGATCGGAGGTCGCAGCCTGCACGACTCGCGGTCTGCCACCCAGCGCCAGCTCCAGCAGCGCTTCGCCGGCTTCCCGCGGCAAGTGATCGGTCAATGTCAGCAGCGAATCCGCCGTCGCCAGGCGCACATCGGCTAGCCATTCGCCGGGCACTCCGTAACCCAGCAGCTCCGCATCGCCGATTGTTTCGAACAACCGCTGCGCTGCCCGCACGGGCCGGGGGACGTCGCTTTCAACGTACTTCGGGATTAGGATTTCCTGAACAGTTTCGCGGATTTCAACGAACTGCGCAGCCCCTGTCGCGGGATGCGTTTCCAGCTTCCGCCGCTCTGCCCAGTGATAGGCCGGGTCGTGATGGGCCACGTAGCACAGCAGCAGGCTGTCAGCGGTCTTGTGAACGATCAGCCGAATGTCGCGTCCCACCCGCACCGACCAGAAGTTCTTGTCTCGCGCCCGATCCAGCTTGTGAAACTGCATTCCGGGGTTCACCGGATCGCGCTGCAAATCAAACGCCGTCAGTTTGACCAGCTTTTGCTCGTCACCCGTCAGCCTATCCAGACTGTCGTTGAACGTATCCGCGATCAGAAATTTCATGGTGCTGCCCCGCCGTGATGCTTATTCCGGCTTGCCGAAAGGATGGAACCAAATCGGCTGCGGCCGCTCCAGTGGCGGAACCGGCGGATCGATTCGCTGGGGATTCGCCAGGAACCAACCATAGTCGCCTTCAGGTTGCAGCTCACAATCGGTGATCTCGACAGTCCCGACCACCACGCCACGCGGCAGTGAGTCCACGTCATATCCGTATTCCTCGCTCAGCTGCTCTTCATCTTCCAGCCGACCCAGGCTCGCATAAATATAGATCCGCCCTCGATGCTTCGTGGGAATCTTCCGGAATTCCTCGGTCTTCTCACCACGCAGGATTTGCTCGGGCCAAGGCTGTCGCAGGCTTAACCCCTTCAGCTTGACCAATTCTTGGTTCTCTTTGCTCATTGGCAGGTCTCCGCTTCACCCTTTACACCCTGAACACTTTCATCACCTCATCCCCCAGGTGATTAATCACCTTCACCGCGATCTTGCCGCTCTGAGGTTTGTCGAAGGGGCGGCTGGTGTCGCTGTTGAGCGATTCCCAGGCTTCGGCGTTGATCTCGGCCTTGAGGGTTGTCTTCAGGGCGCTGTAAGGATCGTTCTGCCCCAGGAAGTAGGCGTGGCGGACAAAGAAGCTTTCGTCGTTGTAGTCGGTGTCGATGAACCAGCAGGCGATGCCGTCCTTGCCGTGGCTGACCACTTCGCCCGTTTGCGGTTTGAAAATATCGACCCCGAGCACTTCAGCAATTATCATTTCGGCCGGGAGTTCAGGGGCGAATTGAAGGAATCGCTTGTCCCGATCTAGCTTGCGTCTAATTGATGACAAACGATCTTCGTCTGCTTTTTCCCTTGGCTTCTTTTGAGTTAGTTCGTTTAGGTCAATTTCGAAGATCGGGATGCGGGAATTGCAATCGACGATCTCTGTTTGCAGTGCGGGTGTTGCTCCTTCCCAAACCCGTACCTCCGGCTCGCCGAAAATAACGAAAAGGTTGCCCTTTCCGGTGTTCTTCAAGTCCTCAGCCATGTGCAGGTCGGCGTTCATGCGGGCTTTGAGGACCGTGAGCCGGCCCAGTTTGCTGAACTCCGTGGAATGGGCGTCGAAATTGAACGCGCAGGCAATTAGCACGTCAAAGTTCGCGTCGCCGGCTTCGCGAGCGGCCTGCACCAAGTCCTGCCGCTGCACGGTGCCAAATTCGGGGCCGATCATGATCGCGGCGCGGCGGGACTGATCCCCTTCCAGATACGTTCCTTCCGCGCAGAGCATGCTGCCGGGCCAGGGCTTAAGGGAAGTGAAGACGATCTTGTCCGCTTTGTGGGCCTGCTGCACACCCGCGGCGCGCAGGTTATCGAGAATCATCGTGGCAAAATCCCGGCCGTTCCTGCCCTCTTCACTCTTCACGCTTCCGACTTCAATCAACTCGTCGTCGGCGTCGAGACCCAGCATCCGATGCGGGCTAAGGCTTTCGACGGTGAACGGCCCCGCCACGCGGACCTTCTTGCGGTCCTCGTAGGGCTTGTCGTAGAGGAATTCGAATTCGGCCTTGGCGGCGATGCTGGCGTCGATCTCCTGCTGCCGGGCAATGCGGGCGGCCCACCACTTTTTGTGAACCTTCGTCACCTCGGCGGGCCACTTGTCGTCGGCTTCGCGTGGGATCTCCCATTCCCCCCACTTCTTCTTGAGCGACTTGTTCAGCTGGTCGCGGAGCGGCTCGAGCTCCGCTTGCCACTTTTCCCAGATCACGTCGATCTCGGTGTTGTTGGCGATCGATTTGAGCGTTATGTGTGGCACGCGCTCGTAGACGAAGCCTTGGCGGATGTTCTCGTACGTCGGCTGCGTGCTGACGGCGGTACGGGTCACGGCCGCTTCCTTCGCCTGCCCGTCCTTCGAGTCGGCCAAAAGATAAAACGGATATCGCGCGCCCATGATCCGTGCCCGTGCCAAGGCAAGTGCCACGCGCGACGTATCGATCGTAATCCAACGTCGCCCCCACTGCTCGGCGACATACGCCGTTGTGCCGGAACCGCAGGTGGGATCGAGGACGAGATCGCCAGGATCCGTGGACATTAGAAGGCAACGCTGGACGATCTTTTCGTTTGTCTGGACGACATAAATCTTGTCCATACCGCTGCCAGACTGGGTGTCGCTCCAAATGTTGAACAGGTCAAACGCAGGAGCATCGGCAAAGTAACGCTTATAGTTAATAGTGCTGCCGGCGCGGCCGATTCGACTCGCCTTTGCGAGTCGATCCATTCGTTCTTTAGTAGTCGTCCATCCACGACCCTTAGCCGGTCTGTACGCGGACCCTTCAAATGCGTATTCGAAACCCATGGCAGATTCGGGGCCGGTATCACGACCGTGGCGTTGACTGCTGAGGATCTGAAGACGCATTAGTCGTAGTGATGCCGGGTCTGCTGCAGCTTGCGCAGCCTCAGATTCCGAAACGGTGCGCCAAGAGCCAGGAACGTCTTCCACCAAGACATACGCGGCGCCCCCGTCCCCGCCAAACTCTCGCTGCTGCTTTAACGTGCGATACTTCAAATTGTCGTAGTTTCGCGCATACCAGAGCACATAATCGCAGGTCGACGCGAGATAGCGGTCGGTTGCGGAACTGCTCTTCTTAATGGTGATTTGAGAAACCAGGTTCTCATCCCCGAAAACCTCGTCGAGCAGGATTTTCGTACGCGCGACATTTTCATCGCCAATCTGCACAAAGATCGAGCCCGACTCGGTTAACAAATCTCGGGCGACGGTGAGGCGATCGCGAAGGTACGTCAAATACGAATGGATGCCGTCACGCCACGTATCGCGGAAGGCTTTTACCTGCTCGGGTTCGCGCGTGATGTGCTGGGCGTTGCCGTCCTTTACTTCGCGACTGGTGGTGGACCATTGAAAATTGCTGTTGAACTTGATGCCGTACGGCGGATCGAGGTAGATGCACTGCACCTTGCCGCGGATCCCCTCGCGCTCGGCCAAGCTGGCCATGACGGCAAGCGAATCGCCGAGGATCATCCGGTTCGACCAGTGGGCGTCATGCTGATAGAACTCGGTGCGGGCGTCCCCATCGGGTACGCCGTTGAAATCGGCGAACAGATCTAACTGCTGCTTCTTCCCCACCGCTTTCTCGGCTGAAGCCCGCGCAGCCTGCGATTGTTTCCGCAAGTCGTCGATCAGCACCTTGGGATGGACCTTTTCCTGGATATACAGCGGCGGCGCGCTGACCACCAGGTCCGACCAGTTCTGCTCGTCCTTCCCCCGCCAAACCAGCTGCGGATCGAGATCGACATTCCGCGGATACTGCACCGGCACCGGCCGCTGCTGCTCGTGCTTCACGACCGACTGATACTCCGCCGTGGGAATATTCTTCCGTTTGTCGGTGTGCTTGATCGTTTCGACGGCTTTTTCTTCCGCCAGTTTCTTCGCCGCTGCCTTTTTGGCCATTTCCGTTTCCCTACGCCTGGGGCGATTTGGTAGCGCTACTTAGCAACTGCTCAAACTTTTCCGCCATCTTTGCTTTGAAATTCGCCTGAATCTGGTACACGTCGGTGAACTCGGCAAACGCCCAGCGGCCATGCTGCTGGCTGTTGTTGACGGCTGGAATCCAATACGTTTCCATCGCGAGCTTCTTGTCCTTGGCATTTTCAGCACGATAGCCCTTAATCTCGATGATGAACCGCAGCAGATCGTCATCGCCGTGACCGTCATCGACGAGCACGATGAAGTCGGGCCGATAGAGATGACTTTCGCCGCCAGTGCGATAGGGGACTTCGAGCCCCAGGTTGTGGTTTTTCACATAGGCCCGGACCTGCGGATGCGATTCGACGACGCGGCAGAACTCTCCCTCCCAGCCGCTATCGAGAATGATCCAATTGATGTGGCAGCGATCGGCCCGGGGCTGCCAGCGATCCGTTTTAGTCGTCGTGAAGCGTACGTTCGACGTCGAACCGATTGGGTTATACGGATCGAACATAGCGGTGATTGGTCGCTGGCCGTGATAGGTTGAATTGATTGCCGCGACGATTCGCTCGGACACGGTATCGGCGAGGATTTTGTACTTGAGCTGCGCAGGGTAAGTTCCCCCTTTGCACTGCAGGTAGTTATCAAGCCACTCCTTGCAAATCCGCTTCAATTGACTGAACAGATACATCGGCGGAGCTTCGCCCGGCTTCGTGTACTTGTTCAACAGCAGGTGGCCGGTCAGTTCATACAGCACCTGCGAGGGCCGCACGTCGCCGGTATGCACCAGATTCAGATCTACAGGCTCGCCGATGATGCCGGAGTTCCGCGTTTCCGTCGCGCCGACCTGCTCCGGCGTCAGGATGTACCGATGATCGTCCGTGAACGTGGCCGTCAACCGTTCCTGAGGCATTTCGACGCGGTATCCAACAACTCGCGGGAAGCGAATCTCGAGGGCGTCGCGGTCCGGCCGGACCGCTTTAACCTGGATCGTTTCGCGCGGGGTTTGAATCGGGGCGACCACCGGTTTGGCGGTAAAGTCGAAAGGAATGCCTAGCACATCTGCGTATTCGACGCCGAACAGCTGGTGCTCATTCAACTCGTAAGAGTTTCGGCGTAACGCCCGGCCGATGACCTGCTCGCACAGGAGTTGAGTGCGGAAAGCTCGCACGCCGAGGATGTGGGTGACATTGTTGGCGTCCCAGCCTTCAGTAAGCATCGACACAGACACGACGCAGCGGATGGAACTGCCGAGCTCGCCTGATTTGCCCACCGTGTTCATCACCTGGCGGAGTAGCGTTTGATCGGTGATGTTGTTGGCCTCCTGCAAGTTGCCGGTCCGTTGGATCAACTCATTGCGGAAACGCTCAATTTCATCCTTGAAGATCAGGCGGAAGTTGTCGTCGAGTTCCTCTCCCGATTCGAGTTGTTCGCTGTCGATGAGCAGTGACCTGGGCCGCGGGAGCGGATTGCCATGCTCATCGGTATTGCGGAACAGTTCCAACTTGCCAGGCATGTGAATGCCCGTGCCGTCCTTGGTTTCTTTCACATAGCCGGAGATGTATTCGTAAATCAGCTTCGAAATGGAAGTGTTTTGACAGACCACGATAAAGCAGGGAGGAACAGTAAGGCCCTCCTTTTCCCACGACTCGAAGGTTTTGACGTAATGGCCGTAGAGCGCTTCCAGCGCTGTCAGCAATGGCGCCGGCAGTTTCTGTGGATCAAGGTCTTCAGCCTTGCCGCGACCCTTTTTGGGCATGTCGGTCCGGATATGCTCCCAGAGGTTTCGGTACATGGGGAGTTCTGCGCCCGAAATGTTGTCCGCGATTGGCACCCGCGGCAGCTTGACGATGCCGCATTCGATGGCATCCATAAGGGAAAAGTCGCTGACCGTCCAAGGGAAAAGGGTTCCCTCGCGTTCGCCGGAGCCGCGGAGAAAGAACGGCGTGGCCGACAGATCAAGCACATTCGCGATGCCGAGTTTGCGATTGACGGCTTCCAGGCCGGAAATCCACAGCCGCGCGGCTTCGTTGTTTTGCTCGGCCTCCTTCCTTTCATCTCCCTTCAGATCCTCTGAGTCCTCACCGTCGGCGTCCGCTTGTTTTTCGCGGTAGCAGTGATGGGCTTCGTCATTGATGGCCAGGATGTTCTTCATGCCCATTAACTGCGGCATGACCCGCTGGATCATCTGTCCTTCCGTTTCTAGCGTGCTGAGTTCCTCGCCTTGCCGGCCCTGGAGGAGTTGGCGACCCCCCTTGGAGATG
>Ga0196963_10002574_pt1 | contig 10755 bp, 8 predicted proteins | sample S1_5metaG_FD_148600 | JGI IMG/M metagenome (GOLD analysis project Ga0196963, IMG submission 148600) | Soil microbial communities from Anza Borrego desert, Southern California, United States - S1_5 | ecosystem: Environmental > Terrestrial > Soil > Desert | place: USA: California | collected... | reverse complement strand
GCCGGAACAGCACCGTGAGCGTGAGGTCGTCGTGCACGCCCTCGTTGGGATAGCCGGCGCCATATCCTGCGAGCGCGTGGCCGGGCTCCGGGTTGATCGAGCGCCGGCCGGTCCCGCAGACGATCATGCGGACCAGCCCATCGCTCCTGCACCTGGACGCAAGGGCCGTCCACCTAGCACGTCCGTTCGTGATCGCCGCTCGGCGGCGACCGGACGCGGCACCGCGCCCGTGGTCGCCCCAGCGCCTCGCGCGACGCCATCGATGGCGGTGATGGACGCCGTCCATGACCGTCGGGCGATCGACACGCAGGGCCTTGGCTGCTTGGCGGCGCGGCCGTTAATCCGCGCCATGGCATCCCTGCTGATCACGCGCGCCGACGACTTCGGCTCGTTCCCGGAGGCGAACCGCGCGATCCTCGCGTGCCTCGACGCGGGTGCGCTGCGCAACGTCTCGGTGCAGGCGCCGACGCCGTGGTTCGCGTCGGGCGCGCCGGCGCTCGCGGCGACGGACGCGTGCATCGGCCTGCACCTGTCGATCACCTGCGAGTGGGAACAGCCGCGTTGGGGACCGGTGAGCGATCCATCGACGGTCGCGTCGCTGGTCGACGACGACGGCATGTTCTTCGCCGATCCGATGGTGCCGTTCCGGCGCGGGCTGGTGCTCGACGAGATCATGCGCGAGGCGGCGGCGCAGCTGGCCGCGGCGCGCGCCGCGGGCCTCGACGTGCGCTACGTCGACGAGCACATGGGCGTCGGCTGGCTGCACGGACCGCATGGCGGCCCGCGCCTGCACGAGCGCCTGCGCGCCTGGGCGCGATCCGAGGGCCTGCTGTACCACGAGGACGTCGCGCCGATGGCCAACGATTTCATGGCCCGCGTCGCGCCGCCACGCCGGCCAGCCGAGGTCGCCGCGGCCCTCGTCGGCCTGCCCACGGGACCATGGCTGATGATCCTCCATCCCGCCGAGAGCACCGGCGTGATCGCGGCGTCGCGCCTGCGCGGCGGCGGGGCCGCCGGCGATGTGGCGCGCGACCGGGCGCTGGACGCCGCGCTGCTGCGCGACGCGGGCTTCGTCGCCGCCCTGCGCACCGGCGCGGTGCGCGCGGCGACCTACGTGGAGGCGGGTGGGGATACGCGTCGCTAGCGGTTCGCGCGCGGCGCGTGCTGATCCGTGCGATCGGACACCGTTTCCAGACATATCCCCCGCGCGTCATGCCATTGTCGGCGCCGCCCGTCAGGCAGCCTGCCGGAATGAAACTCCCCTGGCGCCAGATCCACCTCGACTTCCATACCGGACCGTGGATCGGCGATGTCGGCGTCGACTTCGACGCGGCCGCTTTCGCCAGGCAGATGAAGGCGGCGAACGTGACCAGCGTCACGGTCTTCGCCAAGTGCCACCACGGCCACCTGTACTACGCGACGAAGCGCCCCGAGCGCCATCCCGGCCTCGAGCCCGGGCTCGACCTGCTCAGGGGCCAGGTCGATGCGCTGCATCGCGAAGGCATCCGCGCGCCGATCTACATCAGCGTGCAGTGCGACGAGTACGCCGCCGACAACCACCCGGCGTGGATCGCCCGCGAAGCGGACGGACGCGGCGTCGGCGGCCAGCCGTTCGACACCACGTGGCAGATCATGGACATGAACTCCCCGTACCAGGAGTTCCTCGCCGAGCAGACCGCCGAGATCCTCGCCGCCTTCAAGCCGGTCGACGGCATCTTCTTCGACATGTGCTGGGACCAGCCGAGCAGCTCGAACTTCGCCGTCGACGCGATGCTGAAGAAGGGCCTCAACCCGCAGGATGCCAACGACCGCAGCCGCCATGCGCACGACGTCGCCATCGCCTACATGAAGCGTTTCCACGCCCAGGTGATCGCGTCGGCGCCGAACGCGACGGTGTACTTCAATTCGCGACCGCTGTGGAACCTCGCCGAGGAGGTCCCGTACCTGGCGCAGGTCGAGATCGAGGCGCTGCCGACCGGCGGCTGGGGCTACGCGTACTTCCCGACCAACGTCCGCTTCGCGCGCACCTTCGGCAAGCCGTACATGGGCATGACGGCGCGTTTCCACAAGAGCTGGGCCGACTTCGGCGGACTCAAGCCCGCGGCGGCGCTGGAATACGAGACCAGCCAGATGATCGCGCACGGCGCCGCCTGCTCGGTCGGCGACCAGCTGCATCCGCGCGGCACGATGGATCCCGCCGCCTACGCGCTGATCGGCGGGGTCTACGGCCGCGTCGCCGCGCGCGAGCCGTGGCTCGAGGACGCGACGCCGGTGACCGAGGTCGGCCTGGTGAAGCCCGCGCTGGGCGGCGGCGTGGTGCACGTCAACGGCACCGACGAGGGAGCGACGCGCCTGCTGACCCAGCTGCGCCAGCAGTTCGACGTGGTCCTGCCGGGCGGCGACCTGCGCGGCTACCGCCTGCTGGTCCTGCCGGACGCGGTCGCGCTCGACGCGGCCACGGCGCAGCGGATCGAGGCGTGGGTCGCCGGCGGCGGCCGCCTGATCGCCTCGGGCGTCAGCGGTCTGAGCGCCGATGGCACCGCCGTCGTGCTGCCGTCGCTGGGCATCTCGGTCGCCGGGCAGTCGTCCTTCAGCCTGGCGTATTCGCGGCCGCTCGACGGCTTCTCGACCGGGCAGCCGGCGACCGAGCACGTCATCTACGACCGCTCGGTGCGCACGACGCCCACTTCCTCAAAGGCCATCGCGCAGGTGTTCGCGCCGTACTTCGAACGCGGCTGGAAGCACTTCTCCTCGCACTTCCAGACGCCGCCGGCGAAGGCGACGGGCGAGGCGACGGCGACGCTGTCCGAGCGCGCGGGCTACATCTCCTTCCCGGTGTTCTCGGGCTACACGCAGCACGCGCAGCCGTACTACCGCGAGCTGCTGCGGCATCTCATCGAGCGCCTCCTGCCCGATCAGCTGCTGCGCGTCGACGGACCGGTCGGCGTCGAGACGTCGGTCATGCGCCAGCCGGCGTCCGGCGAGCGCCGGCAGCGGACCATCGTCCACGTGCTGTGGTATCCGGCCGATCGGCGCGCGCCGAACATCGATCTCATCGAGGATGTCGTGCCGCTGCACGACGTGGGCGTTTCGCTTCGGCACCCGGCGAGGCCGACCTCCGTGTATCTCGCTCCGGAGCGCACGCCGTTGCCGTTCGAATACCGCGACGGCCGCGTCGAGACGCGCATCCCGGTGGTGCGGGGCCATGCGATGGTGGTGATCGAGTAGCCGGCGCGCAGCGGCTACTTCAGGGCCCGCTCCATCGCCCGGATCATGATGCGCTGCACCTCGCTGCGCGCGAAACGCTTGTCGTTCGCGGCGATGACGTGCCACGGCGCGACCGCGGTGTCGGTCTTGGCGAGCATGTCGTCGATCGCGACGACGTAGTCGTCCCACTTGCGGCGGTTGCGGTAGTCCTCGGCCGTCATCTTCCACGCCTTCAGCGGGTTGTCCTCGCGCGCCTTGAAGCGCTTGTGCTGCTCGTCCTTGCTGATGTGCAGGAAGAACTTGAGCACCAGCGCGCCATCCTCGACCAGCAGCTTCTCGAACTGGTTGAGCTCGTCGTAGGCGCGCTTCCAGGCGTCCTTCTCGGCGAAGCCCTCGACGCGCTCGACCAGGACGCGGCCGTACCAGCTGCGATCGAACACCGCGACCCGGCCGCGCGCCGGCAGGCGCAGCCAGAAGCGCCGCAGGTAGTGGTGGGACAGCTCCTCGTGCGTCGGCGCGGTCGTGGACCAGACGTGGTAATGGCGCGGATCGTGGTTCTTGAGCAGCCGGCGGATCGTTCCGCCCTTGCCCGACGCGTCCCAGCCCTCGAACACCAGGATCACCGGCATCTTCGAGACGAACTGCTTGCGCAGCAGCAGGACCAGGCGCGCCTGCTGCTCGCTGAACTGCTTCTTGTAGGCCTTCTTGGTCAGCGTCTTGGTCATGTCGACCGCGGCGAGCTTGATCATGGCGCTGCGAGTAGAGCGCCAGGCCCGCGCCGATCCAGACGCAGTCGCGGACGATGGCGGTCAGCAGCAGCGCGGGCGCTTGCCGCGGCGATCGAAATACGCCCGGTAGAATTCGCGCCGGCCGAGCAGCGCGTGCCCGTGGCCGCGGTGCTCGGCGAGGTAGCGCTCGTAGGCGTCGTCGCCCGACCATTCGCGCAGGCGCGACCACGCGACGATGAGCAGGCGCCGGAGCATGCTCAGCCCTCGCGCAGCTCGGCTTCGGTCGGCCCCGGATCGACCGGCACCGAGCTGCGCGTGACGATCGGCTTGCGGCCGGTGAGGACCTGGAAGCACTCCCAGGCCGAGATCGCGACGATGACCACGATCACGACCATGAAGGTCGCGCAGAGCACCGCGCAGACGTACTTGTTGAAGATCTGCGTCGACGCCAGCGCTTCGCCGATCGTCCCGGCGGCGAGGTCGGCGCGCGCCTTGGCGATGCCGGCGAACAGGCCGAGGTTGGCCTTGGCGCTGAACAGCAGCTGCCATCCGGCGGTCTCGGTGACGACGAGCAGCCACGACAGCGGCAGCAGCGTGATCACCGCGGCGCGCGTCTTGCCCATCTTGACCAGGATCACGGTCGCGACCGACAGCGCGACGGCGGCGAGCAGCTGGTTGGAGATGCCGAACAGCGGCACCAGCGCCTTGACGCCGCCGTTCGGATCGGCGATCGCCGCGAGCAGGAAGTAGCCCCACCCGGCGACCATCAGCAGGCTGCCGACGATGATCGCCGGCCACCAGGTCAGGCGGCCGAGCGGCGACCAGACGCGGCCGGCGAGCTCCTGAACGAGGAAACGTCCGACGCGCGTGCCGGCGTCGATGGTCGTCAGGATGAACAGCGCCTCGAACATGATCGCGAAGTGGTACCACAGGCCGAGCGCGGTGCCGGTGAAGGCGCGCTCGAAGATCCGCGCCATGCCCACCGCCAGCGTCGCCGCGCCGCCGGTGCGTCCGACGATGGTCTTCTCCTCGACGTCCGCCGCGGTCTGGGTCAGCATCTCCGGCGTCAGGGTGAACCCCCAGGCGCCGATCCAGGCGTTGACGGTCTCGGAGACCTTGGCGAGGTCGCCGGCGAACGGCTTGAGCGCGCCGGCGTTCATCGCGAAGTAGATGCCCGGATCGAGCGAGCAGGCCGCGATCATCGCCAGCACCGCGACGAAGCTCTCCATCAGCATGCCGGCGTAGCCGATCGCCGGCGCGTGCGACTCGCGGCTGATCATCTTCGGGGTGGTGCCGCTCGCGACCAGCGCGTGGAAGCCGCTGATCGCGCCGCAGGCGATGACGATGAAGCAGAACGGGAAGATCGTCCCGGGAACCACCGGGCCGGTGCCCTCCGCCCAGATCCCGCCGGCGCTGAAATGCGGATTCACCGCCGGCATGTGCAGGTCGGGCCGCACCCAGAGCACGCCGAAGGCGAGCAGCGCGACGGTGCCGACCTTCACGAACGCCGACAGGTAGTCGCGCGGCGCCAGCAGCAGCCACACCGGCAGCGCGGCGGCGATGAAGCCGTAGGCGATGACCGCCCAGGCCAGCTCGCGTTCGCCGTAGGTGAAGACCGCCGACCAGGTCGGGTGGTAGTGCACCCATTTGCCGATGAACAGTGCGGCGATGAGCAGCGCCACGCCGAGCGCGCTGGCTTCGAGCACCCTGCCCGGCCGGATGAAGCGCATCCAGATGCCCATGAGCAGCGCGATCGGGATGGTCAGGGCGATGGTCACCGTGCCCCAGGGGCTGTGGGCCAGCGCCTGGACCACGACCAGCGCCAGGAACGCGATCAGGATCAGGATGATGCCGACGATCGACAGCAGGGCGATGCCGCCCGCGATCGGATTGACCTCCTCGCGGGCCATCTGCGCGAGCGACTTGCCGTCGCGGCGCATCGACGCGCAGAGGATCACGAGATCCTGCACCGCGCCCGCCATGACCACGCCGACGATGATCCAGATCGTGCCGGGCAGGAAGCCGAACTGCGCCGCCAGGATCGGCCCGACCAGCGGCCCGGCGCCGGCGATGGCGGCGAAGTGGTGGCCGAACACCACCCACTTGCTGGTCGGCACGTAGTCGTGCCCGTCGTCGCGCCGGACCGCCGGCGTCGGCCGCGCGTCGTCGAGCGCGAAGACGCGCCGGGCGATGAAGCGCGCGTAGAAGCGGTAGCCGACCGCGTAGCTGCACAGCGCCGCCGTCACCAGCCACGCGGCGTTGACCGGCTCGCCGCGCTTGAGCGCCATCACGGCGAAGGCGCCGGCGGTGGTCGCGGCGATCGCGGCCCAGAGGATGAAGGAGAGGACTCGGCGCATCGGGTTCCTGGTCGTCATGGCTGACCTCGTCGCGATCGCGCCGCGTCAGCCCTTCGCGGCGCGGCGTCCCTGCTCGACGAACCGCTCGAGGCCCTCGAGCGACGCCTGCACCGGCTTGGCGCCCTCGCCGACGACGCGCTTGGCGAAGTCGCGGCAGGCCTCGAGCGCGCCCGCGGCGATCTTGACCTGGCCGCGCACCACCTGGCAGCGGCAGGCGAGCGCGGCGGTGTGGAAGCGTTCCGCCGGACCGGCGTCGTGCGCGTCCTCCAGCTCCATCATCGCCTGCACGACGTTCAGCGCGCGGGTCGGGTCGGCGGCCATCAGGTAGGCGTTGCCCTGGTGGTAGAGCGCCTTGTGCCGCCCGCGCCAATCGGGCGCGCGGCTCCAGGCGGCGACGCCGGCCTCGGCGGCGGCGACCAGCAGATCGCGCGACGCGCGCAGCTGCGACTCGGCCAGGCGGGCGAGGTTGGTCGCGATCGCCGCGGTCTGGCCGACGATCTCGTCGTTGGGCGGGAGCCTGGCGACCAGCTCGGTGGCGCGCTGCAGCTCCTTGATCGCCTCGCCGTGCTTGGCGCGCGCGCTGAGCGTCTGCGCGCCCATGATCGCCAGCCGGCAGCGCTCGCTGTCGTTGCTGACGCCCTTGGCGACCGCCTCGTCGGCGCCGGCCTGGTCCCCGGCGCACCGCTGCACCACCGCCAGGCCGCGCCACAGGCTGCGCGCGGTCGCCGAGCCCTCGGTCACGGTCGGATGGGTCAGCAGGCGCTTCTGGAACGCGGCGGTCTCGGCGAACCTGCCCAGCGCCGCGGTGCCGAGGTGGACGGCGAACGCGCCCAGCGCGAGCACGTCCGACTCGGTCAGCGACTTGCCGTACAGCTCGTCGAGGCGGGCGAAGGCCGCCACCGGATCGCGGTTGGCGAGCTGCGTCGCGTCCTGGATGAGGCGATCGAAGGGTGATGGCTGGACCATGGCGGACTCCGACGTCGGACGGTGTTGGACTCAGCGCGCCGCGATGCCCATGCCCGCGACCGCACCGTGCAGGAACTCGAGCTCGCGCACCGTGCCGGCCAGCGCGTCGCGCTGATCCGGGGCGAGCACGCTCCAGGTGTAGGTCTCGACCGAGAGGTGCGCGTCGGGGTTCTGCGCCAGGCACGCGCGCAGGCCGGCGACCGAGTCGTCGATGGTCGACGACAGGCCGTCGGCGCGCGGCGCGCGGAACAGCGGGATGTGGAAGTGGCTGCGCACGGCGTGCGCGCCGGGCAGGCGGGCGAGGCACGCGTCGAGCTGGTCGAGGTCCTCGACCTTGACCAGCGAGCCGGCGTGCGAGGACGCGGCCGTCTGGTGCAGGAAGCGCGGCTCTGCCAGCGCCTTGAGCTCGGCGACGCCGGCCGCGTCCTCGAGCGGACGCACGACCTCGGGCGCCGCCGAGAGCTGGATCTTGGCGATGCCGGCGCCGGCGTCGGTCATGCGCGCGACGGCGGCGGCCTGGTCCTCGAAGGCCAGGCTGAAATGGCAGGTGTCGAAGCAGATGCCGAGATGATCGGCGATCGCCTCGCGTCCCGCGGCCAGATCGCCGTCGAGCGCGGCGGCGCACGCGGCGACGCCGTGCTCGGCGAGCGCGCCGCGCCAGAAGGCGGCGACGTCGTGGCTGGTCTCGAGGAAGCACCACGGCTCGGGCTCGAGCGCCAGCACCACGCGGCGCCTGCCATCGCGCGCCGCGCGCGCGGCGGCGGCCGCCCAGCGGCCGAGGTTGGCGGCGATGCGCACCGCGTCGTTCGCGCCCGGACCGAACGGGCGATAGCTGCCGGGGACGGTGCTGACGCTGACGACGTGCGCGTCGGACAGGGCGAGGGCGATGTCGATCAGCGCGATCGAATCGGCGACGCGCTCGTCGCTGGTCCAGTCGGGACGGTACGCGCCCTGCTTGACCACCGCGTCCTGGAAGCGGCCGAGGGGAAAGCCGTTGAGCGTGTGCGCGACGAGCCCCGACTGGTCGAGCGCGCGGCGCAGGTCGGAGAGCTTCGCCGGATCGCGCAGCTCGTGGATGGCGATCGAGCCGAGGCGCAGATCGATGCCGAGCCGCCGCCAGCCGAGCTTCTCGCGCGCCTGGACGGCGAAGGTGCTGAGCACCAGCGCGAGGTCGTCGACCGCCTCCGCGGCATGCAGGTTGGAGCTGTAACCGAGGACGCGATCGGGCTGGCGCATGCGAGGGGGATGACCGTCGTCGCGGCTCAGCCCAGGGCAACCGATCGTCGGATCCCGTCGCGGTCGGCGCGGCAGCCGCCTCGCCGGCTCGCCGGCTGACGACGGCGTCCCAAAACGACGACGCCGCCGGATCCGCGCAGGGATCCGACGGCGTGACGACGACGCGGGGGAACGATCGATCTCAGCCGAGGACGGCCAGGATCTCGCTCTCCTCCATCACCAGGTATTCCTCGCCGGAGACCTTGACCTCGGTGCCGGCGTAGCTGTTGAACAGCACGCGGTCGCCCGCCTTGACCTGGATCTTGGCGCGCTTGCCGTCGTCGGTGACCTTGCCGCTGCCGACGGCGATGATCTTGCCCTCCTTGGGCTTGTCCTTCGCCTTCTCGGGCAGGTGGATGCCGCCGCGGGAGGTGTCGGCGGCCTGCGAGCGCTGCACGAGGACATGCGAACCGAGGGGCTTGATCGTCTGCTTGGCCATTGGGGATTCCTGCGAAGTGGTGGTGGTCGGCGGATGGTGGGTGGTGGATCGGGAATGGGAACAGCGACGCGCCCGCGGCGATCGCCGCGGGCGCGTCGCCGGTCGACGTCAGCGCTTGTCGTCCTGGACGGTGAACTCGGCGTCCTTGATGTCGTCGCTCTTGCGGCCGCCGTTGCCGGCGCCGTCGCCCTGCGGCGCCTGCTGGCCGTCGCCCTGCGGCTGGCCGGCCTGCTGCGCCGCGGCCTCGTGCACGCGCTTGCCGAAGGCCTGCGCCGCGGCGTCCATCGCCTTGACCGACTGCTCGATCGCCGCCTTGTCGTCGCCGGCCTTGGCCTTCTCCACCGCGTCGATCGCGGCCTTGATGGTCGTGGCCTCGTCGCCCTGCAGCTTGTCCTTGTGCTCCTCGAGCAGCGAGCGGTATTGATGCGCCTTGTGCTCGGCGTCGTTGCGGGCCTTGGCGAGCTCCTCCTTCTGCGCGTCGGTCGCGGCGTTGGCCTTGGCCTCCTGGACCATGCGCTCGATATCGTCCTTGTTGAGGCCCGACGAGCCCTGGATCGAGATGTGCTGCTCCTTGCCGGTGGCCTTGTCCTTGGCCTTCACCTCGAGGATGCCGTTGGCGTCGAGCTTGAACGTGACCTCGATCTGCGGCATGCCGCGGCGCGCCGGCGGGATGCCGTCGAGCGTGAACTGACCGAGCAGGCGGTTGTCCGACGCCATCTTGCGCTCGCCCTGGAAGATCTTGAGGTCGACCGCGGGCTGGTTGTCGGCCGCGGTCGAGAAGACCTGGGCCTTCTCGGTCGGGATCGTGGTGTTGCGCTCGATGAGCACGGTCATGATCCCGCCCTCGGTCTCGATGCCGAGCGACAGCGGGGTGACGTCGAGCAGGAGCACGTCCTTGACCTCGCCGGTCAGCACGCCGCCCTGCACCGCCGCGCCGACCGCGACCACCTCGTCCGGGTTGACGTTCTGCTTCGGCGCCTTGCCGAAGATCTCCTTGGCCACGTTCTGCGCCGACGGCATGCGCGTCGAGCCGCCGACCAGGATGACGTCGGTGATGTCGCTGGTCGTGAGCTTGGCGTCCTTGAGGCAGCTCTCACACGGCTTGCGGCACCGGTCGATCAGCGGCTTGGTCAGCTGCTCGAAGGTCGCGCGCGTCAGCGTGGTGTTGAGGTGCTTGGGCTGGCCGTTGACCATGGTGATGAACGGCAGCGAGATCGTCGCGCTGGTGACCTGCGACAGCTCCTTCTTGGCCTTCTCCGCCGCCTCCTTGAGGCGCTGGAGGGCCATCTTGTCCTGGCGCAGGTCGACGCCGCCCGACTCCTTCTTGAAGGTGTCGGCCAGCCAGTTGATGACGATGTCGTCGAAGTCGTCGCCGCCGAGGTGGGTGTCGCCGTTGGTCGCGAGCACCTCGACCACGCCGTCGCCGACCTCGAGGATCGACACGTCGAAGGTGCCGCCGCCGAGGTCGAAGATCGCGATCTTGCCGCTCTTGCCCTTGTCCATGTGGTAGGCGAGGGCGGCGGCGGTCGGCTCGTTGATGATGCGCCGGACGTTGAGGCCGGCGATCTTGCCCGCGTCCTTCGTCGCCTGGCGCTGGCTGTCGTTGAAGTACGCGGGCACGGTGATGACCGCCTCGGTGACGGTCTCGCCGAGGTAGTCCTCGGCGGCCTTCTTGAGGTACTGCAGCACCATCGCCGAGATCTCCGGCGGCGTGTACTGCTTGCCGCGCACGTCGACCTTCACCAGCTCGTCGGGTCCGCCGACGACCTTGTAGGGGACGAGC
>Ga0196963_10002572_pt1 | contig 10760 bp, 9 predicted proteins | sample S1_5metaG_FD_148600 | JGI IMG/M metagenome (GOLD analysis project Ga0196963, IMG submission 148600) | Soil microbial communities from Anza Borrego desert, Southern California, United States - S1_5 | ecosystem: Environmental > Terrestrial > Soil > Desert | place: USA: California | collected... | reverse complement strand
CTGATCGGTCGTTTCTCGCCGAAACGAGCCCCGCGGCCGCCGGTCGCGGGGCTTTTTCTTTAGTTGCCGATCTTCGCCATGACGTCGGCCTTGAGGAAGCGCTCGACGATCAGCATGAACCCTATTGAAGGAACGAGAAGGATCAGGGCCGTGATGGAGGAGATCTGGTAGTTCCCGCCCATGCTGGCGAGAAACATGGTGAGCGGCAGAGTCTGGATTTCCGGCGCGCCGACGAAGTAGGACCCGGTGAACTCGTCCAGCGATTCGAGGAAGACGAAGATCGCGGAAGCGACGATCCCCGGCGCGGCCAATGGCAGGGTCACTGTGAAGAACGTCCGCAGGCCCGAGGCGCCGAGATTGCGCGCCGCCTGCTCAAGCTCCTTGTCGACCGAGGCGAAGGCAGCCGTGGTGATCCACACGGCGAAGACGAGCCCGTGGAGCGTATGGACCAGCACCACCCCCGCCACCGTACCGTTGAGACCGAACTCGTAGAAGATGCGCGCCACGTTGATGTAGACGGGCAGGCTGGGAAAGGCTTGCGGCAGCAGAAAGGCGAGCATGATCAGCGCCCGCCACGGCAGGCGGCCTCGGGCCAGCGCCAGCCCGGCCGGGATCGACACGATCAGACTGACCGCGACGGTCAGAAGCGCGATCCAGACGCTGACGTTGAGCGCTTCCATCGCCCGCCCGGTCGGCCGGAACACCACCTCCCAGAAGCGGAAGCCCCATTGCGAGGGCAGCTTGCTGGGGAAGAACCACGCCTCCGCGAAGGCCCAGATCGCCAGGTTGGCCAGCGGCCCGAAGACCGCGAAAGCGATCAGCCCGAGGATGATGGCGCGCGGCAGCCAGCCGAGACTGAAGGAGGCGGTCATGCGCTGCGGTCCCGCACGCTCTGCCGCAGATAGAAATAGGCGGCAGCGCCCGTCAGCAGATACGACATGAAGCCCAGCGCGTTGGCCACGCCATAGTCGCCATGGGAATTGATGCGATACGCCATATCCACCGTCATCATGGTCGGCGAACCGCCGCTGACCATGATCGGCACCGACAGCACGGACATCATGGTGACGAAGGACAGGATCAGCCCGACCATCAGCGTCCCGCGAATCTGCGGCACGACGATCTCGGCCAGGATGCGCAACCGCGAGGCCCCGAGGTTGCGGGCGGCGTCTATGGTTGAGCGGTCGAGCGAGGCCATGGCGCCGGCAACCATCAGAGTCACGAACGGTGCCTGCTTCCACACGAAGGTCACGATGATGCCGCGCCAGTCGAGGAAGCTCTGGGTCGAAGCGACGTCCATCAGGCCGAGAGAGACCAGGCTGTTGTTCATCAAGCCGTTCTTGGCCAGGAAGGTGCGCATGCACTGCGCCGCAACGATGAACGGCACGAAAAGCGGCCAGCGATACAGCCAAGCCAGTATGGCAACGGCGGTCTTGTTCTCGCCAAGCGTCAGGTAGCCGCCGATGGCGATGGAAACCGCGGCGATCAGCGCCGTCGAGACACCGATGATCACGACGGTAAAGATCGTGTCGGTAAGATAGAGCTCGAACGCCTTATCGAAATTCTCGAGGCTGAAAGCCCCGGCGCGATCGGTGAAGGCGCTGATCAGCGAATAGCCGAGCGGATAGACGAAGAGCGCCAGCACCACGATCAGTGCCGGCGTCACGAGAAGAAGCGACAACCCCCGCGATTGATTCACGCATCACCCCCGCCTGCTCGTCCGGCCCGGGCGAACCCGGACCGGACGGTCAGCGGTGCTTCAGTTGGCGACCTGGCGCTCGTAAGCCTCAAGAATCTCCTTGAAGTACTGTGCCATCGGCAACGGCTTGCCCTTGGACGAGAGGTCCTGCGGGCTCACGTCCTTGAACAGCTTGTTCCAGACCTGCTGGTCGAGATGCGCCTGCACGTGCTGGGCGTCGATGCCCGGGTACCAGTTGAAGCGCTTGACGATGCCCTCGGCCTGGATCGCCGGGCTGGTGGCGAACGCCACGAACTGGCGGGCGGCCTCCTTGTGCGCGGCCTTCTCGGGGATGATGTAGTACATCGGCTGGCCGGGCATGCCCGGGCCGATGACCGACAGGCGCATGTTCGGCGCCAGGCGGCCCTCGGCCTGCCAGGTGTAGAACATGTCGACCCACACCGGACCCATGGCGATCTCGCCGCGGTTCAGCATGTCGAGCGTGCCGGCGTTGCCGGGCGTGATCACCGCGCTCTGGTTGAACTCCTTGAGTTTGGCGAGCGCCGGCGTCCAGGCGTTCTTGGCCGCCGCGTCATAGGGCCCCTCCATCAGCTGCTGGGAGTTGGGCGTGTTGGCGTAGATCCAGCCGACCACGAAGGCCTGGCCGGACATGCCGCCCTTGATGCCGTTATGGCCGAACTTCTTCGGGTTGGCCTTGGCCCAGGTGGCGAGTTCGTCGAAGGTCTTGGGTGGATTGGCGACGAGAGCCGGGTTGTAGGCGATCGCCGTCTGGCTGTGGAACATCGGCATGACGAAACCATCGACGTTCGCGCCGAGGGCGTTCTTGGCCGTGTCACGGGTCACGAGGCTGCCGGACTGGATGCTGCCGCGGTATTTGTCCAGCAGGCCTTCCTTGACCATCTGGCCGGCCATCGTCTGGTGCACGACGCCGACATCGACGTCCCACGCGGCCGTATTGGCCTTCTTCTGGGCGTCGAGACGCTCCCAGATCTTCTGCGAGCCCGCCTCGCCGGGCCCCGTCCCCACGGCGCGGACACGCACGTTGGCGTTCTGCTTCTCGAACTGGGGTCCGAGGAATTCGGTGATGTAGTCGACCATGTTCTGGTCGCCCGCTGTCATGACATTGATTGTCACCCGCTGCTGGGCCTCGGCGGGCAGGGCGGCGGCCAGCGCCACGGCCGATCCCATCAGGGCCGAGAGAAATGTCCGTCTGAACATGAAAGCCTTCCTCCTTTTGAGCGGCGGCCGCGATGCTAGCCACCGCATGTTGCAGTTTTTCGCTGGCCGCTCTGATGGCGGCCTACGCGGCCCGATCCAGAACGACTATTCTGATTTCGCTTGTATGCAGCTTAGACGCACCATCGGCGCGCCGGCAAGCCCTTGCCCAAATAGCAGGCAGAAAAAGGCCGGGCGCCGCAAAGCACCCGGCCTGCAAAAAACTTCGCCGCGCGAATGGCTCGCGGCTCGAACCAGCGCCGTCTTAGGCGATCGCCTTTTTCACCCGTTCGGGCGACATCGGCAGATCGCGCAGGCGCTTTCCGGTCAGCGCGAAAAACGCTCCGGCTATCGCCGGTGCCGTGCCGCCGATCGACAGCTCGCCTACCGGTAACGGCACCGGACCGCTGCCGATGATCTCCACCTTGATGTCCGGCGCCTCGGACATCCGCAGGACCGGATAGTCGTGATAGTTCGTCTGCTCGACCTGCCCGGCCTTGAGGGTGATCTGCTCCTTGATGGCAGCACTTACGCTGAACACCAGCGAACCCTCGATCTGGGCAGCCGTGTTGTCCGGCTGCAGGGGCAGCCCGACATCGGCGACGCACCACAGGTTATGCACGCGAATCTCGCCGCTTGCCCGGTCGAGCGAGATCTCGGCGACCGTCCCGGTCATCGAGAACCCCACCGGCGGCAACCCCAGTTTGTTGAAGGCGATGCCGAGTGCCCGACCTTCGCGCTTGCGCCCCCAGTCGGAGAGCTGGGCCACCCGCTCGATCACCTTCTTGGCGCGTGCATCCTTGAGCAGCGCCATCCGGTATTCGAGCGGATCCTTGCCGGCCTGCTGCGCCAGCTCGTCGATCATCCCCTCGACGGCGAAGTTGGTGTAGCCGGCACCGATACCGCGCCAGGCGGCCACCCGCACGCCCCGTGCCTCGTAGACATGGTCGGTGACGAAGGCCGGCACGTCATAGAACGGCACGTCGGCACCGGCGACGACGATGATGTCGTTGCCCTTCTGCGCCTCCAACCGGGCCTTGTCGTAGACATAGTCCGTGACGGGCTCGGCCGCGAGGCGGTGCCGCCAGCCGACGATCTTGCCGGAGGCATCGAGACCGACGTCGATCTTCTGCGCCGTCAGCGGCCGCATACGGGCGTTCTGGATGTCGTCCTCGCGGCTCTCGATCATCTTGACCGGCTTGCCCACGGCCTTGGACAGATGCACCGCATCGGCGACGTACTCGACGAAAGCGCGCCGGCCATAGCCGCCGCCCATCTGCAGGGTATGAAACTTCACCTTGTCCGGCGTCACGCCGGCCGCCTTGGCGGCCTCCTCGACCGACTTGGTCGGCCACTGCGTGCCGGCCCAGACCTCGACACCCGCGGGTGTGACTGAGGCGGTGCAGCACATGGGCTCCAGCTGGGCGTGATAGACGTAGTCGGAGGTGTACTCGCCGGTCACCACCTTCGCCGCTCCGGCGATCGCCGCATTGGCATCCCCGGCTTCGCGAACCACGACGCCTTTGTGGTTGGGGTCGCGGAGATGCGCGAGATAAGCCTGAGACTCCTTCGCCGAATCGACTTTCGAGCCCGGCGCGTCGCTCCACTGGGCCTTCAGCTTGCGGCGTGCGGCAAACACGTCTTCGACGGTCCGGCCGACGATGCCGATACCCTCGTCGAGCGCGACCACCTCGACAATGCCGCGCTGCGCCTTGATCTCGTCGCGGTTGAACGATGTGGGTTTGGAATCGCGCACCGGCGCCCACGCCACGGTGCCGTAGAGCATATCGGGCACCTGCACGTCGATGGCGTAGATCTGCTTGCCCGACGACTTGTCGGCGATGTCGATGCGCGGCACGTTCTTGCCCAGGAGGCGGAACTTATCGACCGGCTTGAGATCCTCGGGCTTGATCTCCGGCAGCTTCTCCGGCATCTGCGCGAAGCCGGCGATCTCGCCGTAGCTCATCCGGCGGCCGGACGAAGCATGGACAACCATGCTCGGCTCGGTGGTGAGCTCGCTCGCCGGCACGTTCCAGCGCTGCGCCGCCGCGTCGATGAGCACGCGCCGCGCCTGGGCCCCGGCCGTGCGCAAGGGCATCCAGTAGCCGCGCGTGGTCAGGCTGGCCACCTGGTACTGCGCGCGGAACACCGGATGGTTATAGGCCGCGTCGACCGGCGCCTGCTGCACGGTGACCTTCGACCAGTCGGCATCCAGTTCCTCGGCGACGATGAGCGGCAGCGTGGTGTTGACGCCCTGCCCCATCTCGGGCGCCGGCATCATTATGGTGACGGCGCCACTCGGCGCGATCGTGACATAGGCGTTGAGTTTGCCCGCAGCACCCTGGGCGAAAGCGCCCGAAGTCCCGCCGTCAATGGCGATGGCGAAGGTCAGGCCGGCGGCCCCTTGGATGAAACCACGGCGGCTGATGTCGATGGCGTTCATGGCTCAGCCCTCCCGCGCGGCGCGCTCGATGGCGCGCACGATACGTGGATAGGTGCCGCAACGGCAGATATTGCCATCCATGTGCTGGACGATCTGCTCGCGGCTCGGCTTGGCGGTCTTCTTCAGGAGTGCGGCCGCTTGCATGATCTGGCCCGACTGGCAGTAGCCGCATTGCGGCACCTGTTCGGCGATCCAGGCCTTCTGCAGCGGATGATCGGCGTTAGGCGACAGGCCTTCGATCGTGGTCACCTGCTTGCCGGCGGCAGCAGCCACCGGCACGGCGCAGGAACGCTGCGGCTCGCCGTCGATATGCACGGTGCAGGCCCCGCATTGCGCAGCGCCGCAGCCGAATTTCGTTCCCGTGAGCTTCAGGTGCTCGCGAATGACCCACAGCAATGGCGTGTCGGCACCTGCCGACACGGTCACCGCTTTGCCGTTGATCGTAAAAGCCGTCATCCCGTTCCTCCCAAGAACAGTGGCAGGGTCGTTAAGACGCCATGCCGGATTATTTGTCGGATTCTAACATGCCTGCGGGGCCGCTTCCCAGCCCCGGTTAACGACGGTGGGCAACCATCAGGATGGGATGAACGACACCCTCCTCGAGTGCCCCAACCATGTTGGCTATTTTTTGGGAGGTGTCCGACCCCATCAGCAGATGCAGGCCAAGCGTCGGCAAACCCCGTTCCGCCACCCGCGCCTGAAACCGGCGAAACACCTCCAGGGCGATGTCCGTGCGATCACGCTCGCGAATCACCACGAAACCCGCGCGCCTCAGCGCCTCCCGATAGGTAGCGGGATCAGCCAGGAATGGGGTAGCGGGCCCCGCAGCCCAGGCCACCGGATAGGCGGGATCGCCGGGGCCGGTCCGCATCACATCGTAGACGGCAAACACGCCTCCGGGCTTGAGAACCCGCGCCGCCTCGCCACAAAGCCCGTCTTTGTCGGCAATGTTCATGCCGACATGAATGAGACTTGCAGCCTCGAAGCTGGCCGGCTCGAACGGCAGGTCGAGCGCGCTGGCGGTCTGAAAATCCACCTGCCCGGCAAGGCCAACGCGGCGGGTCAGGGCATTCGCGGCGGCGACGTAGTCCGGGGTCAGGTCGATGCCGCTGACCCGGCAGCCGCTCCGGCGCGCGAAGTAGCGGGCCGGGCCACCCAATCCCGAGCCGATATCGAGCACGCGATGCTCGGGTCGGAGCTCAAGCGCTTCGGCAAGCTCGACGGTCGCCGTACGGCCGCCCATATGAAATTCATCGACAGCCGAAAGATCATCCGCGGTCAGGGTCGCGGGGTCGCGGCCGATCGTCTTGAACGCGTCGAGGATAAGCGCCTCGACTCCGGCCTTGGCGTAGTGGCGACTGACCGCGCCCTCGACGCTCATCGCCCGCTGGTGTCGGCGTAGATATGCAAGGCCGAGGGCGGCAAGCGGATGTCGATCTCGGTGCCGATGTCGTAACGCGCATCGTCATCGACCAGGAACTGGTGCTCGCCGACACGCACGGCATAGCGCCAGAAGCCGCCGGGGTAGGAACTCTGGGCGATCCGCCCGCGCAGATGCAGATTGTCGGCCGTGCCCGGTGTCGCGGGCGACGCCAGGCGCGCGGCTTCGCTGCGGAAATAGGCCACGACCTTGCCGCTCGGCGGGTTCCTGTCACGACCAATGGCGGTCGCGGCAAGCCGCGCTTCGCTGTTGTACGGCCCGGCCTCGATGACCACGGCGCTTCCATCCGTCCGCGCACGGAGCGCCATCGTGTTACCGGCGCCCATGAACGCGGCGACGAAGGGCGAATTCGGCCGGTTGTAGACCTCCTCGGGCGTGCCGACCTGGGCAATCGTCCCGGCGTCGAGGATGACGATCCGGTCCGCCATCACCATCGCTTCCTCGCGGTCATGAGTGACGTGGATCGCCGTGATGTCGAGGCTTTCCTGCAGCGCCTTGATCTCGTGACGCACGTCTTCGCGGATGCGGGCATCGAGGTTGGACAACGGCTCGTCGAGCAGCAGGATGCGCGGACTGATGGCCAGCGCCCGCCCGAGAGCCACGCGCTGGCGCTGCCCGCCCGAGAGCTGGCCGACCATGCGCCCGCCCAGCCCGCCGAGCTTGAGCATCGTCAGCATGTCCTCGACACGCTTGGCGATGTCGGCCCGGTTCCAGCCGCGCAGGCGCAATCCGTAACCGATGTTCTTGGCGGCCGTCATATGCGGCCACAAGGCATAGGACTGGAAGACCATAGCCATGTCGCGCTTGTCCGGTGGCGCGTGGGTGATATCGCGCCCCTCACAACGGATGGCGCCGGCGCTGACGGGCACGAAGCCGGAAATCGCCCGCAGCAACGTTGTCTTGCCACAGCCGGACGAGCCGAGCAGGGCCACGAACTCCCCCGGTTCGATGGTCAGCGAAATCCCCTTGAGCACGCGCACGTCGCCGTAAGCGACTTCCAGCTTCTCGACTTCGAGCCCTGCCCCCGCCATACCGCCTCCTGATGCTGAGGCCATTGTAGCGGGGATCGCCGCCGCTGCCAGCCACCTGCCGCTCCGATGGCGCATTGACTCCGTCGCGGCCCCCGTGGGAGCGTTTATCGAACGATAAAAAATCGAGCATCGGGGGAGACGATGAAGCCGTCGCCATTTGCCTACGCCAAGCCGTCCGACCTCGATCAGGTCTTCCACCTGCTGGATGCTCACGGTGAGGGCGCCAAGCTGCTGGCCGGCGGTCAGAGCCTGATCCCGGCCCTCAATCTCCGGCTTTCCGCACCCACGCTGCTTATCGACATCAACGGCCTGCGCCAGCTTTCCGGCATCGCCGTCGAGGGCAAGGTGATCCGCATCGGGGCGTTGACCCGGCATCGTGAGGTCGAGCAATCGCCGGATATCGCGCGGCACCTGCCGCTCGTCGCCGAGGCGGTCCGTCATATCGGCCATACGGCCGTGCGCAACCGCGGCACGTTCGGGGGCAGTCTCGCCTTTGCCGACCCGGCCGCCGAGCTGCCGGCCTGTGCCGTTGCCCTGGGGGCGACGCTGATTCTCGAAAGCCGCGCCGGCCCACGCCGGGTTGCCGCCCGGGATTTCTTTCACGGCCTCTACACGACGGCCCTAAAGCCGGGCGAGATCCTCGCCCGGGTCGAGTTCCCGATTCTGGCTTCCGGCTATCGCTCCCGGTTCGCCGAACTCTCCCGCCGGCACGGCGACTACGCCATCGTCGGCCTCGCCGCCCACGGGCGTGTGAGCGGCGAAACTCTGTCGGACCTGCGTCTCGTCTTTTTCGGCGTCGGCACGAAGCCGGTCGTCGCGGCGGCGGCCTGCCGAATCCTGGAAACGCAACCGGTCATGAATACCAGCATCGCGGGCGCTGCGGCCGCTCTCGCAGACGATCTCGATCCGCCGGATGACCTTAATGGTACCCGCGCCACCAAGCTTCATCTGGCCCAGGTGCTTCTGGGACGGGTGGTCGCGGCCATGATGAGCGAGGACGCCTAGATGGAGACGAGCCGCGAAATCACGGTCACGGTCAACGGCGAGCCGGTCACGCGACGTGTGGCCGCGCGCCAGCACCTGGTCGATTTCCTGCGCGAGGAGCTCGAGCTGACGGGCTCGCACGCGGGCTGCGAGCACGGGGTGTGCGGCGCCTGCACGCTGCGGGTCGACGGAGAGATCGTGCGCGGCTGTCTGATGCTCGCCGTCCAGGCCGATGGCGCCCGTGTCGAGACCATCGAGGGCCTGTCCGATACGGGCGAGATCGCCGATCTGCAACGCGCCTTCGTCGAGCGCAACGCACTGCAGTGCGGCTTCTGTACGCCGGGGATGCTGATGGCCGCCGCCGATCTCGTTGCCCGCAGACCAACCGCCACGCGCGAGGAGATCCGCGAGCACCTCTCCGGGAATTTCTGCCGCTGCACCGGCTATCACGCCATCGTCGATGCCGTGGAGACCGCCTGCCGGGCCCGCGCCGGGAGGACGCCATGAGCCTGTCCCCGCTCGACCGGCCGAACTCCTATATCGGCCGCAGCGTCCCCCGCCCCAACGCCCGCAAGCTCGCCGAGGGGCGCGGCCAGTTCACCGACGACATCAAGCTGCCGCGCATGGCCCATGCCGCCTTCCTGCGCAGCCCCTACGCGCATGCCCGCATCGTGCGTATCGACACCCAGGCTGCGGCGAAGAGCCCGGGCGTCATCCGCGTGGTCACCGGCCGGGAGATGGTGGACGTGTGCACTCCGTGGGTCGGCGTGCTCGCCCACCTCAAAGGCATGAAGTCGGCGCCCCAGCACCCGATCGCGGTCGACCGGGCCTGCTGGCAGGGTGAAGCCGTCTGCGCGGTCGTCGCACGCAGCCGTGCCGAAGCCGAGGACGCGCTGCCGCTCATCGAGGTCGAATGGCAGGAACTGCCGGCCATCACCGACGCGGCAGCGGCGGCAAAGCCCGGATCGCCGGCGATCCATCCCGAGCTGGGCGACAATATCTGCTTCCAGCGCGAGCTCGCGGTGGGCGACGTCGATGCCGCCTTCGCCGCAGCGGATGTCGTCGTCGAAGAGACGTATGTCACGGGCCGGCATACCGGGGTCTGCCTGGAGCCGCGCTCGATCCTGGCCGATTTCAATCCCGCCGACCGGCAGCTCACGGTCTATCATTCGACCCAGGCGCCGCACATGATGCAAAACATCTTCGCCAAGCACCTCGGCTTGCCGGAGACGAACGTCCGCGTGATCTGCCGCGATGTCGGCGGCTCGTTTGGCATCAAGGTTCACACCTATGCGGACGAGGTCGCGACCTGCGCGCTCGCCGTCATGCTCAAGCGCCCGGTCAAGTTCATCGCCGACCGCCTCGAATCGTTCGTGACCGACATTCACGCCCGCGATCACGTCATCAAGGGCCGCATCGCGGTGACCCGGGACGGCGAGATCAAGGCCTTCGAGATCGATGACCTGACCGGCATCGGACCCTATTCGGTCTATCCCCGCACCAGCGGCATCGAAGCCAATCAGGTCGTGAACCTGATCGGCGGCCCCTACAAGCACAAGAATTACCGCGCGCGGACGCGCGTCGTCTTTCAGAACAAGAACGTCATGTGCCAGTACCGGGCCGTCGGTCATCCCATCGCCTGTGCCGTAACCGAGGGCTTGGTGGACCTGGCGGCGCAGAGGCTCGGCATGGACCCGGCCGAGATCCGGCGGCGCAACCTGATCGCCGACGACGCCTACCCTTATACGGCAACGACCGGGCTTGCCTTCGAATCCCTGTCGCATCACCAGTCGCTCGACAAGCTCCTCGCCATGATGGACTACAAGAAGCTCCGCGCCGAGCAGGCGGCCCTGCGCAAGAAAGGCGTCTATCGCGGCATCGGCCTCGCCAGCTTCATTGAAGTCACCAACCCGTCGGCGATGTTCTACGGGATCGGCGGCGCCAAGA
>Ga0196963_10002571_pt1 | contig 10764 bp, 4 predicted proteins | sample S1_5metaG_FD_148600 | JGI IMG/M metagenome (GOLD analysis project Ga0196963, IMG submission 148600) | Soil microbial communities from Anza Borrego desert, Southern California, United States - S1_5 | ecosystem: Environmental > Terrestrial > Soil > Desert | place: USA: California | collected... | reverse complement strand
GCGATCGATGATGAATCCCTTGCTCGTCGCGCCGTTGAACTCGAGATCGGTGTAGTTCAGCCACTCGACGCGCCCGTAGCCGAAACCGGTCTCGGAGATCCGATGCTCGTACAGCTGGATCAGACCGCCGAGCGGGTTGTAGCGATCATCGATCCGCGGGTTGTTGTCGATCGCGCTCATGCTCACGAGGTAGACGAACGGTGGCGGTCGCGACGTGTCGTAGGTCAGCGTGCTCGGGGTCGCGAGATGAGCCGTGAAGTCCCACCAGCCCTGGACTCCGGTCAGCGTCCCGCTGAGTGCCGCGTCGTAGTAGGCGTGGTACGTCCGAACGAGGGTGACTCCGCCGACCGTTTCCGGCACCTCGATGGCGACGAAACCGCCGTCTGGCGGGAACTGGGTGGCCATCGGACCCGTCAGGACGATGTCGGCGGTCGGCGCGAGCGTTCCCGTCCCCTGGAGCTGCGCCCACACGTACATGCGGCCAGCATTGAGCGGTGACGCCGTACCGCTCGGCAAGGTCGGGGTGATGACGTCGTTGCCGAGGCGGCATCCGCCTCGATACAGCCGCCCGTCGCGTCGATGCGCGCGGAAGCCGCCGGGGACGACGACCGAGCGCGGCGCGTGCAGCGGCATGACCGGGATGGTCGCGCCGGCGGTGATCAGGCTGGTGTCCTGACGCCGCGCGCGACGGCATCGCACGAGCGTCGAGCCGGCGATGTCCTCGTACGAGAAGTACTCGTCGTTGATTCGCACGCACCCGCGTCGCGGCAGGATGTCGGCGAGGTTGTTCGCTGGGAACATGCTCTCCGGGAGGGCCTTCAGCGCGATCGTCGAGTAGGCCAGCGCCGCCGCCTGCGTCGTCGCGGCGGAGATCCCGTTCGTGAGCAGCATGCACGGCAGCGTGATGTGGTCGCCCTGGTCATCGAGATCGGGCGAGCCGCCGGCGATGGCGCTGGCCAGCACGTCGCGTCCGACCAGGCCATCGACGATGATCGCCTGGCCATCCAGTCGATCGGACGCGACGACCACCTGGATGAGATACCAACGGTCGGGCTGCAGATCGATGAGGTAGCGGTGCTCGACCCGGTCGAGCGGGCGCTTCGGCGCCAGCGGCGGAACGGTGCCAGCCGACACGTGGGCCTGCGAGCCTTCATCGAGATCGCCGGTGTCGGGATCGTCGAACGGGATGGCCGGCCCGTAATCGTTCGCGGGGTGTTCGATCTCCGCGTTCTCGAGCGACAGGACGAGATGCCGGAGGGTGCCGTCGTACCACAGGCTCCAGCGGTTCTGGACCAGCGTGTCTCCGTCTTCACGGACATCGCGTGAGCTTCCTTCATCGACCGCTCCGGTGAGACGCTGGCCCGCATTCGCCTCCGGTCCGCGGATCTCGATGATCGGGCATTGCCCGGTCCACGGCTGCGTCGACCGCACCCAGAGGCTCACCTGGCGTGGGCCGGTCTCGACGGCGATCGGGAAGGTTTCGGGGGGAGCGGGCGCGGGGATGTCCGGCGTGAGGAACGAGGTCGTGTTGTCGAACTGGTACGAGAGGGTCTTGCCGGTGACGATCACGCCTTCGGGCGTGATGTCGTCCGCGTCGAACGCCGCGACCGGAACGGTGGACTTCTGCCCTGTCTGCATCGCCATGGACGCCACGCCCATGAACGTGCGTGTCCAATCCGTGGTGAAGTGCGGAGCGACGTTGTCGTCGTCGATCGACGGCAGCGGTTCCGGCCTCATCCCGGTCGTCGTGTCGGCGCTCGCGCCGACGATGCCCGTCTCATCGACGCTGCTGTCGCTGATGCGCGCGATCGGTTCGGGCCAGCTGACGAGACGGCTGCTGTGCCGCGCCATCAGCGCGTGCTCGATCGCGCCCTGGTGCGTCCACTTGCGCTCGAGCAGCGACTCCTGCGGCAGGGCCTGGGCGACGACGCGCCGCGTGCGCTGCGCGCCCTGCCGACCGGAGGCGTCGTTGAACACCGCGGCCGATTCGATGCTGATGAGCCCGAGGGACGCGATGCCCAGCGGCGGCAGCTCGTAGCCGCTGCTGATCGGATCCTGCAGGACCCATGCCTTGAGTCCGCCGGCGGCGACGATGCCGTACTCGCCGAGGTGCTTGATGGTGTCGGGCGTGTCGGCGAAGACGCCGAAGCCGGGCACGGTCGCGGTCGGCATGTCGACGTCGCGCAGCACCTCGCGCACCGGGCGCGACGCGGCGTGGAGGTTGACCTCGGCGCTGGCGACGATGCCGAGCGCATCGTTGGCCGCGACGCGCGGGTCGCCGGCCAGGACGTTGCCGTACGTGCCCAGCCCCCCGCCCTCGCTGATCGCCGTCTTATGCGCACCCGGGAACCACTCCTGCTCGCTGATCAGCGTGGTGCCGCGGCTGAGCACCTTCCACGCCTCGCTATCGAGGATCGGCTGCGCCGGCGCCGCGGCGGCATCCATGAAGGCGACGGTGCCGAGGTCGATCACGCCGCCACGCGCCTGCCCGAGGTTGTGCACGGTCAGGTACGGCCGCAGGCGTTCCAGTTCGGCGCGCGTCAGTCGGCGGCGGTAGCCGTAGCTTCCCGCCGGATTGTAGGTCCCTCCGGGGACCGCCTGGGCGTTGTGGCCGGGATCCGCGAGCAGCAGCTGCTCCAGCTGGGTGATCACGCCCCAGGGGACCTTGACCTTGTCCTGGCGGACGATGGCGAGCGCCTCGGCCAGCTCGCCGATCTCGTCGTTCGCATCGCCGGCGGTGATGCCATCGCCGTCGTCGTCGTCCTCGTTATCGCCGTTGTCGATGCCGGCGATGCCATCGTCGTCGTCATTGCCGTTGCCGTCGGTGTCGCCCGCACCGTCGGGAACCGGGTCGTCGCTGTCGCTCACCGCGTTGTCGTCCCAATCCTGGATCTGCAGCGCCTGGAGCAGCTCGTGCCACGCGCGCGGCGACAGCGCGTTGACGTCGAGCTTGCCCGACTCGTCCTCGATCGACGCGCCGATGGTCGCGCGGTTCGTCGTCCCGGCGTTGACCACGATCGCCGTTCCGCCGAAGCGCATGGCCAGCCGGTTCTCGATGATCGGGTCCGGATCGGTGTAATCGTCGGGGGCCGTCGCGACCAGCTGCGCGAACAGGTCGCTGTGGTGGTCGGGGCTGCCCGGAGCCCAGTAGGGTTCGACGGCGTACGCCGCCGCGGCGATCGCCAGCGCCTCGGCGCTGTCGCGGGCGACGCCGGTCGCCTGATGGTGCGCGTACGAACGCGTGCCCGTCAGCGCCGACGACTGCGAGAACAGGAACGGCAGGCCGAGCAGCAGCAGCGCCGCGAGGATCACCAGCGAGAGGATCAGCGCGGCGCCGCGACGGACAGGGCTGGCCATGATCATGGGATCCGGATGACGGTGTCGGCGTCCTCGGTCGCCGTGTCGAGCGCGCGGATCTCGCCCGTGACCTTGCCGACGCTCGAGATCGTGATGACCGCCCAGGTACCGGCGACTTCGTCATCGAGGTCCTGGCTGCCGGTGAAGTACAGCAGATGGTCCTCGTCGAGCCGGTCCGGGTCGTTGGCGGCTCGGGCGGCGGCGATCTCGGCGGCCGCGTTGACCTCGACGCGGCCATCGGGATGGGCGGTGATGCGGTAGTCCATCCTGCTGCTCATCCCCGGCGGCAGGACGCCCGCCTGGTCGTTGCTCAGCCGGAAGAGCCGCAGGTTGTCGATGATCACGTCCGAGGAGTACCCGTAGTCGGTCGCCGGGGTTCCCCAATCCTCGATCCGGTTCGCGTACACGCTCTGGTTCGGCGAGCTCTCGAGGTGCCCGCTCGCGAGGGTCTCGGCGATGCGCCGACCATTGCGGTACAGGACCAGGCGCTGCCCGTCGTAGAGCAGCCCGATGTCCTCCCAGAAGCCGCCGACGAGCGGCCCGTGCACATCATCGTCCGGTGAGGTGACATGCAGCGGCTGCGGGGGGAGGTCGTTCTCGAGATCGTAGGGGATGTGGTCGATCTGGCTGACGACCTGCTCGACGCCATTGATCCGTGCCCAGCCCCTGATGTTCCAGCAGGTCATGAAGCGCGGATCGGTACTGCCGCCCGGGCCGTCCTGCAACTCTAGGTCGACACGCTCGAGGGCGATCCCGCAGACGGTCGTGCCGAGGACGGGCGATGGGCCGACGCACGCCAGGGGGATGACGCCTTCCGACGCGTCGGCGGCCGCCGGCGGGCGGATGTCGCAGGCGAGATAGAATCCGGAGCTCGGTCGCGACGTGCTGTTCGACCGCTCGATGCGCTCGTTCGCCGCGAGCGCCGATATCCAGCCCGTGGCGGGCGGGACGACCGATAGGCTGGAGATGCGTCCGCGCCCGGTGCGGCCCTGGACATTGCCGTACGACTGATCGGTGGTGACGCCGCTCTCGAACGCCTCGCTGCGTATCGGAACCCGCGATACTCCGGAGATCTCGCGCTGGTCCTTGCGGAACACCAGCACGACCGGTTCGCCGGTCGAGCGCGCGGCGTGACGCGCCTGCCGCACCATGTCGCCGATCATCTGCTCGGTCGCGACCAGCTTGTTGATCTTCCTGCTGCCGAAGACTCCGCTCAGGACGAGGCCCATGATGATCATGATGACCGTGAGGACGATCAGCATCTCGAGCAGCGTGAAGCCGCGCGCGCGATCGCCTCCGTGCCGCATCCGATCCGCCACGATCAGCGCTTCTTCCAGGCAGGGACATCATCCTGCTGCCCGCCGTGATCGATCCCGTCGGGACCCGTCGACCACAGCTGGAAGGTATCCGGATTGGGCGGATCCTCGCTGTCGATCGCCGTCGCGGGTGCTGCCGGGAGCGCGCCCTGGAACGGGTAGTAGCGTGCCGGCCGGTAGTGGTAGGGGTGGCCCCAGGGGTCCTTCTGCGGATTGATCTTCGAGAGGAGCCCGCGGTCAGCCGACGACAGCTGCGACGACAGGTAGCCGGCGACGGTGGCCCAGTCGCTTTCCGGAATCGCCGTGTGGAGCTTGGGCACGCCGCCGGCTTCGAATTCGTCCGGATAGTCCGCGGCGGCGACGAACGTCCGCTCCGGGTAGCATCCGTTGAGGTTCCGATAGGCGTCGCACGCCGCCTGGATCTGCTGGATCTCGCTCTGCGCCTTGGCGATCTTCGAGCGCTTGCGCACCAGCATGATCCCCGGGATCAGCAACCCCATCAGCGCCGCGATGATCATCAGCACGATGAGCAGCTCGATCAGCGTGAAGCCACGACGATGCGGATGTCCGGCGGGGGTGGGCATGGCTGGCGATTCTTCCGAACCCCGTGCGGGGCGACAAGATGGTTCCGAGACGAACGCCGCCATCAGGCGCTGCGGACGACCTTGGTGGGGTGACGGCGTCGGGCCAGGCACCTGACCGTCGGGCTTTCCGGCAGGGGGTACGAGGTCGGTCGCAGGGTCATCGTGCTCCGGGCTTCGAGCCTCGCGCGTCGAGCCTCGGGCTTCGAGCTCTCGCTTCGAGCCTCGCCTTCGACCGTCGCGCTTCCGGCCTCGCGCGTGGGCAACGCGCTCCGGCCGTCGCTCGTCCAGCCCAAGGCCCTTCGCCGTCAGTCCTCGCCCTCGTCGAAGCAGCTCAGGCTGCCGCCGAACGCGGGGACGAAGATCCGACCCTCGTGGGCGAGGATGCCGCCGACGATCTTCGCGCCCAGGTCGACCTGCCAGCGCTCGACGCCGGTCGCGGGGTCGAGGCAGTACAGGATGCCCTGGTCGTCGCCGACGTAGATGCCGCGCCTGCCGACCGCCGGCGAGCCGGCGATGGCGCCGATCGCGCCCTTGGCCGGGAAGCGCCAGCGCTGCTGGCCCACGCTGTCGAGGTCGAGCGCGACCACGGCGCCGTCGTGGCCGCCGCCGCAGGCGACGTAGGCGGTGTGCGACGGGGCGTGGACGGTGGCGCCGGCGCTGATGCCGCCGTCGACCGGCCAGGCGGCGAGCTTGCGGTCGGCCTCGGCGACGCGCGGGTCGGCATCGATCGCCAGCACCATGCCGGTCGCGTCGCAGATCAGGATCGCGGGCCTGCCCTTGGTCTCGACGCGCATCGGGCGGCCGACCAGCTCGCCGTGGCTGGCGAAGAACCAGCGCTGCTGGAGGCCGGTCTGCTCGTCGACCTCGGTCGGGTCGCGCGCGTCGAGGCCGTTGGTCGTCGGCATGTACAGCGTGCTGATGCCCTGGTGCTGATCGACCAGCGGCGCGCCGGTGATCTGCGACTCGAGCTCGGTCACCGGGCCGGCGACGACCTCGTTGCCGTCCCAGGCGAGGGTGTGGATCTTGCCGCGCACGCTGCCCGCGAAGATCTGCAGCTGGCCGAGGATCAGCGGATTCGGCTGCACGAACAGGCTGGCCGGATTCAGGTCGAGCAGCGCCGGATCCTGGTTGTCCGGATACTGCCACTGCAGCAGGCGGCTGACGATGTCGACGCACACCAGGCGGTCGTCGAGCACCGCGTAGGCGCGGTTGCCGTCGACCAGCGGCGTGGCGGCGAAGCGGTCGAGGTTGTTGGCGAAGGCGACCGCGCGCGCGGTGCCGCTGGTGACCTCGATGATCTCCAGCGACGGCTTGTGCGTCGCGACCACGACCTGGCCGCTGCCGACGGTCGGCGCGGCGCCGATCTCGGCGCCGAGCTCGCTGCGCCAGGCATGGCCGCGCTTGAGCGCGAGCCTGATGCCGGCCTTGCGCGCATCGGTGCTGACGGACAGCGTCTGGGCGCGATAGCCCGGGCGACGCGCTTCGACGGTGACCTTGCCGGCGACCGGATAGCTGACGATGTGGGTCCACTCGCCGGTGGTGCCGGCCGGAGCCTTGACCTCCGTGCGGTCCTTGCCGGCGGAGACGGTCAGCGTCACCAGCCGGTGATCGACCAGGATGGCGAACGGCAGGACGAAGCGGTCGAGCCGCTTCTTCACCTCGTCGTTCGACGCGTCGCGCGCGAGGGCGCGCAGCTGGTCGAGCTGGGCGAACGCGTCCTGCTCGGCGCCGGCGGTGATCAGCTCGGTGATGACCCGCTCGAGCTCGACGGCGAGCTCGCTCTCGAGCTCGTACAGGCTGTCGCGCGCGCGCTCGCGCCACACGTCGCCCTCGGCGCGCACCGCGACGCGGAAGACGTCGACCGCCGCCGCCTTGTCGCGACGTTGGCGCAGGCGCTCGCCGCGCCGGTACATCGCCTCGGCGCTGCCCAGCGCGGCCAGGCACTGGTCGAGCTTGGCCTTGTACGGTTCGCGCACGGTCGGCGGCAGGCCCTCGCGGTCGACGACGAGGCGCAGCAGGTCGCGCGCCTTCTCCCAGTTCTCGGCGGCCCACTGGCGCTCGGCCTCCTCGACCTGGGGGCGCACCTCACGGTCGATCGCCAGGCGGTGGACCTCGATGACGCCGCTCTCGGCCTGGGCCTGCACGCTCGCGGACGCGTAGTCGTCGCGCTCCTGGACCTCCTTGTAGAGCTGCAGGGAGCGCGTCAGGTCGCCGCTCGCCGCGGTCTCGGCCGCGGTCGCGAGCATCGCGCCGAGGCGCTGGTCGAGGTCGGCGACGACGCCGGCGCGCAGCGCTTCGAGCTGCTTGATCAGATCCGGGTAGCTCGACATGTCCTGGACGTGCGCGCCGATCTCGTCGAGCAGGGACTTGTGGTCGAGCTTCGCCTGGCGCTGGCCGGCGCCGGCGCTCAGCGCCAGCACCTTCTCCTCGGCGCGCTGCTTGAAGACGTGGTCCTTCGCGTATTTCCAGCCGACGACGCCGCCGACGGCGAGCACGATGACCAGCATCGCGTAGATCAGCAGGCGCGCGGCCGACGCGGTCTTGACCGCCTCGGAGCCCTGCGCGTGCGTCAGCACCTGCTCCTTCACGGCGGCGAAACGGCACTCGGCCTCGAGGGTCTTGCGCAGCTCGTCCAGCGCCTTGCGCGGCGTCATCGTCGAGAGCAGCGCGTGCCACAGCGACTTGTACTCGATCAGCGCGCTGTCGGGCTTGCCCTCCATGAGGTACGCGCGCGCGAGGTAGCGGTGCGGCTCCGGCGCGCGCGGCCACAGGTTCTTGGCGCGGTGGCACGCGTCGATCGCCTGCGCGACGTCCTTGGTCGTCAGGTAGGCGTTGGCCGCGGAGACGTACGCGTTCGCCGCGTCCTGCTCGCGGCCCAGATCGGCGAGGATCTGCGCGCGGTCGAAGTGCAGGTCGGGATCGTTGGGCGACAGCTTGATGACGAGGTCGAGGTCGAGCAGCGCCTGGTCGAGCGCGCCGGCGTCCTGCGCCGACTGGATCAGCTCGAGGTACAGCTCGACCGCGCGCGGCGCGTCCTTGAGCTCGACGCACAGCTCGGCGAGCGGGCGCAGGACCTCGGGCACGTTCGGGGTCTGCGCGAGGATCGCCTCGAGCAGGTCGCGCGCCTTCTCCTTCTCGCCCTGCAGGCGCAGCGCCAGCGCGTCGTCGACCATCTCCTGCGGCGCGCGCACGCGCGCGACGCCGGCCAGGATCAGCTGGGCGACGATCGCGTAGGTGTCGAAGCGCGCGACGCCGACGTCGGACGAGATCTGGTCGACGGTGTGCCGGCCGTCGAGGAAGCGCAGCACCTTCAGCATCTCGGCGTCGGACTCGACGTTGCGCAGGTTGGCGCGGCCGTCGTTGTCGATCACGTACATCGCGTTGAAGTCGGGGATGACCTCGCGGATGCGCTTCCACTCGTCCTCGCGGCGCGTCGCCTCGAGGACCAGCTGCGTGGTCTGGAGCTTCACGTCGCCCATCGCCAGCGCGTCGGGCGCGAGCAGCTCGGGCGTCGGCTGGCCGTCGTGGAAGGCGAACTCGCCGACGTGGTCCTCGAACAGCGGGCAGACCATCTCCTCGATGCACCAGGCGAGGACCTCGTCGAGATCGTTCTGCGCGACGTAGCCCGAGGCGACGACCAGCTCGCGCAGCGGGTGCTGGGTGTCGCGCAGGCGGGTGATCAGGTCGTCGACCTGCTCCTGGGCGAGCAGCCCGCGGCGCAGCAGCGCGTGCAGCAGGAACGGGGTGTCGCCGACCATCGGCGCGGTGCAGCGCGAGACCTGGCCGCCCTCGAAGTAGACGTGCAGCGAACGCTCGGGCTCGGTCACGACCAGGGTACCGGTCTGCCGGTTCATGGTCAGCGTCTGGAAGATGTCCGTCAGGTTGACGGAGGCGAGCTGACCTTGGAAACCCATGGATGGTGCAGCCGAAGGGAAAGAGGGTCAGAAGCCGCGACGGAAGTCGTGGCTGGTGGGGAGCATAGCATCGGAACGACGGTGGCGTCCAGTGGGGGCCGGGCGGGCGGCCGGGGACCGTCGCGGCCGGGCTCGTCCGGAGGTCCGCGGCGCAGGAGGGCAGCGGGTTCGGGCGGACGTGGACGTCCGCGGTCCAGGCGTCGCCGGAGGAGGCGCGCCGCGGCTTCGGGCGCAGGCCGGCGGTCGAAGATGGGACTGTCGTGGCAGCGGACGCGCCTGGACCGTGAACGTCCACGTCCGCCCGGACCGCCAATCAAAGGAGCGCCTGGATCGCCGCGAGCGGCATCGCGTCGTGCAGCGTCCCGTCGTCGTGATGCCCCGGCCCGTCCGCCGAGGCGAGCGACCCCTAGAGATTCCCGAACAGCGAGTCGAGCTGGTCCTTCGCCGCCTGCGAGAACTCCTCGATCTTCTCGCTCTCCTTGGCCTGGTCCTCGGGCGGACGCGCGGCGGCCGCGTCGAGCAGGGCCTTGAGCTGGGTGGCCAGCTCCTTGGCCAGGACCTGGATCATGCCGGCCTTCACGGTGCCGGGGAACACCGCGATCTGCAGGGTGCGCGCGCCGACCAGGGTGATGTGGATCGAGTGCTCGGCGCCCTGGTGGAAGATCTCGCGGAACTCCTGCTCGCCGAGCAGGCGCGCGACCTCGCGCGTCGAGGCGAAGGAACCGGCGACCAGCGCCGACAGCGCGCTCGAATCGAGCTTGGCGAGGAAGCCCTGCTTGGCGACGAGGTGGCCCTCGCGATCGATGACCAGGCAGCACTGCGCATTGGCCTTCTTGATGAAGCTGAGCAGGACCGCGTTGATCTTGTCGACGTCGGCGGCGTAGAAGACGAGCCGGCGCAGACGCAGTGCTTCGTTCTCGCTGACCATCACTTGGCTCCTGCCGCCGGCGCGGCCGGGGCGGGTGCGGCCGGGGCCGGAGCCTTCGCCGCCGGAGCGGGCGCCGCGGGTGCGGCTGCGGTAGGTGCGGCGGGTGCGGCGGGTGCGGCGGGTGCGGCGGGTGCGGCTGCGGCGGGTGCGGCCGGCACCGCAGCGCCAGGCGCCGCAGCGGGGGCGGGCGCGGCTGCGGCGGGTGCGGCGGTCGGTTCCGGCGCGGCGGCGGCGGGCGGCGCGACGGCGGGCGCAGGCGCCGCGGCCGCCGGTTCGTCCATCAGCATCTTCTGCATGCCGCCCGGCAGCCACGGGCGCACCGCGCGGCGTACCGGCTCGACGAACAGCACGAGCACGACGAGCACGATCGCGACGGCGAGCAGCGACATCACCGCGAGCATCATGAAGCGGCCGAAGCCGCCCTTCTGCTGCGCCATCTGGTAGCGCTTGAGATGCGGATCGGTGGTCCCGAGATCAACGGCGGGCGCCTTGCGCTCGCCGAGCGACGGCGGCTTGGCCTTGGCGAGGTGCTTCTCCTTGGCCGACAGCTCCTCGGCGCCGGGGGGCGTCGCGGTGGCGGTGGCGGCGGCGGCGGGCTGCGGCCGGCGCGCGGGCGCGGCGGCGACCGGCGGCGGCACGCCCGGACGCGCGGGAGCGGTGGGCGC
>Ga0196963_10002570_pt1 | contig 10766 bp, 4 predicted proteins | sample S1_5metaG_FD_148600 | JGI IMG/M metagenome (GOLD analysis project Ga0196963, IMG submission 148600) | Soil microbial communities from Anza Borrego desert, Southern California, United States - S1_5 | ecosystem: Environmental > Terrestrial > Soil > Desert | place: USA: California | collected... | reverse complement strand
CCGGGCTTGAGATCGAATTGCCGGTCGCTGGGCCCACCCATGCGGTGATCGAGACGGCCGGAGATCGTCAGCACGGCGTCGCGAATGCATTCGGCAGCGAGCCGCGACCGCTGCATCCGCCACAGCCATTGATTGTCGGCATCGCGCGTGGCGGCCTGATCCGTTCGCGGGCCAGTGATGGTTTGACCGGCTTGGGAGGTCTGCTGATACGTTTCGCTCGTGACGATCAGCCGATGAAGTTTTTTCAGCGATTGATCGGAATCGTCGCGCAGTCGTAGCGCGAGCCAATCGAGCAGCTCTGGATGCGTCGGCAGTGCCCCCATCCGGCCGAAGTCGTTCGGCGTGCTGACGATGCCGCGGCCAAAGTGCTGCTGCCAAACGCGGTTGACAATCGACCGCCAGGTGAGCGGATTGTCGCGATGCGCGAGCCAGTTTGCGAGCGCGGCGCGGCGGGCGCTTTCGTGCTGTTTTTCCGGGAGGTCGAACTTTGCTGGCAATTGTTTCAAGCAGGAAAGCGCGCCGGGAAAAACCTCCGTGCCGGGCTTCGTGATTTCGCCACGCTGCAGCAGATGGATCGGCCTTGGTCCCGGCGGCGGACGCAAATTGCCGTCTGGAGTGAAGTCGGCTGCGGCAGCGTAGATCAAACTGGGCTTCGGCAGCGCTTCGCGCTCAGCCAGCAGTTGCTGCCGCTGCTGATAAACGGCGATTTCCAATCGCTGCTCGGGGGTGCGCATGTCCCCTGGTACGGCGATGATTTTTGCAATGCCCGCTGGAAGTGGATTCAGCCGCAGCGGATCTTTGGCGCCTGTGAGCGACAGCCTCGGCCTGCCGATCAGATGGCCGCCGCCATGCAGTTGTTTGAGAACGACCGTGAGCGGTTGATCCGCTGCAAGCTTGAGCGGTGTTTTGAGTTCAAAAATTACTTCGTGATTCTTCCCCACCTGCGGATAGACGCCCCACGCCGTCGCGGGATTGCCGTCAATGGCGCGGGCGATGCCCCAGCCCTCTTGATCGAAGTCGGCAACCGTCCGCGCAATCGGCAGCGCGGTTTTGTTATCGCCGACGAAGACTTCGACTTCGGACAAGTGCAAGTTGCCATTGTCCTGCCGCCCGGGTCCTTGATGCGGCAGGCTGCTATGCGCGAGAACCTCTAAACGCACGGCGGTAATCACGCGCAGCGGCGCCGAACCGGCGAACGTGTACGTTTCTTTGTCAGGACGGGTTCCTGTTGCTAAATAGGAACCGTCGTCCTGCTTCGAGAGCTGCGAACCCTCGGCGGTAGATAGAGCTGCTGAACTCCAGACTTCCCACGCAACTGGTTTCTCGCCGGTTTCCTTTTCCCACAAAGCGACTTGCGTTTGAATCTTGTCACTCAGCAGTTCTTCGCGCAGCGCTGCATCCGGCGTCGCCAATCGCAACTCGCGATCCTTAAGCGCTTGACGCCGCCGCGCTACCGCGGGATCGGCGTCGAACGCCCGATTCGCCCGTTCGACGCCGGCGAAAACAGCTTGCAGCGCGTAGTAATCGACCTGCGGAATCGGATCGAATTTGTGATCGTGGCAGCGGGCGCATTGCACGGTCAGGCTGCAGAAATTGTTCAGCACGCTGGCCAGCATGTCGTCGCGATCGAGATAGCGGGCAATCTGCCGGTCGAGCGTGTCCTCGCGAATATCGCGGAGCGAGCTTTCATCCCAGGGTCCCGCCGCGAGAAAGCCAAGCGCCACCGTCGCCTGCGGATCGTCCGGATAGAGCACATCACCGGCGATCTGCTCGCGCACGAACTGCCCATACGGCTTGTCGCTATTGAGCGCGGCAATCAGATAGTCGCGATAAGGCCAGGCGTTATCGCGAATGCGGTCCTGATCGTGCCCATGCGTCTCGGCGAAGTGGGCCGTGTCGATCCAATAGCGAGCCCAGCGCTCGCCATGCTGCGGCGAAGCGAGGAGCCGATCGACGAGTTGCTCGTAAGCATCGGGATTCGGATCAACAACAAAGGCATCGATTGCGGCCGGCGACGGCGGCAGGCCTATCAGATCGAAATACAACCGGCGGATGAGCGCACGACGCTCAGCGCGCGGCGACGGCGCGATCTTTTGTTCGACGAGCTTCGCGCGAATGAAGCCGTCGAGCGGAGTCGCGCCAGCCGCCTGCGGGAGCGGAGCTTCTTTCAAGGGCTGCAGCGACCACCAGGCCAGTTTGTCTTCGACCTTCACCGAAGCGGAATCGGGCCAGGGCGCGCCCTGATCGATCCAGGCTCGCAGGATGCCGATTTGCTCGCGGGTGAGCTTCGCCCCTTTGGCCGGCATGAGCATGCCGTCGACCTGACCCGCGACGAACTGAATGAGCGGGCTGTCGGCGCTTTTCTTCGGGATGATGTTCGGCGCGAAGGCAGCGCCTTTGGTTAGCGCGATTTCCCGCGAGTCGAGGCGATACTCCCCTTCCTGCAAGAGCGGCCCGTGGCATTTCACACAAGCCGCGGCGAAGATCGGCTGCACGTCTTTGACGAAATCAATCTTCCGCGCGGCTGGCGGCGGCAGCTCTTCAGCATGTGCAATCGCAGCACACGCAAGGGCGAGACAACCGGCAATCAGGCGGCGGGACAAGCAACGGTTCATACGTTGAACTATCAATCGCCGGGGCCAGGCTCGTCAAGCGGATTATCGGCTCAGAACGCCCCTTCACGCAGCAGCACCACTCGGATCGTGCTGAAGAAAATATGCGCGTCGAGCCAGAGGGACCAGTTGCGTACGTAGTAGGCGTCGAACTCGATCCGCTGCTCGTAGGTCGTTTTGTTGCGGCCGGAGATTTGCCACAGGCCGGTCAGGCCCGGCATGACGGCCGCGTATTGCTCGTAATGTTCGCCGTACTTTTCCACTTCGGCTTCGACGATCGGCCGCGGCCCGACGAGGCTCATCTCCCCTTTGAAGATGTTCCAGAGCTGCGGCAGCTCATCGAGGCTGGTCTTGCGGATGATGTGGCCGATCCAGGTGATCCGCGGATCCTTCTTCAGCTTGTGATCAGCTTCCCATTCGGCGCGGAGGACCGGATCTTTGGCCAGCAGGTCTTTCAGCACCTGATCAGCATTGGGAATCATGCTGCGGAATTTCCACGCGCGAAAGCGGCGGCCATGCCGGCCGATCCGTTCCTGCGAATAGAAAATCGGCCCCGGCGAGCTGAGCCGGACGGCGACAGCGATAAAGATGAGCACCGGCGAAAACACGAGCGAGCCAATGGTCACGACCGCCAGGTCGCAAATCCGCTTCGTCACGAGCGCCAAGGGCGAGAGCAAACCCACTTGCATGGCGAGCGCCGGTTGCCCAGCCACTTCGCCGGCCGTGGCCCACAGGTGCGGCAGCCCCTGCGACTCGGGAATGACGATCCAGTGGCGAATGCCCATGCCGCCGCGCGAAATCATGCGCCGCGTGTCGTCATCGAAATGTGGTGACATGGCGAGCACGGCGGTATCGACATCGTGCGCCGCGGCGATTTCGGTTAAGTCGTCGAGTTGCCCGAGGTAGCCCTCAATCTCATGGCAGCTGGCCGGCGAGAGCACGTCTTCCACGATGCCCGCCGGCCGCAAGCCGATCGCGGGATGAGTTTGCAGCCAGCGATAAGTGAGCAGGCCGCGGCGGCTGCCGCCTACGACAATCACCCGCTTGCCCCACCAGTTGGCCCGGCCCACCGTGAGCCGCACGATAGCGCGATACAGCGGTCCTACGAACGCAAACACCAGGCTGTTGAAAATCAAGCAGATGCAGGCTGGAGCCGATGCGCCGGGAATGGCGAACAGAATCGTGGCCAGCAGGCAAATCGTCAGCAGGCTGGTAAGGCACATCACCCGCAGCTCGGCCGCCGGCCGAAGTTGCAAGCCGCGATACAAGCCTTGCGCTTGCAGGCCCAGAAACATCGCCGCAGTGTAGCCGATGGCAAGACGAACCGACGCCGGGTTCGGCCAGCCCCAGTAATTGCGCAATAAGTCGAATGCGAAGGCCGCGATTACCGGACCTGTAAAGAGCGCGCAGGCATCGGACAGCAGGAGCACCGCCGTCATCGGCCAACCATTCCGCGTTCCGCGCAACGGCAACGGGCGCGAAGCGATCGTTACTTCGTCAACTTGCAGTTGACGGGGCTGGACGTGGCCGGGCCGCAGGCGCACGGCCGGTTCCGAGAGGGCGCCGAGTTCTTCTGGGGTCATAGCCGTCGCGCACGGTGAGCCGTCATTCTCAGTCAATCGCCAGCAGGAAGGAACCGATATGGCTGAGAGGACCGCATGCCGCCGCTTCTCCTGTGGTTCTACCGTGCCATGCTGCGAACGAATGGAGCGCCAGAGAGAGCGACGTTCCGAGCTGACGACAGAGGCAGGCTATCGGGAGGATGGGAAGTGGGAAAACCGCGGGGAGGTAAACTGGGAAGTTTCCAGGGTAGTTTGACGATTGGGTAATGTCTAGTCGCTGAAACCACCACAGATTTGGCATCCTTGCGTCAGGAGCGACCGTTTCGGGCTGGACACGACGCGCACTGCCGGGTGAAAATCCACCCCCAACTTGCCTGCACCATCTCTTTCCAAGCCGCGTCTTTCGCGGGGCGAAGCCGACAGCACATCCATGAGTCGTGACGACTTCGATCTCGAAAGCCTGGCCAAATACCTCCATCTGATGCCCTCCCAGGTGCAGCGGATGGCAGAACGGGGCGGGGTACCCGGCCGGCGACTCGGCGGCGAGTGGCGGTTTTCGCTGGCCGAGATTCACCACTGGTTGGAGGATCGGATCGGGGCTGCCGACGAGCAGGATTTGCAAACCGTCGAAGGGGTGCTGAACCGGGCGGCCACCGAACAACAGCCGCCCGTGTGTATCGTTGAAATGATGACGCCGGCCGGAGTTGCTCTGCCGCTGGAATCGCGCACCCGCAGCTCAGTGATTGACGACATGTGCGAGCTCGCCGCGAGCACCGGCTTTCTCTGGGATCCGGAGAAGATGGCTGAAGCGGTCCGCGTCCGCGAAAACCTCCATCCCACGGCGCTCGAGAACGGCATCGCGCTGCTCCACCCCCGCCGGCCGCTGCCGCAAATTCTCGCCCAGCCGCTCATCGCTTTCGGCCGAACTGCTTCGGGCCTGCCGTTCGGGGCCGAACGCGGCCAGCTGACTGATTTGTTCTTCCTGATCTGCTCCGTCGACGATGGCAGCCACCTCCGCACGCTCGCCCGCCTGAGCCGGCTGATCGGCTCGCCTGGATTTATCGAAGCCCTGCGATTTTCCGATAATCCCGCCGATTTGCTGGCGGAAATTGGGCGGCTGGAATTGCTCCTGCCGGAATAATCGAATCCGTGTATGAATCGTGCCAGGATGCCGCTCGCTTGAATACTCCTCAGCTTCACTTGATTGGCCGCCGTCTGCAGCCGGAACTCGCCGCCGTTGCCAGCGAGTTGAAAGCGCGCGCAGCTGTCTATTCCTTCGAATCGACCGATGAGTTATGCGCTGCCTGGCGGATCGCCCGGCGAAACAGCGCGAGCGAATGCATGCGGGCCGACGCTGTTGTCTGGCTGCAAGGCCGGAGCGGTGAGTTTGCTCAGGGCGAAGTCAACGCGGTTCATACGCTCGACCCGCTGGCGAAGCGCCTTGTCGTCGCCGGCTGCTGGTCGGAAGGGGAGCCGCGAAGTGGCCGGCCACTGACCGGCGCGATGCGAATTTACTGGCATCAAGGCTCAGCGGCGATTTTGTCGCACATCGACAATGAGGAAGAAACTCCGGCGCGCGCTTCCTACTGGCTCGCGATTCATACAGCCCGCCACGCCGACTACCAGGCCATTGCTGGCCTCTGCGAAGCGCGCGGCCAGCGCACCATCTGGCAGGCGCCGCACTGGCCTGCCATTTCGAGCGAGCCTGCCTTGCGAGTTTTCGACGGCTGGGCGTCCTGGCAAGCATGGCGTGAACAGGAGAAAGCGAAGCAGGACGGCGCACCTGCCATTTTGCTGCAAGGTTTCCCGCGACCCGCCGATCACCAGCGGGCTCGCGCCGCAGGCATCGCGGAAGTTCTGGCACTGCCGCTGCAATCGACAAATCTGCAACGGATCATCGGCAAAGCGACAGCTGCTTCTGTCGCCTCTCTGCGAATTCAGCACAAGCGGCAAATTCGATCCGCTGCTTGAATTGCTGCGGCGCCCGGACCGTAAGGACGGACCATTGGTCCGTACTACTTGTCCCGATCGCACCGGCCTGACCGATTGCCCGCACAAAACTGCGTCAAATGCGTCGCCAACTCCTGTTGCGCAGTTTTTGTATGCCAGATTACTAATGAACCCTAACGAGCGATCGGGCGGATCGCGTTCAACCAGCGTACTTGCTGCCACAACTCGGTCGCCCGGAAAGGAAGCGTTTTCCCCGTGCCCGCCGTGCTGAAAAAACAGAGCGAACCGATCCCAGGCTACAAGCTGTTGCAGCGCATCGGCGCCGGCGGCTATGGCGAAGTCTGGACGGCCGAAGCGCCGGGCGGCCTGATCAAGGCCCTTAAGTTCGTCTACGGCCTGCTCGACGAAGACCGCGCCACGCGCGAAATGAAAGCCATTCAGCGCATCAAGGGCGTCCGTCATCCGTTCCTCCTTTCCATCGAACGGATCGAAGTCGTCGATGGCCAGCTGATCTTCGTCACCGAGCTCGCCGACAACAGCTTGAAAGACCGCTTCGATCAATGCCGCAAGGAAGGCCGGCCTGGCATTCCCCGCGACGAACTGCTGCAGCACCTGCGCGACACGGCCGACGCGCTCGATTACATGAGCGAGCACCACTCGCTGCAGCACCTCGACGTGAAGCCCGAAAACCTGCTGCTCGTGGGCGGCCGCATCAAGGTCGCCGACTTCGGGCTGGTGAAAGACCTGCACGAGGGCAGCGCGTCGATGATGGGCGGCCTCACGCCGATCTACGCGCCGCCGGAAGTCTTCGAAGGACGGCCGACGAAGCACAGCGATCAATACAGCCTGGCGATTGTCTATCAGGAAATGCTCAGCGGCGTGCTGCCCTTCCCTGGCAAGACTGCCGCCCAGCTGGCTGCCCAGCACTTGAACGCCCGGCCGCGCATGGCGGCGCTGCCGGAAGCGGATCAGCAAGTCATCGGCAAAGGCCTGTCGAAAAACCCCAACGAGCGTTTCGCGAACTGCCGCGAAATGGTCGCGGCGCTGAACAAAGCCACGCAAGCGATCATCGCCGCGCGGATGACGCAAAGCCGCAGCGATCTGACGAACGAATTGGGCCGCCACATCACCCAAGGCGCTACCCAAGCTAATCTGCCGCCGGCCGCTCAGCCGCAGCAGCCGATGACGGAGCAGCCGCTGCCGCCCATGTCGTACGCGACACAAGCGGTCCGCACTCCCGATCAAATGCTGGCCAGCCTCGACGAAGCCTCGCGGTCAGCCGACGCGCTACAAGCCAGTCAGGGTGTGGCTTTGTCGACGGACAATCTCACCGTCAATTTGCAGCAGATTTTTTGCGCGTCCGACGTGCCGCCGCCGGAATTCGACGTCCTCAACTGGACGCCGCAGCCCACGCTGATCATCGGCGTCGGCGGCCTGGGCGCGAAAGTCGTGAGCCGGCTGAAGCAAACGTTCGCCGAGCAGTCCCTGGGCGCCGCCCTGCAAACGCTGATCATTGATACCGACCGCCGCGATGCCTCCGAAGCCAGCCTGGCGACGTCCGGCACCAGCACCTGCCGCACCGGCGACTTCATTCACGTGCCGCTGCGCAAGAGCAGCGACTATCGCGAAGATTCCCGCCGCATGCTCGAGTGGCTTGGTCGTCGCTGGCTGTACAACATTCCCCGCTCGCAATTGACCGAAGGTCTGCGGCCCCTCGGCCGCCTGGCCCTCGTCGATCACAGTGAAGTGATCTGGAACGCTGGCCGCTCGGCACTGAAAAAACTTGCCCAGCCCTTGCCGGGCGGCGATCAGCCTCAGTCGCCGCGGATCGTCGTCATCGCCGCTTCGGGCGGCGGGACGGGCGGCGGCATGGTCCTCGATCTCGTCGTCGGTTTGCGGCAGCTGCTCGACGAGCTCAAGCTGAAAGAAACACCGGAAAAGCAAACCCCTGGCAGCGACATCAGCGTGTTCCTCGCTCATACGACCCCGCGCAACGCCCAGGGCTCGCAGCTCGCCATGGCCAACACTTGCGCCCTGCTCGCCGAATGGCAACACCTGCTGCATCCCGGAGCTCAATTCCCCGGCGATCCGGCCTGCGCGCTCAAGCCACGGGTCATCGATCAGCCGCCGCGCACGCGCCTGATCGACATGGGCGAAGACTTGTCGAACGAAGATTTTGAATCGGCCTGCAGCCGCCTGGCTGACCTGGTCGCGCTCGATGTCGCCACGCCGGCGGACAGCTTCTTCCGGACCAGCGAACTAGCCTCTGCGGGCAAAATCAAAGACAAGGAAACCGTCGTCCTCCGCACTGCGGGGCTCGTGCGAGTCGGCTTCACGCACGACGAGCTCGCCCGCCGCGCCGCCGATCGGCTGTCGCACGAGCTGCTCTTGCGGTGGGTTGGAAAACCTCGCGCGCCGGAACCGCCGAAGTCGGTTTCGACGCGTGCGACGAGCATCCTGCCCATCCGGCAGACGCAGAACAACAGCGAATGCCGCGTCAAGGACGCCTTCCTCGATATGCAAGCCCAGAGCCAGGTCCGCGCCTGGGGGCTGGAAGCCGAGCCGCTGATTCAGCAATTGATGCAGCTTGCTGGAACCCACCTCGGAGCGAGCGCCGACAAGTTCTTCCAGGATTTGATGAACGGCATCGCCAGCGAAACGGGCAACGCTTCTCCCGTGCCGCGCTGGTTGCAAGCTACGACCGAAATCTTCGGCGCTCGCACTTCCGAAGCGGTCGCGCCCGGCCAGGCCAGCACCGTTCCCGCGCTCGTGCAGGCGACCGAAACCGAGCTCAAGGAGCGGATCACCGCGACCGGCAAGCTGCTCCGCGAGTCGCTGCTGCACTGGCTCGACGATCCGCAGCACCGCCTCTATGCCGCCCAAAAATCGCTGGCCTGGTTCCAGGCCCATTTCCGCGCGTTGCTCGATCAGTTCCGCGATCTCCGCCGCCGGATCGCCCAGGAAACAGGCTCGCTCGAACAATACCTGGTCGCTCTGCCGAACGACTGGAAAAAGGCCCGCGCGAGCACCAAGAAAGTGCAGGGACCTGATCCTCTGCAGGCCATTCAGCAATTCTGCCTCCTGCGCATGCAGGACTTTGGCGTCGTGCTCGCCGGCAAATACATCCAGGCGCTGCAAAGCGTGCTCAGCAGCACCGGCGACCTGCTCGTCGATCTGAACCGCGAGCTGCAGGTTCTCGTCAGTCAGTATGACGACGGCGAAGACGAGTCACCTGCGAGCGCGCCGGCCCTCTTCGGCCAGCTCCGCAAACTGGTGGGCGAACAAGTCGAAGCCGGTACGGCAGCGCAAGCCGCGGTGCTCGATGAAATTCTCACGAATCAGATTCTGACGCCGGCGGGCGGCTTGCTCGCGACGCTCACTGGCGGCGGTGATTTCCGCAATCAACTGATCGAAGCGCTCGCCATCGAAAGCCGCAAAGTGATTCTGCGGCTGCTAGAATCGCTCGACATCGCCGCCGTCCTCGCCGAAGGGGCCGCCATCGATCCGCAACTCGCGGCCGATTGGCGAACGCTCGTCGATCGCGCCCGCCCGCGCTGGCAAGGCGCGACGGCGGACCGCCGACTGCTTTGCGTCCTGCCCGAGCGCTCGCAGGCCACGCGCGACCCGGAGCTTTGGCGGCAATGCTTGCAAAACACTTCGTTCCAGCAGGTCCCCGCCCTCATCGACGCCGCCGGCGCCGACCTGCTCCTCTGCTTCGACGTCGGTCCGCTGAGCGTGACCGACTTGCTCACGCAGCTCCTCAGCGAATGCCCCAACTTGGGCGAAGTCGCCGGCCGCCTGCACACCCGCGCCGACGTCTCCTGGCCCGAGATCGTGGCGCAGTAACCACGGCAGCAGGCCGCTGAACAAGTAATGCGCAGTTCCAGCGCTTGCGGGCGGAATAGCTGCTTGACAAATGCCAGCGAATATGTACAATTGTTCCGTAACGCGGTGCGATTTGTTCGTTGGCAATTTGGTCGGCTTTTTTGAAGCGCCGGCTGATGGGTTTCCGTCAGGCGGTGGTCGGCTATTTCTTGGGTGGCTGTGTGCGCGGGCGGCTTGAGCTAGCGGAAGTTGCCGGATTCTTTTGCAATAACTCGGACGTTGGACCGTGGTTATTGAGCAATGATTGAACAGTAAGTTGGTGGCAACTGTGAAATAATACCACCCGGTTTAGCTATTATATTCTGTTATCAAGGTTTTCGCGAGTTTTGGCGCAAGGACTGGTGGATCAAGGGCTTGTGAGGCTTGTTTCGCGCGATCACCTGTTATCAACTTGCAGTCGACCGCTGGGAATTAGCTGGCTCGCGGCTTGGCAATGGACGGCTGAAAGAACGGAGCGTTGCGCTTCCAGCCTCCCCAACCAAGGAGTATCGGAGGCGAGGGAGTTCGTCTGCCGGAACAGCGCGGAGTACCGCCTGGTCCGGCCTACGTTTTACTCTTCGGCGTCGAGCGTGTCTTCGCTGTGGATGTCGGTGCGGACGGTGCGGCGGCGGGCGCCTTCGATGAGGTGGGGACGTGGCGGGCCGGCAATGCCGAAGTCGATGTCTTCGCCGAAGTAGCGGCGGCGGGCTTCGGGGTTGGCGAGGACGACTTCGGGCGGGCCGTCGCAGAGGACGCGGCCCTGGTCCATCACGTAGCT
>Ga0196963_10002569_pt1 | contig 10769 bp, 10 predicted proteins | sample S1_5metaG_FD_148600 | JGI IMG/M metagenome (GOLD analysis project Ga0196963, IMG submission 148600) | Soil microbial communities from Anza Borrego desert, Southern California, United States - S1_5 | ecosystem: Environmental > Terrestrial > Soil > Desert | place: USA: California | collected... | reverse complement strand
GCCCTCACCGAGGTCGGGCTCGACGGGCTCGACCCGGAACGACCGGCAATCTCGCTGAGCGGCGGCCAGGCGACCCGCGCCGCCCTGGCCGCCCTGCTGCTGGCCCAGCCGGACGTCATCCTGCTGGACGAGCCGACCAACAACCTGGATGCCGGGGCCCGGGGCCTGGTCGCCGAGGTCTTGCGGCGCTGGCGCGGCGGGGCGGTGGTGGTCAGCCACGACCGGGCGTTGCTGGAAACCATGGATCGGATCGTCGAGCTCTCCAGCCTCGGCGCCGAGGTCTACGGCGGCGGCTGGTCTCTCTTCGCCGAGCGCAAGGCCCAGGATGCCGCCGCCGCCGAGCGCGACCTCGCCGCCGCCCAGCGCGAGACCCAGCGCGTCCAGCGCGAGGTCCAGGCCGCCCGTGAACGCCAGGACCGGCGCGACGCCGCCGGCCGCAGGTTCGCCGCCAGGAAGAGCGAGCCCAAGATCCTGCTCGGGGCCATGGCCGAGCGCGCCGAGAACAGCGGCGGCCGCGGCGACCGCCTCGCCGAGCGTCGGCGCGAAGCCGCTGGCGAGCTGCTGTCGGAGGCCGAGGCGCGAGTCGAACGCACCCGCGCCCTCGCCTTCGACCTGCCGCCCAGCGGCCTGCCCGCCGGCCGTCTGGTGCTCGAAGTGGACGATGCCGCCTTCGCCTGGCCTGGGCAGCCGCCGCTGTTCGAGCATGTCGCCCTGCGCATCGCCGGTCCGCAGCGGATCGCCGTCACCGGTCCCAACGGCTCGGGCAAGTCCACACTGATCCGCATCGCCGCCGGCGAGCTGGAACCCTCGGCCGGAACCGTCCGCCGCGGCGTTCCGGCCGTAATGCTCGACCAGCGGGCGGCCGTCCTGCGCGACGAGGCGACCATCCTGGAGAATTTCCGCCGTCTGAATCCCGCCTCGGACCGCAACCGCGCCCAGGCCGCCCTGGCCCGCTTCCTGTTCCGCAACACCGCCGCCGACCAGACGGTGGGCTCCCTCAGCGGCGGCGAGCGCCTGCGGGCGGCGCTGGCCTGCGTGCTGGCCGGCGACCGACCGCCACAGCTGCTGATCCTCGACGAGCCCACCAACCATCTCGACCTGGCCTCGGTCCAGGCCATCGAGGCGGCCTTGGCCGGCTACGACGGGGCCCTGCTGCTGGTCAGCCACGACGAGGCCTTCCTGGACGCGGTCGGGCTCGACGGCCGGGTGGAGCTGGCGCCACCCGGCTGACGGGCAAATCGCCGCCGCGCCTCGCCGCCGGCGCGCATGCTCTGTCGCCCCTCGCCGGCCCGTGTTACGCGACGCCGGGGACGGGCGAAGCGGGCGGGGATTCGCCCGCGGAAGCCCTGCCGCATCGCTGCCACAGGACGGCGCCAGGTTCGGGGCCGAATCCGCCAGCCAGGGGGCTCGAGTTGACTGTCGTTGATCGCGTTTCGCCATTCCCGGGGGAGACCGGACGCTAGCTCGATGAAGACCTTGGCGCTCCTCTCCCGCAAGGGCGGCACCGGCAAGACCACGGTGTCCCTGCACCTGGCCGTCGCGGCCTGGCTGGGCGGGCGCGGGGTCCTGCTGGCCGACTGCGACCGCCAGGGCTCGGCCGCCGAATGGCGGCGGGAGCGGCGGATCGGCGGCCCGGTGGTGTTCGGCGCCAAGTCGGCCGCCCTGTTCGCCACCCAGCAGGCCGCTCGGCGGGCGGGCCGCGACCTGATGATCATCGACACCAGCCCCAGCGGCAGCGAGGAGCTGGCCGACGCGGTCCGCTGCGCCGACTTCTGCCTGATCGTGCTCCGGCCGAGCTTCCTCGACGTGCGGGCGGTGCGCGAGACCGCCGAGCTGGTCACCCGCTTCGGCAAGCCGGGGGCGTTCGTGATCAACCAGGCCCCGCCGCGCCGGGCCGGCCGCGAAATGGCCTGTGTCGGCGACACGGTGGCTCAACTGACCGGCATGGGCCGTCCCGTCCTGCCCATTGGCCTGCGCGCCCGCATCGCCTACCAGCAGGCGCTGGCCCAGGGCCTATCCGTCCAGGAAGCCGCCCCCGGCAGCGCCGCGGCCCAGGAGATCGCCGGCCTCTGGCGGGCGGTGGAGGAGCAGCTGTGGCCGGCGCCGACCATGGTGGAAGTGGCGGTCTGACGCCGACCGGCTTCGAACCCTTCCTGGGCGCCGGCTCGACCGCGGACCGTACCGGTGACGGAGACGGGACTAGGCGCTCCTGTTCAGCGTCACCGCCCGCGCATCGGCCCCGACTGCCGTCGCGCCCGGCCCATAGCCGGTTCCGGCGCCGCGCTGGCTGACCACCTCTTCGGCGATCGCCTTGACCAGGCCCTCGGTTACCGTCTTGGCGGCCTCCAAGGCCCGGCCCTGTCGGGCCAGCACCGCATCGAAAGCCTCGGTCGCCCGCATCAGCGCCACGCGCCGGTCCAGGGCCGCCCCCTCGATCAGCGCCGGCCGCGCCCGGATGCGGGCCGACTCGTGGCGGTAGAGGTTGGCCAGGCGGGAGGTCTCCTCCAGCTGGCCGGCGGCGTCCTGCGGCCGGCGGCGCTCGAAGGCGTTGGCCTGGTCGGCAATCAGGTCAGTCAGCCGTTCGGTGAGGATGATCAGCTGGTCGACCCGGTCGGCCGCGTCGCGGGCGTCAAGCGCCATGGGGAACCTCTTCCTGCAATCCCTGGAGTTTCAGCATCTCGCGCTCCACCGGGCCGGCCAGGCCGATCCCTCCGGCGCGCGACACCTGCTTGGCGACGGCGTCGGTGAAGAACGATTTGAACATCGCCTCTCCCTCGCCGCCGCCGAACGGGGCCTCGGCGCCCACGTCCTTGAACATCTGGGCCAGCATCACCGACAGGAAGCTGGCCTCGTAGGCCTGGGCGGTCTCCTTGACCTTGGCGCGCGCCAGTGTCCTGGCCTGGCCCTGGGCCAGCAGCACGTCGACGGGCGGGGCGATGGCGGCGGTCACACCCATCACATCACCTCGATGTCAGCCTGCAGCGCGCCCGCCGCCTTGATCGCCTGCAGGATGGAGATCATGTCGCGCGGGGTGACCCCAAGGGCATTGAGGCCGGCTACCAGGCTGGACAGCGACGCGCCGCTCTTGAGGGTTATCAGCCGCCGGCCCTTCTCCTCCTCCACGTCCACGCTCGACTGCGGGACGGTGGTGGTCTGGCCGCGGCTGAATGGGGCCAGTTGGCTGACGGCGGGGGTCTCCTGCACCGAGATGGTCAGGTTGCCCTGCGCGATGGCCACGGTGGAGATCTTGACGTTCTCCCCCATGACGATGACCCCGGCCACCTCGTCGATGACCACCTTGGCCCCGTAGTCGGGCTCGACGACCATCCCCTCTACGGCGGTGACGAAGGCCATGATCGACGCGCCCTGCGGCGGGCGCAGGGTGACGATGGTCGGGTTGTCGGCGTAGGCGGTTCCCGGGTACTTGGCGTTGATCACGTCGGCGATCCGCCGGGCGGTGGTGAAGTCCGGATTGCGCAGGGTCAGGCGGACCTGGCCCATGTCGGCCATCCTGAAGCCGAGCTCCCGCTCGATGACAGCCCCGCCGGCGATGCGGCCGGCGGTCGGCACGCCCTTGGTCACCGACGAGCCCGAGGCCCCCGACGCCGAGATGGAGCCGGTCTGCACCGTGCCCTGGGCGACGGCGTAGGCCTGGCCGTCGGCCCCCATCAGGGTGGTGACGAGCAAGGTGCCGCCCATCAGGCTCTTGGCGTCGCCCATGGAGCTGACCGTCACGTCGATCGGGGTGCCCGCCGCGGCGAAGGGCGGCAGCTTGGCGGTGACCATCACCGCCGCCACGTTCTTGGAGTTGAGGTTGGCGTCGCGGATATTGACGCCGAGCCGCTCCAGCATCGCCTCCTGGCTCTGCCGGGCCTGGGGCGTGTTGCGCAGATTGTCGCCGGTGCCGTTGAGGCCGACCACCAGGCCGTAGCCGACCAGGGCGTTCTCGCGCACCCCCTCGACCTCGACGATGTCCTTGATGCGCGAACCGGCAAGGGCCTCGCCGCCGAGGAGCGGGGCGAAGGCCAGGGCCAGGGCCAGGATCGCTGAGGAAATCGGACGCTGCATGAAACTCCACCCGGTGCGCAATTCGCCCAGGGGCGTGCGAGAACCGGGCCAGAATGCTTTGTTAAATGAAATCAATAAAATAGAGGTGCGCGCGGTCAGGTCGCGGCAGAAATTGCCCGGCATTAACCATACCGCAAAGCTGTGGCCCGAGATTCGGTCGCGAAGCATCGGAAGGGTTGTCGATGAAGGTCGGGGGTTCCAGCGGGGTGACGCCGAACGGGGGGACGGGGCGTACGCGCGCCGCCTCCGGGGGCGGCTTCAGCCTGCCAGGCGCCGGCCAAGCCGGCGCCGCCTCCGCGGCGGCCCGCGCCCAGGGCATGACCGGCGTCGCCTCGCTCGACGCCCTGCTGGCCCTGCAGGCGGCGGAGGGGCCGCTGGAGCGCCGCCGCCGGGCGGTCGGCCGGGCCGGCCGGATCCTCGACGTCCTGGACGACCTCAAGCTGGCAGTGCTGGACGGTGAGGTCAGCGGCGGCCACCTCGACAGGCTGCTGCGCGCGGTCCGAGACCAGCGCCAGGGGACCGAGGACGCGCGCCTGGAAGCGCTGCTGGACGAGATCGAGACGAGGGCGGCGGTCGAGCTGGCCAAGCTGGAACGAGCGAAGATTGCGGCATGAACGCGCGTTGAACGCGAGCTTCATTGTTTGCCGTACCGCTTTTGCTATAAGGCCTCGCTCGCTGTGAGCGGGGTAGTGGGGCGTGAGGCGTCAATGCAGACGGCTACGGTTCTAAAAGTGAGAGAGGACTACCGTCCTTCCGAGGATGAGGAGTTCATGAACGAGCGTCAGCTCGAGTATTTCCGCAACAAGCTGCTCGCCTGGAAAGAGGACATCCTCCGCGAATCTCGCGAGACGGTGGCCATTCTCCAGAAGGAGACCGAAAACCATCCCGACCTGGCCGATCGCGCCACCTCGGAAACGGATCGGGCTCTTGAGTTGCGTACGCGGGATCGCCAGCGGAAGCTGATTTCCAAGATCGACGAAGCCCTTCGTCGCATCGAGGACGGCTCCTACGGCTACTGCGAGGAAACCGGCGAACCCATCGGACTGGCGCGTCTCGACGCCCGTCCGGTCGCCACCCTCAGCCTGGAGGCCCAGGAGCGGCACGAGCGCCGCGAACGGGTCCACCGGGACGACTAGCCATTACCCGCCGGGTCATTGACCCGGCGGTTTCGCTTCGACAGGCTTCCGCAACTTGGGAGCTCCGCATGTCCGACGAAGCCCGACGACAGGGCCACCTGGCCGTCCTCGAACGCTATCGCGACGCCTGGACGGGCGGCGACTTCGCCGGCCTGATCGGCCTCTACGCCGACGACTTCATCCTGCACTGGAACGGCGACAACCCCCTCGCGGGGACTCACGTCGGCAAGGCCGCCGCCGTCGGCGCACTGATGGAATTCACCCGCCGGACCGACCGCAGGCTGGTTTCGGTGACCAACATCATGGCCGACGCCGACAAGGGGATCATGATCGCCCGCGAAAGCCTGGCCGGGCGCGAGGTGGAGCGGGTCCTCATCTACAGAACCGACGGAGAGAAGATGCTGGAATGCTGGGTGCTCGACGCCGACCAGCCCTATATCGACAGCCTGCTGAAAGCTTGACTTCCAGGCCCTGAAGGACGACCTACCCCGGCTTCTTCAGGGATAAGACTAAATGACCGTCAAGGTCCGCTTTGCCCCGTCGCCGACGGGTCGCATCCACGTCGGAAACATCCGCGCCGCCATCGTCAACTGGCTGTTCGCCCGGGGGAAGGGCGGCAGGTTCGTGCTGCGCATCGACGACACCGACCTGGCGCGGTCGACCAAGGAATACGAGGACGGCATCGAGGCCGACCTGACCTGGCTCGGCCTGACCTGGGACGAGCGCTACAACCAGTCCAGGCGGTTCGACCTCTACCACCGGGCGATGGAGACCCTGAAGGCCGCCGGCCGGCTCTACCCCTGCTACGAGACCCAGGAAGAACTCGACCGCCGCCGCAAGGTGCAGCTGTCGCGCGGCCAGCCGCCCATCTACGACCGCGCGGCCCTGAAGCTGACGCCCGCGGAGGTCGCCGCCTACGAGGCCGAGGGCCGCAGGCCGCACTGGCGGTTCAAGCTCGACGGCAAGCGGGTGAAGTGGACCGACCTGGTGCGCGGGGAGTGCGACGTCGACACCGCCTCGATGTCCGACCCGGTGCTGATCCGGGAGGACGGCGCCTTCCTCTACACCCTGCCGTCGGTGGCAGACGACATCGACATGGGCATCACGCACGTCATCCGCGGCGAGGACCATGTCGCCAACACCGGGACCCAGATCGAGATCTTCGAGGCCCTCGGCGGCGCCGTGCCGACCTTCGGCCACTTCAGCCTGCTGGTCGGTGCCGACGGCAGCGCCCTGTCCAAGCGCCTCGGCTCCCTGTCGATCGCCCAGCTCCGCGAGGACGGCCTCGAGCCCCTGGCCATCACCTCGCATATCGCCAAGCTCGGGACCTCCGATGCGCTGGAGGCCGGCGCCAGCCTCGACGACCTCGGGGCCAGCTTCGACTTAGCCAAGATGGGCCGGGCCCCGGCCCGCTTCGACGAGGCCGACCTCGCCCGCATCAACGCCGGCGTGCTGCACGCCATGGACTATTCGGCCGCCCAGCCGCGCCTCGCGGCCCTCGGCGCCGACCTCGGCGAGGATTTCTGGCTGGCCGTCCGCCCGAACCTGAAACGGTTCGCGGACGTCGCGGACCTGGCGCGGATCGTCGGCGGCCAGGTGACCCCGGTCATCGAAGACCCTGCCTTCGTCGCCCAGGCTCTGTCCCTGCTTCCGGAGACGGTGGACGCCTCGACCTGGGGCGCCTGGACCACCGCCATCAAGGACGCCACCGGCGCGAAGGGCCGCGCCCTGTTCATGCCCCTGCGCCAGGCCCTCACCGGCATGGAGCACGGCCCGGACATGGCCGCGCTGCTGGCGCTGATCGGCCGCGAGAAGGCCGCGAGGCGGCTGGCGGGGGAGCGGGCCTAGCCTCCCTCCCTGCTCGGGGCGAACGATTCCTCCATCTCCCGCTTGCCGCGCAAGGCCGCTTCCCGCAAGCTGACGGCCGAGTAGGCGTCACTCGGGGGATATCCATGCGGTCGTTGTTTGTCGGGCTGGTTTGCGCCTGGGCGTGCCTGTGGGCGGGCGCCGCCCTGGCCGCACCCGAGCCGGTGCTCGCCCCGCCGGCCGCCTGGGTCAAGCCGCTCGGGCCGGTGAAGACCGACAGCCCGACGACCGGCGCGCCCTACCGGCTGCTGCGCCTCGACCAGCAGGTCCACTTCGGGCCCGAGGGCGACAGCGTCTACATCGAGAGCGTCGTCCGCCTGCAGACTGCCCAGGGCCTGTCGGTGATGGGCACCATCGCCCTGCCGTGGAACCCGGATTCGGTGACCCTCACCGTCCATAAGCTGGAGATTCGCCGCGGGGGCGAGGTCATCGACGTCCTGGCCGACCAGGTGTTCACCGTCCTGCGCCGCGAGAACCGGCTGGAATACGCCATGCTCGACGGGGTGCTGACCGCCACCGTCCAGCCCGAGGGGCTCGAGGTCGGCGACATCGTCACCCTGGCCTTCACCATGACCCGAAAGGACTCCGTGATCGGCGACTTCTCGGAGAACTACCTGCCCGCCGTCACCGCCGATCAGGTCGACGAGGTGCAGCTGCGCATCCTCTGGGATCCCAAGGCCAAGCCGATCCGCTACCGCCTCGACCAGGGCCTCAAGGCGCCCAAGGTCGGCAGGACCAAGGCCGGGGAGGCCGAACTGCTCTTCGATCTCAAGAGCCAGAAGGCCTACAAGCCGCCGCCCGGCGCCCCGGCGCGGTTCCAGCGTCCGCGCGGTGTCGAGTTCACCCAGTTCGACAGCTGGGCCCAGGTCTCGGCCCTGCTGGCGCCCCTCTACGACAAGGCCGCCACCCTCAAGCCGGACTCCCGGCTGAAGGCCGAGATCGCCAAGATCCGCGCCGCCTCCAACGATCCAAAGGTCCAGGCCGGCATGGCCCTTGCCCTTGTCCAGGACCGCACCCGGTATGTCTTCCTGGGCATGGACGCCGGCAACCTGACCCCCGCGCCGGCCGACCTCACCTGGTCGCGCCGCTACGGCGACTGCAAGGGCAAGACGGCGCTGCTGCTGGCCATCCTGCGCGAGCTCGGCATCAAGGCCGAGGCCGCGGCCGTGCACAGCGAGCAGGGCGACGGCCTCAACGACCGCCTGCCGATGGTCGGCCTGTTCGACCATGTGATCGTGCGCGCCGAGATCGAGGGCAAGGTCTACTGGCTGGATGGCACCCGCATGGGCGACCGCCGCCTGGAGGACGTCAGCGTCCCGGCCTTCGTCTACGCCCTGCCGCTGCGCGCCAAGGGCGGCGCGCTCGAGGCGCTCAAGGTCGAGCCGGCGCCGCTGCCGCTGATGGCCCTGATGATCGACATCGACGCTTCGGCCGGCCTTTATTCCAAGGCTCCGGTCAAGGCCACCCAGTCGTTCCGCGGCGATCTGGCCGCCTCCACCAAGGCGGCCGCCGACGCGGCGCCGCCCGAGGAGCTGGAGAAGGTCTACAAGAAGTACTGGGAGGACCTCTATCCGTTCGTCGAGGTCGAGACCGTTTCCAGCCGCTACGACGACAAGACCGGCGAACTGATCCTCAGCATGGAGGGCAAGGCCTCGATGAGCTGGGGCGAAACCAACGAGTCCTCCGCCCCCCGCTACCTGGCCGACGGTTATCTCCTGGGCGGCAACGTCTCCTACAAGCGCGAGGACGACGTGGACAACCGCGACGCGCCCTACGCGACCCAGCACCCCACCCACGCCTACTTCCGCGAGACCATCCGCCTTCCGGACGGGGGCAAGGGGTTCAGCGTCGAGGGGGCCGACGTCGACACGGTGGTCGGCGGCGTCGCCTATTGGCGCAGGAGCGGCATCAAGGACGGGGTCTTCACCATGGAGAGCCGCGGCCGCAGCCTGCAGTCGGAATTCCCCGCCGCCCAGGCCGAGAGCATCAGCAAGGCCCTCGCCGACATGGGCAAGGTGGAGGTCAACGTGGTCGGCCCGCCCGGCTACCGCTGGACCGCCGCCGACCGCGCCAGCCGCATCGCCGACATGGACAAGGCCATCGCCAAGGATCCCAAGCAGGTCGGCCCCTGGACCGGTCGCGCCTGGCTGCACCGCGAGAACAAGGACTGGGCCAAGGCCGAGGCGGACTACAATCAGGCCCTGACCCTCGAGGACGACAACAGCGACCTCTATGCGCTAAGGGCCGGCGCCCTGCTGCGCCAGGGCAAGAAGGAGGCGGCGATGACCGACTTCGCCACGGCCCGCGGCAAGGCCGGCAAGGAGGCCGGCAAGCTGAATACCCTGTGCTGGGAACAGGCGACCAATGGCGTGGCCCTGGAGGCCGCCCTGCGCGACTGCGACACCGCCCTGCAGCTGGAGCCGCGCAACGCCCCGACCCTCGATTCGCGGGGCTTCGTGCTGATGCGCCTGGGCCGCTGGAAGGACGCCATCGCCGACTACGACAAGGCCACCACCATCCGTCCGGACTCCGCCGAGAGCCTGTTCGGCCGGGCTCTCGCGAAGTACGGGGCCGGCGACAAGGCCGGCGGCGACGCGGACATCGCAGAGGCTCGCAAGCTGGACCCCGGCATCGACGAGGAGTTTGCCGGGTATGGGCTGAAGGCGCCGTAGGGCGGCGCACTCGGCCTCCACGAAAAAGGGCAGCCCGGCTGATGCCGACGCTGCCCTCATCCGACCCGCTACGCGGGCCACCTTCTCCCGACGAGCGGGAGAAGGACCACGTCAGGCCGCGTTACAGGCTGCCAGTTGCTCGGTGTCGAACTTGGCGCCGCGGTAGCCGAAGCCGGTCACCTCGCCCAGCTTCTCCTGCAGCTTCTTGCATTGCTGGTCGGCCGGCAGGGCCTTGACCTTGGGGGCGCGGCAGACGTCGCCCTTGCAGCTCCAGACGGCGCCGTCGAGGATGAGATTGCCCCGGGTCGTCTTGGTCTTCAGGGTCAGCCAGCCGTCCTGGCGGTCGGCCTGGGCGTTCGCGGCCCCAGCCATGGCAGTCAGGGCCAGCGCCCCGATGAGGAACACACGCATAGAAGTCTCCATATCCCCGCGTCCGGTGGGAGTCCGGCCGCTGGGAACATGGTTCGTTTCTTTTAGCTACTATGTCAACTCGTTTGTCGCCGGGTGGGTGGCGCCGGCGCCGGGCTCTTCCGCCATCTGCCGCACCAGGGCGGTGATCTGATGGATGTCGTCGGTCGCCCGCCAGGCATTGGCGAATTCCGGCGGGCTCAGCCGTTCGGTGATGGTGTGATGCAGGAGTTCGAACAGCGGTTTCCAGAAATCGCGCGGATTGTAGAACACCAGGGGCTTGCGGTGCAGGTCCAGCCGCTGCCAGGACAGCAATTCGATCACCTCTTCCAGGGTGCCGATGCCGCCGGGCAACACGACGAAGCTGTCCGACTCCTCGAACATCATCATCTTCCGCTCGTGCATGTTCTGCACGACGACCGTCTCGACGTCGTCGAACGGCTGCTCGCGGCCCATCAGGAATGTCGGGATGATGCCCAGCACCCGGCCGCCGGCGTCATGCGCCCCGCGCGCGCAGGCGCCCATCAGGCCGACGCCGCCGCCGCCGTAGATCAGCCGCAGGTTCTCCCTCGCCAGGATGGCTCCGAAGTCCTCCGCCGCCTGCAGGAAGGCCGGGTCA
>Ga0196963_10002567_pt1 | contig 10775 bp, 12 predicted proteins | sample S1_5metaG_FD_148600 | JGI IMG/M metagenome (GOLD analysis project Ga0196963, IMG submission 148600) | Soil microbial communities from Anza Borrego desert, Southern California, United States - S1_5 | ecosystem: Environmental > Terrestrial > Soil > Desert | place: USA: California | collected... | reverse complement strand
AGGGCGGCAAGAAGTCGGCGACATCCGGCCCAATCGTTGAATTCGAGTCCTCGAAGACAACGTAGTTTGCCGGATTGCCTGTTCCCGCCACGATGTCATACAAAAGCCCGGGCGTATTGGCCACTTGTAATTCAGCGGTGGTGAAGTCGAACCCTTCGCTACCCACGGAGTTGGCAGCCGCGCCGGAGACCACCTCCGAAGCTGCCTTAATTCCGTAGAACGACGGGTCGAACGTCTTATCTCCACCAAAGTCGCGGGGAATCCAGAAGTCATCCACGGTGGTTGTAGCCAGGTGACGGTAAAAGACCGCAGCCCCGACCATTCCCGAGGACGTGTTTATCTCCAGCCCGCCCACGGCAATGCGCGGAGGATTGAACACATACAACGTGTTCCGCGTCGTTGAAGAGACAACGAGCGGAGGCACGAGTAGCTCCTGCGTTGCAAAGGCTGTAGGCGCAGCGTTAGCTACGGCGGCGGTCGCGCGGAGTTCGACCCAGGCTTGCTGGGATTCAGAACCGTTCGCTTTCGTCGTCGTCAGCACGCCATAGACCGCGATGGACGAACCCTCGATGATTACAGGGGCGCTGGAGAAGCCAGTGTAGCTGACAAACACTCCAACGTCCTGAATCTGCAAGGCTTTCGTTCCATCTCGATCCTGCGGAGTCCAGTATTCAGCGCGAGCAGAGGCAAGGAAAGACAGAGACATAAGTCCTGCCAGTAGTGCTCGTTTCATCATTTGTTTCTCCTTTACTGCGTTTTTACCGGGAAGAGATAACGCCGTGAGCGAGTCGCTCGTAAGCGGCCCGGTCTCCCTTCTTAAAGGCTTCAATCGCCTGCTCGATTCTGGGGTCATTGGCGTTCGCGTCTTTGACGCGCGCGCTGCCTGCCCCGCCGCCTGCGGGCGATCCTCCCGCGTAACGATTCGGATTCACGCTGGTCCCGCCTTTAGTCGCTTTGACCTTGTTGTAGAGAAAGGCAATCGAGACTTCCGGGGGTCCGTTTCTCAGGGCCGTTTGCACGCTTTCGGGTTCGGATTTCAGGGCTTCAAGCATATCGCTCTGAAGATCGAACACGTCGGCATGGCCTTCCCCTTGCGCGAACTCCGCCATCTTCTGATTGAAGGTGGTGGTGGCGACAATGGGACGCACGGCTTCGAGTTTCTTATCGGCGGCCTGGTCGGCCATTCTCTGCACGATTGCGGAGAGCTTTTTAGCTTCCGTCATATCGAGCCCGAATGTGCTTGCCAGTTCCGCTGCGTGGGGGTCCTCATCTTCCTTGGGAGGATTGAGCGACTCAAGACGCTTCGAGACTATCGCTTCGGCTTTCTTCCCGATCTGACGCTCCCAGAACTCCGAGAATTTCGGGTTCTTGAGCATCTCGTTCAACTGCTCGCTGAAGTCCTTCTGTTCAGGCTTTCCGCCACCTGCGGGCGTGCCTCCAGCCGGGGGCGTTTGCGGAGGCGATCCCGCAGGTGCTCCCTCTCCTGGTTTTCCGCCTTGTTCATCTGCCATCTGTGGTCTCCTTTAAGGCTTCTGACTAAATACGCTTTATCGTTGCGACCGCCCGAAGGGGTCCGCGCGCTTCGGGGCGCGAAATCTTTCTTACCTACGGTTGCCCCATTCGCGGTAACGGATGCGAACACGGCCAGCGGGTGCGCCGGAATTCGAGATGGTCATGGTCGAATTCACCGGAATAGGATTGGTAAAATCTTCTTGGAACAACGCTGTCGTAGAGAGATCAGCGATCTTCCTTGTCCAGGTCTGGGTTCCCGCCGTGACGGTTTCAAAAAGCTCGACCTTTGAGCTTGTTCCAACCCCCTCAACCTCGATTCCGCACAACATGGAGGGCGTCGTCGTGATGACCATATACGGAGAAGCGTCCAGAGAAGTGTTAGCCGCAGTTAAACTGGAAACGCATGGCGCTCCCATGGGAAACTGGTCGGGAGCCGGGAACAATCTCGCGGGAAGTTCCGCGTGAGCCCATCCGGCAAGTCCCATAAAAACGAGTGTAAGTGCGATCCGCTTCATTGTGATTTCTCCTCTCGTCTAGTTTTTTCCGCCTCATCGTATTCGTGGAGCTTTTCCTGGGCCAGCATCTTTATGGAATTGGCCGCGACTATTCGCGCTTTCAAGTCCACCAGGTCTTCTATTGTCTCGCAGGTAATAAATGTGTCTTTTAAGCGGGCGATCTCTTCATCCAGTAATTCCTGGAAAGCGCCCCAGGCTGGATGCACGAGAATCTGCCGAATCAGGGAAGCGTTCTCGTTGGTCACTTTAGTTCCACTACGAACCTGTCGAAGGCTTCGAGCTTGCGCTTGAGTTCGGCGGAAGTCGTGACGAACTTCTCGCGCTCGCTTTCCAACTGCACGCGCGCTTCGATAAATTCGGCGCGCTCATTGGCAAGCGCTTTTCTTGCGGCGTCGAGCTTGGCCCACTCCTGGGTTAGAGATTCTCTTTGTTCAACGAGCGCCCGGTGCTCATCTTTGGTCGCTTCCAAGATGTCGGCGCGCACGCTCGCTTTCTTTTTTTCAAGCTCTTCCACCTGCGCGCGCAGAGCCTCGACTTCGCGCTTTTTATTCTCGATCTGTCCCTGGAGGGAATCCACGCGGACTTTGAGGCGGCTCTCCTCGGCGACGATCTCTTCCAACAGGGTGCTGGTGATTCCGGACATAGATTCCTCCTAGTGGTCTCCGTTTGATCCGACAAGAGTATTGGGTCGATATGAGATGTACTGGAACGTCACATCGTTAATCGCAACGCCCAGCGTCACGCCGCTTGTGTGGTTTAGCGTGATATTTAAATATTCGCCTGCCGTAACGTGCGCGATGTAGGGATAGCCGCTGACGGTCTGCGTGCCAAAAGAGCCCCCTCCTCCCGCGCCGCCGCGAATGTCCCCGCAGCGGGATGTTGAGACATCCCCGTTCCATCTGCGGCAGACCTTTCTTATGCCCGTCCCGAACGGCACGTTAAAGTCGAGCCAGTCAACGTCGTGGATAACCACCATCACGCGCCCCGAGTAGGGGAAAACGATATTGACGATGGGAGAAGAAAGCGTCACGGGCCAGTTCCATGAATCGGCGATCACGTCGAAAGAGGAGAACACGACCTGATTATTCACCACCGCCGCCGTGGAATTTCGCGACAGCCGCAAAAACGGCATCTCTTCCGAAGTCGAGCTGGTCATCACCGTGTCGTCGGAAGCGAACCGAATTGCGGAAACAATGATCGTCGAGAAGCGCAAGTCGATCACGGAGCCCGTGTCCACTTTTTGCGCGTAGTTTGTCGCCCCTCCCGGGAGCGGGGTTTGGACCACGCTGATCCCGCCTCCGCTAGATGTTCCCGTTGCCGCGTACAACGTCATGGTTCCGGCCAGCGCGGGGGCGGCCAGAAGGAGAATCGCAATCGCCGATCCGATCCAGGTTTTCATCTTTTAAGTTATTCCGCCCCCGCCAGCTTATTTGCGGCTGATACGGCCTCGGCAAGAATGAGGTCTTTATATTCAGAGTGAAATTCCGCAGTACCAAATGAAACAAGCTGGTCGTCCTCTTTAAATGTTCTCGTGTAAGCGACAACGCACCTTCCGTCCGAGTAAATCGTGACGTTCGTAACCGTCACGGACTGGGTGAGCGTAACCGCTTTCGCGGCGGCGTAGAGAGCCCCGGCAATCCCGCTAACGGCGATGATCGAAACGATCAGAATTTTCTTCATGTTCACTCCCTCGCGAAATATCCTCTTCAATGAATTCTTCCCCTGTAAGTTCCTGCATCTTCCTGACAAACTTCTCCATGTTCACCCTGAAAACCTTTCCGGTCTTCGTGTTGCGCGAATAATAAATCCATTCGCCTTTCTCGTTGTGTGGTGATATCTGGGTTTCGTTACCCCCGCTATCCTTAACCCACATCTCAACCGTCCCGCTTGTGTTGGATGAATAAATCACGGCGGTTCCGTTGGCTGCGGGAGAAGCGGCGTTGGCGGCAAGCGGAGTGAACTTTATAGATCCGCTACTTACGGTCATGCCGACGCTACCTGCTTGTGACCCAGCAGATTGACGGATCGTGACTGATCCTTGGTTAATATCGAGTCCCGAACCGACAGGCGCGGTATTCCCGCCGATGCCAACACCACCGCCAGAAGTAAAGACCATCCTTGTTCCGGCGTTTTGAACAATAAAAAATCCGTGGTTTGTGACTGTCCCTAAAAGTCCAAATGTGGTTCCCATGGCAAACTCGAATTCTGGATTCCCAGAAGCGTAGTTTTTCAGAATAACGCTGGGGTTATTGTTTGCAGTTGCCCCTGGCCCAGCCCCAGCAATGAGTAGGCTTGGGGAGCCAGTTACCGTCTGAATTGGAGAGGTTCCGATAAATACCTTCGCATCGACGCATTGCGGGCAAGCGTTCCCGATCCCAACACCGGACGAGATAAAGGAGGTGTAGGTAGAAAATGCAATCCGGGTATCTGGGTTAGCGTTGCCCCACACAGCACCCGGGAATGTCCAGGTTGCGGAAGTAGAGTTTAGGCCAGCCACTTGCGTGTTTCCTGTCGAGGCATAGAAAAGCATCGAGGAATTGCCGTTGCTTGTGGATGCCGTAATTGCGGCAAGGGCCGTATGCGTTCCTGCGGCGACACCAGTCGCGTTGACCACGGCGAACCCCGCAACATTCACGGTCTGCGTGGCAACGTGGCTTCCGAGATTGTCGCCGCCGCCACCGCTTCCCGTTCCGCAAGTCGCCCAGGAAAGAACCCCGTTCGCGTCCGTCTGTAGGCAGTTCCCACCCGTCAGCGTTGTCGGCCAAAGATAGGGAACTCCGTTTATGGTGGTGCTCCCGTTATTGACGGTCAGAGAGCTTACGGTTACAAGCCTGTTAAAGTTCTGCGTAGCCGTGTAAGTCTTGGTTGAATTCGTGAAGACTGCCGACGAGAGGTTGAGGGTCACCTCGTTTGTCGCATTGTTGAGGCTGATGATGTTGTCTTCGGCGCGCGTTTTAATCGTAAACGAGGAAACGGGCGCAAGCGGAATATCAGCCGGAGAAGACGAGAAGTTGATCGCCGTCCCCGCCCCACCCGACCCGCTGGAATCCTCGATGAAATCAAGCCGTCCCGTAATCGGGTTGAAGATGGCTTTCCGGGCCGCGTCCGCCGCGCCAACCAGATTAAACAGGATCAAGAGCCCTCCAAGCAGTTTCCTCACGAATAGGTTTCGGTTGTCCGTTCCGTCCACTTCACGTCGTCATTCGATGTCTGCGCGAGCGTCAACTGGTTCGATCCGTCATAGGTGTTTTTGGTGATGATCCAGGCCGAGTCCGAGTCCGCCTTGCCCTTGGGAGCGGTCCCGACGTAGATCGCGTTCCCGCTCGCGTCGTAATCGACGCGGAGCTGGTAAGAGCCGCCCCGTAGGGCCCGGATCGTGGCCAGGTCAGGCGCGTTCATTTCTTCTTATTCTCGACCACGATGGTTTCGGGGCTGGCCGCCATGGCTTCCTTGGCGCGCGATTCCGCTTCAAGATTCGCTTCCTGCTTGACGCGCTGCTCCTCGCGCTTGGCCTTCTCTTTCTTCGCCGCCTCTTTGCGTTTATCCAGGGAGTCGATCTCGCGCTGGCGTTCGGCCTGAATCTTCTCGATCTGTTTTTGCGTGCTCTTGAAAATCGTGATCGCCGCCTCGATATTATTTTTAGCCACGTTGAGGAAGGTTGTGGCCCGCCGCGCCTTCAGTTCGCCCGCGCGAAGCAAGAGCTTTTCAATCGCCGCGATTTCGGTATTGGCGGCCAAGAGTTCTTCTTCGCTCGTCACGCGGTAAGACTTCATTGTGTTGAAAATCTCGTCGGCTTTAATGTTCAGTTCGGCCATCTCGTTCGTCGTCTCTGCCATTTTTTTGTTCTCCTTTTTATACGGCTGCGGGTCCGGACGCCTGGGCCGCTTCCCCGGCCATCACCTCCGCCGCCCCTCTTGGTTTCCCCGGCACTCCCTCGACATTGCGCGCGTTCACTTGCTTTGCCCCCGAGCGCTGACTCATCATCGCGGCCTGGGCCGCTTCCAGCACTTGCAAATAGTGGCTATGCTGGTTCAAGTAGTCCTCGAACGCCTCTTTGACGATGGGGTTGCCCCCGATCAGGTGCCCGTTGGCCCGGTAGAAGTTCGTGGCCGCGTCGATTTTAGCGACGTGGTCCTCGTAGAACTTGGCGTCGATTTTCTGGCCCAACATCAGCACCATCATCTCCTGCTGGACGGAAAGATCATCTTGACCGCGCTCGGTGTCGGGGGCGGGCACTACCTCGTCCCCGTCGTCGAATCCGAAAAGATCGTAAGCCTTCCTGACGAGCTTGTAAGCGTTGATTTGGGGGTAATACTTGGCAATCGAGTTCAAGAACTGGATAACCTGATTACGCACAATGATGCGGCTATCTCCGTCCGTGGAAATCTTAGGGATAATGTCCACATCGAGGATTAAGTCTTCCGGGCTCATCTGAATCCAGCGGATTCCCTCTTTGCCGATAACGCGGACCGCGCGCTTGGTATCGACGTACTGCTGGAGGAGCTGGTAAGCCTTGCGGCAAAACGGCTTTAAAAAGTTCTCCGTAAACGAGGCAACGGTCAGATTGATGCGGGAACTGGCGCGTTTATCCAGGACACCGATCTCAAAAGCAGTCGAATCTCCCGGCGACTGTAAACCCTGGTTCGTGTTGGTCGCTCCCGACTGATTCCGGATGTCCTGCTTCACAATCGAGTCCATGGCCACAATTTCCTGCGGGCTCCCGCCGATCTGGAGCGGGGCGAGCGACTCTCCGGGAGGAAGGTTGGACGAGATGATTTTCTTGGGTTTGATCTCGATATTGTCGACGTTGATGCCGGAGTTCTTATTGCGGATAAGCGGGGGCAGAATCGAAAGCGAAGCATGATCTAAAAGCTGGTTGCGCTTGTCGTTTAGCTCGACTTGGAGCTGTTCGGCAATCTCGCAGACGCCGATTCCGAACCACTCGTTATCGTTCAAAATGAACTGGTCGGCTTCGAAGGGTTTCTCCTGATGCCAGAAGGGGTTCCTGTGCAGGCGCACGCAGGTTTTCGCGTTCACCACCTCGCAGACCCCCTCCACAAGCTCGTCCCCTTCCGGGGTTCCCTCTTGCAAATCCTCATCCACCCACCAGGCGGGCATGAGGCCCCACATCTCCAGAATCTCGTAAGGCGGATACCCCATCGCCTCCGGGTTTAGGCCATGCGACTGAAGGCGGCTGGTTTTCTCCTCTTTGCCGGAAGTGTAACTGCCCGGCTTATTGCCCGCGTGGAAACGCTCGACCAGCTCAATATTCCCATAGACGCCCCGATTGGCGCGTTCCTGGATGTAGCTCCAGTCCACGCACTTGCGGACGATAATCCACTTTTGGTTTTCTATGCGCGACTCGGACAGGTTTTCTACCGCGTGGTCCAAGAGGTCGATATACTGGCTATCGACGTTATCGTAAACGACCTTCTGCTTTTGGCCGACAAATGAGTTTCCGGCGGGGACGGGGTTAATCAGTCCGTCCGGCGTATTGGCGCGCGCGACCACGCTCTTAGTCTCGTAGTTCCAGAAGACTCGGCGGATCGTGAGCCCGTACTTTACGCGCTGGCGCAAACAATCCATGACCATCTGCTTGTATCCCATCTGCTCTAAAGAGGCGAGCGTCAGGGCTTCGGTCATCTCGGCCAGGCGTTTATCCGTCTCCTCGCGCGGCGCGAGCCAGACGAACTTGGGTTCGGAAAAAATCGTGTTGAACTCCTGGGCGACAATAGACTCGACCGCCTGTAAAGTCTCGTTCACGAACACGTTCGCCATCCCGGCATAGTTCCTGCGATTGGGGATACCGGAGTACTGCTTGTAGTAGTTGACGAGTTTCTGGCGCTTTGGCTGGGTGGCGGCCTGGAAATTGTTCCAGTACTCGCAGACGGTTTTAGCGGCGATGTCCTGGGCTTTCCCCTGGGGTTTGCCCGCTTGGGTCTCGCGGTAGATCGGGGAGAGGTCGTAAGCGGCCATTAAGCGGCTCGCTCCGCAATAGACTTAAAGCCATCGTCGAATATGATTTTAAAGTCGTCTGTTCCCAGGTTGGCTGCGTGTTTGCGCCGAACCTTCTGGTTGCGGAGTGAATAGAGGTCGCCTCTATCTCCATGAATGAAAACAGTCGAGCGCGGACGGTCCAGTCTATCCAACTCGCGGCTGCGCTCGTCCATGGCGCGGGCTGCCTCTTTGACGACCTCGGAAGGTTTGAGCGCTTGCGTGGCCTTGATCTCGTCTTCTTTCAGAAGAAACTTTTTCAGCTCTTCCTGACCGGGGTTCTTCGGCAAAAGAATCTCTTTCGCATGGGCAATCTTCTCCGGCTCCACGGCCTTCGGCTCGAACGGGACCTCGATAATCCCGCAGCGGGGACAATTCAGCAACTGGCGCATCACCTGGTCGGCGGTCCTCCCAATCTGGAGCTTGCGGTAAGTTTCACGCTTGCAATCTGGACAAATCACGCTTCCCTCCGAATGTGACCGAGATTTTTGTGCATATACTGTTTAGGGTTCTTTGTTTCCGGCAAGCGCTTGATATGGTTCCGAAGCAAATCAAAGTCGTCTTCCGGAATACCGGGGTACCCAGTTATCGAGTTGACAAGAAGAGAAGGCTCTCCGGCCGCGTCCATCTCGTGACGACGAGAAACAGCGAAATATCGAAACTGGTCAGCCACGTGGGTCTCGCCGCGTTTCACCATGTCTTCGGGATTGTTCATGTCGAAAATCATGGCCGGTATCAGCTCAATGAACTTGCGGCAAGTATTGAATACCTGGAACTTTAAACGACCCTGCTCGTCTCTCCCCAATAGCTCTTTTGCCCTGTGCCACCCGTTTACACGGTCACGATCCGCTATCGTCCAGAAAAGACCTTCCTGGTTCATCAGGTCTTCCGTAGACCAGGACGTCGACTCTTGAACCTTGATCCTGACGTCGGCGTACTGCCCGCAGAGACTGTGAATGTGGTTGCCGAGCTTGGACTTAATCTCGTTAGCCACTTCTCTCGGGTTAATGTGCGTGAAATACATCTCGTCCCACATGTAAACCCGGCCCTCGGGCGACTGCGTGTAAAATCCGACCGCTCCGTAAGTCGAGTACCCCCAATCCATCGAAATCCATACAGGCCAATCCATCGGCACCTCAAACGGATCGCAGATATGAGCGTCCGTAAACTCGGTGAAGAACTGGCCAGAGTAAATGTTCCAGTCCCCGTAAAGCATCGCTTTCCGCTCCACGTCGGGAAGCTCCATCAAACGACGAACGTACATCGGATCGTTCTTGTAAAGGTGCTCGTTATCAAACACCGTCGCCGGAATAAAACATCGGCTCATCTTGTACTTCGAGCCGTCCAACATCTCGATCTCCTGGTAATAAAGTTTGTTCGGCTCTCGCGGGCTCCCGTCTTCCTGCTCTAAAAAACGCCTCTTAACCCAGGCGTGACCGATTCCTCCGGGGTTAGAAGCCGAGCGCATTTCGCACTTGATGTTGGGGTCCGTCGTCCTCAAACGGGAAAAAAGATAGGTGTACATCACTTCCGTGAACTGAGTCAGCTCGTCAAACCCGATGTAGTTGTAAGCGTCCGAACGGTACGAATAAACGTCTTTTTCATTCTTAATGTGACCGAACTGAATGATCCCCCCAACCCTCGAAACCCACCTGTGCTTCACACCGTCGTACTTCGCCATCCCGTGCAAAAACTCCATGCTCTTCAAAATCAAAGACTTCTCTAACTCGGGGAAAGTCCGACGCACAAGCAGCGCCCGCCACTTTGGATTGTTGAAAAACCCGCACAAGTGTGTTCCTAGCGCAGCTATCAGTATCGCGTCCGACTTCCCGCCTCCCGCAGCTCCACCGTAAAGCACCTCGTCAGCAGGACAACTCAAAAAGAGTTCCTGCTTCTCCGTCGGCCTCCACTTGATCTCCGGCCCTTTCGCCTTTGTCTTCATAAATTATTTCCAGGGATACTCGTGTATTTTCTCCCTGGAAATGGAAAAGCCCTCTCACAGGCAATCCCTAAAATCCGTAGGATCGCTTCTAACCGTGAGAGGGCTTGTTTACCGACTAAAGAACTAGCTTACGCGTCCTTCCTTCCTGCACGTAACACAAAATTTAGCGCCTTCTAGCCGATAAAACTTGTCCCCAATGTTTATTCGCCCGTCGCAAAACTTACAATTTAAATTGTTTACCGCATGACCTTCATGGATTTCTATGCTATTCATGCGCTATAGCAATGAGGGAAAAGTTGTGGGTGATGATATATATAATATCTGAGACCTCGATCCCCCTCCTCCCCATACCCTCTTGAATCATGCTTATCACGCTATTCGTCTCACTTTTACATGAAATCGCACTTTATTCAATCAGTCCTCGACGGTAAATAGAATCGACATGATTAATCACCGTGCAGGAGTGCTTATATAAACCATCATTTCCGATACCCATTTCCTCCGTCGATGAAGGTGCAGATAATAAGTAATTATGTAATGCTAATTTCGACAGAGTGACATACACTTAGCACTCGTTCTCCGGCTTCACGTCAATTACTTTCTGTTCTAACTTTCTGGCTCTTTCTTCCCAATTACCGTCGGAAGATTTAGTTGGAACGATAAAAACTCCGTTCTCTACATTTATAGATTGATTGAGTTCGGATGAATGTCTAAACATGTTCCTATTAACTTCCTTAATCGCATTAACCGCATTAAAGTCATCTTTCCCATCAATTACTTTCTTCAATCTCTTGACGGTGGATTTAGCTGGA
>Ga0196963_10002566_pt1 | contig 10776 bp, 6 predicted proteins | sample S1_5metaG_FD_148600 | JGI IMG/M metagenome (GOLD analysis project Ga0196963, IMG submission 148600) | Soil microbial communities from Anza Borrego desert, Southern California, United States - S1_5 | ecosystem: Environmental > Terrestrial > Soil > Desert | place: USA: California | collected... | reverse complement strand
AATGCCTGCGCGCTGCTGAATATTCCGATCGGACATGGGCCTGGCTTTAAGGGAGTCATCACGACGCTGGACAAGGGTGATGCGAGCGGTGCGCTGCTGCCGGTTGCGGAAGCACACACGCAGCTGATTGAGTCGATCATCGAGGTCGATGCCGAGCTGATGGAAAAATACTTCGAAGGAGAAGAGCCGCCGCATGCCAAGGTGGAAGAGCTCACCGAGCAAGCCATCGCCCGCGGCACGCTCATCCCCATCGTCTGCTGCTCGGCAAGGACGGGCGTCGGCATGCAGGAACTGCTCGAAACGCTCGCCCACGAAGCGCTGCCGCCCGGCCACATCCAGCGCGTTGCTTACAAGGAAGGGCATAAAGAAGGAACCGAGGGGGACGAGATTCAACTCAAAGCCGATCCGGCCGCGCCGCTCGTGGCGCAGGTATTCAAAACGCGGATCGATCCTTTCGTACAAAAGCTGACTTACCTGCGCATCTACTCCGGCACGTTGAAGAAGGACGATCAGGTGCACGTGTGCGGGACGAAAAAGGCGGTCAAGCTCGGACCACTGCTCGACGTGCAAGGGGCCGAGACGAAGCCGGTCGAAAGCGCCTCGGCAGGGGACATCGTCGCGGTGGCCAAGATGGAAGATCTGCACACCGGCAACTGCCTCGGTGAATTTCAGATGCCACCCATTCCTTTCCCGACTCCGATGGTTGGCCTCGCGGTGAAGCCGAAGAGCCACACCGACGAAGCGAAGCTGTCGAACTCGCTGCACAAGCTAGTCGAGGAAGATTCGACGCTGAAGATCGAGCGCGACGTGCAAACGAAAGAGCTGGTGATGACCGGCATGAGCGATTTGCATCTGCAGATTCTGCGCGAGCGGTTGCATCGCCGCGACAAGCTCGACGTCGACACCAAGGTGCCGAAGATTCCGTTCCGCGAAACGATCATGGCCAATGCCGAAGGGAGCTATCGGCACAAGAAGCAATCGGGCGGCCGCGGGCAGTTCGGCGAAGTCCACATCCGCATGTATCCGCTGCCGCGAAACACGACGCCGGAGCAGTTCTGCACCAAGGACAAATTTCCCTCGATGAAGGAATTCCACTTCGACGATACGCACCGCTTTTTGTGGATTAACAGCGTCGTGGGCGGCAGCATTCCTGGAAACTTCCTGCCGGCGATCGAGAAGGGCTTCAAGGAGCGGATTGAGAAAGGCGTGATCGCGGGCTACACCGTCCAGGACGTCGCCGTGGAGGTGCACTACGGCAAGCATCACGATGTCGACTCGAGCGAAGCGGCGTTCAAGATCGCCGGTTCAATGGCATTCCGAAATGTGTTTCAGCAAGCGAAGCCGGCGCTGCTCGAGCCGATCGTGCGGATGGAAGTCACGGTGCCGGAACGGTACATGGGCGATCTGTACAGCGATATGTCGAGCCGTGGCGGCCGCGTGCAGGGGACCGATTCGGCTGGCGGCGGTTATCAAACCATCTTCGCCGAAGTGCCCCTGCGTGAGGTGACGACCTACGCCCGCACGCTGTCGAGCATGACTGCGGGGCAAGGAAGCTTCACGATGGAGCTGAGCCACTACGACATCATGCCGTCGAACATTCAGCAGGACATCGTAAGCAAGGCGACCCTGCACGACGAAGAGGAAGAGTGACAGTAGTTGGAGTCCCGGCTTTAGCCGGCTGTTGCTGGATTTCATCATGCGGCATGATATTTATCGACCGACGATTCAGATCACGTGAATTCCAACCTCATTCCCGAGGGAACTCATGGACCCTGACCGGCCCATGTATCGTTGGCGTGAGATGCCAAAGGAGCAGCGCGCTGCTGCTCTCGCTGAACGCCGACGTGCTGCACCAGTGCGGTGCGACATCGTTATGTGAAGCAATGGCAAGACTGGCCTGACCTCGTGGCCAACTTCAGCCAGATACTGAACGGCGTTCGAATAGATCCGCCAGAGCTTTAAGACACTCGTGACGTTGGAGGCCCGGCTTTAGTTAGCCGGCTGAGTTCGGTTTCGCAGCCGGCTAAAGCCGGGACTCCAACAATACTACCGCGGCAAGCTCGGGATGGCTTCGCTGCGGCGGGGACGGGCAAGGGGCTCTTCCAGCGCCGGCTGTTCAGTGCGGACGGGCGCTTCGTGACGCGCGGGCTGAGTGTTAGCAGCAGATTGCGTCGTGGCAAAGAGCCTATGGCGTTCTGCAAGATACACCAGGCCGCCCGCAGTGCAGCAAGCCAGAATGAAACCCACTGCGAGCGTGGAAATCGGCTTCGGCGAAACCGGCGTGATCGAGTACGATGGCTTTTGTGCCAGGTTCAAGCTCGAAACCTTCGCCGTTTGCAGTTCTTCATCGATGCGGGCCTGTTCCAAGTACTCCGCATACTTGCCGTGGTTCGTCGCAGCGAGGTTGATCGCTCTCTGCAGCTGCGCCACTTCGATTTCGCTCTGATTGATGGCCTTCAGCTCGCTGCGGGCGGCGGTCAGCTGTTGCGTGAGCGTCTGTTCGCGGGCTTCGAGCGACGAGAGCGCCGCCTGCCGAGCTGACAGAGCCAGCTCGCTTTCCTGCCGGACTTTGTTGAGGGCTTTCGTGGTTTGGGTCTTCGGCTTTTCGCCGCCGAGAATCGCGCGGGCTTGTTTGATCTGCTCGCGCACCGACTTCAGCTGCGGCGATTCGTCGGTTTGCACGGCAGCCAGGCCCTGCTCGAGCACTTCGAGATCGTAGAGCTTCGTCCGCATCTGCCCTTCGGGAGTTTGCGGCTGGCCGGTCGTTTCTTCCGCCGTCACCAGTTCCGGAATCTTTGTCATCTCGGCCTGGCGGGCTTTCACTTCCGCCTTCGCCGAGCTAAGATCGGCCTGCGTGGCGAGCAGATCCTTTTCGGTGGCGGCGATCCGTTCGAGCAGCAGTTCGCGCTGCGTGTCGAGTTCCGCAAAACCGCTGCTGTTTTTGAAGTCGCGCAGTTTCGATTCGAAGCGCTCCAGGTCGGTGCGCAGCTGCAGCTCCTTCTTCTCGAAGAAATCGTGCGAGCCCTTCGTGCGGTTGATCCGCATGTGGTCGGCCTGCACTTGAGCCACGAGGGCCTCGACGATGTCGCGGGCCGTGGCTGGATCGTCGCATGAATAGGTCACGTTGACGAGGCTGGTTTTGCGGACGGCAGTCACGCGGAGGTTTTTCCTCAGCGTGGTGATTGCCTTATCGCGAATGTCGTACACCCGCAGCGGGTTTAAGTTATACGGCTCGAGCGTTTTCAGCGCGTCCTTGATCGCCTGCTTCGGCGACCAGCTGGACGAGCCCGTCTTCTTGCCGAAGATGGTGTCGATGCCGAGCTTGTCCACGACCTGTTCCGCCGTTTCGCGGCTCAGCAGCAACCGCTCGATGGAATTGACGTCGCCTTCGCGATTGTCCTGCAGCGCCACGACTTGGCCGGTGGTCGCCGTGGGATCAAGGGCGACGCTCTCGCGGCCCACGCGGACATAAATCTGGGCTTCGGACTGATAAATCCGCTTGGCAGTGGCCAAATAAACCGCGGCGAGGGCACAGACGGCGACGAACGCGGCCAAGGCTTTTCCCTTGTGTCGCCAGGCGGCGGCGAAGGCCTGCTGCAGAGTGACTTCGGGGCGGTAAAGGTTTTCCATGGTTCCAACCGGCGACGAGAAAATGAACAGAACGGGCAAACTGTGCCGGCGATTCCTTCGCGGTTGGCAGGCGGGTTTTTATCGTAGTTGCCGGGCGGGCCTGTTTCCAGGTGACGGCATGCGGCGCGAGGTCAAAGCGGGCGGGGATGATGCGAAGGTTGTTGGCAGGTAGAATGTTGCGGCGAAACGAAATCCGTCACCGCATTCTTACGGAGAATCTCTCCATGCTGCGCCATTTGCCAATCTTGTGGATTATGGGGTTTGTAGCGAGCCTTTTGCCAGCCATTTCCTTGCCAGCCATTTCCGCCCGAGCGGAAGACAAACCGGCGGCGGACAAAACCGAGGAAGGCTTCACCAGCCTGTTCGACGGCAAGACGCTGGCAGGCTGGGAAGGGAAGGAAGGCGTCTTTCGCGTCGAGGGGGATGCCATCACGGCGGGCTCGCTCAAGGAGAACATCAAGCAGAACGAGTTTCTCTGCACGACGAAAAACTACGGCGACTTCGAACTGCGGCTGGAAGCGAAGCTGATCGGCCCGGGCGAGAACGCGGGAATTCAATTCCGCAGCGAGCGGATTCCCAGCCATCACGAGGTAATTGGCTACCAGTGCGACATGGGCCTGGCCGGCGGCAAGAGCATTTGGGGCGCGCTCTACGACGAATCACGCCGGAAAAAATTCCTGGCCACCGGCGACGACGAAGTTCTGAAGAAAAGGGTCAACGCCGACGACTTCAACGAGATCGTGATCCGCTGCGAAGGGCCGCACATTCAGCTCTGGGTCAACGGCGTGCAGACGGTCGACTACACCGAGAAAGAAGGGAACATCGCCCGCACCGGCAAGATCGCCTTGCAGATTCATGGCGGGAAGCCCGCCGAGGCGAGCTATCGGCGGATACGGATCAAGGAGCTGAAGTAATACAGCCGACGCTGAGCGGCGCAGTTGGTAAACTGAATGAAGTGGCTCACGACTCCATTGTTCAATCATTTACCCATGAGAATTATCGCCAAGTCGCTCGCCTTCGGCATTCCCGGCCGAAAACCGGTGGTGGAAGTGGTCGACGAAATCATGGTGCCGATTTTGCGCGCGAAGACGGAAGTGGAAAGCCTGCAGATGGCCGGTGACATGTGGAGGTTTGCCCGGGATACATACGTGGCCGTGACGCGGGCCCAACATCCCGACTGGTCACCCGGACAGATTCAGCGCGAAGTCGCCCGCCGTCTTTCCTGCGAAGCAAATTACCAGACGTGACATGGAATGGACCGACATACTTGTCGACGCTGCTACAAGATTCGATGCGCTCGGCATTCGGTACGTCGTTGTCGGTTCATGTGCGTCGATGGCTTATGGCGAACTGCGGTTCACACGCGATGTAGACATTCTCGCCAACCTGCAACCGCAGCATGTCCCGACGCTGATCGCTGCCTTTCCGCCGCCCGATCACTACGTGAGCCAGGCAGCCATCGAACAGGCGCTGCGGCAACAATCGATGTTCAACATTATCTACAACCAGTGGGGAATCAAAGTCGATGTGATGATCGACAACCAGGCATCCAAGGAACTGCGGGAAATCGAACGCGGCGTTGAAATTGAATACACGGCAGGCAAAGTTGTCCGATTCGCGCTCCTGAGGATGTCATCCTGAAAAAACTGGAGTACTTCCAGCTCGGCGGCTCTGAAAAACATTTGCGCGACATTGCTGGCATGCTGAAGATTGAACGGCGTCCGATCGATCGGGAATACATCGCGCGGTGGGCTGCACACTTCGGCACGCTGGAGGTCTGGCGATTGATTTTGGATAAGCTGTCTGCCAGTTAACAACCGCTAGCATCTTCCCGCAGCTTTCCCTCGCCACCCGCCTCTCGCCGCTCGCCCGTTCCCAAACGACGTAGGCAATTTTTGCCGGCTGTGTTAACTTACCCCGTGATCGGAAATTCTCCGGCAAGGGTTGCCGGTTTGCGCGTCGCACGGAGGACGACCATGGGCCATGCCTTTCGCTTTCTGCACTCAGGCGATTTCGATCTGCAGCAGCCGCTCACCGGCCTGGCCGACGTGCCCGAAGCGATTCGGCCGCTGCTCGTCGACGCTCCCTTCACCGCGGCGCAGCGAGTCTTTGATGTCGCCATTCGCGAGCGCGTCGATTTCATCGTCCTCAGCGGCAACCTGCTCGATATCGACCAGGCGGGCCCGCGCGCGGTTTCGTTTCTCATCGAGCAATTCGCACGGATGGATGAAAACGACATCGGAGTCTACTGGGCCGGCGGCGTGACTGATCCGCCGCAGCAATGGCCGGGCGCGGCACGGCTGCCGAAGAACGTCAACTTGTTTCCCGCTTATCAGGTCGAAGAGTTCACGCACTTTCGCGACGACAAGCCGATCGCTTGCGTGCGCGGCCGCAGCTGGCAAGGGCCGACCGCGCCGCTCGATCCGCTCGCGCCCGATTTCGATCGACTGTTTACGGTGGCGGTCAGCTACGGACAGACCGAAATCAGCCCGCTACTGCACAAGCCCGTCAACTACTGGGCTCTCGGTGGCTCGCCGCACCGCACCACGCACGGCGATTCGCTTCGCACTGTGCATTACCCGGGCTCGCCGCAGGGCCGCAAGCCGCAGCACGCCGGCGCGCATGGCTGCTCGCTGGTGCATGTCGAATCCGACGGCAAGACCCGCGTGCAGCTCATTCCCACCGATGCGGTTCGTTTTCAAACCGAAGACATTTCACTCGACCCGACTGCGCCGGTCGCCGATCAGCGCCGCCCATTCCTCGAGCGTGTGAAAGACCTGCGGACGGAAAGCGACGATCGCCCGCTGCTCGTCAACTGGGAGCTGCGGCTGAGCGGCACGCCGACGCTCGCTCAGCGTGAAAAGATTTCCGCTGAAATGCTCACCTGGCTGCGCAACGAATTCGGCGGCAGCCGCGTGCCGCTGTGGTCAATCGGCGTCGAGTGCGCGAGCGGCCTGCTCAATCCCGCCTGGATGGCCGAAGACACCATGCTCGGCGAGTTCCTCCGCGCGATCGAAAAGGCCTGCCACGACGACGATCAGCCGCTCGATCTGTCGGCGTTCGTGCCGACGAGGCATCAGCAGTCGTCGCTGGCGAGCATCGCGCAGATCGGCGTGGGAATGGACAAGCAAACGCTCCTCCGCGAAGCCGCGCTCCTCGGCGCACAGCTCTTGGGGGCCGACGAACGGGGCCCGGCGAGGATTTTGTCATGACACAGGTAGCCCGAAGCGTAAGCGAGGGAGCAGCGGGTACACGGTCGAATGAATCGACTGCCGCGAGTACACACTTCAGCGGCAGGGAGTCGCCGGCATGAAGATCAAAGAAATTGATATCGAAGGCTTTGGCGCGTGGACCGGCCTCCGCCTGGCGGACCTGTCCGACGAAGCCACGGTCATCTACGGACCGAACGAAGCGGGCAAGACCACGGTCATGCAGTTCGTGCGCAGCGTGCTGTATGGCTTTTCCGCCGCGCGGCGGCAGCGCTATTTACCACCGGTGTTCGGCGGCAAGATCGGCGGCCGGCTGAAGCTCGGCAGCAACGTCGGCCAGTTCTGCGTGCAGCGCTCGGCAAAGATGGACGACCTGCCCGACGAGCGGGGCCACCTCACGCTCGTCGATGCTCAGGGTCTGCCCCGCGATCTGTCGCATCTCGATGCCTTGCTCGCCGGCGTCGATGAACCCACCTTCAACAACGTCTTCGCCATCGGCCTGCGGGAAATCCAGGAGCTGGCCGTTCTCGACGACACGGCTGCTGCCGATCTGCTTTACAAACTGTCGACCGGCCTCGATCGCGTCTCGATCATCGACGTCATGCGCGAGTTGGGCGCTTCGCGCGATAGGTTGCTTTCGCCGGACGACACTGCGTCGACCATTCCCAGCCTGATGCAACAGCGCGATACGCTCCGGGCCGAGATCGCCGATCTTTCTTCTGCTTCGCGCCGCTGGGCGGAGCTGGCAGCTGAGCGCGCGATGATCGCCGAAGAAGCGGGCGAACTCGAACGCTCGATCGACGGCAACGACAGCGCTTCGCGACTGATGGAAGTCGCGCTCGAAATTCAACAGCCTTGGTATGTGCGCGTCGATCTCGATCGCCAGATCGCCTCGATGGCCACGGTCAAAGCACTGCCGGAAAAAGCCGTCGAACGGCTCGAACTGCTGAAGCGGAAAATCCTCAAGGGCAAGAAACAGCTCAAACGGCTGGCAGCGAAAACGGAGCAGCTGAACAAGGACCTCGACAGCATCGAAGTTAACCGGAGCCTGATTGCTGCGATTCCGCGAATCGAAGCGCTCGGCGAACATTCACAATGGCTCGTGACGCTGGAAGGGCAGATCACTCGCCTGAAAGAAGAACTCAAGCGGCTCGATCAGGAAATCGATGGTCAGCTCGGCGGCCTGGCAAAGAACAGCGGCGCGACGAATTTGGATGAGCTGCCGCGCGATACCGTTGCGCTGCTCAAGCGTCCTTCGCAGCAGCTCCGCGAAGAGACCGAAGCCGTCGAAAAAGCCCGCGTCGAAGCGGAGAACACGAAGCGCGACCTGGAACAACTGACCGTTCAGCTCGAAGGCGTGAGCCGCCTGCGCCTGGCGGATCTGAACAAGTCAATTCAAGCAGCCGGCAATCGCGTCGCCGTCCTGCGCAAGCGGATTCAAGTCGAAGAGCGGCTCGATGCTTTGGGCAACCGCCGGCAAGAGCTCGAATTCGAAGCCGATGAAGCGCACGAGTATCAGGAGACGCCGGTCCGCGTCACAATGCTGCTGGGCATGGGTTTCGCCGCCGGTTTTTGCCTCTTTATGTTCGGCGCCTTCAACGATTACCTCCTCATGGTGCAGGATGGCCAATGGCCGCTGATCATGATGGGGCTGCTCGTGGGCGGCGGCTCGGTCGCAGCCAAGTTGCTGCTCGAGCGGAACGGCGAAGACACCGCCGTCGATGCCCGCCGCCATCTCGATCAAACGCGCAGCCAGGTCGCCGAGCTCAAGCAGCAGCGCGACGAGCTCGATGCCGAATTGCCGACCGGCGGCGGCGCACTCGACATCCGCCTGCGTGAAGCCGAGAACGAACTGCGTGAGCTCGAACGAATGGCTCCGCAGAAAACTGAGCTCGAAGCGTGCGCCGCCCGCAACGAAGTTGCTCAGCGGCGCTATGCAGCCGCGCAAGAGTCACTCAAAGAAGCCCGCAATCGCTGGAAGAACGCTCTCCGCACCGCTGGCCTGCCCGAGGATTTTCAACCACACAAAGTTCGCGCTGTCGCTAAGAGCACCGACCATCTGGCCGATAGCCGTCGCCGCCGCGAAGCGCGCAAGGATGAACTCGAGCAGCGCGAGCGCGAGCTCCTCGTCTTCTGCAGCCGCGTGCAGCAGCTGATGGCGGATGTGCGCGTCACGCCGAACACCGACAAGCCGCAACTGCAAATCCGCCAGCTCGCGCAGGCCCTCGCTGCCGAAAAGGAAACGCTGGAAATGCGGGAAGGGCTGGTCGCGAAGCTCCGCCGCCTGAAGAAGACGAAGCAGAAGATTCAAACCGGCATTCGCAACGCGATCCGCCGCCGGCATTCGCTCTACAGTGTCGCCGGCGTCGTCGATGCGGCCGGTTTCAAGGCAGCCGCGGCTGAATACGCAAAGCTGCTCGACCTCCGCAAGCAGCGCGACGAGATCGCGGTGAAAATCAAGCATCAGCTGCACGATGAATTTGCCGAAGAGACGATCAGCGGCGTGTTTGCCCGCGAAGGGCGTGACCTGCAACAGCGCTGGGACGAACGGGTCGCGAAAGCTCAGGAGATCCGCAGCAAGCTCGCGCAGATGCACGAGCGCCGCGGCGTAATCACTGCTGAAATGCAAAAGCTGGCCGGCGATCGCCGCTTGAGTGAAGCGACCCTCGAAGTCGGCATGGTCGAGCAACAGCTCCGCCAGGCCACTCGCCGTTGGCAGCAGCTGGCTTCAATCAGCCGGATTCTCGACTCCGTCCGCAAGGCGTATGAAACCGACCGCCAGCCGGAAACGCTCCGCGAAGCGTCGGTCTACCTCGCCAAGATCACGCAAGGACATTACACCCGCGTCTGGATGCCCCTCGATCGCCGCGCGCTGCTGATCGAAGATCACCGGCATCAATCGCTGCCCCTGGAAGTCCTCAGCCGGGGCACTCGCGAAGCCGTTTACATCAGTCTGCGCCTGGCGCTCGCCGCTTCTTTCGGCCGCAAGGGCGCGAAGTTGCCGCTGGTGCTCGACGACGTGCTGGTAAACTTCGACGCCGGCCGCGTGCGGGCCACGGCTCAGGTGATGTACGAATTTGCGAAGGATGGTCACCAGGTGATTCTCTTCACCTGCCATGAGCACATTCAGCAGATTTGCGAAGAAGCAAACTTCGTCGCCCGCAACCTGCCGAACCGCGGCACCACGGTCGACGTCATCCCCGCCGAGCCGGCGAAGAAGAAAAGGAAGAAGGCCGAGCCGCCGAAGATTGAGCTGCCGCCTCCTCCGTCTCCGGTGGAAGAACCGAAGCGCGAGCGGATCACCGTCGATCCCAACGAACTGCTCGACAAAGCGTCGATCGAAGAGCAGTGGTACGATCCGACCAACGCCTGGCTGCTAAAAAAGCTGCCGCCGCCCGAGCCCGTCGTCAAGCACACCGACTATTGGCCACTTGCCGCCGCCCCCGCTCCGTCGCGCCCAGTCGTGATCGCCGCTCCCGAGCCACCGCCGCAACCGCGCGTTAGCGGATATGCATGGGGCGTGACTGAACTGCCCGACACGTGGGCGCTCGCGGCGCCGCCAGCGCCATTGCCACCTCCGCCACCCACGCCGAGCTACGAAGTCTTTTCGTTCCCCTACTTGCCGGAACCGGTCGCGGCCCCCGCGCCGCCTCCGCCGCCGCGGCCTGAAGCCATCGCGCCCCCCAAGCCCATTGTCATCGCGCCGCCGCCTCCTGCTCCTTCAGCTCCGCTGGTGATTGAGCCGATCTATGTCGCGGTTCCTCCCGAACCGGTCGTCGTGCAGCCCGAACCCGCGCTCCAGCCTCCGGCACCGCCGGTTGCGACGAAATCGGAATCGCCGCGGCGATTCACTTGGGAATCACCCGAGATGTATTAGGAAGAGTAAGCAGCGCTCTAATGCACGCGCATGCCTGGCGTGGCGCCTTCATCGAGGGCG
>Ga0196963_10002565_pt1 | contig 10778 bp, 11 predicted proteins | sample S1_5metaG_FD_148600 | JGI IMG/M metagenome (GOLD analysis project Ga0196963, IMG submission 148600) | Soil microbial communities from Anza Borrego desert, Southern California, United States - S1_5 | ecosystem: Environmental > Terrestrial > Soil > Desert | place: USA: California | collected... | reverse complement strand
CCATCACCGTCAGCGGCAGATAGGAAATGCCGAATTGCTTGGCCAAGCGGATGTGGGCCTGTTCCTGCGCGGCCGCCGGGGCGGCGGCGAAAGCGGCCACCAGGGCGAGCGCCGCCGTGAACATCGTGGCGTGGAATTTCGAGGGTGTCGTCATCGCCTTTGTCTCCCTGCTGGGGTCTCGTGAAGACCACGGAATACGCAAAAAAGGCACGCGGCGGACGCCAGAAGAACTAACGCCAGCCGTTAGAAATCTTGCCGCTTAAGGAGCCGTGCGGTGCTCGATCATGTCTTGTCCTCCCAGATATTTGTTTTCATCCATCCTATCACACCAGCAGGGCCGCACCGGACAGCAGCAGCAGGCTGAGCACGATGCGGCGGAAGCCCTTGTCGTCGACCCGCGCGTATAATTTGAGCCCGGCATAGGCGCCCAAGAGCAGCGCCGGAAGGCAGATCGCGAAAGCGATCCAGGTGTCCGTTCCAACGCCGCCCGAGGCGGCGAGCGTGGCCAGGGCCAGGCCCTGCATGGCGACGATGAAGGGCTGGTAGACGCCGCGCTGCTCGTCCTTCGGCCAGCCGCGCAGATTGCACCACACCGTCGGCAGGGCGCCGGACAGGCCGGCGAAGCCGCCCATGACGCCCCCGATCAGGCCGACGGCGCCGTCCGCCGCCTGGCCGCCGCCGGCAATCCGCGGCGGGTGACGCATCAGCAGCATCAGCACGCTGTATCCAACAAGGAAGGCACCGACGATCAGGCGGACGGTCGCATCGTCGAGACGCCCGAGAAGCGCCACGCCGAGCGGCGCGCCAACGATTCCGCCGACCAGGAAAGGCCAGAAGCGGCGCCAGACAATGCCCTCACGCAGCCGGAAAATCGTCATCGACTGGGTGGCGAGCGAGCCCGCCAGCACCAGGGCTACGGCCGCCGTCGGCTCGAGCACGTGAAGATAGACGCCCGAGGCGATCAGGGCGAAGGCGAAGCCGGCGAGGCCCGAGGCGAACGCCGCCACGAAACTGGCGCCAGCAAGATAGAAGTCGCTCGCGGCCAGCATCGTCAGAGCCCGAGATTGAGAAGGAAGAGCAGACCGGCCGCGAAACCAAATCCCGCCGTGACCGCTACCGCCGTCTTCTGCCAGTCGCGCCAGCCGATGAATTCAAGCGCCAGAAGCCGTAACCCGCCCGCGAGATGCACGGCTAGCAACAGAACGAGGCCCGTTTCCGCCAGCTTGACCGCCGGGTGATCGGTCCAGCGCAGGAAACCGTCGAGCGACGCCTCGCCGTTGAGAGCGGTGCCAAGGGCGAGGAAATGCAGCGGCAGGAAGAGCGCGAGGCCTACGCCCGACAGGCGATGCACGGCAAAGGCAAGATAGCCGCGATGCGAGCGCGCCGGCCAGCCGCTGGTCGAGGCGCCGCTCACGCGAACACCGCCAGCGCCGCACGGAGGCCGAGAGCGGCGAGCAGGACACCGAACAGCAGCATCGTCAGGTCGAGGGAGCGCCCGCGCCAGGCCGTCATTTCGCGCAGCACGGTGCGCAGGCCAATCGGCGCGTGAACCGTTACCGCCGCCACGAAGAGCAGATAGAAGCCCAACCAAGCCGCCGAGCCGCGCGTGCGACTGAGGATTTCGGCCGCGCTGAGCCCCCCGCGCACGGCGTAGATCAGCGTCGCCAGATGCACGGCCACGCACAGCGCCAGCACCGCCGCCGAGCCGCGCTGCGCCAGCCACAGCCGTGTCTCGGTACGCGCCGTCATAGCCGGCCCTTGAGCGCCGCCGCCGTCGTGGCGCGCTTCAAGCCCGCGATCGACGCCGTGGGATTGATCTGCTTTGGACAATGCGTGCGGCAGCCTTCCTGGCTGTGGCAGGCGTGACAGCCGGCGTCACCCGCCACCGCCGCGAGCCGCGCATCGTTGCCGGTGTCGCGCACGTCGTTGACCAGGGTCCAGGCCCGATTGAGGGCCGCCGGCCCCAGATAGTCGCGATTCCAGCGTACGATATCGCAGGCGGCGTAACACACGCCGCAGCCGATACATTCGATCCCCGCATCCGCCGCCTGCCGTTCGCGCGTGTCCGGCCGCACCGTGTGGAACTCGCGTGGCGCATCGCTCTCCGGGACGAAACGACCCCGCGCCTTCGCCCACTTGTCGAAGAACGGCGCCATATCGGCGACCAGGTCCTTGACCACGGGCAGATTGGCCAGCGGCGCCACCGTCAGCGTGTCGCCCTCGGCGACCTTGTCGACATGGGTGCGGCAGGTCCAGCGCGGCTTGCCGTTCACCGTCATGGCGCACGACCCGCACATGCCGACGCGGCAGGCGAAGCGATACGACAGAGTCGCGTCGTGATGGCGCTGGATCCAGGAGACGACGTCGAGGACCGTCTGGCTGGCGCGACGCGGCACGGTGACGGTCTGGAAGTGGCCGCCCTCGCGGCCGCGCCAGACCCTCACCTCGAGCGTGCGCTCGTCAGGCACTCTGGTAGAGCTTGGTCAGAACGAATTCGCGATGACCGAGCGCCTCGGCGCAGGTGAGGCGCCCGTTGCAGGTGCGGATCGTGATGTCGATCAGCGCATCGCCCGCCTCGTCCATGGTCATCTCGCGGCGCAGGATCCCGGAGACGTCGAGATCGATGTGCTCCTTCATCTCGCGCGCCGTCTTCGGGTTCGCCGTGAGCTTGATGACCGGCTCGATCGGATTGCCGATGACGTTGCCCTGGCCCGTCGGAAACAGGTGGACGACGAAGCCGGCCGCCGCCTGCAAGGTGACGCACTCGGCCGCGGCGGATGAGCTGTCCATGAAGTAGAGGCCGGGCCCCTTGGTCGGTTCCTCCGCCGGCTTGAGCACATCGATGAACTTGGTCTTGTGGCCGATCTTCTGAAGATTGCCGAAGGCCTTCTCTTCGATCGTGGTCAGGCCACCGGCGATGTTGCCCTTGGTCGGCTGGGAATCACGCAGATCGTTGGTCTTGTGGCGCTCGATCATGGCGTTGTAGGCGGTCCACGTCGCCATGAACTTCTGCTGGATCGACTTGTCGATAGCACGAGCCGCGCAGACGGCCTCCGCGCCGGTGAGCTCGGAGGTCTCGCCGAAGCAGGTCGTCGCCCCCAGCGGGTCGAGCTTGTCGATGAGGTTGCCCACCGTCGGGCACGAGGCGAGGCCGGAGGTCGTGTCGCTCTCGCCGCACTTGGTCGAAACCCAGAGCTCGTCGATGGTGCAGCGCTCGCGCTGCTTCTCGGTCGCCCACTGGACGAATTCCTGCGCGGTGCGCGAGGCCGCGGCAATGGTGCCGATGTCGCCCGTACCTTCGATGGCGAAGCCCATCACAGGCTTGCCGGTCTTCTTGATGCCGTCGACGACGCGCCCCGTCCATTGCGGCTCGATGCCAATGACCACGACAGCGGCGACGTTGGGGCTCGAGCCCGTGCCGATCAGGGTGCGGAAGTGGAGCTCGAGATCCTCGCCGAACTGCAGACGCCCGTAGGCGTGCGGCAGGGCCAAGGTGCCCTTGATGTTGTTGGCCACCGCCTCGCAGGCGGCGTTCGACAGGTCGTCGAGCGGCAGGATGATGACGTGATTGCGCACGCCGACCCGTCCGTTTTCGCGCCGGTAGCCCCAGAAATCGAGGCTCTTGCCGTTGCGCTTCGATTTGGCGGCGGCGATGGATTTCTTGCCCTGAGCCATGGCTACCACCTCTTCGTCTTCATGTTGTGGATATGGGCGTGGCGGCCCTTGCCGATGGGCGCCGAGGCCATGCCGATGTCGTGGCCGTATTTGAGGACGGTGTCGCCCTTCTTGATGTCGTTGAGAGCGATCTTGTGCCCGAGCGGGACCGGATCCAGCGCCTTGATCGTGATCGTCGAGTCATCCTCGAGCACCCAGCCGGTGATCGTCTCTCCGGCCTTCACGGTCTCGACGACCACGACGCCGACCGTGTCGGCCTTGTCGTGGACGATGAAATGCGTCGTCGCCATCGCTCCTCCCAGAACCCTGCTTTGCACACGAGAGGCCAAGGCTAGGCCGCGTCCCGGAGCCGGTCAACGCCTATCTTCTATCTTATATAAGACTGCTCCTGCTAGGATGCGGGCCAATGGACGGAACGCCGGACTTCAAGCCGCTCTACCTGCAGGTGAAGGACCTGATGGTCCGGCGCCTGGCGTCGGGCGCGTGGCGCCCGGGCGAGGCGCTGCCCTCGGAATTCCATCTCGCCGACGCGTTCGGGGTTAGCCAGGGCACGGTGCGCAAGGCGCTCGATGAACTCGCGGCGCAGAACCTGCTCGACCGCCGCCAGGGCAAGGGCACGTTCGTGGCCCAGCACACGGCGCAGCGCGCGCTGTTCCATTTCTTCCACCTCGTCGCCGATGGCGGCCAGCGCGCCCTGCCGGGAGCGCGCATGCTCAACCTCGGCAAGGCCAAGGCCGACAAGCGGGAAGCCGCGCAGCTCGGCGTCAAGATCGGCGCGCCGGTCGTGCGCCTCAAGCGCCTGCGTCTGCTCGGCGAGCGCGTGGCGCTGCACGAGCGCATCGTGTTGCCCGGCGCGCTGTTCCCGTCCTTTGCCGACCGCATGCCGGTCGACGTGCCCAACGAGCTCTATCGCTATTACGAGGAGCGCTACGGCGTCACGGTGGCGCGGGCGGTCGAAAAGCTGAAGGCGGTGGCGGCGCGCGCCGACGAGGCCAAGCCGCTCGGCCTCAAGGCCGGCGCGCCGCTGCTCGAGATCGACCGCCTCGCCTACACGGTCGACGGCCGGGTCGTGGAGTGGCGCCTCAGCCGCTGCAACACGGAAGGGCACCACTACATCAGCGAGATCGTCTAGATCCCCATCGCCTTCATCTGGCCGGCGGGATAGCGCGTCCCAGCCGTCACGCCGACCGGAAACGCCTTGTTGAGCGCCCCGAGATCGTCGGCGCTCAGCGTGAGGTCGACGGCCGCCGCGTTCTCTTCCAGATACGTCCGCCGCTTGGTGCCGGGAATCGGGATGATGTCGTCGCCCTGGGCCAGCACCCAGGCGAGCGCCACCTGCGCCGGCTTGACCTTGAGCCTCTGCGCGATCTGCTCCAGCGGCCCGAGCAGCTTGACGTTCTTCTCCAGGTTCTCGGGGAAGAAGCGCGGATGCTCGCGACGCCGGTCCTTCTCGAGCAGCGTGTCGAGCTGCTTGATCGAGCCGGCAAGGAAGCCGCGGCCGAGCGGGCTGTACGGCACGAAGGCGATGCCGAGGCTGCGGCAGGTGGGGATGATCTCCGCCTCCAGATCGCGGCACCACAGCGAGTACTCGCTCTGAACCGCGGCGATCGGATGCACGGCATGCGCCTTGCGGATCGTGGCGGCGCCGGCCTCCGACAGGCCGAGATGGCGGACCTTGCCCTGCTCGACCAGCTTCTTCATCGCGCCGACCGTGTCCTCGATCGGCACCGAGGGATCGACGCGGTGCTGGTAATAGAGGTCGATATGACTCACGCCCAGACGCTTCAGGCTGGCCTCGCAGAACTCGGCCACCTTCTCCGGCCGCCCGTCGACGGTGCGATCGGAACCGGCGATCCGCAGATTGCCGAATTTGCTGGCCAGGAACGCCTTGTCGCGCTTGCCCTGGAGCGCCTTGTTGAGCAATTCCTCGTTCTTGCCCTGCGCGTAGGCGTCCGAAGTGTCGAGGAAGTTGATGCCCATCTCGAGGGCGCGGTGGATGGTGGCAATTGATTCCGGGTCGTTCGGCTCGCCGTAGCTCATGGACATACCCATGCAGCCCAGCCCGATGGCCGAGACCTGCGGTCCGTTCTTGCCCAAACGCCGTTGTTTCATCGTGTTTCCTCCACCTCATACCCGCGTGCGCGGATTTGTCTCGCGAAGCTAGGAGTCCGCTGGCGGGGAGTCAACGGAGCGGGGACGGTGCCCATCGTCGCCCGTCGGTACCCGGCGTTGCGGCATCAACGGGGAACCGCCTATAGTCCGGGCACATTTCTTCCTTACACGGAACTTCACCATGCCCCCGCCGCTCCCGCCGACGTTCACCACCCGCCCAGTCATCTCGGGGACCTTCGGCGTGGTTTCGTCCACCCACTGGGTCGCCTCGCAGGTCGGCATGTCGGTCCTGGAAAAGGGCGGCAACGCTTTCGACGCGGCGGTCGCCGCCGGCCTGACGCTGCAGGTCGTCGAACCGCACATGAACGGATTGGGCGGCGATGCCGTGATGGCCTTCCAAGCCAAGGGCGGCAAGGCGCAAATCCTCTGCGGTCAGGCCCCCGCCCCCGCCGCCGCCACCATCGCGCATTACAAGAGCGAGGGCCTCGACCTGGTGCCGGGTACCGGCTTTCTGGCGGCGGTGATCCCCGGCGCGTTCGACGCCTGGATGTTGATGCTGCGCGACCACGGCACGATGACTCTGGCCGAGGTGATGGCGCCTGCCATCGGCTACGCACGCGACGGCTATCCGGTGGTGCACGGCGTGGCAGCGACCATCGCCGCCGTCACTCCCTTGTTCCTCGATGAGTGGAAGACCTCCGCCGCGCTTTACCTGCCCGGCGGCAACGTCCCCAAGATGGGCGAGCTTTTCGTCAACCCGGAGCTGGCGCAGACCTATACGCGCATCCTAACGGAAGCCTCGGCCGCGGGTGCCGATCGCGAGCGTCAGATCGAGGCGGCACGCGCCGCCTACTACAAGGGCTTCGTGGCCGAGACGATCGAGAAATACTGCACGACGACCGCGGTGATGGACGCGACGGGCCAGCGCCGCAAGGGTGTGCTCAAGGCCTCCGACCTCGCCGGCTGGCAGGCGACCTACGAAGAGCCCGCCACCTACGAGTATCACGGCCTTACCGTGTGCAAGGCCGGTCCCTGGAGCCAGGGCCCGGTGCTGCTGCAGCTCCTCGCCCTGCTCAAGGGCTTCGACGTGCCGTCGATGGACACGACCGGTCCGGACTTCATTCATCTGCTGGTCGAAGCGAAGAAGCTCGCCTACGCCGACCGCGATGCCTGGTACGGCGATCCCGATTTCGTCGACGTGCCGCTCACGACGCTCCTCTCGGATGCCTACAACGCCGAGCGCCGCAAGCTGATCGGCGATACGGCCTCGCGCGAGCTGCGCCCGGGCTCGCCCGATGGCCGTACACCGCGTATGCCGCAGATCCGCAGCGTCACCGGCGCCATCGCCGGTGTCGGCGAGCCGACACGGGTCGAGCGCGAGATGAATGAATCCTATGACCGCTCGGGCGGGGCGGCGGCGCTGGCCGCGCGCAGCCGTGCGGCGCGTGGACCCGCCGAAGGCGACACCTGCCATCTCGACGTCATCGATCGCCACGGCAACGTGGTCGCGGTGACGCCGTCGGGCGGCTGGCTGCAGAGCTCGCCGGTCATCCCCGGTCTCGGTTTCTGTCTGGGCACGCGTGCCCAGATGTTCTGGCTGCAGGACGACGTGCCGTCGGCCCTTGCCCCCGGCCGCCGGCCGCGCACCACGCTCACCCCCAGCCTCGCCCTCGACAAGAACGGCGAAGCCATCCTCGCCTTCGGCTCGCCGGGCGGCGATAACCAGGATCAGTGGATCGCGCAGTTCTTCTTGCGCCATGTCGATCACAAGCTCGACCTGCAGGCGGCCATCGACGCGCCGATGCTACAAACCGACCATTGGCCGAACTCGTTCTACCCCCGCCAGGCTTCACCGGCGAAGGTGATCATGGAGAAACGCTTCTCGGAGGCGACCGTCGCCGAGCTCAAGAAGCGCGGTCACGACGTGCAGCTGGCCGAGCCCTGGTCGCTCGGGCGTAACTGCGCGGCGCGGAAGGACGGGAAGATCCTGCGGGCCGCGGCCACACCCCGTCTTCAGCAGGCTTATGCGGTGGGCCGCTAGGCGGCCGGATTGCCAGCACTGGCAGCGACGGTGTCCTGGCCGGGTATCTCCACGACGCGCGAGCCGGGAAAGCGGATACGCACGACCGTGCCCTCGCCGACGGCACTGTCGACCTCCAGCGCGCCGCCGTGCAGCTCGATCAGCTTGCGGCTGATGGCGAGACCGAGACCGGTGCCCTCCTGCTGGCGGGCGATCTGCGCCGTGGCGCGCTGAAACGGCTCGAACAGGCGCTCGATCTGCTGCGCCGGGATGCCGACGCCCGTGTCGGCGACCGCAACCAGAACATCCCCGTTGGTGTCGCGCGCGCCCATCACTTCGACGCGACCGCCGCGCGGTGTGAACTTGACCGCATTGCTGAGAAGATTGAGGAGCACCTGCCGGATAGCGCGCTCGTCGCCGATGACGTTCGGCAGCACGAATTGCGGCCGCTCCGCCAGCTGGACCTCGTTCTTCTCGGCGCGCCACTCGACCATCGCCAGGCATGAGTCGACGACGCTGCCGAGATTGACGATCCCTTCGTCGAGTTCGAACCGACCGGCCTCGATCTTCGACATGTCGAGCACGTCGTTGATCAGCGCAAGCAGATGGCTGCCGCTGGTGTAAATGTCGCGCGTGTAGTCGGCGTATTTCGGATTGCCCATCGCCCCGAACATCTCCGCCTTCATCATGTCGGAGAAGCCGATGATCGCGTTGAGCGGCGTGCGCAGCTCGTGACTCATATTCGCCAGGAATTCGGACTTGGCCCGGTTGGCGAGCTCCGCCGCTTCCTTGGCTTCGCGCAGCGCGCGTTCCGTGCGCTTCACCATGGTCATGTCCGTGGCGATGCCGCGATAGCCGAGGAATCGCCCGTCGCGGGCGAAGACCGGAAGGCCGCTCACCGAGAGCGTGGAGGCCTCGTCGCCCTCGCCGATGGAGTAAACGAGATTGTGGAACGGCAGGCGCGCCTCAAGGGTTTCCGCGTGCCGGCGCCACAGCGGGCTGTCGATGTCGCCGATGATGATTCCTTCTCGCACCAGATCGAAGCGGCTGCGCCCGAGAACCCGGCTCGGCGGCACGGCGGCCTTGTCGACGCGCGCGCCGGTGACGTGAGTGAAACGATGCTGCTCGTCGGTCTCCCAGAACCAGTCCGAGCCGAGCTCGGCATAGAGGCGGAACTTCTCTTCGCCGAGCCGCAGCTCTTCCGACAATGTCCGCAGATGCAGGAACTGGCGGCGCACCACGAAGGCAAGAGCGGCGACCAAGGCGAACGCCACGAGGGCCGCGCCGAGATGAATGGGGATCCAGGCAGCGCGCCCATGGTCGTGGCCGAGGATGAACAGGAGATCGCCAAGCACGGCGATGCCCAGCGCGGCAACGATGCACGCGATCAACCCGGCAACGACCACCGGAACGGCGCGCGAGCGGATCGAGACGGGATCCGAGGCACCGGAGGATGACTCGCGAAACGACATGCGTGTTCCCGGCAAACGCCGATGACCCCGGGCGAAATCGCGCCAAACAGCGTTTCGGCGCCGTATGACTTTTTCAGATGATGGTTAAGATATATTAAACAAAGCGCGGCCGTTGCTCGTCTGGAGCCCGCGACGCGCGATAGGGCTGTCAGCCGCCCTTCACCTTATACAGGGGTATTGCGGTGCTTCCGCCGAAGCGCGGGCGATCGGGCTCCGGGACGGCCAGGGGCGTCACTTCCTTGAACGACGCCAGGCAGCGCCGGGTCAGGTCCTGATATTCGCGGGTGCCCTCTTCCTTCCACGCGATCTCCTGTTCGGTCAGCGGACGCATCAGCTTCGCCGGAATGCCAGCCGCGAGGTGGCGTGCCGGAACCTCGAACCCCGCCTTGACGAAGGCCATGGCCGCGACGAAAGCCGACTCCCCGATCACACAGCCATCCATCAGCACCGCGTTCATGCCGATCAGGGCGTTGCGCTTGACCGTGGCGCCGTGCACGACCGCGCCATGGCCGACATGCGCGTCTTCTTCCATCACCGTGTCGGTGCCCGGAAAACCGTGCACGATGCAGCCGTCCTGCAGATTGCCGCCCTTCACCATGACCAGCCGGCCGAAATCGCCGCGCAGGCTGGCCCCCGGCCCGACATAGCAGTTCGGTCCGATGATCACGTCGCCGATGACACTCGCGGTCGGATGCACGAAGCTCGTCGGGTCGACGACCGGGACAATCCCGTCGATCTCATAGAAGGGCATGGATCAGGCCGCCGCCGGGACGCGCGACTGCGCCACGTGGAAACGCGGGGCCACGAAAGCGGCGTCGGTCAGCGAGGCATTGGCCGCCGGGTTGCAGCCGGTGGCATGATAGTCGCTGAAGGCGGCCGACTGGTTCACGTAGATCCCGCCGGTCAGGTTGCACGACAACGCCACGCCGGCGTCGGCGGCCGCATCGACCGCCTGCGCCACCAGGTCGCTGTCGGTGGAATAGATCGCGGCCGTGATCGCCCCCTTGGCGCGGGCCGCGGCCATCGCCCGGCGGACCCCGTCCTCGCCATCCTCGACCGGCACAAGATACGTCACCGGTCCGAACGTCTCGCTGCAGTAAACCGCCTCGCGCTTGGGGTCGACGCGCACGAGCAGCGGCGTCTGTACCCGCGCCCCGGCGAAGAGCGGGTGCTGCAATGCCGCCGACTGGCGGACCACCACGCCTTCGCGCGCCGCACCGTCGACACGCTCGAGCACGGCGGGGTTCTGGATGCAGCCCAGGATCTCCACCGCCCGCGCCGGATCGCCGAGCAGCTTGTCGATGGCGACGGCCAGGCCGCGCGCCACGTCGTCGAAGGATTGAGGGCCGGATTCGGTCTCGATGCCGTCCTTCGGGATGAAGATCGTCTTCGGCGTCGTGCACATCTGGCCGGAGTAGAGCGACAGCGAGAAGGCGAGATTCTGCAGCATGCCTTTGGCATCGGCGGTCGAATCGATGACGACCGTGTTCACACCCGCC
>Ga0196963_10002564_pt1 | contig 10778 bp, 9 predicted proteins | sample S1_5metaG_FD_148600 | JGI IMG/M metagenome (GOLD analysis project Ga0196963, IMG submission 148600) | Soil microbial communities from Anza Borrego desert, Southern California, United States - S1_5 | ecosystem: Environmental > Terrestrial > Soil > Desert | place: USA: California | collected... | reverse complement strand
CCCGCGCGCCGCCAAGAGGAGCGCGTCGGTGGCGATCGTCGGCGGCGGCATCGCCGGCCTGCACTGCGCGCACCGGCTCGCCAAGCTCGGCGTGCGCGCCGACCTCTACGACGCGGGCAAGCGCCTCGGCGGGCGCATCATCAGCGATCGCCGCACGTTCGCGCCGCTGCCGTGCGAGCTCGGCGGCGAGCTCATCGACACCGGGCACGAGACCATGCACCGCCTGGCCGCCGAGCTCGACATCCGCCTGCACGACTACGCCGAGGACACCGGACTCGACGGCATGGTCGGGTACGTGGGCGGGAGGAAGCTCGGCCGCGAGGAGATGGTCCTCGGCCTGGCGCCGATCGCCGCCGCGGTCGACGAGGCACTGGCGACGCTGAAGGATCCCGAGGCCGGCGTGACCCATGCCGACCCCAACGGCGGCGAGGCGCTCGACAAGCTCTCGCTGCGCCAGTGGCTCGACCAGATCGGCGCTCAGGGACCGATGCGCACCGTCGTCGAGGTCGCCTACACCATCGAGTTCGGCCTCGAGCCCGACGAGTGCAACGTCCTCAACCTGCTGATGATGATCGACAGCGAGGCCGAGAACCTGGCGCTGTTCGGCGAATCGGACGAGCGCTTCCATGCCGCCGACGGCAACGACGTGTTCACCAGCCGCCTCGCCGCCGGCCTCGATGGCGCGCAGGTGCGCCTCGACCACGCGCTGGAGCGCATCGCCGCGCGCGCCGACGGGACGCACCGCCTGTCGTTCGCGAACGGCCGCGAGGCCGACTACGAGCACGTCGTCATGGCGATCCCGTTCTCGATCCTGCGCGGCCTCGACGTGCAGGTCGAGCTGCCCGTCGCCAAGCTGCGCGCGATCGCCCAGATCGGCTACGGCGCCAACACCAAGCTGATGGTCGGGTTCACGAACCGACTGTGGCGCGCCGCCGGCTCGGACGGCCAGGTGTTCACCGACCTGCCGTTCCAGAACACCTGGGACACCAGCCGCATGCAGCCCGGCGACGCCGGCATCGTCACCCGTAGCCGATCTGGGCAGCACGCGCGCGACATCGCCGCGGGCAGCGCCGACAGCCAGGCGAAGGCCTTCCTCGCGGACTTCGAACGCGTCTTCCCCGGCGCGCGCGCGGCGGCGACCGGCGCGAGCGTGCGCATGGCCTGGCACGAGCAGCCGTGGGTGCGCGGCAGCTACTCGTCGTACAAGCCCGGTCAGTACACCGCCTTCGCCGGATCCGAAGGGGAGCGCGTCGGCAACCTGCACTTCTGCGGCGAGCACACCTGCCTCGACGCCCAGGGCTACATGGAGGGCGGGGCGCTGTCGGGCGAGTGGGCCAGCGACGAGGTCGCCGAGGATCTCGGCCTGAGGAAGGCGGCGTTCCGCGGCGGCCTGCGCCGCGACCGCCGGCTGGCGCGGCGCCGCGAGGCCCTCCAGCCCGCGCGGGCGTGAGACCAGGTACCCTCCCCCGGCTTTACTCCGACCCGCGCCTGGCGACCGTCGCGCGATGCCCGCGAGCGACGCATGAAACCGGGATTCGCGCGCACGCTGAGCGCGGCGTTCAACGCCCGGCCGTGGGGCCTGCTGGTGCCGCCGAACTGGATCATGCTCGGCGCCTTCGGCCTGCTCGGCGTGGTCAACCCGGGGTTCTGGCTGGTCGGCCTCGGCCTGGAGATCGGCTACCTCTACGCGCTGGCGTCGAGCGAGCGCTTCCGCGCCACGCTCGACGGCGCGACCGTCGACAACGAGCTCGAGTGGGCGGCGAAGCGCGCGCGGCTGCTCGGGCAGATCGAGCCCGAGGATCGCGCCGCGCACGAATCCTTCGTCGCCCGCTGCCGCGAGATCGTCGCGCACCAGGCGGCCAGCGACGGCTCTGCGGCCGACGAGCAGGCCAAGGGCCTGGCGCGCCTGGCCTGGGTGCAGCTGCGCCTGCTGGCCGCGCGCACCGCGATCCGCCGCGTCGTCCGCGACGCCGACGCGCGCGGGCTCGATCGCCGCATCACCGAGCTGGAGCGCAGCCGCGACGCGGCCGCCAGCGACGAGCTCAAGCGCAGCCTCGAGGGCCAGATCGAGATCGTGCGCGACCGCGCCGCCCGCCAGCGCGAGGCCGGCGACAAGCTCGCCTACCTGGACGCCGAGCTCGAGCGCCTGCGCCAGCAGGTCGAGCTGATCCGCGAGCAGGCGCTGCTGGCGCACGACGCCGGCGGCGTGTCGCGCACCATCGACGCGCTCGGCGACACGCTCGGCGAATCGAGCCGCTGGATCGCGGAGCAGCGCCAGCTGCTCGGCGAGGTCGACGATCTGCTGTCCGAGCCGCCGTCGCCGAGCGCCCTGATCGGCGCCCCCAAACGTCGCGTCCCCCAGGCCGAGGAGCCGTCATGAATCCCATCCGTCATCCGCGTCACGGCGGCGCCGCCGGCGCCATCGTCACCATCCTCCTGGTCCTCGGCCTCGTCGCGCTGGGCGCGTGGGTGGTCATGAAGGGCGATGCCGCACCGACGGATGGCGGAACCGCGCCATCGACGGCGGCTGGCGCGGGGGGCGGCACCACCGAATCGGGGGAAGCGCCGGACGCGACCGCCCTGGTGGAGGTGAAGGCCGGCATCCCGCAGCTCGCCCCGGCGCTGGCGTATGAGCCCAAGGGCGACGTCATCGAGGTCGACATCAGCGAATACGCCGGCTATGCCGGCCTGATCGTCGCCAACGGCGGCATGGCGCCGAATCCCGAGTCGTTCTTCGCCAAGGAGTACGGCTTCCAGGTCAAGCTGTCGCTCAGCGAGACCGAGAACTGGTCCGAGCTGAACAACGGCCGCTTCGCCGCCGCCGCGACCACCGCCGACGTCCTCGCCGTGCTCGGCAGGCAGTTCCAGGCCGTCGTGCCCGCGCAGATCGCGTTCTCGCGCGGCGCCGACGGCGTCGTCGTGCAGAGCGCGATCCGCAACGTCAACGAGCTCAAGGGCAAGGTGCTGGCGTGCGCGCAGCACAACGAGAGCGAGTTCTTCATCCGCTACCTCGCGCAGGAGGCCGGTCTGAAGGTCGTCATGCTCGACGCGCTCGGCATCGCGCCGAAGCCGGACGAGGTCGGCCTGGTGTTCTGCGCCGACGCCTTCGCGGCGGGCGACCTGTTCGCGTCGGAGCTGGAGCGGCCGCAGCCGCGCCTGGCCGGTTGCGTGACCTGGGCGCCGAAGACCGACGAGGTCGTCGAGGCGTCGGGAGGTCGCGCGCGCATCCTGACCACGAACAAGAACCTGCTGATCATCGCCGACGTGCTGGTGGTGAACAAAGGCTTCGCCGCGGCGCAGCCGAAGAAGGTCCAGGGGCTGGTCCACGGACTGCTGCACGGCAACCGCCTGGTCCGCACCGACCCCAAACCCTGGCTCAAGCTGATCGCGACCTCGCTGTCGGTGCCCGGCGGCGAGGCGTGGAGCGAAGCCGACGCCGCCGACGAGCTTACGCGCGTGCACCTCTCGAACCTGCCCGAGAACCTCGCCTTCTTCTCCGGCACGATCGACTCCGCCGGCAGCTTCGGCGGCATCTACCAGTCGTCGGTGCTGGCCTACGGGCCGGGCATCATCACCGACCCGATCGATGCCGAGCGCTTCATCGACTACACCGCCCTCAAGGCGCTGGACGCGGCCGGCCACTTCAAAGGGGAGAAGCTCGCCATCGCGCCGATCAAGAGCAGCACCGCCAGCGCGATCGAGGGCTCGCAGCTGCTGTCGAAGGACATCCGCTTCCTCTTCCAGCCGAACTCGGCGGTGCTCGACATGAGCGACGCGAGGAACCTCGAGTGGCTCAAGAGCATCCGCTCGTTCCTCCAGGTCAGCCCCGGCTCGATGGTGCTGCTGCGCGGTCACGTCGATGACACCCAGCGCGGCGACTTCCAGGCCCAGGGCGGCGACCAGCTGGTGCGCTCGATGGCGCTCAAGGCGATGGAGCTGTCGAAGCAGCGCGCCGCGGCGGTGCGCGCGCAGCTGGTCAACGAGCTCAAGGTCGACCCGGCTCGCCTCGAGATGGTCGGCCGCGGCTGGGAGGAGCCGCTCGGCGGCCAGCCGGAGCTCAATCGCCGCGTCGAGGTGCAGTGGTTCACCCTGGAATGAACGCCCGGCGGCGACCGCGGTCCGAAGATTAGTTAACGATCGTTTGCAATCGGCCGTCCGCCGCCATAACCGGCGCCGGAGGCCCCCATGAGCGATCTCGTCAGCGCACCCGCTCCGCGCGTCGGCGACCGGCCGGCCACCGCGCCCTGCTATCACGGGGGCGCGTTCTTCGACGCCATCGGCAGCGACTTCCGCGACCTGTCGCGGCGGCATGCGGTGGTCGCCGCCGATGTGCTCGACGCGTGGTTCGATCCGTCGCCGGTGGTCAGCGCCGCGCTGACCGAGGCGCTGCCGTGGCTGCTGCGCACCTCGCCGCCCACGCAGGCCGAGGGGCTGGTCGCGACCATCGCCGGGGCGCGCGGCCTCGATCCCGACGCGATCGCCGTCGGCGCGGGATCGTCCGACCTCATCTTCCGCTGCTTCCAGGCCTGGCTGACGCCGCGCTCGCGCGTGCTGCTGCCCGATCCCAGCTACGGCGAATACGCGCACGTGCTGACCCACGTCGTCGGCTGCCGCGTCACGCGCTTCCCGCTCAGCCGCGCCGAGGGCTGGCGCATCGACCCGGGCGCGCTCGCCGCCGCCGCGTCGGGGCACGATCTGGCGATCGTGGTCAATCCGAACAACCCGACCGGGCGCCACCTGCCGCGCCGCGAGCTGGCGGCGGCGGTCGCGGCGGCTCCGCGGACGCGCTTCTGGATCGACGAGGCGTACATCGGCTATGTCGGCGACGACGAGTCGCTCGAACGCCTGGCGGCGACGCGCGACAACCTCGTCGTGTGCAAGTCGCTGTCGAAGGCGTACGCGCTCAGCGGCGCGCGGGCCGCGTACCTGACGGCGGATCGGGCGCTGGTCGCGCGCGTGCGCGCGCTGACCCCGCCGTGGGCGGTCGGCCTGCCGAGCCAGGTCGCCGCCTGCGCGGCGCTGAGCGATCCCAGCTACTACCGGACCGCGTGGCAGCGCACGCACCGCCTGCGCCGCGCGCTGGTCACCGCGCTGCGCCATGTCGACGGCCTGGGCGTCGAGGGCAGCGACATCAACCTGGTGCTCGTACGTCTCGCGCCGTGGCTGCCGGACGCGGCGACGATCGTCGGGCGCATCCGCGCGCGCGACGTCTTCGTCCGCGATCTCGCCAACCTCTCGCCGGCGTTCGGCGACCGGACCCTGCGCATCGCGGTCAAGGACGCGCACGGCAACGCGCGCGTGGTCGCGGCGCTGGCGGCCGCCCTCGATCGATGACGGCCGCCGCTGCGCTCGGCGATTCCGGTGTGGCGCGCGGGCGACGCGCGGACCGTCAATGCGTGGAGATACCCGTGGGCGGCGCCGGCACGCCCCCTACCCTGCCCGGCGAGGTCTCCAGCCATGCCGATCCACGCCGCCGCGACGCGCCCGCTCGCCCTGCTCGCCGTCACCATCGCCGTCCTCGCCGCGGCGGCGAAGGACGTGCCGCTGGTGGTCGCGCCGTCGGCCAACAAGGGCAAGCTCGACGCCTACCACGTCCAGACCGGCATCCCCGGCGCGAGCTACAACGTCAACGCGAAGTTCTACGACGCGGAGCGGCCGGCCGGCCTGCACGTCTACTTCGGCTCCGAAGGCGCGAAGGAGAAGGACGAGACCTGGCGCGAGTTCGAGGAGCCGGCGCTCAAGCGCCACAACCTCGTCGGCATCAATCTCGCCTTCAAGGACGGCGACTACCGCCAGGACACCTCGGGCAAGATCAAGGCGGCGCGCATCGCCTGCGCCCAGGTCATCGCCGACTATCCGCGCATCATCCCCGGGCGCGGCATCCTCGCCGCCTTCTCGCAGGGCGGAGTGGCGGTCGCGCAGTGGGTGGCGGCGGGGAAGGAACCGAGCCCGGCGTTCCCGTTCAGCCACGTCTCGCTGTATTCCACCGAATTCCGCGGCACGCCGCCGGAAGGCGGCGGCCTGAGCTGGTTCATCGGCCTGGGCATCAAGGAGTGGGAGCACGGCGAGCAGATGACCGCGAGCCAGTACGCGCGCGACCTGATGCAGCAGCTCCTGCTGCAGGCGGCGAAGAAGAACGGCTGCCAGGACGTCTACCTCTCGCTGTGGGACAAGGGCCATGAGCTGAAGATCGCGGAGGTCGCGGCGTCGAGCGAGGTCTTCGCGCGCAGCGAGATCGCCCTCGCGCCGTTCGTGCATCCGGCGGATTTCGCCGACGGCCCGGCGGCGAAGTGGGTCGCGGCGGCCAACGCGCATGCCTTCGGCGCGGCGCTCAACGGCCTCGACAAGCTGATCGACGAGCCGAAGACCGCCGAGTCCGATCGCGTCCGGCTGATGGATCTGCGCGGCCGCATCGCCGGCCGGATCGAGGACCTGGCGGGCCTGGTCGAAAGCCTGCGCGAGAGCGATCCGATGCTGGCCGCGTATTATGCGCGCCTGGGATCGGCGCAGCTCGGCAAGCACGAGAAGGCGGCGCAGTTCACCGCCGTGCTCTCGGCGCTCGCGAAGGACGACCTCTACGTCAAGGCGGCGCGGGCCCACGAGGCCTTCGTCACCGCCTTCGCGTCGTTCATGCCGCCCAAGCCGATCCTGGCGCCGGCGCAGAAGGATCTCGCCGCGCAGATCTCGGCAGCCGGCCCGGAGAACGCCGCGACGATGCGCATGGCGCGCGCGTTCTGCGCGCTGCCGGCGCGCTGAGTCCGCCTCGAAGCTCGAAGCTCGAAGCTCGAAGCTCGAAGCTCGAAGCTCTGCTCGAAGCTCAGAGCTTGAATGCCGTCTTCACCGCGCGCATGCGTCCTTCGCCCTCGGCGGCCGCGGCCGCCGCGTCGCCGCCGAGCAGCGCCGGCGGCGGCGGGGCCACCAGCTCGGCGCGCAGCCGCACCGGTTCGCCGCCGCGCAGCAGGGTGAGCTCGACGCCATCGCCGGGGCGGTGGATGGCGACCAGCAGCTGCAGGTGCTGGGGCGAACGCACCGCGACGCCGTCGACGGCGAGGACCAGGTCGCCGGGCTGCATGCCGGCCTCGGCGGCGGGGGTGTCGTGGTCGACGCGCTCGACGTGGCTGCCCCGCGCGTGGTCGAGGCTGCGCGCCTGCACCTCCTCGCGTGTCGGCGCGCGCACCGTGACGCCGAGGCGGACGCGGTCGATCTTGCCCTCGGCGATCAGGCGCTCGCCGATCGCCATGGCGAGGTTCGACGAGATCGCGAAGCCGATGCCGATGTTGGTGCCGCGCGGGCTGAAGATCGCGGTGTTGATGCCCACCAGCCGCCCGTGGGCGTCGACCAGCGCTCCACCCGAGCAGCCGAGGTTGATCGGGGCGTCGGTCTGGACGTAGTCCTCGAGATCGGCCGAGCCCATGCCGCGGCCGGTCGCGCTGACGATGCCCAGGCTGACCGTCGGGCCGATGCCGAAGGGATTGCCGAGCGCCAGCACGACATCACCGATCGCCAGGCGATCGCTGTCGCTGGCCTCGATGGTCGGCAGCGAGCGGTTGAGCTCGACCTTGAGGACGGCGAGATCGGTCTCGGCATCGACGCCGATGACCCTCGCGTCGAGGGTCTCGTCCCATCCTGGCAGCTGGACGCCGATCTTGTCCGCGAACTCGACGACGTGGTTGTTGGTCAGGATGTAGCCATCGGCGCGCACGATGACGCCCGAACCGATGCCTTTGCAGACGGCGTCGTCGCCGGGCGCGGCCGCGATGCGGTCGGCGAGCGCCGCGGGCACCTCGCCGCCGGTGATGTGGATCTCGGGGATGATCGTGACGACGCACGGCATGGCCGCGTCGACCGCGCGGGCGTAGCTCGACGGCCCGGCCGGCGCCGTCGTGGCCATCGCGGGCACGCTCGGCGGCGTCGGCTGCAGCGGCGCCAGCCTCGAGGTGGTGGCGATCGGATCCGCGGGTCGCTGCGACCAGCCGGGCGCCGCGCCCGCCACGTACGCCGCCAACGCCATCACCGACAACAGGATCGCGGTGCGCATGACCATTCCCTTTTCCGACATCCGAACCGATCCACCGCACAGCTCCGCCACCGCGCCAGCGATCAACGTCCAGGATCCTAGTTCACGCCGCGCGAGCGATCCGCGGCATTCGCGGCGTCCTGCACATCGAGGCGGCGCGTTCCGGCCGGCGGACTCAGCCTCGGGCTGTGCCCGCGGGCCAGACGCGCTGCGCGACGAGCTCGCGCAGCGCCAACGCGTCCCAACCCTTGTTCGCAGCCGGATTCGCCGGGCTCGGATGGGCGATCGTGGCGACGCGCTGGCCGGGCAGCGCCGCCGCGGCGCGCTGGGCGGCGAACTTGCCGACGCCGACCACGACCTCCGGAGCCAGCGCGCCGACCACGGCGCGCAGGTGGTCGTCGCACGCGGCGCCGATCGCCTCGCGTTCGTCGCCGGGCAGCTGGTCGGGCGTGCGGTTCCTGCCGCCCGTCTCGATGAACAGCAGGGGGCACCAGTTGACGACGTAGTGCTCGGCGAAGAAGGCGTCGGCGTCGGCGAAGCGCCGCGCGAACAGCCCCCACAGCCGGCGACCGCTGACCTCGCTGCGGGTGCAGGCGAGACCGGTCACCGGGCGCTTCGCGTGCTGGTGCTCGGGCGTACCGATCGGCGCCGAGAGGCGCAGCCAATCGCGCACCGCCGCGACCTCGCCGAACGGGATCCCGGTCTGGGCCATGCCGAAGGGCCCTGGATTCATGCCCAGGAACAGCACGCGCTTACGCGAGGCGGCGAAGCGCGCGATGTAGGCGGCGTGCATCGCCCCCGCGTAGCGCAGCGGGTGGTACACGTGGCTGACCGGCGGGGCGCAGCGCACGTCCGCGCAGCGTTCGGCGAGCGCCGAGGCGGCTGCGGCGACGGCGTGCGCGATGGTGGCCATGCCCCCAGTGTGCCAGCGGCCACGCGCCGTCGAGCGGTTGCAGGTGTGCCAGTTCCGTATCCCTGCGAGGGTCCTCGCCGGTACGAACTATCCCCGGTGCGACGAGCACCGTCACCGGGTGTCCGCACCCACACAAAGGAATGGTCCCATGAAGAAGAACCTGCTGTTCGGCGCGCTGGCCGCCGTCGCGATGCTGGTCGTCGGCTGCAATGACGGCGACACCGCCGGCGACAAGATGGAGCGCGGCGCCGAGAAGACCGGCGATGCGATCGAGACCGGCGCCGACAAGACCGGCGACGCGATCGAGAACGCCGGCGACAAGACCCAGGACGCGCTGAAGTGAGCGTTCCCGCCGCCGGGGGCGGATGCCCCCGGCGGCGGCTTCACGTCGGATGCACCGCGTGCGCGTTGACGGCCTGATCGGCCAGCGCGGTCAGCCGGCGATCGTATTCGCGCTCCTCGTCCAGCGCCTCCTGCATGAGGCCGGCGAGATCCTCCCGTCCCCAGGCGTGCGCCCAGGCGCGCGCGCACCCGTAGCCCGCGATCTCGTAGTGCGCGATGTTCTGCGCGTAGGCGATCAACGCCGCGTCGAGCACGTCGGGATCGCCGCGCGCGGCCATCAGCAGCTCGCACTCGTGCGCGATGCCGCGCATCGCATGGCTGACCACGCGCTCGGGGTGGGCGCCCATCAGCGCGAACGCCGCCTCGAGCCGCTCGATCTGCCCGGTCGTGCGGTCGTGGTGCTCCTCGATGAGGTCCTTCAGCTGCGCGTCGTGCGCGGCGTCGCGCAGGCGCGGCAGGAGGTCGTTCAGGCGCAGCTCGATGTCGAAGAGGCTCTTCAGCTGGCAGCGGATGAGGTCCTCGATGGTCTCCAGATTCGTCTCGGTGATCCAGGTCATGGCGCTCTCCTCGGCGGTCCCGGGCGGGATCATCGCTGATTAGATCGCTCGGGACGAGCCCGCGACCGGTCGATCGCGTCGTCCTGAACCCAGCGGATGCGTTCCGCCGAGGCCGGTCGTACGCGAAGGGCAGCGGCTTCAGCGCCACGGCGCGATGACGCCCTGGCCATCGCGGACGAGCAGGACTCCGACCAGCTTGCCGTCGGCCGACGCGACGGCGGCGGCGCCGTGCCACGATGCGGCGAAGGAGAACGACGCGTCGATCGCCCAGCGGCCATCGTTGTCGAGGGTCAGGCGCGGCGCCGACACCGGCAGCGGCTGGTCCGACGGGTCGGCGACGAGCACCAGGTCCTCGGGCGTCATCGCCACGCGCATGCGTTCGCTCGGCCACGGCGTGACCTCGGGGCTGATCGGCAGGAACGCGATGCCGTCGCGGTTCCAGGTCGGCGGCGTGGTCAGCGGGTAGCGCGCGCCGGCGACCTCGAGCGCCAGGGTCTTCTTCTTCGCGTCGTCGGGCGCGGTCACCAGTTCCGCAGGGGCGATCAGGCCGCCGGTGACGACCAGCACCCAGCCGGTGCGGCGCTCGGCGCGATCCCACAGCCAGCGGTCCTCGTCCCACGCCAGCGTCGCGCGCAGCGGACGCGGCAGGGCGAGCTCGCGCGCGGTGGCGTCGGGCTCGAGCGCCAGGGACGGCTTCCACGTCAGCCATTCGTCGTCCGCCTCGCCGTGCAGGGTGAAGCGGTGGCCGGTCATCACCGCCGGGCCGGCATCGGGCGGCGTCGCGAAGGCGATGCCGCCTCCGGCCAGCGCCTCGAGCGACGACATGCGGACGGTGATGCCGGTGATGCCGGCGTCGATGCGCAGGCCGCCGGCGTCCCAGAACTTCGTGCCGGTGCGCACCAGGCGCGCGTATTCCGGGCGCACGCGGACGCGCGCCTCGATCGCGCTC
>Ga0196963_10002563_pt1 | contig 10782 bp, 7 predicted proteins | sample S1_5metaG_FD_148600 | JGI IMG/M metagenome (GOLD analysis project Ga0196963, IMG submission 148600) | Soil microbial communities from Anza Borrego desert, Southern California, United States - S1_5 | ecosystem: Environmental > Terrestrial > Soil > Desert | place: USA: California | collected... | reverse complement strand
TTGCAGGGAGCAACCGATTTGAAGGTGAAGGACTGGCAAAATATTGGCGCTCCTGTGCTCGCCAGCAGCGGCCAGGTTGAATTTCAGCACGACCCGGATGGCAGCGCCCGCTTCTTTCGCATCCTCGAGCTGCCCGGCGCCCCAGAGGTGCCTCAGCCGCAGATCACCTCCGTGGCAGCGCAGGGCGCGAAGGTTAACGTGACTGCCTCGCTCGCTGAAGGGTACACCTACCAGCTTCAAACCCGCACAAACGAGACATCTGAGTGGCAGGCCATCGGCAAGCCAGTCACTGCCGTCGCCTCCACCGCGGTTTTTGTGGATGCCTCAGAGGGCGCTTCGATCAGCCGGCAATATCGTCTCGCGCAAGTCAACGAACTTGAAAGCTTCGTTAGCCCCGAGGCTCTTTCCTTCCCTTTGACCAATGGGCTCGTTCAGGTCAAAGGAACGAATGTCGTGGATGGCCAATTTTACCAGGTCGAATACTCCACGAATCTGCTCGGGGCTGAATGGAAACCCATTGGCGGCGCCATTCGGAGCGTCAACTCGACAGTCACAGTGAACGACAAGCCGTTTAACGCTCTGCCCCGCACATACCGGTTGCGCCACTTGCATGCGCCAAAGATTCTGCAGCTTATTCCAGACGAGTTCCGCATGACCGTCGTGGCGACGGCCAAGATCGACCACAAGTATGCGCTTGAATACAGCAACTCGTTAACGAACCAAACATGGTATCGCGCAAGCGCCAGTGTCGTCGCTGAAGGGCCTGCCGTTGTGTTGAAGGATAACGCGATCAGTCGAACCAGCCGGTATTATCGAGTCGTCCCCGTCAATCCTTAGCCGCCTCGAGCGCCACCGCGCAGTGTTTGTAGGAGGGCTGGCGTGAGTGCGGGTCCACGCATGTCAGCGTGAGCCGGTTGGCCTCATGGTAGTGCATCGGGATGAACAGTTGCCCCACCTGCACGGTTGGGGAGATCACTGCGTTGGCGATAAGTTCGCCCCGGCGTGACTTCACCCTGACCTTTTGTCCCGGCTTGAGCCGAAGTCGCTTCGCGTCGTTCGCGTGGATTTCGACGTAACAGTCGTGTGGGTGCAGCTTTCGCAATACCGCTGATTTCCCCGTGCGTGTTTGTGTGTGCCACTGCGCCGAAGAACCGCGCCCCGTGAGCAGGACAAAAGGGTAGGCGGCATCCACCGGCTCTGGGGGCGCTTGCGGTTCAACAAAGTGAAACTTCGCGCGCCCATTCGGCGTGTAAAATTTGCCGTCTTCAAATAGCCGACGGTGTTGCGCATTCAATGCCAGCCCTTTCGGGCAAGGCCATTGCACACCACCCTTCGCTTCGAGCATCTCGTAACCCGTGATGCCGCTGATGTCGCATGGCTGGCCTTCTGTCACTTTCGTTAACAACCGGAACACCGCCTCGGGTGTTTCCCACGCCGCGAACAGATCGGCGCATCCCCAATAAGCCGCCACGAGTTTGAAGATGTTGAAATCCGAGAGAGCTTCACCGGGAGCGCGCGAGACCTTGCGCAGGACACCGATGCGCCGTTCCGAATTGATGAAGGTTCCTTCCTTCTCGCCCCATCCAGCAGCGGGAAGCACCAGATGCGCTTGCTGAGCCGTTTCCGAAGTCGCGTACATGTCCTGCACCACCAGGAACTTTAGCTTTCGGAGGGCTTCGCGGGCGCGTGTCTGCTCAATCCAGGAATGGGCGGTGTTGGTTGCGATGATCCAAAGGGCCTTGATCTCGCCAGCCTCAACTCGGTCGAGGATTTCGTCATACGCGAGGCTGTTCGAGTGCGGGATTGTCTCTTCAGGAATACCCAGTGTGGACGCGACTTTTGCGCGGTGAGCAGGGTTTAGAAAATCATGCCCGCCAAGCAGGTTGGTCGTATTGCTGAATAATCGAGATCCCATCGCATTGCATTGGCCGGTGATGGAGTTTGCCCCAGTGCCGGGCTTTCCGATGTTCCCCTTCATCAGTGCGAGGTTGATGATTGCTTGCGCCGTGCGGGTCGCCTGATGGCCTTGGTTCACTCCCATGGTCCACCAGAAGGAGACGCGCTTTCCGCATTTGATGGTCACCGCGAGCCGCAGAAAGTGCGCCATGGAGAGGCCGGTCTCGAGAACAACGCGCTGGGGCGTGAAGGGCGTAACGTGGTCTGCGAAGTCTTCGTAACCACTCGTGTGTGCGCCCACAAATGCATCGTCCACGGCGTCCTCTTCGATGAGAAACTGCGCAAGAGCATAGAACAAAGTCAGATCGGATTTGGGCAGAATCGGATAATGTTGCGTCGCGGAGAGCGCGGTTTCCGTGGATCGCGGATCGATGACAATGATCTCCGGGGTGTGTGGGTTACGAAGGATGCGCTGCCAAAGTATCGGGTGAGTGATGCAGAGGTTCGACCCGACAAGAACAATCACGTCTGACTCTTCAAAATCAGCGTACGTGTAAGGGGGCGCATCGAACCCAAATGATTGCTTGTAGGCAGCGACTGCGGTCGCCATGCACTGGCGCGTGTTCCCATCGCCGTGCCGGATGCCCATGCCGAACTTTGCGAGAGCGCCCAGAAAGGCCAATTCTTCATTGGGCATTTGGCCTGTTCCAATCCACGCGACGGAGTCCGGGCCGTGCTCTTCTTGTATCGCTTTCAGCCGCCCGGCAAAGGTCCGCATGGCGGTGTCCCAAGTGACAGGTTGGAATCCGCCGGACTCATCACGAAGCAAAGGGCTTGTCGCACGGTCGGCGGCAGCGAGAGGCGCAAGAGATTCCCACCCTTTGGGGCAAGCCATCCCTAAATTCACGGGATAAAGCGGATCCGGAGTAAGGTTTATGGCCGCTCCCTGGCGCAAATGAATTTTCAGGCTGCAACCTGTCGAGCAAAACCCGCAGATCGAAGTCGCCGCGCCATCAGGAGCCAACGCAACCGGCACCCTCCCGAGGCCGAAGCGACCTGGAGTTTGGACCAATTCCTCCGTCAAAGGACCGGCATGCTGTTGAATGGCGGGGAGCCGCGCCTTTGTTCGCTCAAGGAGCGTTGTGAGTGATCGCTTCATTTCACTCCGGGCATGCCGCCCTTTCCTATCGCCCTGAAGAACAGCCGCCGCTCCATGAATTCACCGACAAGCAGCAACCCCACTGCGACACCCGCCAGCACGACGGAATAGCCTGTGGCAAGCACAACCAGCGGGAGAGCTAACCCGCCAAGAACAAGGCAGAACATCCGCGCCCTCCGTTGAGGCGCCAGCGCGCCAGTCAGCAAACTGCGGCTTCGATTGAGTGCGGGTGTTCCCGCAAGCCGCTCCAGCGATTCACTTGCCATCTTTGCAAAAGCCGCAACCAGGATGGTTCCGATGAACGCAGTCCCGCTGGTGAGCAACCACATCGCGGCGCTTCCCAGCACCGCGCTCGTGCCGAAGAACTTCGATACCACGCGCTTGGTGGACCAAAACTCCCGCTGGGTTGCGGCGTAAACCATGATTGAAGTGGTCGTCGCCAGAACAGCCGCAACTGCGCAGGCGAGCGAGATGAGGGCTGTGGCGGCCGTAGGGAGAGGAAGAAAAAGGGCTCCAGTTTGTAGTGCCAGCGCCCCCGCGAACAAGCTGAAGGCGGCGATCTCTCGGCTCAACCAGGACGTTCGAAGGCCCAGAAACCACCGCCATGCCCCTTGTGGCCGACCCAGGTGGAACATGCTCGCGGCGAGCCCCGCCGCACAGCATCCCGCGGCGAGGAAGGTTGTCGCTTTATCATTTGGCGGAATCCACCCGAGTGCTTTTGCCACAAGGCTCAATAAGGACGCGCCCGCTGCCGCCTGCATCAGCACCAGGGTGATGACCAAAGGCCAGTGGTCCGCTGCGGGCCTCACTTCTTCCTGCTCGCCCCAAAGTGGGCCCGCCACGAAATTGCGTTGCGAAGAATAGATCGTGCTCGGCGCCGTTGCCGAGGGCGCAGGCGCGCCGGCCAGGAAAAGACCGCGAAATGCCCGGCTGCGAACCTCCTCCTTCCGCACGATGCGGATTGTAATGGCTCCATTTGGGCAACCCTGGACACACGCTGGCGCCTCTCCATCAGCCAGGCGCCCATGGCACATGTCGCACTTGCGTACGATCCCGCGCCTTGCCGAATACTTCGGAACATCATACGGGCACATCAGGCTGCAGTACTGGCAGCCGATGCATTGATCATCCAGATGCCGAACAATCCCGGTGACATCATCCTTGACGTAGGCTTTTACCGGGCAGCCATGCATGCAGCCCGGCTCGACACAATGATGGCAGGCTGTGGTTACGGTTTGAGTGACTGGTCTTGCGGTCGGACCGGATAAAAGTTGGCCAATGTCCCGCCATGTCTCATCGGCATCCAAGCCATTCAAACTATGGCACGCTGTGACGCACGCTTTGCAGCCGGAGCAATTGTCCAGATCGACCTCGAACGCATACTGCTCCCCAGGGCTTGGAGCGGTGAGCGGGATCAAGTCGCGGTAGTAATTCTCCAGAGCAGGCTTGGTTTCCTTTGAATGCCTGGCGCTGAAAAGATCGACTGCGGAAAGTTGCCGCTGCTCCTGCAGGAGCTTGTCAATCAGTGTTTGCTGTTCTGCGGAGTCGGTCATCCCGCGTTCGTGAAGAGCACCTGGAGGGTGTTGAGATCGTGGCGCGCAGTGAATTGTTGGAACGTCTCACCTTCATTCCTTCGCATCAAATACGCGTTCAGCATCTTCTCGAGGGTTGGCTTAAGCTGCTGGAAGGAGACCCCCGTGAAGACTTGTCTGCCAACGGACCGCTTCGAGCCAAACCCGCCTCCCACGAAAACGTGATAGCCCTCCATGGTTTCGCCGCTCACCTTCACCGTGGCGCCAAGCAGCCCAATGTCTCCGATGTAATGCTGCGCGCAGGAGTTAGGGCAGCCGGTCACATGAATGTTCACTGGCACATCCAGTGGAACTTTGCTTTCGAGATAATCCGCCAGTTCAAGGGCGTGCCTCTTCGTGTTTGCCGCGGCGAACTTGCAGTGCGCGTTCCCCGTGCACGCAACCAATCCCCCGCGCAAATTCGATTGCTGCCAATCCAAGCCCATTCTCACCAGCGCCTTCTTCACCGTTTCGACAAAGCCGGTGGGAATGTTCGGGATGATCAGATTCTGCCAGACGGTCAGGCGCAGTTCTCCGCTCCCATAGTTGTCAGCGAGGTCCGCGAGGCGAAGCATCTGCTTCGGGGTGATTTGGCCCACCGGCAGCGCCACGCCTATGTAGTGCATGCCCATCTGTTTTTGCGGATGCACGCCTATGTGCGAATGGGGTAATTCTTTGGGCTTTGCGGATGCTTCGCTGGGCGCCACCCGGAGCAGCTTCCTGCCGAGCCGCTTTTCAGTTTCCTCCAAATACTTCTCCAGTGACCATGTTTCCAGAAGGTGCTTTAAACGCGCCTTTTTACGGTCTGTGCGGTTGCCGTGCGCGATGTAAACACGAACCATAGCGACGAGCACGCTGACCAACTCTTGCTCGGGCACGAGCACGCCAAGATCATTCGCAAACGCTTTATGGCCAGTCGCCCCTCCGACTTGTATGCGGAAATAAACACCAGCCGTGAGGGCAGGAACCTGCCCCTCTGTTATCGCCACCGCCCTCGCACCGATGTCGTTTGTGTCTTCCAAGGTTCCGATCAGGCCACCGTTGTCGAAAGCTATGTTGAACTTCCGCGGCAGGTCGTAAAACTCGCGGTCGTTGAGAATGATCTGCGCAAGCTCATTGCAATGCCGGGACACATCAACCAACTCATGTGGATCGAAGCCGGTGGTTGGATTCGCCGTGATGTTGCGGATGTTGTCTGCGCCCGCGCCTCGGGTGTGCAGGCCAACCGATTGGATCCGGCGCAACACCTCCGGGGCATTCTGAATTTCGATCAACCGAATCTGGATGTTGGCGCGAGTGGTGATCTGGACGTACCCGCTGGTCAGCTCCTCAGCCACCTTGGCGATCTCACGCCATTGAAAGGTCTTTAGCTGCCCGCCCGGAATCCGAAGCCGCGCCATGTAGGCTTCCTTGTTCGGGCTTAGGTAAAAGAGGCCATTCCATTTAAACCGAAAGAGATTCTCACGATCGGGAACACGCTTCGCGTTCGCATGCTCCAGCAGCAACGGGTAGGCATCAAGAGGATGCAGTTCGCGTTTTACCCGCTCTTCAAAGATTAGATCTTCGACAGCTGTTTTGCCTGGCGCCGCTGCCGGATTGGGCGCCACATCGCTAAAGCTGAGGCCGCGATTGGCCAGCCCAGCAAACAAACCTTTGAGATAGGATGTCTGTTCGGGGCTGAGTTTCTCCCCGTGTATCTGGTCGAAAGGCAATGTCATTGTTAATACACGTCACGTTGGTAACGCTTCTCCGTTTTGAGTTTCTGCACGTAATCGGCGGCTGCGTCGCGCGACAGCCCGCCCGCGCTTTCGATCACTTCATGCAATGCGGCGTCGACATCCTTGGCCATGCGTGACGCATCGCCACACACGTAAAAGTGCGCCCCTTCCTCCAGCCACTTCCACAGCTCCGCCCCGCGCTCGCGCATCTTGTCCTGCACGTAAACTTTGGCTGCCTGATCCCGGGAGAATGCGAGATCCAGCTCATTCAGCACCCCTGACGCGACGAAGCTTTCCATCTCCGATTGATACAGGAAGTCCGTGGCTTTGCGTTGATCGCCAAAGAACAACCAGTTCTTCCCCTTGGCTCCTGTCGCTGCGCGTTCATGAAGAAAAGCCCGGAACGGAGCGATCCCCGTGCCGGGCCCAACCATGATGACTGGACGATCCGCATCCGCAGGCAAACGGAAGTGCGGGGACTTATGAACAAAGATCGGCGCGGCTGCGCCTGGGGAAAGTCGATCCGCCATATAGGTGGAGCAGACACCGCCGCGCCAACGACCATGCGCTTCGTAGCGCACGATCGAGACTGTTAAATGAACCTGCCCCGCATGCGCCGCAGGGCTTGAGGAAATCGAGTATAGCCGGGGCTGCAGCTTCTTGAGTTGAGTGACCAGCTCTGCTGCCGGCATTTTCGCCGACCTGGTCGCGGCCAGAAGATCAAGCAAATCCCAACTGCGAACAGCCGCCTCCCCGTTGTCCACGGAAAGAGCATTCAGCAGATCCCGCGAGAGCCTGGTTATGTCGAGCTTGTCCAGGAGCGCTTCGCGAAAGCTGATCTGCACTCCATCGAGGGAGAGAGTTGTGTCCCCATCGACCTCGAGAGCCTCTAAAATCGCGGAAACGAGCGCGGGATCGTTGCTTGGGAAAACTCCCAGCGCGTCCCCCGCGTCATACGAGAGGCCGGAACCCTCCAGCGAAAATTCAAAGTGCCGCGTTTCCTTCGCGGAGCCGGGTGCGTTTAAGATCCGTGCGGTTAGCAACGGCGCGGTGAATGGGCGCGAGCGCGAGTGGCCGGATGCCGGAAGGGCGATCGTTGATGCCAACAGATTGGATTGGACGGAGGATTGCCCGCTCCAGAACAGCTCTAGCCACGCCTTCGCTGTGGCCTCGTAATCCACATCGCATTCAGCGCACGGCGCGATGCGTTTGGCGCCCAAGGCAGCAAGTCGTTCATCGAACCTTTTCCCGGCGCCGCAAAAGCTGCTGTAGTTCTTGTCGCCGAGACCAAGCACCGCGAACTCCACGTGCGCGAGAGATGGAGCAGCCGGCGAGTTCAACGCGCTCCAAAATCCTTGCGCGTTGTCGGGCGGCTCTCCATCGCCCCAGGTGCTGGTGACAAGCAAAAGCCGTTTTTGCTTCGCCCAATCCACTTCACCATGCTTCGCGGCATCCAGCAGAAGTGCTTCGTAACCCCTGGCCGTTGCTTCCTTGGCGATCCGTTTCGCGAGACTCTCCGCTGTCCCAGTCTGGCTTCCCCAAAGAATCAACAGTGGACCGGCCTTTGGCGCCTCCAGAGCGGCTGGCCGTTGCGTGGCAGGATTTTCGATAGACGTAAACGAGAAGACACCCGCCAAAAAGCCATTGATCCACGCGCGTTGCTCCAGCGTGAAAGGCGCATTGCTCGGCAGGCACGGAATCTGTTGGAGCGAAGTCGTCATTGGGAAACGGTCACAGCTTCTTCACGCTCAACTCCCTTGCTCCCGGTCCTGGGGACCGGCGGCAAAGGCTTCTCGGGTTTCTTGTGCGCATGCACTTCCAGGAACTCGATGAGGTGCGCCCTCAGCTTGTAGTAATCCGGATGCTCCATGATCTCCTTGCGATTGCGTGGCCGTTCGAATGGAACAGTTAAAATGTCCCCGACCCGCGCCTCCGGCCCATCGGTCATCATCACGATGCGATCGGAGAGAAAGAGAGCTTCATCCACATCATGCGTGACCATCAGCGCCGTTTTTTGATCACGCCGCCAAAGATCCAACAACGCCTGTTGTAATTCGAACCGCGTTAGTGAATCTAACATTCCAAATGGCTCATCGAGCAGAAGCATCTTCGGAGATAATGCAAAAGCACGGGCTATGCCGACGCGTTGACGCATCCCCGCCGAAAGTTCAGACGGCTTTTTGCGCAGCGATTCACCCAGCCCAACCAGCGTCAAGTAATACTCAGCAATCTGCTCGCGCTCCTCTCTGGACGCCGTGAAGAAGACCTGGTTCACACCCAGCATCACGTTGTCAAAGGCGCTCATCCACGGCAGCAGTGACGGCGATTGAAACACCACACCACGATCCGGGCCGGGGCCCGACAACTCGCGCCCACCCAGCACGATGCCGCCTCCAGTAATCGAATTAAGCCCTGCAATCATCGAGAGCACTGTTGATTTACCGCAGCCCGAATGCCCGATCAGCGTGACGAACTCGCCCTTCTTCACCGACAAATTGAAATCCCGCACAATGACTGCTGGGCCCTTCGCGGTGGGGTACGTCTTGATTAGATCGGTAATAATTAAAAAATCGCTCATCGAAGGTCTCCAACTGGCTCTTTAGAGGTGGATGGTCTCGCGTTTAACTTCGCTGCGGCGCACGGGCCGCCGCCTGTTCCAGATTCCCATTGGGCGCGATAAGTCCTCAGGCTCAATGTCCGGGAGGACAAGTTTCTTTGTGACCACCGCCGTTCGCTTTCCACCATCGCCGAGCAAATAATCCACGACCGTGCGGCGCAGCTCCTTGAACTCTGGATAATGATTGATGGCCTTGCGATCTCTCGGGCGCGGAAGGTTCACTGGAATGCTCGGCCCGAGCGTCGCTCCCGGCCCTGCCGTTAGCGGAATAATCCGGTCGCCAAGCAGAATGCCTTCGTCCACGTCGTTCGTGATCAGCACCACAGTTTTGCGCGCCTCGCTCCAGATGCGCGCGATCTCATCCTGAAGGGTTCCACGCGTCAGGGCATCCAGCGCGCCGAGCGGTTCGTCCATCAAAAGAATCTGCGGATCCATGGCCAGGGCCCTTGCCACAGCCACCCGTTGCCTCATGCCGCCGGAGAGTTCGCTCGGTTTTTTGTCCCGGGCGCGGGTGAGGTTCACCATCTCGATATGCCGGGCGGTGTGCTGCTCTTTCTTGGCTGGAGCCCAGTTGGGGAAAAGTTGGTCCACAGCCAGGTAGATGTTCTCATGCACCGTCAGCCACGGCAGGAGTGAGTAATTCTGAAACACCACACCGCGATCCGGCCCCGGCTCAGTGATTTCCAGATCATTGAGCGTCACCGTGCCGGAGTCCGGCCGGAGCAAACCCGCGATGATGGAGAGAAGGGTGGACTTCCCAGCGCCGGAATACCCAACGATCGCCACAAACTCTCCCTTCTCAATCGAGAGATTTATATCCCGCAAAACCTGAACCGGGCCTCCCGCAGCGGCGTAGGACTTCGACACATTCTTTAATTCCAGAAAAGCCATTGGATTTCCTTTCGGGGCGGTTGTTTAAACAGCGCTGACGCGCTTCTCGACCAGGCCCATTAACCGATCGAGCACGAAGCCGACCACGCCGATGGTGAGGATGCAGAGGATGATGTGCTCGTAGATCAGAGCATTGTATTCCTGCCACAGGAACCCACCGACGCCCGGGCGGCCCGTGAGCATTTCAGCCGCAACGATCACCAGCCACGCAATTCCCAGGCTTAAGCGGAAGCCCGTGAACATGTAGGGCAGCGTTGCTGGTATCAGCACTTTAAAGAGCGTTTTCGTGCGCGAGAGCTTCAGCACCTTGGCGACGTTCAGGTAATCCTGTGGCACAGCGCGCACACCCATCGCGGTGTTTAAGACCGTTGGCCACATCGCGCAAATGGCGATGGTGAAAAGCGCGCCCAGTTCCGACGCCTGCTTGCCCGCATTAAGGAAAAGAACCAAACCGAGCGGAAGCCAGGCCAACGGCGAAACCGGGCGCAAAACTTGGATGAGCGGATCAAACGTTTTCGAGAAAATCTTCGAGAGCCCCAGCATGAAGCCCAATGGCACCCCGATCAGCAGCGCGATCGCGTAACCCTTCGCCACCAGGGTCAACGAATACCAGGTGAATCGCAGTATCCCTTGGTCCATTTCCCCCCGCTTGGCGAAAGGGCTCATGACGTATTCCTTGCTCTTCGCCCAGGTCTCTGAAGGGGAGGGGAGTTCTTTCGCCCAGGTGGCGCTGGATATTTGCCAAACCAGCAGAACAGCCATAGCCCCGAGCAACGGGAGAATTAACCAATCGAGCTTAAACTTACCTTCTTTCATATCGTTCTTGGATTATCGGGACGTTCAGCAACGAGCTGCTTGGAAAGGGGGCGTCCCCGCGCGACCGGGGACGCTTGTGCTTACGGGAGGCATGGGAGACCAGAACACACGCTT
>Ga0196963_10002562_pt1 | contig 10782 bp, 10 predicted proteins | sample S1_5metaG_FD_148600 | JGI IMG/M metagenome (GOLD analysis project Ga0196963, IMG submission 148600) | Soil microbial communities from Anza Borrego desert, Southern California, United States - S1_5 | ecosystem: Environmental > Terrestrial > Soil > Desert | place: USA: California | collected... | reverse complement strand
GCTGCTCGGCGACGATGAGGTGTACCGCGTGTGGGTGCGGGGGGCCGACCGGAAGCTGACTCCGACCGACCGAACCTTCCGTCCCGTCGCGGGGTTGACGTGCGTCGAGTTCCACGTCATCGCGGCGGCCCCGGCGGCGGCGGGGTTTGTGATCGCGGCCGAGCCCGTGACCACGCCCGGGGCGCGCGGACCCGCCGCCATGCCCGCGTCGCCGGTCGGGCCGCCGGTGCTGGAGTCCGAATAGTCCTCCCCCTTGTCCGAGGAGACTTGATATGTCGATCGAGACCGCGACCGAGCCGGGATTCGGGAACGTGCAGCGGCAGATGCGCTCCCTGATGGACCAGATGAAGAAGAACTTCTTCAACTTCTGCCCCTCCGAGACCTGGGAGCCGAGCGTCAACCTCTACGAAATCGAGAACGCCTACGTCGTCTGCGTGGACCTGGCCGGCGTGGACAAGGACAAGATCGACGTGGTCGTCGCCGACGGCCGCCTGCAACTCCGTGGGACGCGCGCCGTCCCGGCGCCCTCAGACCTCGAGGCGGCACTCACGCCAGGAGCAGGCCCGGGCCAAGGCCCCAAGGTTCGCATCCACGTGATGGAGATCGACCACGGCCCGTTCTGCCGCGAGGTGGACGTCCCGGAGAACGTCGACAAGGAACGCATCTCCGCGACCCACCGCAACGGGCTGCTCTGGATCGAGCTGCCCAAGAGCAGTTGAACACCCCAGGCGAGCTTAACAAACCGTCATCCTGAGCGCAGCGAAGGATCTCGCCTCGATCGAAATGGCCTGTTCGGCTTGCCAGGCAGGCCGCCAGGGCGAAGCAAGATCCTTCGCTCCGCTCAGGATGACGGTGAGGCGTTTCGGTAGCCACTTTAAGAACTGACGAGAACATTCATGGCGGAATCACAGGTCATCTCGCGGTCGCCGGAGGCGACGGTCGTGCGGCTCGGGGGCAACGGGCAACAGGTCACGATCCCCACGACGATCCCGATCCTCCCGATCCGAAACGTGGTCGTCTTCCCCGGCACCGTGATGCCGCTGAACGTCGGCCGGCCCAAGAGCAAGGCCCTCCTCGACGAGGTCATGCCAGGCGATAAAACGATCGGCGTCGTGGCGCAGAAGAATTCGGAATCCGAAGACCCGGGCTACCCCGACCTGCACACGGTCGGCGTCGCGGCGTCGATCCTCAAGCTGTTCAAGCTCCCGGACGGGAACCAGTCGATCATCGTGCACGGCCTGACGCGGTTCCGCCTGATGGAGCTGATCCAGGACGCGCCCTTCCTGATGGGACGAATCGAGATCCTCGAAGACTCGAATGACGCGAGCCCGGAGATCGAGGCGCTGGTCGGCTCGGTGCGGCAACAGGCGAACCGGGTGATCGAGTTGTCGCCCAACACGCCCGATGAGGCCGCGCAGGTCCTCAACAGCATCACCCAGCCGTCGGCGCTGGCGGACTTCCTCGCGGCCAACATCCAGGCCGACGCGGCCGAGAAACAGCGCGTCCTCGAAGAGCTCGACGTCGAAAAACGACTGCGCATGGTCGCCACGCACCTGGCGAACCAGCTCGACAAGCTCGAGCTCCAAAACCGCATACAGAGCCAAGTTCGCGAAAACATCGACAAGAGCCAGCGGCGCTACTACCTGCAGGAGCAGATGAAGGCGATCCGCAAGGAGCTGGGCGAGGGCGACGCCGGCGCCGCCAGCGAGGTTGAAAACCTCCGCACGAAGCTCGACGCCGCCAAGCTGCCCGAAAACGTCCGCAAGGAGGCCGACCGCGAGCTGAACCGCCTCGAGAGCATCCCGTCGGCGTCGCCCGAGTACGGCGTGATCCGCACGTGGCTCCAGATCGTCAGCGAGCTCCCGTGGGCAGTCACGACGACCGACAAGCTCGACCTGAAGGAGGCTCGGGCGATCCTGGACCGCGACCACCACGACCTCGACAAGGTCAAGCGGCGGATCATCGAGTACCTGGCCGTCCTCAAGCTCAAACAGCAGACGCGCGCCAAGAGCGCGAAGGCGCCGAAGGCCGAGACGTCGGCCGTGCGCGCGACCGGCTCGCCCGGCGCCGGCGGCGCGGCCGTCGCGGACGCGGGAAAGCCGGCGGTGCCGGACGACCCGAACGTCGTCGACGGCAACCCCGGCGAGGCGAACGTGGGCGGGGCCGGCGCGATCCTGTGCTTCGTCGGCCCGCCGGGCGTCGGCAAGACGTCGCTCGGCAAGTCGATCGCCGAATCGATGGGCCGCAAGTTCATCCGCGTCGCCTTGGGCGGCGTGCGCGACGAGTCGGAGATCCGCGGGCACCGCCGGACGTACATCGGCTCCATGACCGGCCGCCTGATCGCCGAGCTCCGCAAGGCCGGGACGAAGAACCCCGTCATGATGCTCGACGAGATCGACAAGATGAGCAGCGACTTTCGCGGCGACCCCGCCAGCGCGATGCTCGAAGTGCTCGACCCCGCGCAGAACCACACGTTCACCGACCACTACCTCGACGTACCGTTCGACCTGTCCAAGGTGCTCTTCATCGCGACCGCCAATTCGATGGACACCGTCCCCGGCCCGCTGCGCGACCGCATGGAGGTCATCGAGATCCCCGGGTACACCCAGTCGGACAAGCTGAACATCGCCAAGGCCTACCTCGTCCCGCGGCAGCTCGAGGCCAACGGCCTGACCGCCAAACAGGCCAAGTTCCGCGACGACGCACTGCAGACCGTGATCGAGAGTTACACGCGCGAGGCCGGCGTGCGCAACCTCGAGCGGAGCATCGGCTCCGTGATCCGCGGGATCGCCGCCGAAATCGTCTACGGCGACAAGCAGTCCGAGACCGTCGACCCGAAGGACGTCGAGAAGTACCTCGGCCCCCGCCGCTTCGAGCCCGAGCTCGCCAGCCGCACCAGCGTGCCCGGCGTCGCGACCGGCATGGCCTACACGCCCGTCGGCGGCGACATCCTCTTCATCGAGGCCACCCGCATGCCCGGGAAGGGCGCCATCACACTGACCGGGCAGATCGGCGACGTAATGAAGGAGAGCGCGACGGCCGCGTGGTCGCTCGTCCGCTCCCGTGCCCAGAAACTCGGGATCGACCCCAAGCTGCTGGCCGAGTGCGACATCCACATCCACGTCCCCGCCGGCGCGATCCCGAAGGACGGCCCGAGCGCGGGCACCGCGATGTTCACGGCGCTCGCGTCACTCCTGCTCAACCGCCCCGTCCGCCACGACGTCGCCATGACCGGCGAGATCACGCTCCGCGGCCTGGTCCTGCCGATCGGCGGCCTCAAGGAAAAAACCCTCGCCGCCATGCGCGCGGGAATCAAGGAAGTGATCGTTCCCAAGCGAAATCAGAAGGACCTGCCCGACATCCCCGACGAGGTGAAGGCGAATCTGAAGTTCAACTTCGTCGAGAACATCGACCAGGTGCTGGAGGTCGCGCTGGGGGCGAAGGGTGCCAAGGCCGCCAAGGCGGTGAAGCGAACGCCGAAGGCGAAGGCCACGCGCGCTCCGCAAGCCAAGCGGAAGGGGGCCCGGTAGCGAACGACGGCCGGATCAATTCAGTACGTTGACCAGCACGATCACGCCCGCCCCGACCGCCGTCCAGACGGCCCACGAGCCGATGAAGATGACGGGCGCGTTCCCGTCCTCCACGTTGCGCGCGAGGAAAAACCCGGGCGCGAAGAGCACGCGCACCAGCGGGTTGTCGCCGGCGTCTCCGCCGCCCCGAAAGGAGCGGGCGAACATCGCGACGATGACGAGGAAGCCCACGGCGAGGGCGACTGCGACGCCGGCGGCCCAGAGGAAGATGGCAAGCCACATCAGGGTTCTCCGCGACGAGCGGGGATTCTACCGTTCCCGCGACTAGCGGGGATCGCTTTTTCTCCGGGGCTGACGCCGTAAGATCGCCGGCCTATGTCCCGACTGAAGATCCACAGCACCACCGGCGGTCTCGCGTCGACCAACGCGTATCTCATCGCCGACGTCGCGACCAAGCAGGCCGTGTTCTTCGACGCGCCCGACCACACGATGACGCCGCTGATCCAAGTCGCCCGGACCGAGGGGTACGACGTGATCGGCCTGTGGCTGACGCACGCCCACTTCGACCACTTCGCCGACCACGCGGTCGTCACCGACGCGTTCCCGAACGCGAAGGTGCTGCTCCACCCGCTCGACGCGGCCAAGATGCGCAGCCCGACCCTTCAGACGCGGATGTTTCAACTGCCGTTCACCATCCCGGGCCGCGAGGCGGATGCGCCGGTAAACGACGGCGACGTCCTGCGGATCGGCGATACCGAAGTCCGCGCGATCCACACGCCGGGCCACGCGCCCGGGCACGTGATGTACTGGTTCCCCAGCGACGGCGTGCTCGTCGGCGGCGACCTGATCATCTGCGGCGCGGTGGGCCGGACGGATTTCCCGGAGTCGGACGAGGACCAACTGATCGAGAGCATCCGCAAGGTGTACGCGACCTGCCCGGACGAGACGCAGCTCCTGCCCGGGCACTGCGAGGAAACGACGCTCGGCCAAGAGCGGCGGACGAATCGGTACGTGCGCCAGGTGTTGCGGGCGTGACGGGACGTGCCTCACCGAAGTGGGCACGCCGGGGAAATGAAGAGGGCCGCACCACGCCGGTGCGGCCCTCTGCTCTCTCAGCCGTTCGTTGCGAACGCTCACTTCGCCGGGGGCGCGCCAGCGCCGGCGCCGGGGCGACGGCCGCCACCACCCGCACCGCCGGCCGGGGCGTCGGCGAGCGTGAGCTTGACCTCGACCGACTTGCCGGTCTCGACGGTCACCTTCTCGCGGGCCATGCCCTTGCCGCGGGCGCCGGCGAAGACCATGTACTCGCCCGCCGGGACGCCCTTGATCTCGAACTTGCCGGCGTCGTCCGTCTTACCCGACGCGACGGGCGCAGGGCGCTCCCCGCCGCGGCCACCACCGGCGCCAGGCGCGGGCTTCTCGGCGGGCTTCTCGGCGTCGGCCTTCGGGGCCGCCGGGCGCTCGCCGGCCGGGCGCGGCTTCATCACGCGCACGTCCAGCCCGCCGGCCGGCTTGCCTTCCTTATCGACGACGGTGCCGGTGATCGTCCCGCCGTCCGCGGCGACCGCGGGCGCCGACGAGAAGCCGATCATCAGGCCGAAGGCGGCGACCGCGGGGGCCATCCACTTGATCATTCGAGTCATGCGAAACTCCGGTTGGGATTGCGGACCAGTCCGGCCCGAGGCGCGCCGTCCGCCGACATTGGCGGGAAGGGTTGTGGGCAGCGCTCGTGCGACGTGCGTCCGGTCTGTGATACGCTCGACGTGCGGGTTTATTTCGACAGATCGATATTCGCGCCGCCGACTCCCGCTCGAACCGCACCACGCGCCCGCGAGTAGGTCGGTGCCCCTGGCGCGCGCCAAGACTCTCCGGAGGGTTCGGGGTAGGCCCGCCCTGCGGTCGCCGCACGCCGATCACAGGACCCGGCATGGAAGAGCCCGTCAGATCCGCGACCGGGAAATCGTATGGCCGGTCGCCGCGGAGGTGACGTTCGGCCCCCGCCGACGACCTTGACAGCCGGCCCACCGTCCCTAAAATCCTCACTCCAATTCGAGCGGCTGTGGCGGAATTGGCAGACGCGCAAGATTCAGGTTCTTGTACCGCAAGGTGTGCTGGTTCGACTCCAGTCAGCCGCATCAAGAAGACCCCCGGGATGACCTCCCGGGGGTTTTTCGTTTGCCAAACGAACGGGAAAACGAGGACGGAAGGTGGAGGATAGAGGAGGGAGACGGCGCTCCGGCGCCATCCGCCATCCTCCAGCCTCCAGCCTCCAGCCTCCAGCCTCCAGCCTCCATCTGCGCTTCACTCCATCCTCGCTTCACTTCATCCCATGCCGCTTCACCTCCGCGGACTCATCGCCGCCCCTTTCACACCGCTCACCGCCGACGGTGAGCTCAATCTCCCCGCCGTCGCGGCCCAACACGCGTCCCTCCGCGCCCACGACGTCTCGGGGGCGTTCGTCTGCGGCACGGCCGGCGAGTTCTCGTCGCTCACGCCCGACGAGCGCACCGCCCTGGCCGCGCGGTGGCGCGACGTGGCCTCGGCCGACTTCCCGCTGATCGTCAACGTCACGGATAACGCGCAGGCGACCGCGATCCGCCTGGCCGCGCAGGCCAAGCAGATCGGCGCGACCGCCATCGCCTGCATGGCCCCGTGCTATCTGAAGCCGCAGTCGGCCGCCGACGTCGCCGCGTTCGTCGGGCCCGTCGCCGCCGCCGCCGCCCCGCTGCCGTTCTTCTACTATCACTTCCCGGCGATGACGGGCGTACCGATCCCCCTCTACGACGCGCTCGACGCGATCGACGCCCCGACCCTCGCGGGCGCGAAGTTCAGCGGGACGGACCTGTCCGACCTCGCCCGCTGTTTCGACGCGTTCGCCGAACGGCTCGACGTCTTGCTCGGGAACGAAGCCCTCCTGCTCCACGCCCTCGCGCTCGGCGGGCGGGCGTTCGTCGGCGCGACCTTCAACTTCGCCGCCCCGATGTACCGCCGACTGATCGACGCGTTCGACTCCGGCGATTCGGTCGCCGCCCGCGCCGAACAGTCTCACGCCGCCGACCTCTTGAGAATCTGCGAGTCGTTCGGCGGGCTCCGCGCGTGGAAGGCGATCACCGCAGCGACCGGCATCGACCCCGGACCGGTCCGTCCGCCATTACGCCCAATGGGCGCAGACGAGCGCGCCCGACTGTTCGAGGCGCTGGGCCACCGCGGGTTCGCCCGGCCGGTGTGAATCCGTCACACGCGCTCGAGCAATTCTCTAACGTCCGGGTTGAGCCCGAGAAAGTCGTGGTGCCGCCCCACGCCGAACTGGTTGTAGAACCGCGTGCACTCGAAGTTCCGGCACGACTGCGGGCGGTCGTCGTAAATCGCGCACAGCTTCGTCGCGGGGTCGAGGAACTGGCACCGGCCGGTATCGGTGTACGGCAGCACGCGCTCGACTGTGGGCCGGCCGTCGTCACCGATCACGCTAAGCGGGACTGCGAACGGGGCGAAGCGGGCGTACTCGTGCGGTTGCAAAAGGACGGCGAACGCGTGTCCGTTCTGCGTGCAGCAGGCGGCGCGGCACTGCGGACACGGGCTGGCGCCGAGGATGGCGAGGCGGAGGGGCATCACGCGGCCGCTTCGCAGGAGGCTTCGCCGCCCCCGTTGACCTCGTCCGCCGCGTCCGGGGCCGGCCAAACGCCGGGTCCGTCGCCCGCGTACCACGTGTCGAGCACGCGCTTCCAATCTCGCAGCGAGCCGACGTTGATGAACTCGTGCTTGACCTTCGCGGCCTCGGGGTGGAAGCGGGCATACTTGATCCCCATCTTCCGCATCCGCCGGCCCGCGAACGACTCGCCGTGGATCTGCATGGCGATCGCGAAATGCTCTGCGAGGGCGAGGCGCTGTTCGGCGATCGAAGGAGGGTTCAGGGTTAAAGGCTCAGGGTTCGCGGATTGGAGTGCGGGGGCGTCAGCAACGCGTTGCGTTGCAGCCAACAGCTCGGTCGCGTGCCGAAAGATCCACGGGTTCCCGATCGCGCCGCGGGCGATCCAGACGACGTCGACGCCGGTCTCCTTCAGCATGCGCACCGCGTCGTGGGCGGTGAAGACGTCGCCCGAGCCGAGGATCGTGCGGGTCGGGTACCGCTGCTTGATCTGCTTGAGGACCGACCAGTCGGCCCGGCCGGCGTACTTCTGCTCGACCGTGCGCGCGTGCACGCGGACGGCGGCGAGGCCCGTCGACCAGGCGGCCTCGATCACACGGTCGAACGCGTCTTGCGCCTGGGCCGAATCGTCGAACGCCCGGCGAAGGGAGGCCGTGAGCGGGACGTGTGCGGGCACGGCGTCGCGCGCGGCTTTCAGGATCGCCAGCGCGCGGTCCGTATCGAACAGCATGTGCCCGCCGCGGGCCTTGTTTTTGATCTTCTTCACCGGGCACGCGAAGTTCAGGTCGACCACGTCGTACCCGCTGTTGCCGAGGATCGCGGCGGCCCGGGCCATCTCGTCCGGCTCCGACCCGATCACCTGCCCGGCGACCGGGTGATCCTCGTCGTCGATGTCGATCGACTTCTTGAGCCCCTGCCCGCCCGCGAGCATGATCACGTCGAGCAGCGCCTCCGTGACCGCGTACGGGCACCCGCGCCGTCGCGCCACGACCCGCATCGCGCGGTCGGAGTACCCGGCAAGACCTGCCTGGCAGAACGGGACGTGGAGTTGGATGGGGCCAATGCGCATCGAACAGAGTATACGGACCCGGCCGGCGCTTTCCCTCCTTTGCCCCTCGTCGCTGATCTTGGTTCAATGCGTGACATGATTGACGCAGCGACGACACCGGACGACAAGACGGGCCCGACTTCGGGGGGCAGCGGCGCGCTCGTCCGGCACATGGGGCTGTTCTCGCTCGTCGTCTACGGCGTGGGCGACATGGTCGGGGCCGGGATCTACGGCACGGTCGGGGAGGCGGCCGGGGCGCTCGGCAACGCGTGCTGGGTCGCGTTCGCCGTGTCGATGGTCGCGGCCATGCTGACGGGCGTGTCGTACGCGTCGCTCGCCAGTCGGTACCCCAAGGCCGGCGGCGCGGCGTACATCACTCACCGGGCGTACCGGTTCCCGTTCCTCTCGTATATGGTCGGGCTCACCGTGGCCGCCTCGGGCCTAACGTCGATGGCCGCGGGGAGCAACGTGTTCTCCGACAATTTGATGAAGTTCGTCGCGGTCCCGAAGTGGGCGCTCATCGTTGCCTTCCTCGCCGTCCTGGCGGCGATCAACTTCCGCGGGATCAAGGAGTCGATCTGGACGAACCTGCTGTGCACCGGCATGGAGGTCGGCGGGCTCGTGTTCGTGATCATCGTCGGGGCGCGCTTCTGGGGGTCGGTCGATTACACCGAGACGGCCAGCGGCGTCCCGCTGACCAGCGCCGAGGGCATGAAGCTGATCCTCAACGGGACCGCCCTCACGTTCTTCGCGTTCGTCGGTTTCGAGGACATGCTCAACGTGTCCGAAGAGGTCAATGACCCGGTCCGGACGATGCCGCGCGGGCTGATCCTGTCGCTCATCGTCGTCACGGCTCTGTACATCACGATCAGCGTGACGGCCGTCTCAGTCGTGGACTCCCGCCAGCTCAGCGACGCCAAGACGTACGGCGCGCCGCTGGCCCAGGTCACCAACAAGGCCGCCCCGTGGCTCAGCCCGTGGGTGTTCACGGCCATCACGCTCTTCGCGGTCGCCAACACGGCGCTGATCAACTACATCATGGGCTCGCGACTGCTGTACGGGATGGCCCGGCAGGGCCTCGTGCCGGCCGCGCTGGGGCGCGTGCACTCGCGGCGGCGGACCCCGCACGTGGCGATCGGCGTGCTGTTCGTGATCGTGCTGGCGCTCGGGCTGGCCGGGGGGGTCAAGCAACTCGCGTCGGCGACCGCCCTGCTGCTGCTCGCGTGCTTCGTGCTGGTCAACGGCGCGCTGGTCGTGCTCAAGCGACGGCCGGCCGAGCCGCGCGGGGCGTTCGAGATACCCGTGGTGGTGCCCATCCTCGGAATGCTCGTGTGCGCGGGCCTGATCATCGGGCGGCTCCTGACGCGGAACGCGCAGGGACAGTACGAGTGGCAGGCGCCGGCCATCGCGTTGGGGCTCGCAGCCGGAATCGCACTGCTGTACGCCGTGCTCCGGCCGCGAAACATCGACGAGCGGACCCTGTCCGCGGCGGAAGGCGCGGGGGCGTCCGAGGCGCGCCCTTCATAGCCGCCGGCGGAAGCCGCCGGTCGCGTGCGAATGCGGAACGGTTCGCTCGGAGAACGTGATTCTATGGGACTCTTCGACTGGCTTCTGGGCACCGACCCGACGGACAAGTGGCCACTGCAAAACCTCGCGCCGCTCGAATACGACATCGATCACCACCGCCTCTGCGGCATCCGCCTGGGGGCGAAGGTGGACGCGTTCGCCAAACTCGGGCGCGCCGAAGACCGCCCCGCCGCGCGCAAGGGCCGCCTCGTCTACTACACGCGCGGGTTTGAGGTCCACACGGAGCAGGGGCACGTGATGGACGCGTACCTGTACTTCACCGACGACTGGGGGCCCGCCGGCTCTGGCGCACGGCCGTTCGCCGGCAAACTCGCCATCGCCGGGCGCGACGTGCGATGGACCGCCCGCACGACCGAGGCCGAGATCGTCAACACCCTCGGCGAGCCCACCGAGCGCAAGCAGTACGACGACGGCGAAGTCCTGCTGCGCTACATGCGCGGCTCGCTCATGTATGAGGTCACCATCACCGACCGCGGTACGCTCGAGGCGATCGAAGTCACGGCGGAGGAAAAGGTGGAATAGCCCTCCGTTGCATGGGTACCGCCCGTAGGGCGATACCCGTGTCTTACGCCCGGTCTCGCGAAACGCGCTCCCTGCGAGCGCACTGCGTCTTGCCCTGCAGGTCGCGACTAAACTTGGGCATGACACGCGAGGTCAACTTCGACGGCATCGTCGGCCCGACGCACAATTACGCCGGCCTCTCCTTCGGCAACGTCGCCTCCCGACTGTACGGCGGGTCCGTCTCTCACCCGCGCCAGGCCGCGCTCGAAGGGCTCGCGAAGATGCGGTTCTTGGGGGACTTGGGCGTCGCCCAGGCAGTGCTGCCCCCGCAACTCCGACCGGACGTGGAGACGCTCCGACAACTTGGGTTCAACAGCAGTGACGACGCCGCCGTGATCACCAGCGCGGCCCGCGAAGCGCCGGCACTCCTCGCCGCGTGCGCGAGCGCCTCCGCGATGTGGGCCGCGAAC
>Ga0196963_10002561_pt1 | contig 10783 bp, 8 predicted proteins | sample S1_5metaG_FD_148600 | JGI IMG/M metagenome (GOLD analysis project Ga0196963, IMG submission 148600) | Soil microbial communities from Anza Borrego desert, Southern California, United States - S1_5 | ecosystem: Environmental > Terrestrial > Soil > Desert | place: USA: California | collected... | reverse complement strand
CTCGCGCAGCTTCAGCATATGGGTGAGATAGCGCGATCCCTTGACCGCGAAGACGAAATCCTCGGGCGTGTCCTCGGCCCAGCGAGCGAAAGCCTCCGGCCGCTGAAGCCCATAGAAGGTGCCGTTTATCTCGAGCGCGTTGAAGACGCGGCTCGCATGCGCGAGCTCGTCCTTCTGCCTGAGGCCCTTCGGGTAGAAGTGGCCGCGCCAGGGCTTGTAGGTCCAGCCCGAGACGCCGATCCTGATATCCGCCGGTCTCGCCACGCCGGCTCCGAGGTTGCCGGGGCCTAGAAGCGCCCGGCCTGGAAATCCTCGACCGCCTGCCTGAGTTCCTCGACCGTGTTCATGACGAAGGGGCCGTATTTGGCCACGGGCTCGCCGAGCGGCCTGCCGGCGACCAGGATGAAGCGGCCGCCATCCTTCGCCCCGACCTCGATCCGCTCGCCCTGGCTCAGCACGACGATGCGGCCACGCGCAATCGGCTGCTCGGTGATCTCGACCGATCCCTCGAAGACATAAACGAAGGCGGTGTGGCCGGCCGGAAGGTCATGCGCGAAGCGGCCGCCTGCGGGGAGCGCGACATCGAGATAGGTAGGATCGGTGGCAACCCCGGTGATCGGTCCGGCGGTTCCGGCGAAGCGGCCGGCGATCACGCGGACCTTGCCGCCACCCGAGCCCTCGACCTCGGGAATCTCCTCCGGCGCGATCTCCTGGTATCGGGGCTCGCACAGCTTGTCGCGCGCCGGCAGGTTGACCCAAAGCTGGAAGCCCCACATCAACCCGTCCTCCTGCTCGGGCAGCTCGGAATGGACGATGCCGCGGCCGGCGGTCATCCATTGCACGCTGCCGGGACGCAGGAGCCCGCGATTGCCCTTGTTGTCCTCATGCCGCATGCGCCCAGCCAGCATGTAGGTCACGGTCTCGAAGCCGCGATGCGGGTGGTCGGGGAATCCGGCGATGTAGTCCTTGGCATCGTCCGAGCGGAACTCGTCAAGCATCAGGAAAGGATCGAGATCGGGCAGGCGCTGCTGGCCGATGACGCGGATCAGCTTGACGCCGGCGCCGTCGCTGGTCGGCTGGCCGGCGAGCACGGCGACGGGGCGGCGGATACTCGGGCTGGCGATCTTCGCGGTGCTCATCGGCTTCCTTTCGCTTGCGCGAAAGATGGTTCCGCGCGTCGCCGATTGCTAGGGGCTGCTGGTCCGCACGGTGACGCAGAGCGCATAGGCGACGCCGCGATTGACCTCCGCCACCGGCAGCACCAGACGCTGGAAGTTCATGATGCGGAAGTCGAGGATCGTCTTGACGCTCTGGAAGTTCGGTCGCCGGGTGCGCAGCATGGAACGGATGCCGCCCTCGGTCTGACGCCGGAACCAGGCCGGCTGCTGGTCGAGATAAAAGCCCTCCAGCTTCAAGCCCATATTCTCCTCGACCTTCCTGCCGGCCTTCTCGAAGCGGATACGGCCATCGACGACCTCGGCCAGCAGCAGGTTCGGCTCGAGCGGGGCGAGCGGTGAGCTCTCGATCGGCAGGAAATCATTCGACTCCGGCATGGCGCGGCCGCGCCGACGCTCGTCCCACAATTCGTAAAGGCGCAGCACGTCCGCATGCCCGGTCGTGTGCATCAACCGGTACTCATCCGAGCGCTGCCAAACGACGAGTCCGGTCGGATCGCGCCGCTCGAAGATGACCTTGAGCGTCCGCAGCAGCTGCGAGGGCGAGAAGGGCTTGGCGACATAGGCGTCGACGCCGAGGCCCTGGGCTGAGAGGACGGAGGCTTCGGTCCGGTCGGCGGTCAGCAGGACGTAAGGGATTTCCGGCCAATCGGCGCGGACGCGTTTCAGGAGCTCGATGCCGTCCATCTTCGGCATGCGCAAATCCGACATGATGACGTCGAAATGCAGCAGGCCGGTCTGCAGGAACGCCAGAGCTTCCTCGCCGTCGCCGGCGGTGATGATATTGCGGATGCCGAGGCGCTCGAGGATGCGGCGCTCGAGGCCGAGCGCGAAGGCATCGTCCTCGACCAGCATCACCGAGAGCGCCGTCGGCTGGAAGCCGTCGACCTCGCTGGCTATAAGCGCGGCGTCCGCCATGCTCGGTCAGACCCGGGTCAACCGCACGTCGAGGATGGCGCGATCGGCCTTGATCGTCTCAGGCAGCGTCTGGGTCAGGGGAGCCGCTTCTTCCACCCGGCCTTCCGCCGCGGCCGTCTCGATCGCGCGCGCGGTGGCGACCACACGCTTGAGACCGAGGCTTGCCGCGGCTCCTTTGAGAGAGTGCGCGGCGAGGCGCCAGGCCGGGGCATCGCCGCCGGCGCGGGCCTGGTGCATGGTCGCGACCAGGCGCTCGGCATTCCGATCGAAATCGGTCGCGAGCTCGACCAGGGCGCCGTCGCCGAGCTGCTCGGCAAGCGCGTCGAGGATGGCCTCGTCGAGGGTCGCGTCCTCGACCGGCGGCACTGCGGCCGCGACGATCGGGGTCGCGTCCGGCGCAGGCGCCGGCGCGGCAGGCCGCGATCCCAGGACCCGTGCGATCGTGTCGAACAGCGTGCGCGGATGGACCGGCTTCACCACGAAGTCGGTCATGCCGGCAGCGAGACAGGCCTGGATTTCCTCTTCCATCGCCCCGGCGCTCACGGCGACGATCGGCACATTGGCGCGGTCGCCGGCGAAGGAGCGGATCATCCGGGTGGCGAGGATGCCGTCCATGACCGGCATATGGACGTCCATCAGAACGATGTCGTAGGGCGTCGCCTTGACTGCCTCGACCGCAAGCGAGCCGTTCTCGACGACGTCGACCTGGTGGCCGTTGTTCTTGAGGATGCCGGTCACGACCTTCTGGTTGATCAAATTGTCTTCGGCGAGCAGCACGCGCATCGGCCCGACGCGTGCCGCATCCGCCGAATGCTTGACCTCGGCCGGCGCCTCGCCGCGCTTCAGCGGCACCTCGAACCAGAACACGCTGCCGCGATTGATCTGGCTCTCGAGGCCGATACGACCGCCCATCTGGTCGATCAGGCGCTTGGAGATCGACAGGCCGAGGCCGGTGCCGCCGAAGCGCCGCGCGATCGTCGCATCCGCCTGGGTGAAGTCGCTGAACAGTTTCCGCTGTACCTCGGGCGCGATGCCGATGCCGGTGTCCGCGACCGAGACATGGAGCCAGAGGATGTCGCCGAATTCCGCAAGCAGATGAACGTCGATCGAGACCGCGCCCTTCTCGGTGAAGGTGATGGCGTTGCCGACCAGGTTCGAGAGCACCTGGCGCAGCCGGTCGGGATCGGCGCGGAAGTAGCGCGGAATATCTGAGGCGACATTGGTGTTGAGCTCGAGCCCCTTGGCACGGGCACGCGATCCCTGCAGGGAGGCGACGCTCTCGACCAGGCCGCGCAGGTCGAAGTCGCGCGAGACGAGGTCGAGCTTGCCGGCTTCCAGCTTGGTGAAGTCGAGGATGTCGTTGAGCACAGTGAGCAGCGCTTCCGCCGACTCGACCATGGTGCTGATGTTGTCGCGCTGGCGCGCGTCGAGCTTGGTGTCCAGCATCAGCCGCGCCATGCCGAGGATACCGTTCATCGGCGTCCGGATCTCATGGCTCATGATCGCCAGGAACTGGGACTTCGACTGGCTCGCCGCCTCGGCGATCTCCTTCGCCTCGCGAAGCTCGCGCTCGGTCGCCTTGCGGTCGCCAATATCGCGCAGCGTCGCGACGAAGAACGGCTTGCCGGCGATGTCGACCGAGGCGATCGCCACCTCGACCGGGATCGTCGTGCCGTCGCGGCGCAGCCCGGGCACCTCGATGCGCTTGCCGAGCATGTCCGACTTCCGCGTCTGGATATAACGCGCAAGGCCGGCGCGATGCGCGGCGCGGAGATCCGGCGGCACGATGACGTCGGCGAGGTCGCGGCCTTTGACCTCATCGGCCTTGAAGCCGAAGGTCCTCTCGGCGGTGGCGTTGAAGTCGACGATCTTGCCTTCGTGGTCGATCGAGACGATGCAGTCGAGCGCCGTCTCCAGGATCGCACTCTTGCGCTGCTCGGACTCGGCGAGGGCAACCTGGGAACGCTCGCGCTCGGCCATCTCGCGGCTCAGCACGTCGTTGGCCCGAGTGAGGCTTTCGGTGCGCTCGGTGATCCGGCGCTCGATGTCCTCGTTGGTGCGCATGACGAGCTCGACCAGCGCCGAGGCGCGCTCGGCGGCCCGCGAGTCGAGCGCCGAGACGATCAGGGTGCCGCTCAAGAGCAGGAAGGAAGCAACGCCGACGAGCCCAACCAGCCAGAAGCTGTCGACGCCGGCGGACCCGGCCGAATGTCCCGTATGCGGATCGAATATCGCAGCCGCCATGCCGGTGTAGTGCATGCCGCAGATCGCCAGCCCCATGATCAGAGCGGCGCCGAAGCGCAGGACCAGGGCCCTGACGCTCGAGCCCGACCGGAGACGGAAGGCGATCCAGAGCGCCGCCAGCGATGCGACAATGGCGATGACGACCGAGGCCGAGAAAAGAGTCGGGTCGTAGGTTATCGGTGGCTCGACCTCCATCGCGGCCATGCCTGTGTAGTGCATGGCGCAGATGCCGATCCCCATCAGCACGGCGGCGATGCCGAGCCGGGTCGGGGTCAGGGTCTTGCGGCTGACCTCGTAGAGCGCGAAGCCGGAAACCACGATCGCGATCAGGTGCGAGAGCAGCGTGATCGGGAAATCGTAAGACATCGGCATGTTCAGGCTGAAAGCCAGCATGCCGATGAAATGCATCGACCAGATGCCGGTCCCCATCGCGATGGCGCCGCCGATCAGCCAGTAAATCTCGGCACGGCCCGATGCTTCCGTAACCCGTTGGGCCAGCGTCAGGGCGACGTAGGAGGCGACGACGGCTGCCAAGTACGAAAGGGCGACGAGCCAGGGATTGTAGGTGCCGGTCATGTCGCTCCAGTCGGAAGCCCGCGCAGGTTTCCACAGCCGCCTAAGCTTAAGCAAGTTAAAAGCAATTCAGTAGATGGCTTCAACACGCTGAAAATACTGCGAAATCGGCGTGAATTTCGCATCGTTCGGCAACTTAAGGGCATTGGCCCGGAGCTATACAGCTCAAAAGTAAGGAATTGGTGAACGCCAGGGCAGGAACGAAACCGGGAAGGGTCATCGCGCAACGAGGTAGGATGGTTAAATGCATCGGGCGCCGGTTGCGCCCGACCCGTCGATGCCCTCGGCTCGTCCAGTCGGTGCCGCCATCGCGAACTTCGGCCTCGACGCGGCGAAGAGTACCCGATCGAGACCTCAGCTTCGAACGGCACGCGCCTGCGCCTTCATGTTCCGGCGCACCCGCTCGTCGAGCCGCATGCTCAGCGCCTGCGAGACCTCGCTCGCTTCCTCGAGGAGCGCGTCCTTCAAGACTTCGATCGGCCTTCGCAGCGCCAGGGCCAGGTGATGCTCGGCCTTGACCGCGGCGTTGGCGCTGTCGGAGCTGTGATGCGTCTGGGCGAGCGCGATGTCGCGCTCGATGCCGCGGTTCCAGTAGCGGACCCGGAGCGGATTGCAGGCAAGCCAGCGGGCGGCGCTCTCGTCGGTGAGAGGATGGGTCTCGCTGTCCTTGAGGAAGGTTCGGATCCGGAGGCCTTTGGCGTCGGGCCCGGTTTCGGCGATCAGCTCGAGGGCGAGCCAGGCGAACCACCAGCGCCACGGATCGGCGCGCAGGAAGCCGTTGTCGTAGATCTCCGAGAAGATATGGAGGGAGGCCATCGGCGCTTCGGCCTTCAGGCGGACGATCTGGGCTGGAAGGGCGTGCTTGGCGAAGGCCTGACCGCGCCGGTCGTAAGACTTGTCGACCTTGTCCTTGGATTTGGGAAGAATTCCGACCTCGCGCAGAAGCTCGGAGGTCTCCGCGATATCGAGCCAGTGAATCAATGTCTTGGCCATTGCCTGAACGTCTTCGGCGTTCGGTTCCGGATCCAAATCCATGCATTCAAGATAACAGATTCGCGGGTTTGTTCAGGGTTGCACGCCAGGAGGGACGGGGTTAGGGTGCCCCGATAAGGAGACCCGGGAACGGGCGAAAGGCGGGGGACGGGCCTGTCGCGGACGAAGGGGGGCTTGAAGACCGTAACGGTCTTGAGGCCGTTCGCCGGGACCGAGGCCGCTCTCCGAGATGGAAGTCTACGAGGAGCAGGCCCAGACGTTGGACACGTTCCATAGCCCACGTCCCTGGATGCAGCGGCTTGCGGCCATTCCGAGCCGCTGGATCGTCGACCGCGAGATCATCCTCCGTAGCGACCGCTCGACTCGGTGCCTGAGGATTTCTCGGCGTTTCCAGATGGTTGCGCTCGCCATCTGGGCCGTGACCACGGGCTGGATGAGCTTCGCCTCGACCAGCTATTTCGAGATCAGCCGCATCCTGGACACGCGCACGGCGGCCCTCGACCAGGCGCATGACGCCTATCGCGACCTCCTGAACCAGATGGCCAATCACCAGCTCACGGTGATGGCGATCACCCGCGACCTCGAATCCAAGCAGGGCAGCCTTCGCCAGCTGCTGAACCAGAACGAAAATCTTCGCCAGGATCTCAAGCTGACCGAGACGCAGCTCCGCCAATCGGAGGCCGAGCGCACCAAGGTCGCCCAGACCCGCCAGGCGGTCGCCGAGAAGATGTCGGAGCTCGAGCAGACCGTACGCAGCATGTGGGGCGAGAACGGCTCGCTCGAGCGCCATATCTCCGGGCTACGCGGCCAGCTCGCCTCCATCGAGGCGGAGAAGGAAGAAATCGCCGCCCAGCGCTCGGCGCTGTCGCGCCGCATGTCGCAGCTGCAGAGCGAGCTCAAGATCTCGCTCGCCCGCACCGCGCAGGTCGAGTCCCAGCTCGAGCAGACCAAGACCGACCTGCAGACGGTCTCGGCGCAGCGCGACCGCATGCAGGAGGACGGGCAGATCGCCCAGGTGCGCGTGCGCGATCTCGAAGGCCGCATCACCGAGCTGCAGCGCGTCCACCGCGAGGTCATGGCGAAGCTGAACGATCGCACCCGGGCCGATCTCGCCGAGGTGCAGAAGATCGTCAGCCGCACCGGGCTCAACCTCGACACGCTTCTGCCCAAGGATCCGCCCACACCGCGTCCCGGCCGCGCCGGAGGGCAGGGTGGCCCTTTCGTCCCGCTGTTCCGTGATCTGGTCGCGCCGCCCGGCTCGGACGCGACCACCAACATCGAGACGATGTCGCTGTCGCTCGGGACGCAGCTGCGTCGCCTCGACCAGATCCACGGCGTGATCCGCTCGATCCCGCTGTTCGCGCCGCTCGACAATTTCGCGCTGATGAGCGGCTTCGGGGCCCGACACGATCCCTTTACCGGACAGGCGGCGATGCACTACGGTCTCGACATGTCGGCGCCGATCCGGACGCCGGTGCTCGCTACCGCAGGCGGCACCGTCGTCGTTGCCGGATGGAAAAGCCGCTATGGCCGCATGGTCGAGATCGATCATGGAAATGGCCTGAGGACGCGCTACGGGCATCTGCATAAGATCAATGTCCGGCGCGGGCAGAAGGTGGAGTTCCGCGAGCCCATCGGGCTCTTGGGCTCATCTGGCCGGTCGACCGGACCTCACGTCCATTACGAGGTCCTGATCAACGGCGAGCCGACGGATCCGAACAAGTTTCTGAGGGCGGGCAAGGATGTTTTCAAGGGCTAGCAGCAAAGGCGCCGAGGGTACGACCGCCGTCCAGAAGTCGTCGGTTCCGTCCATCATCAGCGCCGACCTCCGCATCACCGGCAATCTCGAGAGCGACGGTGACATCCAGATCGATGGCACCGTGGATGGCGACATCCGTTCGGGCCGGATCACCGTCAGCGAGACGGCGGTGGTGAAGGGCGCGCTCGAAGCCGAGACCGTGCGCATCGCCGGCAAGGTCACCGGCCAGATCAAGGCCCGCCAGGTGACGTTGCTGAAATCGGCGAAGGTCGTCGCCGACGTGATGCAGGAGTCGATCGCGGTCGAGCCCGGCGCCTCTTTCGAAGGCAATTGCCGCCACTACAGCCGCGAGACGACGGTGACGCCGGCGCCGCGCAAGGTCGAGGCGCTGGTCGCGCCGACCATGCCGCGCAAGCCTCCGGTCGAGGCGGTCAAGGTGCCGCCGGTGGCGGCCGTCGGCGGCGGTCCCCAGGCCAGCTAGTTCCGCTCGCGTCCGCGGCCACGCCTGCCGCCTCAGAGCGCGGCCGTCGTCTTCGGCAGCGCGATCGTGAAGGTCGAGCCGCGCCCGATCTCGCTTTCGACCCTGATCGAGCCGCCGAGCCGCCGCACCAGCGTGCGCACCACCGCAAGGCCGACACCTTCGCCCGGCTGCGTCTGGAGTCCGGCGCGGCGGAAGAGATCGAAGATCGGTCCCTGATCCTCACGCGCGATGCCGCGGCCATTGTCGGCGACGGCAATCTCGATCATTCCGGCGTTGGTCTCGGCGGCGCCGATGCGGATATGCCCGGGCAAGTCATCGCGAAGGTACTTGGCGGCGTTGTCGAGCAGATGCGTGAGGATCTGCTCGAGCGCTGCGCGATCGCCGACGATGCTCGGCAGCTTGCCGACCGACAGGCGGATACCGGGCCGATCGGTGCGATGAGTGAGATCGGTCGCCAGCGCGCGGGCCATGCGGTCGAGATCGACGACTTCGGTCTTGATCTCGCGGCGCGCGAGCTCGGACAGCTCGAGGATGGCGACGATCAGCCGATCGACCTTGGCGACCGAGGAGCGGATGAACCAGAGCGCCTCGTCGAAGTCGCGGCGGGCCGCCTTCACGATCGGCTCCTCGGCGTCGCTGTCCCTTCGCGCGAACATGCCGTTGCGCAAGGCTTCGAGCTCGCCGGTGAACCCCATGATGTTGCTCAGCGGGGTTCGGAGGTTACGCTCGACGACCTCGGCGAAATGGCGGATCTCGTCTTCGGCTGCGCGGAGGCTGCTGGTCCGCTCCGAGAGGCGCCGTTCGAGATCGCGGTTCGTGCGTTCGACGGCCGCATAGGACGCCCGCAGCTCCTCGGCCATGCCGCGCATCAGGCGTATGGCGACGGCGGCCAGCACGCCCGCGATGAGGCCTGCACCGAGGGTCGTCACCCAGGGGAGGATCGAGCCTGGCTCGATAAGCGCAAACGACGCCGCGCCGGCCGCCAGCACAGCGGCGACTGCAGATGCGATGAGAGTTCGCTCGGCCGGTGACAGCTTTGCCGGGGACATGGCGGCTGGAGGCTAGTCGGCAAAAGCGGAGAGAACCACTATAATTGTCGAAAAGATGCTTGAAACTCGCGCATATGGTTAATTCTACTTGGCATCCGGCGCGGTTCTTCGTTCCCTGGCCTTCGCTTGTTGCCAAAGCGCTTCCATCTCTTCGAGCGTCGCCGCTTCGGGGCGGCGTCCCTCGGCCGCCAGCGCCGCCTCGATCGCACGGAAGCGGCGCTCGAATTTCCGGTTGCCGCGGCGAAGCGCGACTTCCGGATCGACGCCGAGATGGCGGGCGAGATTCGCGAGGGCGAAGAGAAGGTCGCCGACCTCATCCTCGACCGCGTCCTTGGCGCTGCCGGCGTCGAGCTCGCGCCTGAGCTCCCCGATCTCTTCCTCGATCTTGTCGAGCACCTGCGCAGCTTCGGGCCAGTCGAAGCCGACGCGCGCGGCGCGGCGCTGCAGCTTGTCGGCGCGCATCAAGGCGGGGAGGGCGAGGGCAACACCGTCGAGGGCGGAGGCGGGACCGCGGCTTGCCTTCTCGGAGCGCTCGACCGCCTTGGCTGCTTCCCACGAGACCGTCTGGGCCACGCTGTCGCGCTCGGGCGCATCGCCGAAGACATGCGGGTGGCGGCGGATCATCTTGTCGGCGATCGCCTTGGCGACGTCGTCGAAAGCGAAGGCCTGCTGCTCCTCGGCCATGCGCGCATGGAAGACGACCTGGAGGAGGAGGTCGCCGAGCTCTTCCTTGAGGTCCGTAAGGTCGCCGCGGGCGATCGCATCGGCGACCTCATAGGCCTCCTCGATCGTATAGGGCGCGATGGTGGCGAAGCTCTGCTCGAGATCCCACGGGCAGCCACCCTCGGGCGCGCGCAGCCGTGCCATGATCTCGATCAGCCGGTCGATGTGTCGGACAGTCATCCGCGAACTATAGCGGGTCGGCGCATCAGCCGAGCGACAGGATCGCCTCGGCGAATTCCCGCGGCGCTTCCTGCGGAAGGTTGTGGCCGACCGAAGGGAGCAGGCGGTGGGAGAAGGGGCCGGTGAAGCGCGGATGCGCGCTCATGATCGCTGTCGGAGCGGCCGAGACGCCGTCGGCGGCGCCGTCGATCGACACGGTCGGAACGCTGATCGCCGGCTGCGCCTCGAGGCGCTTCTCGATCGCTTCGACGGTCGGGTCGCCGAGCACCAGGCCTTTGAAGCGGTGCCGATAGGAATGGACGACGACGTCGACGAAGGCGGGATTGTCGAAGGAGGCCGCCGAGCGGGCGTAGGTGGCCTCGTCGAACCGCCAATTGGGCGACCAGAGACGCCAGAGCAGCTTGCAGAATTCGTAGCGGTTCTGCGCCAAGCCGGCGCGGCCGCGCTCGCTATGGAGATAGTACTGATACCAGTAGCGATGCTCGGCCTCGGGTGAGGTCGGCTCCAGCGAGCGGGGAATGTTCTGGATGTTGTAGCCATTGCCGGTAACCAGGCCGCGGACCCGTTCCGGCCACAGCGCGGCAAGGATGCAGGAGGCGCGGCCGCCCCAGTCGTAGCCGGCGAGCGTCGCCGTCGGAATCGCGAGCGCGTCCATGAAGGCGAGAAGGTCGGCAGCGAGGGCGGCCTG
>Ga0196963_10002560_pt1 | contig 10783 bp, 12 predicted proteins | sample S1_5metaG_FD_148600 | JGI IMG/M metagenome (GOLD analysis project Ga0196963, IMG submission 148600) | Soil microbial communities from Anza Borrego desert, Southern California, United States - S1_5 | ecosystem: Environmental > Terrestrial > Soil > Desert | place: USA: California | collected... | reverse complement strand
ACGTCCTCAGCGCCCGGCATCAGACCAAACACCTCGATGGGTTCGGCCACGCCGCGGATCGGGTGCTTGCCGAGCGATTCCAGCTTCTGGTTGCAGACCTTGGCAAAATCCGCCGTCATTAACAGCCGACGATCGAGCGTCTTCGACAGCTGATCGACCCGGGCCACGAGGTTGACTGCCGGGCCGATGACCGTGAAATCGAGCCGGTCCGCCGCGCCGATATTGCCGTAGAAAACATTGCCCACATGAAGGGAGACGCAGACGCGCGGCACCGGTTCACCGTCGAGCGCGGCGTGTCCCGCCAGGGCGTCGACATCGGCTATCGCCGCGCAGGCGGCTTCGCACGCGCGCCGCGTCGCGTTGGCGGCGAACTCGATATCGGGGACCGGAAAGATCGCGATCAGGCCGTCGCCGAGGAATTTCAGCACCTCGCCATCGCGCGCATGAAGGGCGCGGACCACGCGCTCGAAATAGGCATCGAGAAAGGCGACGACGTTTTCTTCCTTCAGGCGCTCGGCCAGGGCGGTGAAGCCCCGCAGGTCGCAGAACCAGATGACGGCGCGGGTGGTTTCGCCGCGGCCGCGCTCGATGTCGCCGGCCAGCACGCGCTGCCCGGCCTGCGCGCCCAGATAGGCGCTGAGCAGGTTACGGGCGATACTGCGCATCACGCGGATCTCGAGCAACGGCGCCAGCAAGCCGACTATCGATTCGAGAACGGTGAAATCATTGCGGCTGAACCCGCCCTCGCGGTCCGTCGCCAGCGTGATGGCCATGCGCCGTCCATCGGACAGCTCGACCGGAAGAGCGATATAGTCCGTCATTCCCTCGCGTGCGAGGTCGTCGAGGATAGGAAAATCAAGGCGTGCCGTTTCACCCGTCAGGCGGCGGCGCACGGTCTCGCCATGGATGAAGACTCGATGCATCGGGCTGTTCAGGAACACGGCGCTGTCACGGATGCCATGCCCGACGAGCATTTCCTCGCACCGGCCCGAGGCGCGCGACCAGCGATAGCCGTTATTGAGGAACTGCGGATGGAGAGTGGGAAGGCTGATCGTCACGCGCGTCAACGGAACGCCTGCAGCCACCAGGCGCCAACTCAATTCATCGACTAGTTCCACCGTGTCTTCGAGGCGTCGCGCCGGCCCCAGGAGCCAAGCGTGGACATCCTCGGGCGAGCCGCCCTGCGGGCGTTGCGACTCGGGCCGTTCGAAGACCGTGCCGACGCGCAACAAGCCCGCGGACGCGCCGGTGTCGGCGGGAATCTTATCCACCGGTTGGTTACGATCGGTCATCGACAAGGACTTTTGGCGCAACAAACATAGTCAACGCGGTAATATAATATCGCCTTGGGCGAAATGAGTTGACCGGAAGCGGTACTATCCCCATTTAGCGTGCATCCCGACGACCTGAAGTGACAGCGGAGAGCAGCATGTTCATTCAAACCGAACAGACGCCCAACCCCGCCACCCTGAAATTTCTTCCGGGGCGCGACGTGATGGCGACCGGCACTGCGGACTTCCCGACGGCCGAGGCGGCGCGTCGCTCTCCGCTCGCCGAGCGGCTGTTTGGTATTGAGGGCGTCGCGGGCATTTTCTTCGGTTCGGACTTTATCACCGTTACCAAGACCGCGGATAAGGACTGGCATCTGATGAAGCCGGCGATCCTGGGCGCGATCATGGAGCATTTCACCGCCGGGAAGCCTATCATTGTCGAGAACGCGGCGCCGGATGCGGGCGATGCCGGCGAGGATTCGGATGTCGTGACCCAGATCAAGGAGTTGATCGACACACGTGTCCGCCCCGCCGTGGCGCAGGACGGCGGCGATATCGTCTTCGACAGCTTCACCGATGGGGTGGTCTATCTGCACATGCAGGGATCGTGCTCCGGGTGCCCCAGCTCGACAGCTACCCTGAAGTCCGGGATCGAAAACATGCTCAAGCACTACATCCCGGAAGTGCAAGAGGTTCGCGCGGTCTAGGCCGCCGTTCCGCCCGGTCCGATCTGAACATGACGCCTGCAGTGTTGCAGAAGTCGCGCATTGTCGTCGTGCGCGTCGCCGCCGGGCTTGCGCTCGTGCTGGTACTCTTTGGCATCGTCGTGGTCGGCCGCGCCGGTCTCTTCGCCGCCGACCCGGCCGGCCTTCTGGCGCGCCGCGAGGCGTTCCTGCCGGCCATGATCGCCATTCCGACGCCCGTACCTCCGCTGCCCGATCTCGGCGCCGAAGCCCTGCATGGCGAGCTCGCGTCGCGGGGCTACACGCTGGAAGGCGTGCGGATGGCAGAAATCGACGTGCCGCGGCTCTACGCCGCACGCCTGCCGACCGATCTGTCCGAACTCGACTCCATCGACATCCGCAAGCAGGTCTTCGTCAAGCTGCTCCTCCCTCTCATCCTGGCGGAGAACGAGCGCATCCTCGCGGATCGCGAGCGGCTTCTCCGCCTGCGCGACCAGGCGCAGACGGGCGAGAAGATCGAGCCTGCCGACACGGCCTGGTTGGAGGCCATCTCCGATCGCTATAGCGTCAAGCCGCGCTTTCCGGAGGCGTTTCCGGAGTTGGTCCGGCGTGTCGATGCCGTGCCGCCGTCGCTGGCCATAGCCCAGGCGGCGCTGGAGACCGGCTGGGGAACGAGCGCCGTTGCCCAGCGTAGCCACGCCATGTTCGGTCAGATGGTCGTCATCAGCGACAGTGATCGGCTGGCGGTCCGGCGCTTCGGCCATCTCGCCCACGCGGTCGAGGCCTACGCGATCAATCTGAATACGCATAAGGCTTACGGCCGCTTCCGGGCGAAGCGGGCCGATCAGCGCGCCAAGGGCCAGGTCCCGGATGGGTACGAGCTGGCGCAAACGCTCTCCAGCTACTCAGAGCGTAAGACAGACTATATCCGCGACGTGCGCGGAATCATGCGCGCCAACCGCCTGCGGCCGCTCGATGCGGCCCGCCTGCGCGACTGATCGCCCGGCAGCGCCTCTCACATCATTCCGCCTTCGACCGCTGCGTCACCGAGTACGGGGTAGCGCCGGGCATCGAACAGCTGATAGTGCCACCATTCATTCCGGTAGAAGTCCCAGCCGGCCGCCGTCATCAGTCCGAGCAGCAGGAACCGGTTGCGCTGAGCGGTCTCCGAGATATCCGTCGACGAATGGTGCGACTGCTTCTGGAAGGCGTCGAAGCCGGTTCCCATGTCGAGCTCGGCTCCGGTTCGGTCAATGAGGGTCAGGTCGACCGCGGCTCCGCGCGAGTGCGGAGAGCCCCGGCGCGGGTCGGCGAGGAATTCAGGGTCGGGCGTGTGATTCCACATTTTCCATTGCGCTTCAGCCGGGCGGAAAGCATCGAAGATCTTGAGGCGCAGGCCGAGAGGCGAGGCCAGCTGGATTGCGCGCTGCAGGGCGGCCGCCGCCTCCGGATTCAACAGGGCAACGGCGCGACGGTAGATGGGCGCACCGGTAAAATTCCGCGGCGTGGCGTAGGCGATGTCGAGGTCGACGTCGAATTCCGGGCGGGCAATGGGAACCAAGGACATGCAAACCTCCTGAAGCCCTTGTAGCATTGCCGTCCAGCGACGCACGAGTTTTGGCGATGAAGATCCTGGCGGTCGATTGCGCAACGATATCCTGCTCGGTGGCGGTTTGGGCCGACGGGCGGGTGCTGGCTGTGGAACGGGCTGAACTGGTGCGCGGCCAGGCCGAGGCGCTCGTGCCCATGATCGAGCGCGTCAGGGAAGCCGCGGGCGTCGAGCTCGCGGCGGTCGACCGGTTGGCGGTGACCGTCGGTCCGGGACATTTCACCGGCTTGCGCTCAGGCCTGGCGGCTGCGCGCGGCCTTGCACTGGCAACGGGCCGCCCGCTGATCGGTATCACCACGCTCGCGGCCGTTGCGGCCGGCGTGCCTGCCACCGAGCGTGCCGATGCAGTCGTTGTCGTGGTGCTCGATTCGAAACGCGCCGAACTCTATGTCCAGTTTTTCGCCGCCGATCTCACGCCTCTGAACGTTCCTCGGGCGCTGCGGCCTGATGACATCGCGGCTGAGATGGCGGCCATGCCGCCATCGCCGTTCGTGATTGCCGGCGATGCTGCTGCCTCTGTTGTCGCCGCACTTGCGGGGCTCGGTACAATCGCGGCGCTCTCAACCGCGGCGGCCCGTCCCGATGCTGCGATCGTTGCTGCGCTGGCGGCGGCGATGCCGCTCCCCGCGGCGCTGCCGGACCCCTTGTATGTCCATCCGGTCGAGACGACTGCGCCGCGGGCGCGTGCCATCCGGGCATGACAATGGCGATTCGTATCGAGCCAGCCGGTCTGGCCCATGCGCATGTGCTGACGGCGCTTCATGCCGCCTGCTTCGAGGATTCGTGGTCAGTCGGGGCCATGGCGGACGTCCTGGCATCGCCCGGCGCGTTCGCCTGTATGGCGCTCCCGGCGGGTCCCCTCGAGGCCGAGCCGATTGGCTTTGCGCTGGCACGGATCGCAGCCGATGAGGCCGAATTGCTCTCGCTGGGGGTCATCCCCGGGGCGCGGCGCCAGCGCGCGGCCCAGGCGCTGCTCGACGCCGTCGTGCGCCATGCGAGCCGGCACGGCGCCGGCATGCTGTTTCTTGAAGTCGCGGAGACGAACGAGGCGGCTCGGTGTCTTTACGCCGCCAATGGCTTTGCCGCGGTAGGCCGGCGGCCGGACTATTACCAGCGGCCGAACACGGTGCCGGTGGCGGCCCTGACATTGCGCCGTGCCTTGCGCGCCGGGGTATCGGTGGATAAACGGGCAAATCATCGTGGGCCGTCTTAGTCGAAATCGACTGCCGCAACAGACTAGGCCAAATATTCGCCTTTAAGGTCTATTGCAAAGTAATCTGGGACAACTATAGTCCGGCCAGAGTTTATCTGGCACACCGCCCCGAAAAATTCGGGGCGCGCCGCACGAAGGGGCGAGCCTGACGATATGACCGAGAGTGCAAAGACCGAGGATATCCTGGCCCTGACTGCAAAGATCGTGGCGGCGCATGTTTCGAATAATTCTGTGGCGCTCGGAGACCTGCCCGCTCTGATTCATCAGGTTCATCAGGCCTTGCGCGGCATCGAAGCGCCGAGTGCGATGCCGCCGCGTCCGGCGCCGGCCGTGCCGTTGAAGAAGTCCGTGATGCCCGACTACATCGTCTGCCTCGAAGACGGCAAGAAACTGAAGATGCTCAAGCGTCATCTCAAGACGGCTTACAACCTGAGTCCGGAGCAGTATCGCGAGCGCTGGGCGTTGCCGCCTGACTATCCGATGGTGGCGCCGAACTATGCCAAGCAGCGCAGTCAGCTGGCTCGCGATCTCGGCCTGGGTACGAAAAGCAAACGGCGGCGCGGCTAAGCTAGCCGGCCGGGCGCGGGGTCTTCCGCTTGCGGTAGGCGGATGGCCCGGTTTGGTTTATAGTTTCCGCCGTGCAGACCTTAAAAACGTCCCCCACGATGCCCTCGCGGCTGGAGCAGCTCTGCGTGGATAAGGGCCTGAAGATGACCGGCCAGCGCCGGATCATCGCCCGTGTCCTTTCCGAGTCGCAGGATCATCCCGACGTTGAGCAGGTCTACCGCCGTGCGGCGGAGATCGATTCCAAGATCAGCATCGCCACGGTCTACCGGACCGTTCGTCTGCTCGAGGAGGCGAACATCATCACCCGGCACGACTTTGGCGACGGTCGCGCCCGTTACGAAGAAGCCGACGAGAACCACCACGATCACCTGATCGATATCAAGACGGGGCGGGTGATCGAATTTCAGAATTCCCGTATCGAGGCCTTGCAGGACGAGATCGCGCGCGAGCTCGGCTACCGGCTTGTCGGCCATCGGCTTGAGCTCTTCGGCACGCCCCTCGATGAGGCGGCTGCCCCGCGGCGCGGCTCGGCAAAGAAATCGTGATCGCGCGGCCCGCGAACTGGTCTCCGCGGTCCCCGGCCGGGGCGCCGGCGGGGCCGGCGGAGGTCGTGTCCTCCGGTACGCTCGAGGTCCGGCTGGCGGTGACGCCCGAGGAAATCGATGCTGCGCAAGCGCTGCGCTATCGTGTCTTCTATGAAGAGATGGCGGCACGGGCTTCGGTCGATGCCGCCGCGTCGCGTCGTGATCGCGATCGCTTCGACCCGTGGTGCGATCATCTGCTGGTCATCGACCGCAAGCGCGGCGAGGGAGCGGCAGGGGTTGTGGGCACGTATCGCCTGATGCGGCGGGAGGCCGCGGCCCAAGCCGGCGGTTTCTACACCGAGACGGAATTCGATATCGCGCCGCTCCTGGCGGTGCCAGGCCCGGTTCTCGAGCTCGGCCGCTCGTGCGTGGATGCAGCGTATCGTACGCGCCCCACCATGCAGCTTCTGTGGCAGGGCATCGCCCTTTACGTCATTCGCCACGACGTCCGCGTGATGTTCGGTTGCGCCAGCCTGCCCGGCACCGACCCTGACGAGCTCGCGCCCTCGCTGTCCTACCTGCATCACTATCATTTGGCGCCGCCGAACCTGCGGGCGCGAGCCTTGCCCGATCGCTACGTCGACATGAACCGCCTGGCGCCGCAGGACATCGACACGGCGACGGCCGTCGCCCAGATCGACACGCGGGCGGCGCTGGCCGCTCTGCCGCCGCTGATCAAGGGGTATCTGCGCCTTGGCGGATTGGTCGGCGAGGGGGCGGTGGTCGACCGGGAGTTCAACACGACGGATGTCTGCATCATCGTCGTGACCGATCGCGTCACCGACAAGTACTTCAACCACTATCGCCGGGCAGCGGTCAGCGGCCACGCCGGCGCCTCCGTCTGAAGCCCCGGTTTCCCTTGTCATGGTAAGCTCTCCGGTTCGCGCCGCGGCGCGCATCCTCGGCTACGCGCTGCTGACGCTCCCGCTGATGCCTGTCCAGGCGTTGTTCGTCGCCCTGCGCACGTCATGGGCGCATCGGCTGCCGCACATCTACCACCGCCTGTGCTGCCGCATCTTCGGCATCGATCTTGTCATTGTCGGCGAGATTGCGCGGACCCGGCCGACACTGTTCGTCGCCAACCATATCTCCTACTTCGATATCGAGGTTCTGTCGGCGGCGGTCGAGACCTGCTTCGTGGCCAAGCGCGAAATTGCCGGCTGGCCGTTCTTCGGCTGGCTGGCGCGCCTCCAGCAGACCGTCTTTGTCGAGCGTCGGGCACGGAGTGTGGCCGGCGAGCGCGACGATCTTGCCCGGCGTCTCGAAGCCCGCGCCAACGTCGTGCTGTTCGCCGAAGGGACGAGCAGCGATGGCAATCGCCTGCTTCCGTTCAAGAGTGCGCTGTTCAGTGTCGCGGAACGCACGATCGGCGGGGCGCCGCTTTCGGTCCAGCCGGTGACCGTCGCATACACACGGCTGGACGGCATGCCGCTCGGCCGTCCGGCCCGGCCCTTCATCGCCTGGTACGGGGACATGGAACTGGCGCCCCATCTGTGGTTCGCCCTGGGCCTGGGGCGCATCACGGCCACGGTACAGTTCCACCCGCCGGTGACCCTGGCTGCCTTTGGCTCGCGCAAGGCTTTGGCGGCGCATTGCCAGGAGACGATTGGGACAGCCCTTGAAGCCGCGAATTTCGGCCGGACACTGCCCGTGTAACAGGGCGGTAACCCGGCGCTTTCAGGACGCAAAAGGCAGTCAATCTTGAGGGTGATCCGACGGGGTGTTACCATCCGCATTGATCCGCTGAATCCGTGGCCAGGTGACGTTGAGCAAGAAAGTTTTCGTCAGATCATACGGTTGCCAGATGAATGTCTATGACTCCGCGCGCATGGCGGAGATTCTGGCGCCACTTGGCTACCAGCCCGTCGATATGCCCGACGACGCGGATCTCATCATCCTCAATACCTGCCATATCCGCGAGAAGGCGGCGGAGAAGGTGTATTCCGACCTCGGACGGCTGAAGCCGCTCAAGACCGAGCGCGGCGCGCTGATCGCCGTCGCCGGCTGTGTCGCGCAAGCCGAGGGCGAAGAGGTGCTGCGTCGCGCCCCCTTTGTCGACATGGTCTTCGGGCCACAGACCTATCACCGCTTGCCGGAAATGGTGGCGCGCCTGGGCCGCAGCGCCGGTGCGGTGCTCGATACCGAGTTCCCGCTGGAGCCGAAATTCGATTATCTGCCGGCGGGTGACGGGGTTAGCCCCGTTTCCGCCTTCCTCACCGTGCAGGAAGGCTGCGACAAGTTTTGCACCTTCTGCGTGGTGCCCTACACGCGCGGGGCCGAATACTCGCGCGACGTCGCGGCCATCGAGCGGGAGGCGCGCTCGCTCGTCTCGCGGGGCGCGGTCGAACTCACGCTGCTCGGCCAGAACGTCAACGCCTATCACGGTCGCGACGAATCCGGGGCGGTGCTCGGTCTCGGCGGTCTTCTCCGGCGGCTGGCGCGCATCGAGGGTTTGGCCCGCCTGCGCTACACAACGTCCCATCCCCGCGACCTCGATGATGATCTGATCTCTGCTCATGCCGATGAGCCCAAGGTCATGCCCTTTCTGCACCTGCCGGTGCAATCCGGGTCGGACACGATGCTCGAGGCGATGAACCGCGGGCACAAGGCCGATGATTATCGCCGGCTCGTCGATCGTCTTCGGCGCGCGCGGCCCGATCTCGCCCTGTCGTCGGATTTCATCGTCGGTTTCCCCGGCGAACGCGACGCGGATTTCATCGCCACGCTCGACCTCGTTCGCGACGTGGGATTCGTCTCGGCGTATTCCTTCAAGTTCAGCGCCCGACCGGGAACGCCGGCGGCTTCGCTCGACGAACAGGTGCCTGAGGCGGTCAAGGATGAACGGTTGTATGCCCTTCAGGCGCTGTTGCGCGAGCAGCAGGATGCCTTCAACAGGAAGGCCCTGGGCCAGACCCTGCCGGTCCTGTTCGAGAAGCCAGGCCGCCACCCCGGCCAGATCATCGGCCGCACACCGTATCTGCACGCGGTGCATGTGGATGCATCCGCCTCGTGGATCGGCAGCGTTCGTGAAGTCCGAATGGCCGGCCTCCGCACCAACAGCCTATCCGGCGAATTGATCAGCGATCCCGAAAGGATTTCGGCTTGAGACCGTCTGCGCCTCCCGTCGACGCCCCGCTTCATCTGCAGTTCGATGACAACACGCTCTTGCCCATGCTGTTCGGTGAGCATGACCGCCATCTCGTGCGCCTTGAACAGAAGCTCGGCGTGTCGCTTGTCTCGCGCGGCAACCGCCTCGCGATCTCGGGGCCACACTCGGCGGCGGAGCGGGCCCGCGACGCTCTCAAGTTCCTCTACGACAGGCTGCGCCGCGGGCTGACCGTCGATATGGGGGACGTGGATGCGGCGGCGCGCCTGTCGGGCGACGACGGCAGCGGGGGCACCGATCTCTTCGGTTCCGATGCGCTGGCGATCCGCACGCGCAAGCGCCACATCACGCCGCGTACGCCCAATCAGGTCGCCTATATGCGCGCCTTGCGCGACCAGGAACTCGTGTTCGGCCTGGGGCCCGCGGGTACCGGTAAGACGTATCTCGCGGTCGCGGCAGCCGTGCAAATGCTGAGCGCAGGCCGTGTCGATCGCATCATCCTGTCACGGCCGGCGGTCGAAGCCGGCGAGCGCCTCGGCTTCCTGCCGGGCGATCTACGCGAGAAGGTCGATCCCTACCTGCGCCCGCTGTATGACGCGCTGCACGACATGCTGCCCGGCGAGCAGGTGATGAAGCGCCTGACATCGGGCGAAATCGAGATTGCTCCGCTCGCCTTCATGCGGGGGCGAACGCTGGCCAACGCCTTCGTGATTCTCGACGAAGGCCAGAACACCACGCCGGTCCAGATGAAGATGTTTCTCACCCGGCTCGGCGAGAACAGCCGCATGGTGGTGACTGGCGACCTGTCGCAGATCGATCTCCCGAGCGGGATGCGTTCGGGTCTGCACGATGCCATCGACGCCTTGGGCCGGGTCGAGGGAATCGGCATGGTCGAGTTCGGCGCCGCCGATGTCGTGCGCCATCCGCTGGTCGCCAAGATCGTTTCCGCCTATGACGCGCACGAGGCCCGGCGCCGCAACGACAGTAAGCCCGTGAAGCCGCGATGAAGCGCCCGGCCCGTCGATCGCCGGTCTCGCCGTCGGTGTCCGTGGTTGTCGCGGCCCCGGAATGGAGCCGACGCCTGCGTGGCGCTTCCGGCATTGCCCGGCGAGCGGCTCGTGCCGCCCTGGGGGAGGCACCCCAGCGCCGTGCCTCGGAGCTGGCCGTGGTTCTGACGGACAATCGGACGTCGCGCCGGCTGAATCGCACCTGGCGCGGTAAGGACAAGCCGACCAACGTCCTCTCGTTTCCGGCCGGCGGTGAGGTCGGCCCGCGCGATGCGCCGCGTCTGCTCGGCGATGTCGTTCTGGCGGGCGGCATCGTGGCAGCTGAAGCCGAGGCGCAGGGCAAGCGGCTGTCGGCGCATCTTGCCCACCTCGTCGTGCACGGTGTTCTGCATCTGCTGGGCCATGACCACGAGCGCGATCGCGACGCCGAGCGGATGGAGGCCCTGGAAATCCGGATCCTGCGCCGTCTCGGCGTGCCAAATCCATACGAGGAGAGACGATGAGCGATCCCGCCTCGTCCTCGTCTTCACCGGCCACTGACGAGCGGCCCTCGCGACGGGGCCTCGTCGACCGCCTGCGGTCGCTTCTGAGGCCGCGTGCCGGCGAGTCCGACCTGCGCGAGGCGATCGAGGAGCTGATCGAGGACTCGCCGACGGCGCCGGCGGAGTTCGATGCCCGCGAGCGCGAGCTGCTGCGCAATATCTTCAAGCTGCGTGAGATCACGGCTTACGACGTGATGATTC
>Ga0196963_10002559_pt1 | contig 10790 bp, 12 predicted proteins | sample S1_5metaG_FD_148600 | JGI IMG/M metagenome (GOLD analysis project Ga0196963, IMG submission 148600) | Soil microbial communities from Anza Borrego desert, Southern California, United States - S1_5 | ecosystem: Environmental > Terrestrial > Soil > Desert | place: USA: California | collected... | reverse complement strand
CCTTGGGCAGGGCGCCGAGCGAATTGCCGTCGAGATAGATCAGCCCTTCGGGCAGCCGGAAGCGGTCGCGAAAGGCACGGATCGGATCCTCGCGGTCGAGGCGTTCGCAATCGGCGCGGTTGGCAACGGAGACGGCAGCGGTCATGAGAACTCCCGAAAATGGCGCGGGACTTTATCACGGGGTGGCAGCTGCAAAACGGCCGCTTCGCGTTGCAGGCGGGCCCTCGCGTGCTATAAACCGCCCCTCGCTCGCAAAACCGCCAGGGATGGCCGGCCCGTGCCCGCAACCCCCAAAATACTGATCCTGAACGGACCGAACCTCAATATGCTGGGGGTCAGGGATCCGGCCATGTATGGCCGGGATACGCTCGCGGATGTCGAGAAATTATGCCGGAAGGCCGGCAAGAACCTCGGTCTCGCCATCGACTTCCGCCAGTCGAACCTCGAGGGCGAACTCGTCACCTGGATCCAGCAGGCCCGTGGCAAGATGGCCGGCATCGTCATCAATGCCGGTGCCTATACCCATACCTCGGTCGCGCTCCTCGATGCGCTCAGCCTGACTGAGCTCCCGGTCATCGAGGTGCATCTTTCCAACATCTACAAGCGCGAGCCATTCCGTCATAAATCCTATATCTCGCCGGTCGCGCGCGGGGTGCTGTGCGGCTTCGGCGCGCATGGCTACGCGCTCGCGCTCGAAGGCCTGGCCCGCATGGTGAAAGCATGATCCGGAAGGACCCGAAGGAGATCGACGAGGCTCTGGTCCGCCAGATGGCGCAGCTTCTGACCGAGACCGGTCTCACCGAGATCGAGTATGGCGGCAAGGATTGGCATCTCCGCGTCGCGCGCCAGCAGATGACGGCGGCGGCACCGACGATCGTGACGGCGGCGCCACCCCACGCCGCTTCAGCGGCCGTTGCGCCCGAGGCCCGCTCCGCCGACCGGCCCGGCGCGCTCAAGGCGCCGATGGTCGGCACCGTCTACCTCGCGCCGGAGCCTGGCGCGGCCAATTTCGTCAAGGTCGGCGACAAGGTCCGCGACGGCCAGACGATCATGATCATCGAAGCGATGAAGGTGATGAATCCGATCCCCGCGCCGCGCGCCGGCACGGTGACCGAACTCGCCGTCGCCAATGCCGAGCCGGTCGAGTACGGCCAGCTCCTCGCCGTCGTCGAGTAGCGCCGGCTTCCCGCCCGGATGTTCGAAAAGGTCCTCATCGCCAATCGCGGCGAGATCGCGCTTCGCATCCATCGCGCCTGCCGCGAGATGGGCATCCAGACCGTCGCCGTGCACTCGACCGCCGATGCGGACGCGATGCATGTCCGGCTCGCCGACGAGGCGGTCTGCATCGGCCCGCCGCCGGCGCGCGAAAGCTATCTCAACATTCCGGCGATCCTGACCGCCGCGACCATCACCAATGCGGATGCGATCCATCCCGGCGTCGGCTTCCTCGCGGAGAATGCCGGCTTCTGCGAGATGGTCGAGGAGCACGGCTTCACCTTCATCGGGCCGACCCCCGACCACATCCGGCTGATGGGCGATAAGATCCTGGCGAAGAAGGCGATGATCGAGACCGGCGTGCCCTGCGTGCCCGGATCGGCCGGCGAGATTCCCGCGGGACCCGAGGGCGATGCCGAGGCGAAGCGGATCGCCGCGTCGATGGGCTTCCCGGTCATCGTCAAGGCGGCGGCCGGTGGCGGCGGTCGCGGCATGAAGGTCGCCTTGAAGGAAGCCGAGCTCGACGAGGCGCTCAGGCTCGCTCGGCGCGAGGCTAAAGCCGGCTTCGGCAATGACGCGGTCTATATCGAGAAGTACCTGGCCAAGCCGCGGCACATCGAGATCCAGATCCTCGGCGATTCCTTCGGCAACGTCGTCCATCTCGGCGAGCGCGACTGCTCGATCCAACGCCGCCACCAGAAGCTGCTCGAGGAGGCGCCGTCGCCGGCGCTGAACGCCGAGGCGCGCGCCGAGATCGGCACGATCGCGGTCGAAGCGATGAGGAAGCTGGGCTATCGCGGGCTCGGCACCATCGAGTTTCTCTACGAGGACGGGCGCTTCTATTTCATCGAGATGAACACGCGGCTCCAGGTCGAGCATCCGATCACCGAGGCGATCACCGGCATCGACCTTGTGCGCGAGCAGATTCGCGTCGCTTCCGGCTCCAGGCTCTCCTTCACCCAGGACGAGATCCGTTTCCAGGGCCACGCCATCGAGTGCCGCATCAACGCCGAAGATCCGCGGACCTTCCGCCCTTCGCCCGGAAAGATCAGCGACTATCATGCGCCGGGCGGTGCCGGTGTACGTGTCGATTCGGGCGTCTTCGCCGGTTACACGGTGCCGCCGCACTACGACAGCCTGGTTGCCAAGCTGATCGTGCACGGCGCCAGCCGCAATGAATGCCTGATGCGGCTCAAACGCGCTCTCGGCGAGTATGTGATCGGCGGCATCGACACGACGATTCCGCTGCACCAGCGCCTGATGACCGAACCAGCCTTCCTCGACGGCCGCTACGATATCCATTGGCTGGAAGGTCTGGTCCAGGGGACCAAGCCGGCGGCTTGACGGGATTGCTCCTATCCTGTCGTTCATGGAATGCCAGCAACTTCCCGTGCTAAGACGGAAGTCCATCAGCGGGTGAGTCGAGCTGAGTTGGTCGCGCGGGACGATAAGAGACCTAACGGAGCGACCCGGGCAGGCGAGAGGCCGGGGATGACGCCGGTCGCTTTCGGCACGAAGGCGGAAACGCTGGATCGTTTGGCGCCGCTGCTGCGCGCCGCACGGGTCCTGCCGATGCGTTACTTCACCGTCGGTACCTGGCGCGCCGACGCCGCCGCCGTCCTCGCCGGTCTGGAGTCCGAGACATGGTCCTCCGGACCGTTGATCGTTCGCAGCAGCGCGCGCAACGAGGACACGCTCAAGAGCTCGGAAGCGGGCCGCTATCTTTCGGTCGCCGATGTCGCCGGTCGCGAGGCGCTGGCCGGTGCCGTCGGTCGCGTGATCGCCTCATATGGCGAGGCCGATGCCGGGGACCAGGTTCTGGTGCAGCCGATGCTGGTCGGCGTCGATGTCAGTGGCGTCGCCTTCAGCCGCGATCCCAACACCAGCAGCCCTTACATCGTCGTCAACTATGACGACCGCGGTGACACCGCGGCGGTGACCGGCGGCAAGGGTGATCATCTCAAGACCTTCATCTGCTGGAAGCACCGGGTCGAGCAGTGTCCGGCGCAGCTGCGCGGCGTCGTCGACCTGCTTATCGAACTTGAAGGACTCCTCGGATCGGATGCGCTCGACGTCGAGTTTGCCGTCGACGAGAACGGCGTTGTTCTCCTGCAGGCACGTCCGTTGATCGTCGGGCGCCCGGTCGTTCGGCTGAGCGCCCAGAAACGCGCTCTCGAAGCGATTGCCGACCGGGTAGCGAAGGGAACGCGTTCGCATCCCTATCTCTCAGGAGACCGCACCCTTTACGGCGTCATGCCGGACTGGAATCCGGCCGAGATCATCGGGCTGCGTCCGCGGCCGCTGTCGCTGTCTCTTTACCGGGACTTGGTCACCGATTCGATTTGGGCTTATCAGCGCGATAATTACGGCTACCGCAATCTCCGCAGCTTCCCGCTGATGGTGCATTTCGAAGGGCTTCCCTACATCGATGTCCGCGTCAGCATGAATTCCTTCGTGCCGCGTGATCTCGATGACGAGCTCGCCGGCCGCCTGGTCAACTACTATCTCGGCAAGCTCGCCTCGGCGCCCTCGCTTCACGACAAGGTCGAGTTCGAGATCGTCTTCTCCTGCTACACTTTCGACCTGCCGGCGAGGCTAGAGCAGCTCGCCGATCATGGCTTCTCGACCGCGGATCGCGCGGCGATCGCCGACAGTCTCAAGCGGCTGACCGAACGGATCATTCATCGCGAACAGGGACTCTGGGTCCAGGATAGCCGCAAGGTCCGCCAGCTTGAGAAGCGCCGCGCACTGATCATGGCGGCCGAGCTCGACACGATCTCGCGTATCTACTGGCTTCTCGAGGACTGTAAGCGTTACGGCACGCTGCCCTTCGCCGGCTTGGCTCGCGCCGGCTTCATCGCCGTCCAGCTCCTCAACTCCTTGGTCGCGGTCGATCTGCTGAGCCAAGCCGAGGCCAGCCGCTTCATGCTCGGCCTCAAGACCGTGGGCAGCCGCATGGCGAAGGACTTCCGCGACCTGGACCGGGCAGCCTTCCTTGCCGAGTATGGGCATCTCCGTCCCGGCACATACGACATCCTCTCGCCTCGCTATGACGAGTCACCGGACCTTTATTTCGACTGGTCGTCGGCGCGCGCGCATGAGGCCGCCGGCGGTGAAGGATTCGCCCTCTCGCTTGCCCAGATGCGCGGCATCGAGCGCCGGCTCGGCGACCTCGGTATCGATGCCAGCGTCACCAACCTCTTCGACTTCCTGGAGACCGCGATCGAAGAACGCGAATATGCGAAGTTCGTTTTCTCGCGCAGCCTGAGCGATGCGCTCGTGCTGCTGCGCAAGCTCGGCGAGGAGCATGGCTACTCCGCCGACGAGATGTCCTATGCGAACATCGGGGTCCTGCACGAGCTGATGGCGTCGAGCGCCGATCCGGCCGAGCTGATCGGTGCGTCGATCGAGCGCGGTCGCGAACGGCATGCGATGACGCGCAGCCTCAGCCTGCCGCCGCTGATTGCCGATCCTGGCGACGTCTTCGCCTTCCACCTGCCGGAGGCACGGCCGAATTTCATCGGCCAGAAGTCCATCCGCGCGTCGGTCAGCGACGCCAAGGATCCGGAGGCCATGGCAGGAGCCATCGTTGCGATCCCGAGCGCCGATCCCGGCTTCGATTGGATCTTCACGCGCGGCATCGCCGGCTTCATCACCGCCTATGGGGGCGTCAATTCGCATATGGCGATCCGGGCCAACGAGCTTGGCTTGCCGGCGGTCATCGGCGCCGGCGAGCAGCTGTTCCGGCGATGGGCGGCGGCGCGCACGTTGTTCATCGACTGCGCCAACCAGCAGGTCGAGGTGCTGAGCTGACGATGCGTATCGTCGCCGTCAGCCAGAGGGTCGATATCATCCCCCGTCGCGGCGAGCGGCGCGATGCACTCGATCAAAGCTGGACCTCGCTGCTTGCCGCCTGCGACTTGGCCGCGATGCCGATCCCTAACCACCCAGAGCTCGCCGCTCGGATGTTCGGGATGGCGAGCGTCGCTGGATTGCTGCTGACCGGCGGCAACGACCTCGCCCGCTATGGTGGTGACGCGCCCGAGCGCGACGAGACGGAGCGCCTGCTACTGCGCTTGGCGCGCGAACGTCACCTGCCGGTGGTGGGGGTCTGCCGCGGGATGCAGGTCATCCAGGATGCCTTCGGCGTGCCGCTGAAGCGGATCGCGGGCCATGTCGCCACGCGTCATCAGGTCGACGGCGCCGGGTTCAGGGCTGAGGTCAACAGCTTCCACGGGTTCGGCGCGAGCGAGACGGCACCCGAGCTCGAGGTCCTGGCACGCGCCCCCGACGGGATCGTCGAATTCCTTCGCCATCGCAGCGAGCCGATCCTCGGGCAGATGTGGCATCCGGAGCGGGAGTCGCCCTACGCCCCGTCGGATCTCGCACGCCTTCGCGCGCATTTCCGGGGGGCGACGTGAGAGCGGTCATCCTCGCGGCAGGACGCGGCAGCCGGATGGGCGATCGTACCGAGGATCGTCCGAAATGCCTGGTTGAGCTCGGCGGACGGCCGCTGATCGCCTGGCAGCTGGAGGCGCTGACGAAGGCCGGGATCGACGAGATCGGCGTCGTCACCGGCTACCAGGGCGACCGCCTCGCCGGCTATGGTGTCCGCCGCTTCGACAATCCGCGTTGGGCGGAGACGAACATGGTCGTCTCTCTCCTCGCAGCTGATCCTTGGCTCGCCGAGGCGCCGGTCATCGTCAGCTATGCGGATATCGTCTACGGCGCCGCCACCGTCAGAGTGCTGATGGCGGCGGAGTCGGCTCCGATCGCCATCAGCTACGACCAGGACTGGCTGGCGCTGTGGCGCCGGCGCTTCGCCGATCCGCTGAGCGATGCGGAAAGCTTCCATATGCAGGGCAGCCGGATCGTCGATATCGGCCGGCGCGTCGCCAGCCTGGCCGAGATCGAGGGCCAATATATGGGCCTTCTGCGCTTCCTGCCAGAGGGTTGGCAAGCCGTCCGCGAGCTTCTGCGAAGCCTGCCCAGGGCGGAGGTCGACCGGCTCGACATGACCTCGCTCCTGCGCCGCCTGATCGAGCGGGGCGAGACGATCCGCGGCGTCGCCGCTGTCGGTCGTTGGGGCGAGGTCGACAGCATCGGCGATCTCCGGCTGTACGAGGAACTCCTCTCGCGAGGAGAGTTTAGCCTTGAATAGAGAAGGGCTGGTCCGGAGAACCGCGCCTCGGGCATAGTCGCCCCGTGACCACCCCGCTCTCGCCGGAGCTCCTTCTCAAAGCCTACGCTATCGGCGTTTTCCCGATGGCCGAGGGACGTGACGATCCGCGCATCGTCTTCGTCGATCCCGATCGCCGCGGCGTGCTGCCGCTGGACGAATTCCATATGCCGCGAAGCCTGAAGAAGACCATCAAGCGCGGGATCTTCGAGGTCCGCTGCGATACCGATTTTGCCGGTGTGCTGGCCGGTTGCGCCGAATCCACGCCGAAGCGCAAGGACACCTGGATCAACCCGGAGATCGAGCGGCTCTACAACCAGCTCTATCGCTTGGGCTTCGCGCATTCGGTCGAGACCTGGCGCGACGGCAAGCTCGTCGGTGGACTCTACGGCGTTGCGCTCGGTGCCGCCTTCTTCGGCGAGAGCATGTTCAGCCGCGAAACCGATGCGAGCAAGGTGGCCCTGGCGGCCTTAGTCGAGCGACTGCGGCGCGGCCATTTCACGCTGCTCGACACGCAATTCCTGACCGAGCATCTGGCACGCTTCGGCGCCCGCGAGATTCCGCGCGAGAGCTATCGTCGCATGCTTGAGGAAGCCATCGTCCGCGACGCGGCCTTCCCGAGGAGCTGACGGTTCAGGACGCGCACCATCGTTGCCAGATGGTGCGGAAGGCGCTGGCGACCGCGGCGGTGTAGCGGGCGGGATCGCCGGTTTCCGAGCTCAAGAGCTGCTGGCGAAGCCCGAGACGGAAATCTGCAAGGGCGGTGCGTGTCGCGGCCTTGCCGATCGCGAGCCCGACATACTCGTCGGTCGTGCGCGCGACCCAGTCGGAGAGACCGATCGCCGAGAGGATCGAGGCGCTGGAACGGCCGGGTAGCGTGGTTCCGAGCAGCGAGACCACCGGAATGCCCATGTGAATCGCCTCGAAGGTGCTGACGCCGCCATTCTGCGGAAACGGATCGAGCGCCAGGTCGACGTCGGCGAAGTTGGCGAGATGCTCTCGGCGCGCGGTGCGGCCGCGCGTCTCGATGCGGGACGCGGCGACGCCGTGACGCGCCAGGCGCGCCATCACCTCGGCGCGGGCGACACCGTCATCCAGCGTCGGATCCTTAAGGAGCAGTCGCGATCCGGGAACGGCGGCGAGGATGCGGCCCCAGGCCTCCGCCGTGGCCTCGCCGATCTTCGACGCCCGGTTGAAGCAGCCGAAAGTGAACACCCGATGCGGATCGGTGGGGACGACCGGCGGCGCGTCGTCCGGCGCCTCGAAGCAGAGAAAGCAGGGAAGATCGTAGATGCGCTCGGCGAACAAGGACCGCATCTCGGCCGATGCCACGATCGGGTCGGCAAAGAAATAATCGATTGCCGGGATGCCGGTGCCGGTACCGTGCCCCCAGGCCGTCACCTGGACCGGCGCCGGCTTCGCCGCGAAGGTGAGCAGCCGGTTGCCGCTGCTATGGCCCGAAAGATCGACCAGGATGTCGATCGCGTCCTTGCGGATCCTGTCGGCAAGCTCGGCGGGGGACAAATCGAGCGTCGACTGCCAGGAGTGGCTGAGGCGACGAAACTGCTCGGTCATCGCATCTTCGCGCACGACCGCCGAATAGCAGGCGATCTCGAACTGAGCGGGATCGAGACGCCGAAGGATGGGACCGAAGATCGAGGCCGCGGCGTGCTGGCGAAAATCGGCCGAGACGAAACCGAGTCTCAGCCGGCGATCCGGCGTGCGGTCATTGGCGTGCGGCGATTGCTGCGCCGCATAAGGGCGGCCATGCCTGAGATACCAGCGTCGGCGCTCCGCCTGCTGTTCGGCGAAGCCCACGCCCGACACCATGTCGAGGGCGAAGATCAGCGCCGTATCGCATGCCGCGTTGCCGGGATCGATCGCGAGCGAGCGGCGATAGACAATTGTCGCGTGGACGACGTCACCACGATCCATCGAGGCGTTGCCGAGATTCTGGTGCGGCGCGGCATCCGCCGGTTTGAGGATGATCGCACGGCGGTATCGCGCAACGGCCTCCCCGATCCGCCGCTCCAGATGCAGCGCGTTGCCGAGATTGTTCTGCGCTTCGGCATAGTCGGGACGCAGCTCGACGGCGCGGCGAAAGCAAGCAAGCGCGTCGCCAGGCCGGTCGAGCTTCCTGAAAGCGAGGCCGAGACCGTTAAGCGCTTCAGGAAAGGATGCGCGGATGGCGAGGGCGCGCGTCTCGAGACGGAGCCACTCCGATACCCGCTTGCTCCCCGCCAGCGCATCGGCAAGGTTGTGGTGGATCTCGGCGATTTCGGGGCTAAGCGCTGCCGCCTGGCGCAAAGGCGAGGATGCCTCGGTGCTTCGTCCCGCCGCCAGCAGCGCGGCACCGAGGTTGACCAGGGTGACGACATCCAGGGGATCGAAGCGGAGCAGGGTACGATGGGCATCTGCCTCTTCGCCCCGCCGGCCGAGCGCATTGAGAATGCCGGCGAGATGGCGGGTGGCAAGCGCCGACGCCTGGCTAACCGCCGTCGTACGCTTGAGCAGGACGACCGCTCGCGGCAGCCGCTGGGTCTGTGCTGCTGCAATTGCGCTCATATGCAGAAGATCGGCGTGGTCAGGCACTCGGGCCAGCGCAGCGCGACACATCCTGAGCCCCGCTGGATAGTCGCCCGACTGAAGAAGCTTCGCCGCCGCGTCGGCGAGCGCCGCGATGTCCTCGCTCACCCTCGCCGGCAATCCAGCACCCAGACGTCATAGACGGGGTGCTGCAACGGGTTCAGGGCAGGGCTCGAGGCGAACATCCATCCGGAGAACAGCTGGCGCGGCTGCTCGCCGAGGCGGAGCTCGCGGATCTCGAGGAAGGCGGCGTTCTCCGGCGGCTCCTCGGGGGGGCGCTTGTGGCAGGCGCGCATGGTGATCTCGAGCGTGCCGAAGCGCACCGGCCGGTCGACCTCGATCGGGAAGGTCGAAACGCGCGCGGTTACCTTGTCGAGGCCTTGCAGCATCGCCGCGCGCTGCTGCAGCTGCTGGGCTGCAGCGGGAAGCGCGAGCAGGAGGAAGAGGAGGGCGAGCGCCAGGCGCTCAAGGCTTCTTTGTCGCATCCTTGCTCTGATCGGGGCCGGAGAACATGAACTTGCCGAGCATCTGGACGAGATCGACCGGCGACTGGGTGAACTTGATCTCCCCGCCCGGCTTGATCGTCTCGGCGTCTCCCCCCGGAATCAGCGCCAGATAGCGTCCACCGAGCAGTCCTTCGCTCGCCACCTCGGCGACCGTGTCGGTCGGCAGCTTGACGCGCGGGTCGATGCTCATGCGGACGATGGCAAGAAAGCGCTCGGTATCGAGCCGCTGGTCGACCACCGTGCCGACCTTGATGCCGCTGATGCGGACATCGGTACCGGCCGTGACGCCGTCGACGCGGTCGAAGCGAGCCGACACCTCGTAGCCGCTGACCGAGCGCAGGCCCGAGCTGTTGTAGGCGAAGGCGAGGAACATCGCGGCGACCACGATGACCACCGCGCCCATCACCGTCTCGATCATGCTGCGGCCGGTCATGGCCCGAATCCTTTAAAAGCTCAGTTCGGCCGCCACGGCTCGTAGTCGCCGGTAGCGGCGGCGCGTTGGCCGCCCATGGCGACATGGCCCGGCGGACGGTAGGCCTGCGGCGTGCCGGTCAGGTTCGGCAGGTGCTCTTTCTGCCAGCTCGGCCCTTTGGCGCCTTCTTTCGGCGGCTCCTTGGCGGTGTGGTGCAGCCAAGCGTGCCATTCGGGTGGTACCTTCGAGCCTTCGGGCTCGCCGTTGTACATGACCCAGCGCCGTTCCTTGCCGTCAGTGCGCTTGGCGCCGCCTTTGGCACGGTAGTAACGGTTGCCATAGGCGTCGGTGCCGACGGCCTCGCCTTTTAGCCAAGTGAATAGACGGGTGCCAAGACTCATGCGCGGAAGGCCCGAAGTGAAAGCGCGCGGACTATGAACCGGCTACCGACCGAGGTAAAGAGCGGCCCATGATGCCCGTCTCGGTCAAGGGCGTGATCGTGCTGGGCGAGCGCGTCCTGCTGCTCGCCAATGATCGCGGCGAGTGGGAGCTGCCGGGCGGGCGCGTCGATCCCGGCGAGTCCGAGACCGACGCCCTGGTCCGCGAGATCGAGGAGGAGCTCGGCGTCGCGACGCGGATCGGTCCGCGGCTCGGCGAGGAGGATTTCGAGGTGATTCCCGGACGCATGGTCCGCATCGTCAGCTATGGCTGCGAGATTGGGGCGGACGCTCGGCTTCGGCTTTCGGACGAACACCGCAATCTGCTCTGGGCATCGATGGCTGCCCTGGGCGATTTGCCGATTCCCGCTGTCTACCGGCGCGCGGTAGGGCTGTGGATGAATTTGGGGATATCTTTCAGGAATCCTTAATTTATCGGCATATCTATGACAGTG
>Ga0196963_10002558_pt1 | contig 10793 bp, 4 predicted proteins | sample S1_5metaG_FD_148600 | JGI IMG/M metagenome (GOLD analysis project Ga0196963, IMG submission 148600) | Soil microbial communities from Anza Borrego desert, Southern California, United States - S1_5 | ecosystem: Environmental > Terrestrial > Soil > Desert | place: USA: California | collected... | reverse complement strand
AAAACTTAGGTCATATAAACAGTACAGATGTCTTCACTGCAACTATGAATTTTTGACTTTGGACAACAACAATCCCGCATTAATTAACGATAAATTAAAATTCCATGGTAAAATTTCAGTTGATTCATAAACAGTCTAACATCGTATACAAACATTCCTGAAATTTTCCATCGATGGCACGACGTTTGACCGTCCATTGTTTTGCATAGATCGATATGCTAAGCCTATTACTACGTGTGATCCGTTGGCTTGCAAGGCATCAATCTTTTTGGGATTTTCCACTGTTGATACAAATAGGGTTTCATGCGCAATTTGTATCAATATGCTCAGAGGGTGAATTCGGCTCCCAGGTTGTTGGTCATTTGCGGTTGATCTCCGGCATCTGTGTTACCGCTTATCGCTGGATAGTTGGTCTTCGCCCATTGAAACACCTGGCTAACCGGGGCCCCACCGCGGAACTTCTCTATCAACCCCTTCTGCAAGTAACAGTAGGTCCAGGCCCCGTTCAACTGCAGGGAATTGTCGTATCCGTAACCGTTCTTCGTGCAGGTCGTCAGGCAGGCCACGTTTGGCAGATTGGTCATTTCGTCCAGGAAACCGCCGGAATAACAATTGTCTATAAAGACGAATATGTTCGCCTTGTTGTTGGTCCTGAGGTCCTGAAGCATCTCCTTGTCCCGGTAACAATCCGCGTCAATACCGGGATTACAGCCGAACAGGCACACGTAGCTGTTTCCTGTACCGTCACCACTGCCGTGCCCGGAAGTGATCAGTGCAACCGTGTCTCCCTCTTTGGCTTTTGCCAGTATCTCCCTCAGATGCCGACGCACGTTATCCTCCGTTGCCAATCCAGAGTAGATGGGGAAGTCGGCCGGATGTTTGTCGCCCAAAACGACGATCTGGTAACCCTTGGGTTTGAGATAGTTGTACCAATCCGTCGCGTCCTCGTCGCAGAAGCTCAAATCACTGATGTAGTTGTAATCGGATATTCCCACTATCAATGCATATTTCGAACCAGCGGGTGTCGGTGTCGGTGTCGGTGTCGGTGTCGGTGTCGGTGTCGGTGTCGGTGTCGGTGTCGGGACTGGATCAGGTGCCTGCCCCATCAGGTTCAGGATGACCGTGATCAGGTACTGGCTGATGTTTGACAGGTTCTGCACCAACAGGTACCAGGCGCCATCGATGCTGATTTGGTATCTGTCGGTCGATCTCCACGTGTATTTGGAACTGGTCGGATTGCCGTTTTGCTGTCCGTAGATCACCACCTTGCCCGTCTTGTTGGTGATCGTAATTTTGGCCTCGTACCCTTTCGGGATGTGGAGGACCCAATAATTTGATCCACTGGGTCTGGTGAGCCACCCGGTCACTTGATACTGCTGCACGGGTTTTGTGGGAGGGTTGGGGTTGATCACCGCCCTGGGAGACTTGAGGGGTGACAGTAACGCCAACGGTATCGATATTCCGTCGATGGAAAACAGCATCTCCCTGTCCTTCCATATTTCCACCTTGAGGTTGTCGACCAGTGGTCCCACGGTGAACTCTCCGGGTCCTCCTCCGGTAGACTTACCCAGGTATCTGTGTTTCCGACTGCCGCTTTCGCTTGCATTTGAACTCGCGCTCGTGGATGCAAAGTATTTCACTATGCTATTGGGGTGAACCTTGAAGGTGGGTTTCAGTATCACCCCGCCTTCGGAATCGTTCTCAAAGTGGAACATTTATATTAATGTCAAAACGATTTTTATTTTGGAAAGATGTCGCCATTTATCGAGCATTCGGACAGGTCCTGTGAACGATCAATACGGTCCCTCTCATCGGGGGATTTCTTTTCCACACATTTGGAAAATGCTTGCACAATTCCCTCTGGCATTTTCGAGCACCACTATAGCAGCAGACGGTACCAGGCCCTGAAGCATTGATACTGGCGACCCCCTCAACTAACTGTACATGCCCAATAGGAATTCGTTCTTATCCTTTTGGCCCTTCTCCGATTTGTACATTGCGAATCCATTGGCTATATCGGCCGAGTTAAGCATTTTGGGTTTTTCGGCCATATCGGCAAATATTCGTTTGGCGTGGGAAATTTTGCATTTTTGCAGGAAAGTGATGATGTCCCCGCCGTAATTCGGGAAAAAATCGATGTTCTCCTTGAAGAACTTCTCTTTGATCGTGTTGTCAGTTGCCAGGTCCCATCCGTTTTCCCTCAATTTCAGCAAGAAGATGTCCCTGAGTTCCGAAGGCGTGTATTTGTCAATCGTGTAACGGAAGTTGAAACGCCTCTCCAATCCACGATTGTGGGAGAAGAAACATTTTTGGATGTCGTCCGGGTAGCCAGCTATTATACAAATGAATTCCCCTGCTCCTTCCGTCAGGTTCTTGTTGATGGTGTCGATGCATTCCTTGCTGAAATAATCCCTGCCCTCCTTCTCACCCAGGGAATACGTCTCGTCGATGAAAAGCACCTTGCCTGCCTTGCGGCATTTGTCTATCACCTTCTGCGTCTGGACGGCCGTGTGGCCGCAATACATCCCGATCAGGTCGGACCTGGACGCGGTTTCGAAATAATCCTCGATGTTGAATTGCGACAGGTCCGTTGGCCTCTTGTATATCAGGCCCATTGCAATGTAGGTGTAACCCAGTATTTTGGCCAGATGGGTCTTTCCCACCCCCGGGGGACCGTAGATGACCGTATGGTGCATTTCTTGGCCATCGGTGGTGGTTTTGTGGAGTCCCTGCAGGCACAACAGTATCTGTTCCACGATCGATTCCTTGAATTTCGTCAAACCTATCATCTGTCTCAATTCCTTCAAGGGCTTTTGCAGGTGATGCAGTCTTTTCAGATCTATCGATCCGCATTTGGTCCGCCTCTTTTCGTGATAGATGTTCCCCCATTCGATCAACGTGTCCAGGTCGATTTTGTCCCTTTTGAATATGCCGTACATGTCGTTCGCCTCACCATCCGAGCATTCTTCGTACGTCAATTCCATCTCCTTCTCCAAACGCTGATAGGAGGATTTGATCATATCCTCTTCAACGTAAGTGGAAACGTGGTTGCGACGGGTCAACGACGGTTTGATCTTTTCTGTGGAAGAATGGATCCTGGGCATAATGCAGGATTTCGGAGATGGATTTGAGGGAAAATGAGCATCAGCGCAATCCAACAGATGGTTTTCTTTCAGGTATCTGATCAGTTGCTCGGCACGCTCGATTTCGTTGCTCAAGCCTTCTATCTCGGTAGCAAAGTGGAGCTTATCCTCGTTTTCCCGAATGCGATCAAACTTTACGTCGGCCCTCCTCCTCCTGATTTGCGCATAATCATGGCCGGAGGTATTGGTGGGTTTATTTCTGACGCCGTACCTGCCGCTATAGTTGTAGGTACCCGTGGGCCTACCGATTACGTTGTTGGAACCAGGTCCGATCTGTTCAGGACGAACGATCCGGTTGTTGGGAGTTTTGCTGTTTTTGAGACTCCTATTTGAGATAGGTGTCCTATTCATATAATAATCATTTTATTCTAAAATGCGGATATTTTATTTCCACGTATTTCCCTTTTATCGAAACGTAGGCAAGAGCGGGTAAGATGATAGAACCCTGGAACTGTTGGTACAATATCAATTCCGGTTTCTTGGCTATGATCTCGTCGTTGTATCGGAATTCGATGTGCACGTTGTCCTTGTAGGGATAATAACTGCCGTCTTCGGCCTTACTCGTGTATTCCCCCTCCAGCAGTTTCAAATAGTTCCTCCCTTCCACATCAATCAATTGGTATTTTATCTCTTTGGGATGGTAGTGTTCCTGAAATTCGAAGTCGTTCAAGTCGCTTTCGATGTTGATGTTGAAGGCCTTCCCGGTCTCGTTCTGGTTGAAATAATATGCGCAAGGGACGGCATCTTCGCCTCCACCGCCTCCAGCGACTCCAGCGTACATCCCACAATCAATGGCCGATCTGTTCAAAAGTTCCTCGACCGCTCTACTCGCCTTCAGTTTCCCCAGAGCGGTTTGCAACACGGTTTCATCGGTGGTTTGAGTGTACATCCTCTGCTTTTGGGCTTCCAGCAACTGTTGCGTCGACATGGTACTGATCAGCATGTCGATCTTGACGTAACGGTCTTCAGGTTCGGTGAAGGCGTTGTGGGACTGATAACGGATGGCCCTTCCCATGGCCTGTTCCGGTTTCACCATGTTCCACCATGGCTCCAAGATGTACACTTGTCGCACGTTTTTCAGGTCCAGTCCCTCCTTGGCCTTGGCCGAGCCGATCAGCACTTTTATCAGTTTCCCGGTTTTGTTCTTCTCGTGATTGAATATGTGATGGATGGTATCGTTCCTGTATTGATCCGAGACGCCCGCCGACGAATCCGTCCTCTTTCCGTCCACTATGTCGCTGTAATCGGTGGTGTATTTGATGTAGAACCTCCTTCCATTCGACACCCCGTCCTCCAACATTTTGATCTCCTTGTCTATCTTCTCCTGCAAGGCCTGTTTGTCGATCTGGGGGGGCAATTTCAAGAGGTACAGCTCGAATCCCGATGCACGCAGATAGGCCTCAAAATGAAACACGCCATAGATGATGCTGCTGGAATAGACGAAATGCAGGTCTTGGTTTTCAATGTAATCGCTCCTGGTGTTATCGACGGTCCTCAAAATGTGATCCATCTTCGGCGAATACGCCGCGACGTCGTTAATATCGTATATGAACTTCACCTGATCGCCGTACAATCCGCACATCTTGATGAATGTGGGATGCACGGATTTTTTGGGAGCCTCATCATCTTTTCCCGCTCCCCCTTCTTTCTCTTCCTCTTCCCCTTCCCCTTCCTCCATACCCTCTTCCATTCCTTCGTCCCACTCCCCTTCGTCCCACTCCGCTTCCACATCCGATTCCTGTTTCAGATGATGGGCACTCGTGACCGGATGGGATTCCGCCCAGGACAATATTTCCCTGGCGATCATTTCCTGCTTGGCCTTCTCCCGCTCGTTGTCCGCCTCCCAGGAGAATTCCACCTTCCCTTCCCGGAGCAGGGCCACTTTGTAATATCTACCGAGGCCGGTTTCGAAATTGTACCATCGACCGCTCTTGTCGAATCTGAGCAGATCAAAATCCCCCTCGAACTGATCCACGGACACCACATCCGATATTCCGTTACCGTCGGCGTTCGACAGTTTCTTGAACAGTTTAACCTGCGCCTCGGCCTCATCCTGCTTCAAACTGTAACGCGTGGTCTTGATGAGCGGAAAGGTGCACATACCCATGCTCCTGCTCTGATGCGCCGAATCTTCGTCGTCCTCGGTCGGTGCCTGTAAGTAGGATTTTGCCTCGGCCTTTTTGGCCTCCATGTAAAATTGGAACTGAATATCGGACATCTCTATCCTGACCAGTCGGATGTTCCCGATCGACAGTTTCAGCAATTCCCCGAGGGCCACTGTGGCTCCGCCAGATACCGCCTCCAACCTGTCGTAAAAGGACTTCGGATATTGATCCGAGACCTCCCTCACCTTCCTGGATATCAATCCCTGGACCCTCCGTTGGATCAATTTGGGATTGACTATGCGCCCATCGTCAAACACCATCTTGCTCCATATCGACGGATCCAGGCCGAACAATTCCCAGTACCTATCGTGTGAGCCCATCCTCCCCTTCAGGATGTTCATCATGACGAGCAGCTCGTTCGGATTGTTGACTATGGGCGTGCCCGTCAACATCACGATCTTGCAGTCCCGCGAGGTCATCAACCATTCGTACATGACGGCACCTATTTTGGTGTGTATCTTCTTCTCTGGATTAATGGAACTGTAGATGTAACTGATGACGTTGTGGACCTCGTCAATGATGATCAGGTTGTGATTGGCTATGTGCTCTTTCAGTTTCCTTTCCAGGCTGAGCGTGGGGTCACAGGTCACTATACTGATGTGGTCGCGGATGAACAGGGTTGCAATGAAGTCTTTCAGGTTTTGATGGGAGAAATGTTGTCTGAAAATGCGCCTCTTGAATTCAACATCAGATTCTCCCCTGTCGTCGACGATTCCTGTCCTTTTCACTATGTTCTCCCGTGTGTATTTATCAATTTCTACGAATTTGTCGAAATAATCCCTCAAATCGTACCCCTCCGTCAGATACCTCTTCAGGGACATGTCCCAACTCGGTTTCAATCTTTTGTAAAAGAGCAGATAAGCCTTTCCCTCATTGAATTTCCAATAGTCGAGGCGCCCCTTCTCCTTCATCCTCTTCAAGAGTGGCAATCGATAATGTTCGATGAAATTTATCGCAATGTGGATTCCCGTCAAGGTCTTTCCAGTTCCCATATCGTGATACAACAATACGCCGCGATACGGACTGAGACCTGGACTGTTGTTCTCCGGGAACTTCACCATGTACCTCTTCACGATCTCCTGGTGTTGCTTCATCTTCAATTCCAGGTCGTTCGTGACGTCGGTGACGCCCATCATGAGGGACCTGATGTAGTTTTGGAATTGTTTGCTGTGGGTCAGCTCGTAGTCGTTGATCTGCAATTTCCTTGAATAGTTCAAATCGTCTATCACTTCCGGCGTTTTCAACAGGTTATCCGAACCCGGACCCGTTGGCGCCTCTTCCTCCTCTGGCTCTGGCTCTGGCTCTGGCTCTGGCACAGTGGCTTCCTCCTTTAATTCCTTTATGGCCCTTTCCAACAATGGCCTCCGCTCATCAACCTTTGGCACTATTCGGCGAAACACCTTCCTGATCTCCTCGACTTTCGGATCGGTTTCCTTTGAGTGTCGCCTGTAGTATTCCAATTTCTCCAATCCCAGCTGGGTTTTTAATTGTTTCAATTGATCGGACATCCCTATAAAAAGTACAGAAAAACGTTCAAAAAAAGAACTTTTTCAGAAAAAGTTCAATCAAAAACGAACTTTTTCAGAAAAGTTCAATCAAAAACGAACTTTTTCAGAAAAAGTTCAATCAAAAACGAACTTTTTGAAAAAGGAGGGGTCTGGGTCGTACCTGTGGCCGCTAGCGCTGCACCAAGGTACAGCGCTAGCGGCCACAGGTACGACCCAAAATAATAGTGAAACGCTCAAAAAGCATTTGCGCAATTCTTCCCGGATGATCAATCCATAATACGTTTCCATAATTATATGGGTTGGTTTTGTTACTGTTTATTACATCCGCAAAATTGCACCTATGTTGGAATGAGTAATGATCCCGATAGGAGATTGCGACAACACAATGGCGAAATCAAAGGTGGAGCCCGGTACACCGTCAGTCGGTCGGGGCATCACAAGTGGACCAGGGTCTGTTGTGTGGGCGGTTTCCCAGACAAGATCGCCGCACTCCAATTTGAATGGAAGTGGAAGAGATTGACCCGGTCCTTCACCGGGCCTAATGCATTGTATAAAAGGATGGCCGCTTTGTCAGAACTGCTAAAGTTGGAAAAACCCACCAAGAAATCAGTCCCTTTCGATCAATACAGCTCCGTGGCGACCTTCGGGCACAAACCCACAATCAATTGGGAAAACTCACAGGCCAAATTTATTTATCGCAAGCTAAATCCTGTGAAGATCAGATTGACCTACAAAAGTTTTGCAAACTAACTTGAATTCTGGTGAGGGGGGCACCCATTGTCGCTCGATCCGGTGCATTACAATGATCTAAACTTGCTAGTTGAAGTGTCAATGTGGGTGTCACGGCATCTTATCCTGACCACGTGGTCATTTCGTCTTTGTACCACGATACAAAAAAGAGAGCATCGGATGGGTCAAATCAGGATCGCGCCGATGCGTCCACTTGAGATGTCAGTACCGCGGTTGTGTCGCATGTCAGGGATGCACGCTTGTGCCTCCTTTCCTTCAGGTAGGATCGATGCCGCAGCTGGTACGCATCGAACGCGACTTTCAGTTCCTCGTGTTCTTGCGAATCGATGCCGAATTCAAGAATGGGACCTGCGTGATGGAAGTCCCATTTTTCGCCGATCAACCACAACCACAGTGGATCGATTGCATCCTGCAGTGAAGAGGCGTTTTGATGTATGCCGTGAAAGGCCTGTTTCCGGAAGATTTGCATCAACACCGGCTGGTTGAATGCGAAGTTCTCAGCATCGTTTGCGACGCGGATTGGGCCTGCGGCATCCCTGATTCGGTAATCGGGAATCACGACTCCGATGGAGTCGGATCGGCTCTTCAGCACGGTTCGCAACTTGGTGTGATCCATTTTGGGGGGCCTCTCACCCTCAAATGCGACGATCCATCTCCCGTTGGCCAACGAGACGCCTTTTTGCAGGCACTCGTCCACCGTCCTTCTATTCTCGAAAAAACAAAAATGGAAGTTGCACTTTTTCAAAAGGCCGTAGAAATCCGAGGGGTCCACCCCGTTGAACACGAACAGGTACTCGACGTCTATCCCGTTATTTGGGTCGAATACAATGGGCACCGTAGGCACCCTAGGCACCGTAGGCACCGTAGGCACCGTAGGCACCGTAGGCACCGTAGGCGCCGTAGGCACCGTAGGCACCGTAGGTGCCGCAGGCGCCTCGCTGGTCGTCCCCTTCGACACGTAAATGATGTAAGTCACGAGTATGTGATTCAGGGACCATTTACAGTCCCGATCGTAAGATTGACTGCTGTATCCATCAAGACGCTCGACGTATCGATATTGATGCAATACGGATTGGTAGAGGTCCAAGTCCATGAAATCGATCATGATCAGATCGGCATAGTGGCGCATCTCGTGACGATATTTGTTCAGGTTTTCCACCAATGGGCCGTTCAGGTCGCACAAAAAGAGGTGATCCTTTTTATGCATCGGTGTGTCCAAGTGTGCGCGATGTTCGGACCCGGGTCTGTCACTGGAGCCGGGACACGGATGCATGATGGGGCGCCCGAGTTTGCCGGGTCGCATGCGCGCCAATAAAGTGAAATACAAGGATTCGACCATGTCCGGACCACAGGTCACGAAATTTCCCAGCATGTCCATGAAATACGTCGGATTGATCTTTTTGACGTATTTCGCCTGCACCGTATTCAGGCGATGGGACGAATCCACCGTTTGGTACGTGGCTTTCAGTCGACGTTTCCGGTAGAAACCGTTCAGATGAGAAAGTACGCCTTCCCCGGACAATCGATCGTTGCCGTTCAAAAAGATGCATATTTCTCTGTCGACGCACATCTGATATGCCAGATATCGACTACAGGCTTGGTATCTCCTTTTGCGGTTCCTGAGTAGGACGAATCGATGGCCCATGCCGTTTTCGTGGATGTGTCGTTGGGCCAGGTCGAAAGTCCCGTCCGTCGAACAATCATCGATCAGGATCGCCCTCCAAAAGGGGTAGGTCTGCTGGAATATCGAATCCAGGTTTTTTTGGACCGAATCGGCATTGTTGTGGGATGGTATGATGAAGACGAATTGTTTATTGCATCCGAACACCACGGAATCGAATTCCGAATCGGGTATTCCCGTCAGGTGCCGTTCGTCCTCCGGTATGTCCATTCCGGAATTCAGGTATTTCCTGTACAGTCCAGTCAACTCCCCGTCGAGTCCAGGATATTGGTAAACCCCCGTTTGTATCGCGCCAGTCATCACGGCATACGTCCGAATCTGATCCGTGCCTCTAAGGTGGTTGAAGAACCCGTCCAACGTGACGTTGAGGTCCAGGATGCCGTGGACGGTGTGATGCGTGCAGATGAAATCCATGAACCTCTTGGATACGACGATTCCGCCCAAAGCTTGCGACAGGAGGTGAAACCGGCCGTCCGGATCGCCGTTGTCAAAAGCGCCTTCGGTGCTATCGGCATTTTGGAAAAGATGCAGCACGTCGTAGTTCACCACCGTTGCTCCGCTTATTCTCGTCCTGTCGAAACCCACCCGGAAACACACGTCGTCTTCCAAATACAGCAGGTGATCCACCTTTTCCCTCCTGGCCTTTTCCAAAGCCTTCATGAAATTGCATATAGTCCCAACGTCACCCGGGGATTTGATGCAAGGTTCGACCTCCTTTTTGGCACACGTCAAGAGGTAGGATTCGTACAGTTCCTTGACCCGGTGCCCGTCAACCGCGTTCAGGAATTTATACGGAAATTTCAATTTGGACATCTTGTAGGTCATTGCCATCCTCCTGTCCAATCTCCCCTCCGAGTTGATCACGTAAGCCACATTGACGAACCCGGAAAGGAGGCGTGAGGCGGGGACGCCATGGGCGTCATAGGCACCTGTGGCACCCGAGCACTTACGACAGTGCATACGACGGTGCATACGACGCCCATGGCGGCCTACCCTTACCCTTTGCGGAACAGCACCTCTGGCGCCTCTGGTGGACCTCCTCCTCCTCCTCCTCCTTCGTGGGAACCCGTTTTTGTAGCGATATAGGCGATCGGTACGAGTGCCAATTCCCATTTCGGACTTTTTCGGTGCATATTAATACTTGTAACCGTATCTTTAGATCATGGTTGCGACATTTTGATTTCCTGAATCTCGGCTTTCAGTTCGTCCACGGCCGTCTGGAGCAACTGACACTTCTTCACCAATATCGGTATCAGATGGAGGTAACGCACCCCCTCGGGTTGCTGGTGATTGTCCCGGGTCACCAGCAGGGGCAACACCTGTTGCACCTCTTCGGCGATCAGACCGACGTCCTTCTGGCCTGATTCCATCCACTCGAATTGCACCGGACGGAGGCTGTTTACCTTGTTTGCGTAGCAATTGTCCAGGGGGTGGATGTTTTGTTTGAACCTCTGACTGGAGGTGTTTGTCACGACCCGTCCCGTGGCGGTGATCTGCAGGGACAAACCTGTGCCCGTCGGATTGTTGGAGAGGTACAGACCCCTGG
>Ga0196963_10002557_pt1 | contig 10809 bp, 12 predicted proteins | sample S1_5metaG_FD_148600 | JGI IMG/M metagenome (GOLD analysis project Ga0196963, IMG submission 148600) | Soil microbial communities from Anza Borrego desert, Southern California, United States - S1_5 | ecosystem: Environmental > Terrestrial > Soil > Desert | place: USA: California | collected... | reverse complement strand
GGCGTTCGAATAGGCATCGAGAAGCGGGCGGTCGTCGGGCGGTGCCGGTACGGCTCGGCTCGGCTCCGGAAGATCGTCGTCGAGGAGGGGAACGAGAGGCGCGTCGAACATGGAACGGTCCACCGCTTGAGGATGCTTAAGTGGGATCGGCGACCAGGGTTAACAACCCCGCCGCCGAGCCGCTCCTGTCGCGGATCGGATGCTTGACCCCGCCCCCTGCGGCGGCAATGCTGCCGCGCGGGCGGGCCCCGGAAAAGGCGATGCAGGCCGATCGACATGACCGAAAACGGCGCGCAGCCGAAAAGCGCCTCCACCAACGCCTCGACCGCCGAACCATCGCTCGCTGAGGAGCTCGGCGCGGATGCGAAGGAGATGCTGCTCGCCAGCATCTCTGATGGCCTGGTCGCCTTTGACAACGACTGGCGCATCACCTACGTCAACGCCGCCGCCGAGAGGCTGTGGAACCGCAAGGCCGAGGAGCTGATCGGCCACACGATCTTCGAGGCGCTGAACGTCGATGCGAGCAACCCGTTCTACGCGGCCTATCTCGACTCCAAGGCGAGCGGCGAGCCGGCTTTCTTCGTCGCCTACTCGACAAATTTCTCGGCCTGGCACGAGGTGCGCGGCTATCCGCATGCCCGTGGCTATACGATCTTCATTCGCAACGCGACCGAGGAGCGCACCGCCTATCTGGCGACGCTCGAGAACCAGCGCAACCTCGATGTCGCGCGCGCCATCAACCAGCGCATCTTCGAGACCTCGCAGGACCTGATCCTGGTGGTCGACCGCAGGGGCGTGTTCCTCCGCGTGAGCCCGAGCGCGATGGCGATCCTCGGCATTTCGCCCGACGACATGGTCGGGCGCAGCGCCGCCGATTTCATCTTCCATGAGGATCTGGAGAGTACGCGCGAGGAGATGCGGCTTGCCCGCCGCGGCCGCGCGATCCGCAATTTCGACTGCCGCTACGTGCACAAGAGCGGGCGGGTCGTTCCGCTCGCCTGGATGGGCGTGTGGTCGGATCCCGAGCAGCAGCACTTCTTCATCGGCCGTGATATGACCGAGCGGATGGCGGCGGAGGAGCGGCTGCGCCATGCGCAACGGCTCGAATCCGTGGGCCAGCTCACCGGCGGCATCGCCCACGACTTCAATAACCTGCTCGCCATCGTCATGGGCAGCATTGACCTGATGTTCGACGTGCCCGGTCTTCCCCAGGAGGCGGCCGAGCGCGCCCGCGCCGCCCTCCACGCCGCCCAGCGCGGCGCCGAACTCACCCGCCGCCTCCTCGCCTTCGCGCGCCAGCAGCCGCTCAAGCCACAGGTCGTCGACGCCAATGCGCTGGTCGGCAATCTCACCACGCTCCTGAGCCGCACGCTCGGCCAGCAGATCGAAGTGACCTTCGCCGGCGCTCATGATCTCTGGCCGGTGATGATCGACGCGGCAGGACTCGAATCCGCGATCACCAATCTTGCGGTCAACGCACGCGACGCCATGCCGGATGGCGGCCGCTTGATGATCGAGACGCGCAACGAGATTCTCGATGCCGACTATGCGCGCGACAACCCCGGTGCCGTCGCCGGCGAATATGCCGCAGTGATCGTCTCCGATACCGGCACCGGAATGCCACCCGACGTGCTCAACCGCGTCTTCGAGCCTTTCTTCACCACCAAGGAAGCGGGCAAGGGCACCGGGCTCGGCCTCAGCATGGTGTTTGGCTTCGTCAAGCAGTCCGGTGGTCATATACGCGCCTATAGCGAGCTCGGCCACGGCACCTCGATGCGGCTTTACCTGCCGCGCGCAAAGGATGCGGGAACCCAGACGACAGCCGCGGCGGTGGAAGCGAAAACCGAAGCCAAGGTCAACGAACGTATCCTCGTGGTCGAGGACAACGACGCCATCCGCCAGCTCGTGCTGATCCAGCTTACGCGCCTCGGCTATGAGACGTTGCAGGCGAGCGGCGCCGGCGAGGCCCTTGAGATTCTCGACCGCGGCGACAAGGTCGATCTGCTCTTCACCGACATTATCATGCCCGGCGGCATGAGCGGCCATGGCCTGGCGCAGGAAGCCGTCAAGCGCCGCCCCGGCCTCAAGGTCCTATTCACTTCTGGATTCCCAGGCACGCTGCTGCAGGAGATCGAGGGCTTGAGCGGCCCCGATGCCGTGCTCACAAAGCCCTATCGCACGCAGGAACTGGCGCGGAAGATCCGCACGATCCTCGACAGCTGATCAGCGCTTGCCGAGAACCTTATCGTAGATCTCGGGCTTGAAGCCGACGGTCAGCTTGCCGTCGACCTCGAGCACCGGCCGTTTGATCATCGAGGGCTGCGCCAGCATGAGGGCGAGCGCCTTCTTCTCGCTCACCCCTTCCCGCTCGGCTTCCGGCAGCTTCTTGAAGGTCGTGCCGGCGCGGTTCAGCAAGGTTTCCCAACCGACTTCTTTGGCCCAGCCTTCGAGCCGTCCGCGCTCGATGCCCTTGGCCTTGTAGTCGTGGAAGTCGTAAGCGAGCTTGCGTCCGTCAAGCCAGGCGCGTGCCTTCTTCATCGTGTCGCAGTTCTTGATGCCGTAGATCGTTACGGATTTCGTCATGGCGCAAACTCCCGCGCACGGCCCTCGAGCGGAAAACGCCTGAGGACGACGTGCCTGCTCTGGCCGACAAGGCTGTGGATCAGCACGAACTCATGCACCTGCCAACGCACCGGCTGGCGCAGACGCTCGGTCGGAACCACGGTCCGGTCATACATCAGAGTGATGTGCGGAATGAAGTGCCGGCTCTGCTCCCGGACCTTGCCCTTTTCGAGGGCATCGCCGAGGGCGCGCTCGAGCTCGCGGATGCCGCCGACGCCGTCCTCGCCGGCAAGCACGAGGCAGGTACGGAAGCTCGTCACGCGATCGAACTCGACCTCGAACGGGCCGAGCGCAACCGACGACGCCGCCTCGGTCGCATTTTCGACCAGCCTCTGCGGTAGACCGTTGTACTCGCCGAGAGCGCAGAGCGAGACATGCAGCAGCGATTTCGGTCGCGGCCAGGATTTGAGCCCATGCTTCGTCTGCAGCCGCAACGCATGCTGCCTGACCTCGTAGGCGACAGATGCGTCGAGGGTAAGCGCGAAGAAAACGTTGTCCGGCAGCCCGCCGAACTTTCGCGCGGGCTTGGTCGGCTTCGGCGCCTCGGCGATCGGCTCGGGCTCGAGAGCCAAGCCCGGGAGCGCCAATTGTCGGGTCGTATCGCTCATCCCAACAGCCTAGCTTTTGTTCCCTTTTTGTTCTAGCGAAAAACGCGTGAACCGCATGGCTCGGAACCGCCTTAGATTCCCATATGCCCCGTCTTCGCAGGAGTCCGTCATGAGCAAGACCGCGCCCGAAATCCTGCGGCTCGAACGCAAGGACTGGGTCCCGAACAACCTACGCCTTCCCGTGCTGCTCTATCGCGATGCCGTCGATGTCAGCGGCGACGATCCATGCGCCGCATTCGAGACGCTGTTCCAGCGCAATGGCTGGCCGCCCGCCTGGCGCTACACGATCTATCATCATCACCACTATCACACGCGCGCGCATGAGCTTCTCGGCTTCGCCGCTGGTCGCGCGCTGCTGATGCTCGGCGGACCGAATGGGCGCGAAGTCGAGGTAAAGGCGGGCGATGTCGCCGTGTTGCCCGCCGGCACCGGCCATTGCCGCCTGACCGCCAGCCATGATTTCCTCGTCGTCGGTGCCTATCCGCCCGGCCAGGAGGCGGATCACTGTCGCGACGCCGCGACCGAGGAGATGCTGGCGCGCATCGACCGCGTCCCCGCGCCCGTCACCGATCCGGTGGCCGGCAAGGAAGGACCGCTCGTCTCGCTCTGGCACGGCTGACATGCCGGTCCAGCTCAACCACACCATCGTCTGGTGCACCGATAAGAAGCGCTCGGCGGAATTCCTCGCCGAGATGCTCGGACGGCCGGCGCCGCGCGCCTTCGTGCACTTCCTGATCGTCGACCTGGATAACGGCGTGTCGCTCGACTTCTACCAGCAGGACGAGAAGCCGGCGCTTCAGCATTATGCCTTCCTGACCAGCGAGCCCGAATTCAATCAGGTGCTGAGCCGCATCAAGCAGCAGGGCCTCGATCATTGGGCCGATCCGGCGCGATCGCAGCGCGGCCAGATCAACCATCACTGGGGCGGGCGCGGCGTCTATTTTGAGGACCCCGACGGCCACCTGCTCGAGGTCGTCACCAAATCCTACGGCGATCCCTCCGGCATCGTTTCGAAGACCACACATACTTAGGTATTGACCTAAGTATTGCCGGCCAGTATGGTCGGCTTCATGCCAATGTCGTCATCCGCAGCGGACCGATCCGTCGACGGCGTCTTCAAGGCGCTGGCCGATCCGACCCGCCGCCATGTCCTCGAGCGCCTGAGCCGGAGTCCGGCCTCGGTCAGCGAGCTGGCCGCCCCGTTCGAGATGGCGCTTCCCTCCTTCGTCGAGCATCTGCGCGTGCTCGAGGGATGCGGTCTGGTCACATCCAGGAAGGCCGGCCGGGTGCGGACCTACAAGCTCGAAGCCAAGCAGATGCGGCTGGCCGAGGATTGGCTCTCGCGCCAGCGCACGCTTTGGGAAGAGCGCCTTGACCGGCTCGACGCCTATGCCCTGTCCCTCAAGGAGAAACGATCGTGATCATCAAACCGGACCCGAAGCTCGACCTCGTGCTCGAGCGCGTCATCGACGTGCCGCGCGAGATCGTCTGGGAATGCTGGACCAAGGCCGAGCACATCCCGCACTGGTTCGTGCCGAGACCCTGGAAGGTGGTCGAGTGCGAGCTCGACCTGCGGCCGGGCGGCAAATTCTTCACCGTCTTCCAATCCCCCGATGGCCAGAAGTTTCCGAACCATGGCTGCTATCTCGAGGTCACGCCGCATGAGCGCCTGATCTGGACCGACACACTGCATGAGGGATATCGACCCTCCGGCAAAGGCTTTCTTCCTGAAGACATGCCCCTCACGGCGATCCTGACCTTCACGGCCGACGGCAAAGGCACGCGCTACAACGCGACCTGCCTGCACAAGAGCGAGGAAGGCCGCAAGAAGCACGAGGCGATGGGGTTCTTCGAAGGCTGGGGCACCTGCATCGACCAGCTTGTCGAGTACTCCAAGACGATGAAGCGCGGTTAGGGCTTCTTCGGAATTTCGATTCCCCGCTGCACGGCCGGGCGCGCGAGGCCGCGCTCGAGCCAGGCGTGCACGCGCTTCAGCGACTTGTAGTCGACCAGCTCAGCGGCGCCATAGAAGCCGACGAGGTTGCGCACCCAGCCGAGCATCGAAATGTCGGCGATCGAATATTCGTCCATGATCCAGTCGCGGCCATCGAGCCGCGTCTCGATCACGCCGAGCAGGCGCTTGGATTCGTCGACATAGCGCTTGAGCGGACGCTTGTCCTCGTAGTCGCGGCCGGCGAATTTGTGGAAGAAGCCGACCTGGCCGAACATCGGCCCGATCGCCGCCATCTGGAAGAACACCCACTGCAGGGTCTCATAGCGCCGCGCCGGCTCCGCGGCCATGAGCTTGCCCGTCTTCTCCGCGAGATAGACGAGGATCGCGCCGGATTCGAAGAGGCCGAGCGGGGTGCCGCCCGGACCATCGGGATCGATGATCGCCGGGATCTTGCCGTTGGGGTTCAGCGAGAGGAATTCCGGCGTCCAGGTCTCGTTGGCGCCGATGTCGATCCGATGCGGCTCGTAACGAAGCTCGATCTCCTCCAGCATGATCGACACTTTCACGCCGTTCGGCGTCGGCAGCGAGTAGAGCTGCAGGCGGTCGGGGTGCTTGGCCGGCCAGCGCTTGGTGATCGGAAAGGCGGACAGGTCGGCCATTCGAAACTCCATCGGATCGATGTCGGGCCACGGTAGTCTAGCGCCCATGACGATTTCCAATGCCGCGAAACGGCCGGACTTCGCCCGATGGCTCCGGTCGAGCAACGACATCACCCAGCAGTTCCTCGCCTTCGGCGGGCGGCCGGATGTGGTGAGCCTCGCCGGCGGATTACCCGCCGCCGAGCTCTATCCGGTCGCCGCCGTCGAAGAAGCGACGCGGCGCGCATTGGAGCGCCACGGCTCGGCGGCGCTCGAATATGGCGCGGTCGAGGGCTTCCCTCCCCTCCGCGATCTGATCGCCGAGCGCATCGCGACCGAGACGGGCGGCACCTTCACCGCAGCCAATGTTCTGCTGACGACCGGCTCGATGCAGGCGCTCGACCTCCTCGGCAAGGCGCTGATCGATCCGGGCGACCTGATCGTCGCCCAGGCGCCGACCTATCTCGGCGCGCTCGATGCGTGGCGGCCGCGCTCGCCCTCCTATCGCAAGCTCGACTGGGCCGCCTCCGATGCCGCGCTGCTCCGCCAGGCCAAGTTCGCTTATGCGGTGCCGAACTACTCGAATCCGACCGGTGTGCTGGTTTCGCAGGAAGGACGCATCGCGCTACTGGACGCCGTCGGCGCCTCGGGCACTTGGCTGGTCGAAGACGATCCTTATCTCACCATGCAGCTCGACGGCCCGCCGGGACCGAGCATCCTTTCGCATGCGGTCGGGCGGAGCCGCGCCGCCTATGAAGGTCCGGTGGTCTATCTCGGCACCGTCTCTAAGAGCCTGGTGCCGGGATTGCGTGTGGGCTGGGCGGTCGGCGATCCTCGGATGATCCGAACGCTCGCCTTGGCGAAGCAGGCGACCGACCTCTCCTCGAGCATGTTCGCGCAGGCCGTTGCCTTCGAGCTGATGGGCGCCGGCGTCGACCGCGCGCACTCGGCCGCGATCCTGCCGGTCTATCGCGAGCGCCGCGATGCGCTCTGCAGCGAAGCCGCCCTCCATCTCAAAGACTGGTTCGAGTGGGAAGTGCCTTCGGGCGGCATGTTCGTCTGGATGCGATCGCGCAACGGCACCATCGACACCGACGAACTCTACAAATTCGCGGTCGAGGAAAAGGTCGCCTTCGTGCCGTCGAGCGTCTTCGACTTCACCGGCGAGGATCGCACGGCGATGCGCGTCAACTTCACACGCTCCTCTCCCGAGGTGATCCGCGAGGGAGTGCGCCGCTTGGCGCGCGCGATCGAGAGTTACGTTTCCTCGCGTCCGCAGCTCAAAGGAAAAGCCCGATGACCGCGCCCCTTCCTGTCGTCGCCGCGCATAATCTCGAATGCGTCGCGCGCGACGGCACGATCCTGCGCGCCGATGTCTACCGGCCGGCCGGCGACGGACGCTACCCCGTGCTGCTCAACCGCACGCCCTATGGCAAGCACGAGCCGCGCTACATCGCCGATGCCAAGGCGGTGGCGGCGCGCGGCTATGTCATGGTGATCCAGGACCAGCGCGGCCGATACGCCTCCGACGGCCAGTATCGCTGGATGTTCCGCGAGCGCGGCGAGACCACCGACATCGAGGACGGCTACGACGCGGCGGAATGGGCCGCGAAGCTCCCCTGGAGCGACGGCAGGCTCGGCACCTGGGGACATTCCAACGCTTCTTATCTGGCTTGGATGCTCTGCGCCTCGCAGCCGCCCTCGCTCAAGGCCTTCATGGCGAGCGGCATGGGCGAGCGCCTGCTCAGCATGAATTTCGGCATCTTCGAGACCGGGCGCCGGCTCGAATGGGTGCACCTGATGGCCGCCGATGCGCGACGCCGCGTCGGCGACCCGACCGGCCCTCACACTGCCGCCGAGGCCTCCAAGCTGTGGAACCAGGTCGAGCGCAACAAGTGGATCTGGTATCTGCCGCTCGGCGATATCCCGGCCTCGACGTTCTCGACGCTCAACGAGCAGCTTCAGGCCTATCACAAGACGCAGAATGTCGAGTTCATGCGCTTCGGCGAGTTCCATCCGAAGGTGACGACGCCGGTCATGCTAATGACCGGCTGGTGGGACCGGCTGATCGGCACCATGGATCACTTCACCGGGCTCGAGAAGAACGGCCCGGAACATCTGCGCGGCAAGCACCGGATGATCGTCGGACCCTGGATCCACGACGTCACCGGAATGGTGCCGAAGAACTGCGGTCTCGATTTCGGTCCCGATGCCGATCGCTCCTATTCCGGCATGATCGCGCGCTGGTACGACCTCCACTTCAAGGGCATCGACGACGGCATCGGCAAGGAGGCGCCGGTGCAGCTCTTCGTCATCGGCGCCAACAAATGGCGTGGCGAGCATGAGTGGCCGCTCAAGGGCGCCAAGCCGACCGCTTTCCATCTGCACAGCCGCGGCCAGGCGAACACCGTGCGCGGCGACGGCGTGCTGTCGCCGGCGCCGCCGGCGGCATCGAGCCCGACCGACGGCTATGTCTACGATCCGCGCGACCCGGTGATGTCGCTGATGCGCGCGGACTCGCAGGCCGCACCGGTCGACCAGGCGCCGCACGATTATCGCCGCGACATCCTCGTCTACCAGACGGCGCCCCTGCGCGACGACCTGGAGATCATCGGTCCGGTAAGCCTGACGCTGTGGGCCTCGACCGACGGGGCGGATACCGACTGGACGGCGAAGCTGGCGCTGGTGCAGGAGAACGGCCTCGCGATCAACCTGACCTACGGCATCCTGCGTGCGCAATTCCGCAACGGCTATGACCGGCCGTCCCTGCTCGAAGCGGGGAAGGCTTACGAATTCACCGTGCCGCTGAACCCGATTGCCGTGCTGTTCAAGAAGGGACAGCGCATCCGGCTCTATGTCTCGAGCTCCGACTTCCCGAACTTCGACCGCAATCATAACACGGGGCGCGACTACTGGTCGGACACCGAGCTGAGGCCGGCGAAGCAGACGGTGTTCCACGATGCATCGAAACCGTCGCGATTGATCCTTCCTGTGATCGGCCGGTAACAAGCCGCCGCTTTCGCGTCTTCCTAAACGATTCATGCGTGCAATCCGTCGGCGACATCGCTAGACGGGCGCGCATGACCGACACATCGACTGGAACGCGCCTGCCCGGGGCCGGCGAGGAAGGGCTGCTCGCGGTCTCGGCGCGCGGCTTGAAGAAGCGCTTCGGCGAGGTCGTCGCCGTCGACGGCATCGATCTCGAGGTGCCCAAAGGCATGATCTTCGCGATCCTCGGCCCCAACGGCGCCGGCAAGACGACCTTGATGCGCATGCTCGCGACATTGGCGCGGCCCGACAGCGGCGCCGCGCTGGTCATGGGCCACGACCTCGCGACCGAGCCCGCCGAGGTGCGCGCCTCGATCGCGATGACCGGGCAATTCGCCTCGCTCGACGAGGACCTGACCGGTCGCGACAATCTCGTTCTGCTCGCGCGCCTCTGGGGGTTCCGCGGCGCCGCGGCCAAGGCGCGCGCCGACGCGCTGCTCGCGGCGTTCGACTTGTCCGACGCGGCGACGCGCCAGGTGAAGACCTATTCCGGCGGCATGAGACGGCGTCTCGACATCGCCGCCTCTCTGGTGGTGACGCCGGGCGTGCTGTTCCTCGACGAGCCGAGCACCGGCCTCGACCCGACCGCGCGCCAGGGCGTGTGGCGGATGATCCGCGGCCTGGCGCAGTCGGGCGTGACGATCCTCCTGACCACCCAATATCTCGACGAGGCCGACCAGCTCGCCGCGCGCATCGCCGTCATCGATAAGGGCAAGAAAATCGCCGAAGGCACCAGCCGCGAGCTCAAATCCGCGACCGGTTCCGGCTTCCTGCATGTGGCGATCCATGACCCGCTGCAGATCGAGAAGGCGGCGGCCATCCTCGAGGCCAGGCTCAGGCACAAGGTCCGCCGCGGCGTCGAAGGCGCCGAGCTCTCGGTGACGGCCGGATCGCCGAAAGAGGCGAACGAGGCGATCGCCGCGCTGATCGAAGGCGGCATCGATGTCTCCGATTTCCGCCTGGGCTCGCCGAGCCTGGACGAGGTCTTCTTCAGCCTGACCGGACACGACGCATCATGACCGACACCCAGACCCAGGCGCTGCTCGGCGTCGTGCGTCCGCGCCGCCCTTCGGGCCTCTCCAACGCGCTGGTCTTCGGCTGGCGCGCGGCGCTCAAGTTCAAATACGTGCCGGAGCAGCTGTTCGATCTGGTCATGACCCCGATCATGTTCACGCTGCTCTTCACCTTCGTCTTCGGCGGTGCGCTGGCCGGCAGCCCGCGCGAGTATCTGCAGTTCTTCCTGCCCGGCATCCTGGTGCAGACGGTGGTGTTCAACGCCGTCTATTCCGGCATGGGGCTTTCGGCCGATCTCGGCAAGGGCCTGTTCGACCGCTTTCGCTCGCTGCCGATCTGGCCGCTCTCGCCCTTCGCCGGCCTGATGGTCGGCGACGTGCTCCGCCACCTGATCGCCGGCGGCATCATCCTCACCATCGGGCTGATCCTCGGCTACCGGCCGGAGGGCGGCATCCTCGGCGTCGTCGCCGCCTTCCTGCTGCTGTTCGCCATCGGCTTCGGCATGGGCTGGGTGTTCATCGTGCTCGGGCTCCTGATCTCGACGCCGATGACGGTGATGACCACCGGCTTCGCCGTGCTGTTCCCGCTGGTCTTCGCCTCCAACATCATGGTCGAGCCCTCGACCATGCCGGAGTGGCTTCGCCTCTTCGTCGAGATCAATCCGGTCTCGCTGGCGGCGACCGCGATGCGAGGCTTGATGAGCGGTGCCGCGAGCCTCGCCGATGTCGGCGTCGCGCTGATCGGGCCGGCGGTGCTGACGCTGCTGCTCGCACCGACGACGCTCTGGCTCTATCTGCGTCGCTGACTCACAGAAACCGATTGCAGTTCGCAATCGGTTGAGGCATCCTCGACCTGCTTGCGAATTGCAATCAGTGGAGCCCGCCATGTCCAAGCTTCGCGTCGACGCTTTCACCATCTCGCTCGA